>Ga0187892_10001550_pt1 | contig 51760 bp, 38 predicted proteins | sample MA1701073metaG_FD_139345 | JGI IMG/M metagenome (GOLD analysis project Ga0187892, IMG submission 139345) | Bio-ooze microbial communities from a basaltic lava cave in the Kipuka Kanohina Cave System on the Island of Hawaii, USA - MA170107-3 metaG ...
CCCTGTATCCGGGCGGAGGATCAAACGCACGCCCGCTCAGGCACAGAGCCCCACGCCTCGACTCCCAAACCCCACCACGCCAATCCGGGACGATTCGATCAACCAAGTGCGAGCCGGTACACCAGCGGCGAAGCCAAGCGTGCACCACGGCGAGACTCTCGATGATTCCGGCATGAGCGTGTAACCGATTGACAAGAATACCGCCGCCCGTGCGGACCGAGCTACGGCAGCGCGGCGTCGCGAGCGGGCTCGGCGCCGAGGCTGGACTGCCAGCTTCCGACCGGGCAACTCGGCTTCACCAGGTACCAGAAGCCGGCGCCGCTCTCGGGAAGCGAGGCGTCGGTGAAGCCCAGCGCCTGCGTCAGGTTGTCCGAAAAGTCGATCAGGTAGCCGCCGACGAAAGACGTGTCCGCGTCCAGGTCCTCCTGGCCGGGGTTGACGTCCAAGGGACAGTTGTCGATGGCGTCGACCTGGTCGTCGCCGTCCAGGTCCGCCTGAAAGGCCGGGTCGATCTCCCACACCCCCGTCCAGCCGTTCTGGACCGTGCCCCCGCGGAGAAGATGATCTCGTCCTTGCCGTCCTGGTCGTGGTCCCCGGCGCCGATCGACTGGATCGAGCTTCCCGCCCCGCTCCAGATCACCTGCCAGGCGTTGTCCCCCACGTTCTCGTAGATCTTGACCACCGAGCCGGTGGCGTACACGATCTCGCGACGGCCGTCCCCGTCCACGTCCGCCACGTTGGCCGACGTGTAGAAATCGCCGCTGCAAGGCACCGTCAGCGTGCCCACGATCACGGGCTCGCCCGCGGCGTCGGGCTCGAAGATCTTCAGCTCGCAGAACCACGGCGGGTTGGGCTTCAGGCCTCCGGCCAGAAACTCGTTCTTCCCGTCCCCGTCCAGGTCGCCGCCATCGATGATGAACTGGACGTTCGTCGAGGGGTTGAAGGTCCGCATCCACTTGATCGCGTAGGCGTCGTCCCCCGTGCTCTCGAACGCCGTGATCTTGTTGACCTCGCCGTACAGCACCTCGTCCCGGCCGTTGCCGTCGAAGTCGCTCAGGATCTCGAAGGACTGACCGTCGCCGATCGGCTCGCCGACTCTCCCGAAGTGAATCTGGGGATACGAATCATCGCCGTCGTTCTCGTAGACAGCGAAGTCTGCACCGAGCCCCATCTGGGTAACGGCGATCTCCTGCTTGCCGTCCAGGTCTCCGTCGAGGATCCGGCCGCCTCGCCACGGGCCCCCGTCCGGTCGCCAATCGTCCCAGGCCAACTGGGTCGGGAAAGCATCCTCGGACGGGCTCTCGTAGATTCGGACTCCCTTGTTGGCGAGGCCGAAGCCGAGGTAATCGTACGCGATGACGACGAGGTCGGACAGACCGTCCCCGTCGAGGTCTCCAGCGTCGGACGGATAATACCAGTCGTTGCCAGCGGCCGTGTTCTCCAGGTCAAGAACATGGACCAGGGCAAAGGCATTGTCGCCAGTGCACTCGTAGAACAGCATGGGCGTGATCTCTTGGTTTGCCAGAGGGCCCTTCACCACGACGAACTCGCGTTGCCCGTCTCGATCGAGATCGATGCCGCGGTGTGCCGTCAGGAGGTCGCCGGCAGGTGTGGTGACGACCGCGATCCGGTTCATCTGAATCGTGGATGCCGACTCGGGGTCGGCTGGCTCCGGCTGAACCGAGGAAGAGGCGAGAATCGCCGCGGCAGCGAGCGAGCTTCGCCATCGTACGCCGGTCATCGCGCCTCCCTCCTCGTAACCATCCCTCACACGCTCGACCTGCCGCCTAATGTGTGGCGGCCCCGCCCCAGTCGGGCTCGTCGTCCTCGATGTCCGAATTGTCAGTCAGGTGGGACATCGCCGTGTTCACTTGAATTGCACTCATTCGCCACACCTCGTAATCGTCCGCCGATTCGGAGGTGCCGGGTACCGGCCGATTCGAGACGAACGCGACCATCATCCCGCTGGGCGAGATCGATGGCCTCGTGTTGTCGTAGGTGTGCGCGCCGTCGTCCGTGAGGAGAGTGGAGTTCTCCCAGTCACAAATCAGTATCGCTGCACAACCTGGCCCCACTTTCCGGCGCTGCGGATGCCGATTCATGTCGGCGACCTCCGTGGGCTCTGACCGGATATGGGGGTTGGATACCCGAAACGACAAAAAAACAACCTCTATTTGTTCTAATTCCGGCATGAGCGTGTAACCGATTGACAAGAATAAGTTCGGCCAACCAGACCCTTGGCCGTTGACCTCCAGTCAATTAAAGACTACAGTAACTTGGCTAGTGACTAATATAATGGACACAGTATGCCCAAGAAGCGGCGAGATACCACAGCCCCGATCCCGGTCCGGCGGGCCCTGCGAAAGCTCGGGGCCGACATCCGCGACGCCCGGCTCCGGCGGCGCATCCCGACCACCCTCATGGCCGAGCGGGCTTCGATCTCCCGCACGACGCTCGGGAGGGTCGAGAAAGGTGACCTCCACGTCGCCCTGGGCATCTACGCCTCGGTTCTCTTCGTCCTCGGCCTCGCGGACCGCCTGGCCGACGTGGCGGACGCGAAGAACGACGTCCTCGGCCGCGAGCTCGAGCGGGAGCGTCTCCCGCAGCGGATCCGCAGGCCTGGAAGACGGAAACCTCCCACGCCCGAACCGACGGGTCGCGAGTGATGGACACGGGAGTTCTCGTCTACGTCGAGCTCGAGGGGGTCCCGCTGCTGGCGGGGCGGCTCTGGTCGCGCACGCGCCGGGGCCGCGAGGGCGCCACCTTCGAGTACCACGAGGCCTTCTTGGATCACCCGCAGCGCTTCTCGCTCGACCCGGCCCTGACGCTCGGCCCCGGTCCCTTTCACACCCGCGCTGACCGCGCCTCGTTCGGCGCCCTGGGCGACTCCGCCCCGGACCGTTGGGGACGGGTGCTGATGCGCCGTGCCGAGCGCCGCCGGGCCGAACGCGCCGGTGAAGCGCCTCGGACGTTGCGGGAAATCGACTACCTGCTGGGCGTCGATGACGAAGCCCGCCTGGGCGCGTTGCGCTTCGCCGAGGAGGAGGGCGGGCCCTTTCTCGCAACCCACGATCCCCCGCGCATACCTCCGCTCGTCGAGCTGCCACGCCTGCTTGCCGCGGCAGAGCACATCACCAGCGACTCGGAAACGCCTGGCTCGTCGCTGGGAGGGGCGCGGCCGAAGGCCTCGCTCAGAGAGCGGGACGGCCAGCTCTGACAAGAATAAGCTTGTGTTGGTATCGGCTCATCGGTCGGGCGCCTCGCAGGGCGGCATGGCTGGCGGGGACGGATGAGGCAGAATGGGGAAGCGAGGAGGAGGCCGTGCCCGAAGCCGCGGTGGAAAAGGGAGCGCGCGCGCTGAGCTGGGTCGAACTCGACGCGGCGGCCTTGCGCTGGAACGTCGAGCAGTTTCGCGGGCGCCTCGGCCCCGCGGCGCTCGGGGCGGTGGTCAAGGCCAACGCCTACGGTCACGGCATGCTCGAAGTGGCGCGCCTGCTGCGCGAGGCCGGGGTCGATTGGCTCTGCGTCAACAGCCTGGACGAGGCGGTGGAGCTGCGCCGAGCGGGCCACGACGAGCGCGTCCTCGTCATGGGCTACGTCCCGCTCGCCCGGCTGGAGTCCGTCGTGGAGCTGGACCTGCAACCCGTGCTCTACAACCTCGAGAGCGCGCGGCGGCTCGACGAGTTGGCTCGCCGGCTGGGCCGGCGGGTGCGGGTTCATCTGAAGGTGGAGACGGGCACCCACCGGCAGGGCATCGCCGAGCGCGACCTGCCGGCGTTCGCCGAGACGGTGCGCGCCTCCGCGGGGCTCGTGCTCGAGGGCCTCTCGACCCACTTCGCCAACATCGAGGACACCACGGACCATGGCTTCGCCAGCGGCCAGATCGAGAGGTTCGGCCGCGCGATCGAGGCCCTGCGCGCCGGCGGAGAGATCCCTCTGCGCCACGCGGCCTGCTCCGCCGCGACGATCCTGTTCGACCGCACGCACCTCGACCTGGCCCGTGTCGGCATCTCCTTGTATGGACTGTGGCCGTCCCGCGAGACCTACGTTTCCAGCCTGCGCGAGGGCCGGCCCACGCTCGAGCTGCGTCCGGTGCTGACCTGGAAGACGCGGGTGGCGCAGGTCAAGGACGTTCCCGAGCACAGCTTCATCGGTTACGGCTGCTCCTATCGCACGACGCGGCCCTCGCGCATCGTCGTCCTACCCGTCGGCTACCACGAAGGGTACGACCGCGGCCTGTCCGGCCTGGCCCACGTGTTGATCGGAGGCCGCCGGGCTCCCGTCCGCGGCAGGATCTGCATGAACATGTGCATGGCCGACGTGACGGACATCCCCGGCGTGGAGATCGAGGACGAGGCGGTCCTCTTGGGCTCCCAGCAAGGCGAGCGGGTCGGCGCGGAGCAGCTCGCCGCCTGGTGCGGCACCATCCCCTACGAGATCGTGTCCAGGATCCACCCCGCGCTGCCCCGGCTGGTCGTCCCCGGCGGAGCGAGGCTCCAGGACTGACCGCCGGCCGGCCCGCGAAACGGTTGATTTTGGCCGGGGCCCGCGTTAGAGTCAGCGCCACGGGCCTGCCGAGAATCCCAAGAAGATGAAGCACAAGCCGATCAAGATCGACTGGGACCAGCTCGAAGAGGCCTTCAGCAACCCGCAGGAAGAAGCCGAAGCCTACCTCGACCGCGTCACGGGGCGGGTCGTGCTGGGCGGCGAGGGAGGCGATCTCTCGGAGGACGACGACGACGTCCTGGGGCGCGCCGGCGCCTCCGTTCGCGAGAACCCGACGCACCTGCCCATCCACCCGCCGGACCTCGACGTCAAGATCGACTGGCTCAGGGCTTTCCTGGCCCAAGGGCACGAAGACCAGGATCCCGCCGCGCTCGCGGCGCTCGTCGAGGCCGTGGACGCCGAGGACCCCGTCCAGGAGATCGCGGAGGTCCTGAAGGGCCATCCCACGCTGCGCGACGCCTGGTACCTGTTTCGGTCCGAGCGGATCCAGGAGCTGATCGCCGAGTGGCTCGAGGCCCACGGCGTCAGCGTCGTCGAGCCTCCTCCCTGGGGATAGAGCGGCGGCTTCACGATCGCGGGAGCCCCCTTACTGGCAGCAGGGGCAGAGGCGGCGCAGGCGCTCGAAGGTGTAGATGCCCGTCTCGTGGCCGTCGGACCAGCGCACGCTGAAGGCGTAGTTGCCGACGGGATGCAGCTCGACGGGCGCGACGTCGGCCGGCACGCGACTGTCCTCGAGCACCTTCGCGCCGGACATCTCGTCGACGCAGTGGGCGCAGGCGCAGGCGCAGCGCAGGTAGTGTCCGGAGAAGTAGGACTCGTGGCCGTCCTCCCAGACGATGCCGATCTCTCCGTTGGGGAACGGCGCGATGCGCGTGGCGCGGATCGGCCCGTCGGGGCTCATGCCTTGACGGCTTCCTCGGCCTCGGCGCTCTCGACGTGGTCGCAGCTCTCGGAGTCGCAGATGAGCTGTCGGCCGCCGCGCTTGGTCACGCGTTCGACGAGGTAGGACCGGTCGCAGTCGGGGCAGGCCTTGGGGACCGGGCGTTTCCACAGCACGAAATCGCAGTCCGGATAGGCCGCGCAACCGAAGAAGGTCTTGCCGCGCCGGCTGCGCCGCTCGACGATCCGGCCCTTGCCGCACTGCGGGCAGGTGACGTCCGTCTCCTTCATCTTGACGTGACGGCACTTGGGGTAGTTCGAGCAGGCGGTGAACTCGCCGAAGCGCCCCTGTTTCAGCGCCAGGCGCGAGCCGCATTTTGGGCAGTCCTCGTCCAGCAGCACGTCGGACTTGGCCTCGGCCTTGCCGTCCTTGGACAGCGTGACCCGGCGCGTGGTCTTGCAATTCGGGTAGGCCGAGCAGGCCAGGAACTGGCCGAAGCGACCCCGGCGCAGCACCATCGGGCTTCCGCATTTCTCGCAGGGCGCGGCGTCGACTTCGAGCGGGTTGGGCTCGGCCTTGACCTTCGCCGTCTTCGCCGCCGGGTCCGCCGCCGTGGGGTCCGCGCCCTCGACCTCGACGCCGCCGTTGATCTCGCGGGTGTTCTTGCACTCGGGGTAGCCCGAGCAGGCGATGAACTGCCCGAAACGGCCCCACTTGAGCACCATCGGCTTGCCGCACTTGTCGCAGATCTGATCCGTGGGGATCGCCTCGCGCTTGACGTCCCGCATCTCCTTGCGGGCGCGCTCGAGGTCGATGTCGAACTTCGTGCTGAACTCGCGCAGCGCGTCGATCCAGTCGAGATCGCCCTCCTCGATGCGGTCCAGCTCCTCTTCCATGCGGGCGGTGTAGCCCACCTCGACGATGTCGCCGAAGGAGTCCACCATCAGCTCGTTCACGAGCAGGCCCAGCTCCGTCGGCTGGAAGCGGCGGCCCTCCTTCTGCACGTAGTCGCGGTTCTGGATCGTGGCCAGGATCGTGGCGTAGGTCGAGGGGCGGCCGATGCCGTTCTCCTCGAGTTCCTTGACCAGCGTGGCCTCGGAGAAACGCGGCGGCGGCTGCGTGAAGTGCTGCTTCGGCAGGAGCGAGCGCAGGGTCAACTCCTGGCCCTCGACGAGCCGCGGCAGGCGCAGATCCTCGGCGTCCTCGGCCTCGTCGTCGGTCGCGTCGGCCCGCCGGGCCTCGCTGTCCTCGTCGCGCCCCTCGTGGTACACCGCGAGCCAGCCCGGCGACTTGAGCACCGAGCCCGTCGCGCGGAAGGTCAACGACCCGGCCGCGATGTCGGCCCGCGTCGTGTCGAACACGGCGACTTCCATCTGCGAAGCCACGAAGCGATTCCAGATCAACTGGTACAGCCGGAACTCGTCCCGTCCCAGGTGCTGCTTGATCTCCGCCGGCGAGTACTCCATCGAAGTCGGCCGGATCGCCTCGTGCGCCTCCTGCGCGCGCTTGGCGGCGCGGAAGAAGCGCGGCTTGTCGGGCAGGGCCTGGGCGCCGTAGGTCGCGCCGATGTGCCGCCGCACGGCGGCCAGCGCTTCGACCGACACCCGCGTGGAGTCCGTGCGCATGTAGGTGATCAACCCGACCGTGCCCTGGCCGCCCAGCTCCACGCCTTCGTAGAGCCGCTGGGCCAGGCGCATCGTCCGCGACACCTGGAATCCGAGCTGGCTCGCGGCGTCCTGCTGCAGCTTCGAGGTCGTGAAGGGCGGGGCGGGGTGCTTCTTCTTTTCCTTGGACTCGACCTTGGCCACCCGGAAGGGCGGGGGGGACTCCGCCGCTGGCTCGACCTCGAGCGCGACCGCGGTGGGCGGCCCGCCGGCCGCCGGCCGCGTCTCGCGGACGCGCCAGCCCAGCCGCGTCAGGGCAGCTTCGACGGCGTCCCTCGAGGCCAGCTCGACCTTCTTGCCGTCCTGGGCCACCAGCTTGGCCTGGAAGGGCGGAGGCTCGGCGGCCTCGAGCCCCGCGCGCAGCGACCAGTACTCCTGACAGACGAAGCTGCGGATCTCCTGCTCGCGGTCGCAGATGATGCGCAGGGCCACGCTCTGGACTCGGCCCGCCGACAGCCCCCGCCGGACCTTCTCCCACAGCAGCGGGCTGATCTTGTAGCCCACCAGCCGGTCGAGGATGCGGCGGGCCTGTTGCGCGTCGACCTTGTGTGCGTCGATCTGGCGGGGGTGCTCGAAGGCCCCCTCGATCGCACGCTTGGTGATCTCGTTGAACAGCACCCGGTGGAAGCGGGCCTCGGTGCCTTCCTTGAGCACCTCGTAGAGATGCCAGCAAATGGCCTCGCCCTCGCGGTCGGGGTCCGAAGCGAGGTAGATGTCCTTGGCCGTCCTGGCCGCCTGCTTCAGCTCCGCAATGGTCTTGCGCTTCTCGGCCAGGACCGCGTAGGTGGGCGTGAAGTCGTCCTCGTCCACCCCCAGGGTGCGCTTGGGCAGGTCGCGCACGTGTCCCATCGAGGCCTTGACCGTGAACTCGCGCCCCAGGAACTTGTTGATCGTCTTGGCCTTGGCCGGCGACTCGACGATGACGAGCGAGCTACCCATGACTCATTGCACCCCTCGGAGGGCGGGAAAGATAGTACCTGCCCCCCGCTTCTTCAACAGACGCCGCACCCGGGCGCGGCCTGGGCCATCCTACCCCGCGGGACCCCACCCGCCACCCCGCGCCCCGGGGTCGAGTCACTCAACTGTCTGTAAGAACGGGGGTTAGCTGACATGGCGGGCGGGCCGGATTCGGGGAGAGCCGGCCGGGGCGGGGGCATCGCTCACCGGTCGCACCGAGCGCCGCCGGGGGTCACGCCGCCCGCCGGAGCCGGCTCCAGGTGGCAGCATCGCCTCCAGCGGGTCGCACGAGCCGGCCGGGAAACTCAGTTCGACAGGGCTTCGAAGCGGAAATCGAAACGCTCGGGCTCCGAGCGGCCGTCGAACAGCAAGTGCAGCTCGACGTCCAGGGGGAGGAGCAGGTCGGCGGGTAGCGCCGCGCGCAGGTACTGGCCCTCTCGGGCGTCGACCAACGGGAGCCTGGCCGACTCGCCGGTCGGCGTCGTGACCTCGACCCAGGACCGGCGGGCGAAGGGCGAGGCGGGAATCGGCCGGGTGAAGTCGTTGTAGAGGTAGAGCCTGAACTCGCGCATCGAGGACAGCACGCCCTCCAGGTGGTGCCAGCCGTCCGGCGCCATGAACAGGATCCCGCCGTGCTTCGGCGAATGGTCACCGTGAGCCTCGCGCACGGAGCGCAAGGCCATGCCGCAGGCCGGGCAGCGGCCCGACGCTTCGTAGGTCTTCGGTCCTTCGCAGTGCATCGGGCAAACGAACGCGGGCGCGGCGGCCCGCACGTCGACCTCGAACGTCGTGGCCCCCACGCCGCCGGCCCCACCGCGCAGCGTGGCCCGGAAGCGATCGAGCCCCACCAGCTCGGGGTGGCTCCCGACGAAGCGCGATGCCAGGCCCGCAGGATCGTCGGGCCGGCGCAGCGGCGCCAGCTCCACGTCGAAGGGCCACGGGAACGCGCCGGCCGGCTCGACGCGCAGCTTCAACGCTTGGAGCTGAATCGCGTGGGCGCTCCCGTTCGCTCCCGTGAAGTGGAGGCTCAGCGTACCGTGCCGTTCGTCGGCGGTCAGCTCGGCACGCGCGCCGCCGCCAGTCTGCAGCGCGGCGGCGGGGCGTTCCGCGTGCGAGTGGTGCGCGCCCCCGGAAGAGCCCGGGCCCGCGGCCAGCGGTGCTGCGGCGGCCAAGAGCAACGAGGCGGCGCTGCCGAGTAGCGGTGATCGAAGCATCGTGGCACCAGAGTCCACGGCCAAATGTAGGCCGGAGCGGTCGGAAGTCCAGGGCCTACAACTGAAACAGGTAGGAGAACTTGACGAAAAACTGTCGGCCCTCGTCCGTCGAATCGACGAGCGAGCGAGTGTCGTCGTCGAATTCTTGGAAGTCGCGCTCGTTCGAGGTGTAGCCGACGTAGAGCGCCTGCCACGGGTTCCACAGGTAGCGCACCAGAGCGTCGACCGTCAGCCGCTCGTCGTCCGTCAGCGAGGTCTTGCCCGCGACCGGGTCGAGATCCTTGAGATCCGCGATCAGGCGCAGCGAAAGCTCCTTCGTGAACTGCCAGTTCGCGCGCGCGCGGACGAGCGTCTCCGAGAAGATCCCGGTCGCGCCCTCGTCGTCGTCGAGGTCGGTGCGCACGAAGAACAGGTCGAGGCGCAACGGGGCCACGGGGCGCCACAGGACGCTGGCGCGGGTCTCCACCAAGTCCGCCAGCTCCGGCTCCGCGCCGTCCGGCGGCACGAAGTTGACGCGCGTGCCCCAGACCACGGCGAGGTCGAAGCCCCAGCGCAGCCAGCGGTCCGAGCCGAACTCGACCTTCCATCTGTCCTGCGAGAAGTCCCGCGGAGCGGCAAGGCTGTCGAACTCGGCGGGCATCAACCGCTCCTCCAGGTGCTCGTAACCGAGCAACAGCTCCGTCTCCCCGGCCCAGGTCCATTCGACCTGCGGGGCGACCGACCAGTCCAGGGACCGGCCGCTCGCGTCGAGCGCGCGCAGGAAGAACAGGTTCGGCCCCCAGGCGTTGAGGCGCGACGCCGCGGGGCGGAAGCGGTAGGTCAGGTTGTTGTGGAGGTTCTGCGAGTCCGGCCGTTGCATGGCGCCCAGAAAGCCCAGGTCGGTGCGGAAGCCCGGGCTCGTGTAGAGGTAGTGCGTATGGCTCGTCCAGTGCGTTCCCTCGCGGTCGAGCGCGGCGTTGTACGAGACCCCGTCGGACTCCTCGCCCTCGAGGGTCCGGCTCCCCGCCGCGGCGACCTGGAACTGCGCGACCCAGTTGTCATCGAGCTTGATACGCCCGTCGACCGCGCCGACCCGGTTGCGCGAGCCCTCCAGCTCGCGGTCGGTGAACAGCGCGCCGATCCGCGACTGGTCGGAGATGTCGCGACTTGCGCGCAGCACGCCGATGTGGGCGCGCTCGTCCTCCAAGGGATCGCCGGCCGCCGCGTCTTTTCCCGGGGCCTCGTCGTCGGCGACGAGCGCGGCGAAGGCCCAGGCGCCGCGCTTGCCCGTCAACCTGACGCCGGCCGCTGGATCCACGATGCGCCGCGTGAACAGCAGGTTCGTCGGCGTCTGGAACAGATCGGAGTTCTCGAGGAAGAACGGCCGCCGCTCGGGGAAGAACAGCTCGAAGCGCTGGTTCACGGTGGCCTGGGGCTCGTCCGACTCGATCTGGCTGAAGTCGGGGTTCGCGGTGAGGTCGAGCACCCACGCGTCCTCGACGACCATCTTGAAGTCGAGGCCGAGCGCTTCTTCGTCGTCGTTCTCGACTTCGCGGCCGGCCGGCCCTTCGCTCTGCAGCCGGTAGTCGCGGAAGAAGGCGTAGGGCACGATCTGCATGTTGCGCCCGGGAGAGACGTCGCGGATGCCGGTCAAGAGGGCGGTCTGGTTCAGCCGCCCCTCGATGGCCAGCGAGTAGTGCGGCCAGAAGGTGTCCTGGCCCAGTCGCGGCAGCTCGCGATTGAAGATGACGCGCCAGGTCTGTTCGACCGTCCTGGGAAAGCGGATGCTGTCGAACGGAATCTCGATCTTGACCACGAAGCCCCGATCCGTCACGCGGCCCTGGGAGTCCCAGACGGCCTCGAACGAGTCGTCGAACCCCCGGCCCTCGATGAACTGCCCGTCGAGCTGGACTCCCAGGGGGTTGGACAGGAAGAAATAGGCCCGGCGCTGGTCGTTGAACGTGTCGATCATGATGTTGACGGTGTCGTCCTGGCGCACGCTGGCCCGCGGCGCCAGGTTGGCCCGGATCTTCTGCGGCTCGTCGTCGAAGGCGACGAAGACGGCGTAGAGCCGCTCGTGGTCGTAGGCCACGTAGACTTCCGTGCGAAACGTGGCCGGCGCGCCGTCGTGCGGGATGCGCTGGATGAAGTCGGAGACCCGGGCCAGCTTGCCCGCCAAGTGCGGCGGCGGCCGCATGTCCAGGAACTCCTCGAGCCTCGGCGCGACGTCCGTGAACGGAACCTCGAGCCTCGGCCCCGCTCCCTCGACCCCCCCCACCGCGAGCAGCAACACGGAGAACACGGGGACAGATCTATTAATAATCCCCCTTCGCGGGCATGGCACTTGGGTGCTATCATGGGGCCCGGACCCGTGCTGACGCCCGTGTTCTGCCCCGACCAGATCTTCATCATCCGCAACGCGATGCCCCCCAGTGCGCCATGATCGCCCGGCGATCCGAGAAGAGGAGCAGCGCCATGGCAAGATCGACGAGACGTGTTGTCCGGCTCCTTGTCGCTGCATCGCTGCTGTGGACCGGTGGCCTGGCCGGTGCCGACCAGGGCGCGGCGGAACTCGTTCTGAGCGTCGACAAGGACAACTATGCTCCCTATGAGCCGATCGTCTTGCGCTATTGGCTCGCAAACACATCGTCGAGCGAGATCACACTTCCCGATATCTTGGTCCAGAACTTCGGCTGGATCAAGTTCGAGGTCGCCAGCGACGGGTCGGCGTTCAAGCCCTATCGCACGGGGGAGATGTTCAGCGGCGTGTACCGGGAGATGACACTGACGCCTGGCGAGCGGCGTTCATCGCAGGTCGTGATGCTGACGAACCTGTACGGGCGATTTTCCCGTTCCAATCGCGCCTATGCCGGCGTGGAGCCGTTTCCGTTTTCGGAGATCGGCACGTACCGGATCCGTGCAACGTATCCGGTCGGTCGCGACGGTGACTCGATCACCTCGAATACAGTGGCGTTCTCGGTGCGGCCGGCGTCGGACGACGAGCAAACTGAATGGCATTCTTTGCTGATCCGGACGACTACGCCGCCGCGGCAGGCGCCGACGGAGAGGCCTGGATCCGCAAGCGGCGATCCGGAGTTGGGGAGAGTTCGTGGAACGGTACCCGACGTCGATCTATGTGCCGGCGGTCCGGATGAACCTGGGGCGGCTCTACATGAACGGTGCGGGCATGGCGCAACCCGACGCCGATCGAGCGGCGGCGCAGTTCCTGGCCGTGGTGAAGTCGAAAGCCGCCGGAGTCGTGGACGACGCGCTCCTGGAATTTGCGAAGAGTTCGATCGAAAGCGGACGCTTCGGTGAAGCGAAGGAAGCGATTGCGAAGCTGCTCGCGGAGTTTCCCGACAGCGAGAAGGCCGCCGAGGCCGCCAGAGTCCGCGAAGGTCTCGCCAGGGGATGGCGGACCCTGCGCGAGATCTATGGGAATTGACCGGGTGGAGGTGTGTTATCGGGGGTCGGTGGATAGCCGATTCGAACCACGTTTTCGGCCGACTCCCCCTCCCAGGGCACACCGATCCGTCCCGGCCCCGTGCTTGGGGACGAAGGTATGGCGAGGCTATCTGGAGGCACGGATGACGATCCAAGAGTTGGCGCGTTGCGGGACGAGCGGGCGCGCCATCGGACGGACACTCGAGGTCACCGAAGGGACGGTCCGCTACCACCTGCGTCGCCAGGCGGACGGGTTGGTGGACGGTCGATCGAGACAGGCCCACTTGGCCGCGGCGTGGGAGGAGACGATCGCGGACTAGCTGAAGTAGTGCGAGGAGCAGGGCGAAGCGGTCAATCTGGCCGAGCTTCACGATTGGCTGATCGCTAATAATTGTCACCAAAGCGGCCTGATTCAGATCGTCCCCGCCCCAGCGCTGAGCCGGCGTGAAACCCGCACTCGGTCGCCGAGGCCTCGTCTCGCCGCCGCGGGCTAGTCCTCGCGATGACAGATTTCGAGGCGGTTCCCGAATGGATCCTCGAAGAACACGGCGTAGTACGTCGGCGTGTAGTCCGGACAGGCTTTCGGGCCGCTGATGTTGCGAGCGCCGGCCTCCGCGAGCAGGGCGGCGATCTCATCGACGCGTTCCCGGCTCTCGGCCCAGAACGCGATCCGGTTGGCGTTGGGCCGATGGTCCCGGTCCTCGGTGAAGCCGAACCAGGCCTGGTCGGGAAAGACCCCGTCCGCGTCGAAGCCGGAGAACGTCTTGCCCCTGGATCCCTTCTCGAAGCCGATCGGGGGGAGGATCTTCGAGTAGAACGCCCAGGCCCTCTCGATGTCGTTGACCCGGAGGTCGATGTGCTGGTAGGGGTTCTTCTTCATCGGCACTCCCCTCGCGAAGCAGCGGGGTCCGAGTATATCCCTGAAGCTTCAATACAGAAGCCCGGATCGCCCACGGGTCCCGCCTCCCCGCTGCCGCGCCGTCATCGTGATCCGGCGAGGCCGGACGCCTCGCGGATCGCCGCGACCAGTCGCTGCGGCTCGTCGGTTCCGATTCGATACTTCCGCCCGTCGGTCAGCTCGATCTCCACCGCGTCGAGCCCGGAGACGTTGAACAGCCAGCCGTGCGGCGTGAGCCGGATTCCCCAGCCGTAGTACCAGCGGTTGCGCACGGCTCCCGCCGCGGATATCTCGTTCATGGGGAATTCCTTGCGGACGACTCCCGGGCCGAACCGCAGCGACAGCCGCTGCGGCGTCACCTCGACGGTGAGCGCGCCGAACAGCCCGAGGCTCACGCCCAGCACCACCAGCACGACGGCGGGGATGACCGCGATCGCCGGATCGCGCATCGCGACCAGGACCGTGATCGCCGCGACCACGGCGGCGGCCAGCCCCACCGCCCAGCGGATCACCGTAGCGGGTTGCCGGTGGTGGTAGGTACGAATCGACATCGCACACCCCCCGAGACCCATGCCTCCAGAGACGAGCACGACTGCCGAGCCTGGGTTCCACCGTCGGGCGACCGAGGAGGATTCTCCAGGGACCGGGGTCGTGTTGTCGGACCAACCGAGATTGTACGGCGATTGTGGCGGAGTCCAGCGGTCCGCTCCGCGGCGCCGGTGGACGGTGTCTCCTCCTCCCGTGGGGGCTCGAAACCTGGGAGGAACCGAGCCGTGACCTGGTGCGCAGTCCGGATCCGGCACGCTTTGGCGTTTTCGCGGCGGCGATCGGTAGACGCCGGTGCACCTGCCTACGGGCTCGGGCGTGGGCTCGCGCTACCCGCAGGGAGTCCCGCCGCACGGGTGTATACTCCCAGGCAGGTTTGGAGGAGGCGTCATGCGCGGGACACGCCGGCCAGTGCTGCTTGCGGTCTTCTCGGTCCTCGGTGCGCTCGTCGCTCCCGTTTCCGGCGCCCGCGAATTGACGTTCGAGGACCGGGTGCGGGCGCAAGAAGCCATCGAGCGCGTGTACTACTCGCACCAGATCGGAACCACGCGGCCCTTCGACGCGGCCGTCCCCCGTGACGCGCTCGTGCAAAAGGTACGAGCCTACGTCGAGCAGACCGCCGCGCTCGAGCGGTTCTGGAACACCACGGTCACCGGCGAAGCCCTGCGGCTCGAGCTCGAGCGCATGGTTCGCGGCACGCGGATGCCCGGGCGCCTGCGCGAGCTGTTCGCGGCGCTGGACGACGACCCGTCACTGATCGAGGAGTGCCTGGCGCGCCCGGCGCTCGTCGGACGGCTCGTGCGCAACTTCTTCGATTACGACGAGCGGTTTCACGCCGAGACGCACCGTGAAGCGGAGCGCCTGCGCGAGGCGCTACGAGAAGGCAGGGTCGACCCGTGGACGGAAGATCCGCGGCGGACGGTGTTGGAGGTGGCATCCGCGGAGATCGTCCCCCTGCGCGAGGAGCGGGAGGCGTTCGTCGTCACGGTCGTCCTCGACGCGGAACCCGACAGGATTCGCGCGGCGAGCTTCGCCGTCGCCAAGCGCAGCTACGAGGAGTGGTGGAACGAGGCCCGAGGCGACCTGCACGCGGTCGCCGCCGAGAGCGTGGCCGTTGGACCCGACCCGATTCCGGGCCTCGTCCAGGTCCTGAGGAACAGGGCGGAGCCTTTCGCTGGAACGCAGTCGGGCGACCCGCTCCCGTCCGGGTGGCCCTGTGCCGCCGACGACACGTGGCACAACGGCATACTCGACGACGCTCCGTTCCCGACGCGACAGCCCGAGTCGACCTGGACGGGCAGTCTGATGCTCGTGCCGGACGTGGGCCGCTACGATCCGGCCACGGACACCTGGAGCCCCATCTCCAAGATTCTCGCGCCGCCGCTTGTCGGCGCGCGCACGGCGGTCTGGACGGGTCAGGAGATGATCGTGTGGGGAGGGGGCGCAACGGGGGGCCCAGCGGGGGCCTCCATTACCAACGAAGGCGGACGCTACGATCCGCTCACGGACACGTGGACGCCCACCTCCATCGCCAGTGCACCCTCCCCCCGGCTCGATCACGTCGCGGTGTGGGCCGGCAGCTCGATGCTCGTCTGGGGGGGGTACGACGGCGCTCTCCTGGGAGACGGGGCCCGCTACGATCCGGAGTCGGACACCTGGACGCCGATCTCGGCGGTCGACGCCCCGGCGCCCAGGCGGAAACACGTCGCGGTGTGGACGGAAAGCGTGATGGTCGTGTGGGGTGGCGCCGGCCCGGGCACCGGTCTGAACACGGGCGGCCGCTACGACCCGGATACGGACAGTTGGAGCCCCACATCCTTCGAAGGTGCGCCGAGCCCCAGGGCGCAACACGAGGCCGTGTGGACCGGAAGCGTGATGGTCGTGTGGGGCGGGGAAGACAACGACAACCCGAGCCTGAACACGGGCGGCCGCTACGACCCGGCCCAGGATGCGTGGCTCGGGCCGACCTCGACGGCGAACGCGCCGGCGGCCCGCCTCTTCCATACCGCCACCTGGACGGGCGAGCACATGCTCGTCTGGGGTGGAACAACGTCCCTCCAGGGGGTCAATCTCCGCACGGGCGCGGCCTACGACCCGGCCGACGACACCTGGACGCCCATGTCGGAAACGAACGCACCCTCGCCTCGGGCACTGCACACGGCGGTCTGGACCGGCAACCTCCTGGTCGTGTGGGGAGGATTCGAGAACGGGGGGACGACGAATACGGGCGGTCGATACGATCCGGCCGCCGACGGTTGGACGCCAACGTACGTGACGGGTGCGCCGAAGGCGCGCGCCGGCCACACGGCCGTCTGGACCGGGAACCAGATGATCGTCTGGGGCGGAGGACCCTACCAGGGCTACCTGGATACCGGCGGGCGTCTCGATCTGCTGACGGACACCTGGACGCCGACGTCGACCGTGAACGCGCCGTCGGGGCGATACGGCCACACCGCAGTTTGGACGGGCCAGGAGATGGTCGTGTGGGGCGGTAGTGGTCCACCGTCGACGGGTCCACAGGACAGCGGAGGGCGATACGACCCGCTCGCGGACTCGTGGGTCGCGACGTCGACCGTGCACCCGCCCGTGCCCCGCAGGGACCACACGGCCGTGTGGACGGGCGACCAGATGATCGTCTGGGGTGGAACGAACAGCGCGGGCAGTCTCGCATCGGGCGGACGGTACGATCCCGCGACGGATACCTGGCTCGCCCCGACCTCGATGGCGAACGCGCCGGCCCCGCGGGGAAGGCATAAGGCGGTGTGGACCGGCAGCCAGATGATCGTGTGGGGCGGAGGGTCCGTGAACACTCCGATCGGCACGGGGGCGCGCTACAACCCCGCAACAAACACGTGGGCGCCCACGTCGCTTTCCGGTGCTCCGGCGCCTCGAGTGGATCACACGGCGGTGTGGACCGGCAACCGGATGATCGTGTGGGGCGGGGCCGGTGGCTTCACGCCGCTCGCCTCCGGGAGCCGCTACGACCCGCTGACCGACACCTGGCTGCCGACATCCGCGGTCGATGCCCCGGCGGCCCGCTGGGGACACACCGCGGTCTGGACCGGCGCGTCGATGGTCGTGTGGAGCGGAACGAATCAGGACTTCAACACCGGCGTCGCGGACGTGCTCGAGAGCGGCGGTCGCTACGACGCGACGGCGGACTCCTGGCAGCCTACTGCCACCGCCGACGTCCCCTTGCCGCGATACCGCCATACCGCCGTCTGGACCGGCGGCCTGATGATCGTCTGGGGTGGCTTCTTCAGTCCGCTCGACGCCGGCGCGGTAGAGGGGGGCGGGCGGTACGCCCTCGGAAACGCGGTCGACGATGACGGGGACGGCCTCAGTGAGTGCGCAGGCGACTGCAACGACGTCGCGGCCGGAGCGTTCGCGCTGCCACCCGAGGTGACCGGCGCCGGCTTCGGCGAGGACAAGCTGACGCTGTTCTGGAATTCCGCGGCTCCCGCGGCCGGCAGCGCCACGGTGCACGACGTGCTGCGCGGCCCGTTGAGCGCACTCGGGACCGGTTCGCGGGAGACGTGCCTCGAGGGCGACCTCTCGGGAGCGTCGGTCGTCGATCCCGAAACACCGGGCGCCGCCTCGGGCTTCTGGTATCTCGTCCGCGGCCGCAACGTCTGCGGAGCCGGGACCTACGGCTACGCGAGCGACGGAACCGAGACCACGAGCCTGGCCTGTCCTTGAGCCGGGTGAGACCGGCGCTCGACTCATCCTGTCCGATCGGGGTAGACGCCCGCCGCCCCCTCCCGCTACTTGCGCCGGTAGTGCCGGCCGGGGAGGGGGTCGATCGCCCCGCGCATCTCGAGGGCGAACAGCGCGGTTTGCAGCCGGGCGAAGCCGAACGGGGCGCGCTCGGCCAGCTCGTCGAGCTGCTGCGGCTCCAGCGGGTCGAGCATGTCGAGGACCGTCTGCTCGTCGGGCAGCAGTCCCGGCAGGACCTGGGCCTGGCCTTCGTCGCTCCGGGGCTCCGGCCGGCTCAGCGAGGCCCGGAACATCGGCGACAGCTCTTCCAGTACGTCCTCGACGTTCTGCACGAGCCGCGCGCCTTGCTGGATCAGCCAGTTCGTGCCCGTCGAGCGGTCCGAGGAGACCGGCCCCGGCACGGCCAGCACCTCGCGCCCTTGCTCGAGCGCGTGACCGGCCGTGATCAGGGAGCCCGAGTTGCGCGCCGCTTCGACGACCACCACCGCGGCGCACAGGCCGCTGATCACGCGGTTGCGCCGCGGGAAGTTTTCCGGGAGGGGCGCGAGCTCCAGCGGAAACTCGCTGACGAGCGCGCCCGACGCCGCGATCTCGTCGAACAGCTCGGCGTTCTGCTCGGGATAGGGGTGGAGAAAGCCCGAGCCGAGCACGGCCACGCTGCGCCCGCCCACCGACAAGGCGCCCTTGTGCGCGGCGGTGTCGATCCCGCGCGCCCCGCCGGAGACGATCTCGATACCGTGCGCCGCCAGCCCCGCACCCATGCCCGCCGCGACGCGCTCGCCGTACAGGGTCGCCCGCCGCGAGCCGACGACCGCGACGCGCGTCACCCCCGGCGGCAGGCTGCCCCGCAGGTAGAGCAGGATCGGGGCGTCGTGCACCTCGGTCAGCGCGGCAGGGTAGTCCTCGTCCGTGGCCACCAGGATGCGCAGCCCGAGTCGCTCGGCTTCGCCGAGCTCGCGCTCCGCTCGCTCGCGCAGCGTTCGCCTGGCCCCGGCCAGCTCGTCGGCCCTCTCGCCACGCAGTCCGGCCAGGGCCACGAGGTCGGAGAGCGGTACCCGGTAGGCGATCTCTCCGGGCTCGCCGAAGCGCTCGAGCGCGCGGCGCAGGCGGACCGGCCCCAGGCCGGGCAACAGATTGAGGGAGATCCAGTCGAGCAGGTTCCTCGCGGGCACGTCGCAGCCCTCCGAGGAGGCGGGGCCTCAATATCGGCGGGCGTCCGTTTCCGGTCAACTCGCGGCGGACCCCGTCGGATTTCCCGGAATTCGTCCCGTTCGATGGCGGGCGCCGGCGTTTCGGGTAAGTTCCAGGCACGAACGGCCGGAGGCGAGCGACGCGGTGCTCCGACCCGGCACGGCGGGCACCCGGGTGCCCACCGACGACGAACCGGACGCGCGTCCGGAAGGGGGGAGACGAGATGCTCGGCAGAAACGGTTCGACCCTCGCGGCGCTGCTCATGGCCTGCGCTCCAGGCGTGGCACAGGAGATCTCTCACCCGGACGGCGATGGCACGATCGTCGTGCGCGGCGACGTCCATCCGCTGGCGGCTCAACAGATCACCCAGAGCGTCGATCCGAACCAGGTTCAGTCGGGCATATCGGTCGCCTGCGGTTCCGGCGGGGTCACGACGGACAACGGCCTATGGCGCCTGTTCGACCTCGACGCCGACCATGGCCTCGTGGGCGGGTTCTGCGTGGAGAGCGTGGACTACGCCGTCGAGACGGCGACCGGTCCTCAGAACCTGACCGTCAACGTCTACTGCCTCGACGAGGGCCTGCCCTTCGTTCTCGCGTCCCTGACCTTGGCCGGCAGCCACACGGCCCCGCAGCCCGACGCGCAACTGGAGTTCTTCAATATCGAGGCCAGCGGCTGCTGCGACTCGGCCACCCAGGACATGGCGGTCGAGCTGTTGTCCGAGGACTGCCTCGAAACCGGCACCTGCGTCAACCTGTTCCTCGGCTCGAACTTCGCGGGCCAGACGGCTCCCCCGTACATCACGGCCCCGGACTGCGGCATCGTCGATCCCTACTACGACGGCTTCGTGCTCAAGGGCCACCTGGTCATGGTCGTGAACGGTCAGGACGAGTCGGGGGAGGACGGCGGCGGGGACGGTGGCGCGGGCGGGGACGGAGGCGGAGTGCCGGCCACGACGGCGGCGGGCGCCGCGCTGGGAGTCCTCTTGCTGCTCGCCGCGGCCGCCCACTTCCTGCGGGGCGCGGCCGGGGGCTGAACGGAACCGCGCGAGGCCGGCCGCTCCGGTATCATGGCGCGCCGCCCGCCCTGGCTCGGGAGCACGGAGAAGCGCATGCCTCGTTCACGCGTCGTCTGCTGGGGACTGCTGTCGCTCGCCGCGACCGCGGCGTTGGTTCAGGCCGGCCCGCCTCCCGACGAGGGGTTGCGCGGGATCTCGGTCGCCGAGCTGTTTCCTGGTGCGCGGTTCGACCCGGGCATTCCATCGCAGAAGCAAGCGCTCGGCATCGAGCACGGCGGGAGGCCCATCCGCCATCACGAGCTGCTGCGCTACCTGCAAACGCTCGCCGACCGCTCGCCGCGCGCCGAGATGCGCGAGTACTCGGCCACGCACGAGGGCCGGCCGCTGGTCTACTTCGCCGTCGGCGACGAGGTCACGATCGCGCGGCTCGACGAGTTCCGCGCCGAGCACGTCCGGCGCATGGACCCGCGGGGCCGGGCCGCGGCGGAGGACGCCGCGCTGCTCGCCGAGGCCAGGGCCGTGGCCTGGATGGCCTACGGCATCCACGGCGACGAGCTGAGCAGCGTCGACGCCGCCGCCGCACTGGCCTATTGGCTGGTCGCGGGCGAGGACGATCTGGCTCGGCGCACGCGTCGAGATCTCGTCGTGCTCATCGACCCTTGCGAGAACCCCGACGGCCGCGAGCGCTTCCTGGCCCAGACGACGGCCTTCGCCCACGCCACGCCGAATCCGGACACCGAGGACTTGTCCCACACGACGGTCTGGCCCTGGGGCCGCGGCAACCATTACCTGTTCGATCTCAACCGCGACTGGTTCAGCCTGGTGCAGCCGGAGAGCCGGCGCTCGTCGGTGATCGCCTCCTGGGAGCCGCAGCTCATGGTGGACAGCCACGAGATGGGCGCGGACGACACCTACCTGTTCTCGCCTCCGCGCCACCCCTTCAACCCCCACGCCCCGCCGTACGAGAAGGTCTGGGGCGACCGCTTCGCCGCCGACCAGGCGCGGGCGTTGGATCGACGGGGCTACGCCTACTACACGGGGGAGTGGAACGAGGAGTTCTTTCCGGGCTACGGCTCTTCCTGGGCCATGTACCGCGGCGCGATCGGCATCCTTTATGAGATGTCCGGGACCGACGGGACGCTGGTGCGCCAGCGGCCGGGCACGCTGCGCACGTACGCGCAGGCGGTCGAGCATCAACTGGCCAGCTCGGTGGCCAATCTCACGACGCTGATCGACAACCGAGCGGCGCTCTTGAAGGATTTCGTGGCCGGGCGGCGGCAGACGATCGAGGGGGCCCGCCGGGACCCGGTCGGCGCCTGGATCGTGCCCGAGGGAGTCCACGCCGAGCGCACGCGGGCGCTCGTCGAGCTGTTGCGCGCCCAGGGCATCGAGGTGCTGCGGGCCACGACCACGCCGCCGCAGGTCGCGGGACTGCGCGACGCGCGGACCGGCCAGAGCGTCGAGGCGAAGCGCCTGGCGGGCGCGGTCTGGATGGTGCCGGTCGACCAGCCGGCGGGCGCGCTGGTGCGCGCGCTGCTCGACCCGCACGTCGCCATGGACTCGACGTTCTTCCGGGAAGAGCGCGAGTACCTGGAGCGCGGCAAGGGCACGCGCCTGTACGAGGTGACCTCGTGGTCGCTGCCGCTGGCCTACGGAATCGAGGCGCACTGGACGCCGGAGCGCCCGCCGTCCGGCTGGCGTGACGAGCCCCTGGCCCAGCCCGCGGGCAGTCTCCACGACGCGGACCGCCCCTACGGCTACGTCATGGATGGAATCTCGGACGACTCGGCGTGGGCGCTGGCCGACCTCCTGGGACAGGGCCTCGCCGTGCGTGTCGCCGAGAAACCCTTCCGCGTCGGCGGGAGGGCCTTCGACCGCGGCGCGCTGCTGATCAAGCGCGAGGGCAACGCGGACGATCTCGCGGCGCGGCTCGAGGAGCTGGCCCGCCGTCGCCGGGTGGAGATCCACGCCGTGACCACGGCCAAGGCCGAAGCAGGGCCGGACCTCGGGGGTGGCCATTTCCACCCGCTCCTCGCGCCGCGCGTCGGCATCTGGACCGGCGCGCCCGTGGCCCCGCCGGCCTACGGGGCGCTGTGGCATCTGTTCGAAGAGCGGCTCGAGCTGCGGTTCAGCGGTCTCGAGCTGGCGCGCTTCGAGCAGGTCGACCTGTCGCGCTACAACGTGCTGATCTTCCCGCCTACCTCGAGCGGCCCCGGTGCCTATCGCGAGCTGCTCGGCTCCGCCGGAGTGCCGCGGCTCAAGTCATGGATCGAGGCCGGCGGCACCGCGATCGGCATCGGCGGCGGCGCGGAGTTCCTGGCCGACGACGAGGGCGGGCTGACGAAGGCCAAGCTGCGGCGCCAGGAGCTCGAAGCCTACCCGCCCGCCGTGCTGGGGCCCGCGGCGGAACTCGTGGCGGGCGGCGGCAACTTCAGTGCCACGGGGCTGCGGCCCGCGGCGGAGGAGGGCGAGAAGAAGGCGACCGCACCGGCGTCGCCCGAGCGCGCGTCGCTCTACGACGTCGCTCCGCTGCTGGGTCCCGGCGCGACGCCCTTCGTTTCCGGCTTCGACCAGGGCACGCCCGCGAGCGGCAAGCCCCTGCGGCTCGCCGACTGGCTGAAGCCGCTCCTGCCGCCCGGCAAGGACAAGCCCGAGAAGGCGGATCTCGAGCGCGCCGACGAGCGCTTGCGCCGCTTCTCGCCGCGCGGAGCCTTCGTGCGTCTCGACCTCGATCCCGATCGCTGGCTGGCCTGGGGCCTGGGCCAGCACGAGCTGCCGGCGCTGGTGCTAGCCGGGGACGCGCTCGTCGCCGAGCCGCCGGTCGAGGTCCCCGCGCGTTTCGCGGAAGTGGAGCGACTGCACCTCGGCGGGCTGCTGTGGCCGGAGGCGGCGGCCCGTCTGGCGCGGACCGCCTACGTCACGCGCGAAGGGGTCGGTCGCGGCCAGGTGATCCTGTTCCTCAGCGAGCCCGAGTTCCGCGGCTGGACGCTCGGGACGCGACGGCTCCTCGTCAACGCCGTGCTCTACGGCCCGGGCCTCGGCACGAGCTGGCCCGCGCCCTGGTAGCGCCCGAGCGCCAGGCTTTCAGCCACCGGCCGTGAGGCATGCGAAGAGCGGGGTGCCCTTCATGTACTCCGGCGCCTCGAAGCCGACGAGCGACAACAAGGACGGCGCGATGTCGATCAGCCGGGCCTCGGCACGACGCGGTTGCAGGAGAGTGTCGTCCAGCACCAGCCACCCTCGTTCCGAGGCGTTGTGCGGCAGGTACCCGTGGTTGCCTCGGTGGATCGGGCTCGCGACCCGCCGTCGCTGAAGGGGGTCGAACAGACCGAGAACGATGTTCCCGAGCGGCTGGAAGAAGTCGTGCGGGAAATGGATCCAGCCGGCGTCCGCGAATACGTAGTGCTCGCCGAACGCATCGTCCTCGAAGCATACGTCGTACTGATGCATCTCGCGCCAGCTCAGGATCGTCGTGCGTGGCAGCTCTCTCAGAGCCTCCAACCCCCTCCGTCGCGCTCGCTCGGTGTGAAACCACACTCGTGCGCAGGCGAGTTCGACGAAGTAGCTGCACTCGGCCTCGGGGAGGTCGACTCGTCGCAACGTGTCGATGAGCGGGACCGTGCCGACGACGCGCTCCTGACCGTGATCCACGAGCAGCATGAAGCGGCGGTCACGCTCCCGGCACCGTGCATGCAGATCCCGGACGAACCGGTCCGTTCGCCGCAGCGCCTCGGCCATCATCGGGTCGTTGTCGAGATGCCAGTGCTGAAACAGATCCAGGGCGTACATCTCGAGGAAGTCCAGCGCTCGGCCGCGCGTGGGCAGGCGCTCGAGCAGTGCCGGAAGAGACGCGAAGTCTTTGGTGAAGGTGTAGTGTGCGTTCCGGCCCAGCAAGCCGAATATCGACGGGTACCCGGCGAAGGCCCTCAGCGCGTCGGCGGAAGCTGCACGGCGAGTGTACTTGAAGCGATGAAGATCGAACCGGCGGCGTCGACGCCACGGAACGACGGCCAGGTCGTAGGTCCGATCGAACACGTGACGGACGCACTGGGCCGTGGTGACCAGCAGGTCGGGGAGGGCGTCGGCAACGTGCTTGGCGACGACCTCGCGGAATGCGGGCCGCAGACTGACCTGCCACGTTCGGTGCTCGTGCGGCAGGATGCCGGACACCAGCGTCGGGACGAGTTCCGTCGACGGAAGGGTGCGGATCCCGATCACCGGGAGGTCGTGGCGCAACGCCGAGATGTACGGCGTGAGCTGCGCGTCGACACGCCTGGCGTCGAGTCCGGGGATGTAACACACGAGAACGGGCCGCCCGGGCACTCGCATCAGGGGCAGGACGGCTCGACCTCGAGCCGGTGGCCGGCGGCCTCGACGGGCCGGATCGTCCGCATGAACGTCATGTGCGCCCCGCGCCAGCCGCACGATCCCGATGTCGGGTCAACCCCAGGGATCAGCCCGTCGAGGCCCCACCGGCCAGCAGGACGCCCCAGAGCATACGACAGGGCTGGGAGCGCCGCGGGCACCGGCCCGAACGCGGAGTCGCCGCGCATCGCGCGCGAGCCTCGTCGGCGCTCACGCTACGAGCCAGGCCAGAGCGAGTGCCAACTCGGGGAGGCTGCCATGAGAAGGTGTTCAGATGGCTCGGAGACCCGGAGCAGCCCGCGCCTCAGCGGTCCGGGGAGTACCAGTAACGCTCGATCAGCCGCTCGGCCGCGCGCCGGCGCAGCAACATCATCACGGCGAGCGCGAGCAGCGTGGTCCAGTGATGACCTCGATGTCGCCCGCGCTTCGGTAGGCCGCCCGCGCGGCGTCGATCGAGTCGAGCAGGGCCGGCAGGTACCGCTCCTCGTTGAAGGCCGGGATCACCACGGAACAGCGCGGCGTTGCCAGGGCGGAGCGCATGCCCGGGAGAGTATGAGGTTCTTCTGCCGACTCTTCCAGCCCACGTCCTCGGCGGTGCCAGCCGACGACGGTCTCCGCAAGAGCCTCGCTTCAGCGGCGGGCCGGTGGGCACATCTTGTACGCGGCGGGCTCGCGGGACTCGCGCGTCGACGTTTGCTCGCCCTGCCGGGTCAGCGTCAGCGCCAGCGACTCCTCGGCCCCCAGCGTGAAGCTGAACTCGAGCGGTGGCTCGCTGCTCAACTGCAGCCGGTAGGCTCCGTCAGGCAGCTCGAGCACGTCCCCGGCGCCCAGCGTTCCGCGGCCCGCGAGGTCGCTGCCGCGCCACAGCGTAAAAGACGTCCCGGCGGTCTCGGCCAGCGCGCGTCGCAGCTCCGCGGCGTCGCCGGCCATGATGAACTTGCCATCCGTGGTCTCGGCGATCCGGCGCAGGCTCGCGAGCGCCTCCTCCTCGCCTTGCTCCAGCGCGAAGCCGATCACGTGGATGGGCCGGAAGCGGCCCTCCTGCTGGAACGCCTGCGCCGCGGCGACCGCGTCGCCGTCGCAGCTCTCGATGCCGTCCGTGATCAACACCACCGCGCGCTCGCCGGCGAAATCGCCGAAGTCGGCGGGGACCTGCTGCACCGAGTACCCCAGCGGAGTCTGCCCGCGGGGCTTGAAGCTGTCGATGACCCGGCGGATCTCCTCGGAGTTCCCCTTGCTCAGCGGGATCAACAGCTCGGAGTCCGTGCAGTTCTTCTGCTCTCGCTGATGCTGGTGCCCGTAGACGCGGAGCGCGACGAAGAAGTCTTCGGGCAGGCTGGTCATCGCCTCGCGCACCGTGTCCTTGGCGATCGTGATCCGCGGCGTGCCGGCGATCTGGGCCCACATGCTGTTGGAGGCGTCGAAAATGATCTCGAGCCCGCGATCGTTGAGCGAGATCGCCGGCCGCCCGTCGCGCTCGGCCGAGACGCGCAGCTCGCTGCAGCCCGGCGGGCGGACCGTCAGGTCGACGAAGGCCTCGGCGGTCCGGCCGTCGAGGCTGCGCGCCGTGGCGACGATGCGGTTCTCCTGCAGCCTCAGCGGCACGTGCCCCACGAACTTGCCGTCGAGGAACTTGGCGTGAATCGGCGGCGCGCCCTCGGCGGCCAGCGTCACGCTCTCCACGCCGAGCGTGGGAAACGCCGTCCTCACGGCGGGCGTCGAATTCGTGAAGACCGTGGCATTGACCTCGACCGCGGTCGAGGTCTCCAGGCTCGTGAACAGCGTCCCGTCGACGGGCTTGGCGATGGCCACGCGCAGCGGGCCGGTGACCGTGACCTCGACGCTCGCGGCCTTCTGCTTGCCCTCGAGGTCCGTCGCCGTCGCGGCGATGACGTTCTTGCCGGGCGAGAGCTGCACCCTGCCGCCGAAGGTGCCGGCCACGAACTCCGTGGCGATCGGGGGCCCACCGTTGACGCTGAGCTTGACGTGATCGACCCCGGTCGTGCGCAAATCGAGAAAGGCCTTGGGCAGCTGCGCCGGGTCTTCGACGTACAGGAACGAGCCCTGGGTCGTGCTGGCGATGGCCTGCAACAGCTCCGTGGCCTTCTCGCGGTCTTGCAACAGGAGCGAGTGGATGACGACGTTGCTGTCCCGCGCCTCCTGCGCGGCCAGAAGCGCCGCGTCCCGGTCCGACTTACCGTCGGTGAACAGCAGCCCGATGCGCGCGGAGTCCGGCCGCGCGCCCTGCTTGAACGCCTCCAGCGTCCGGCGGATGCCGTCGTGCAGGTTGGTGCCGCCGTCGCGGCGGATGCCCTCCAGCTTGGCCACGATCTCGTCGCGATCGGCCGTCAGCGGCGCGACCAGGAAGGCATCGGAGTCGAAGGCGACGATGCCGATGTGGATGTCGCTCTTCGCCGGCAGCGCGCGAACCAGGGCGACCGCGCCCTTCAACCGGTAGTCGTCGGGGTCGGTCTGGTTCAGGCTCTTCGACGCGTCCAGGATCAGCATCAGGTCGAGGTATTTGAGCCCGCCGAACACCGAGGCCCGTCCCTCGACGTCGATCGCGGTCTCTTCCTGGACCAGCAACAGCTCGGCCGGAATGTTCTGGATCTCGACTTCCAGCTTGCCCTCGGCCGCGGCCAGCGCGGCCGACCCGGCGAGCGACAGGGCGAGCGCTGCGCCCGCGACACCACGTTTCTTCACGACTAGCCTCCGCCTGCTCGAAGCGACTGGACCAACTCGCGGCGGATCATAGCCCATCCAGGAAACCCAGGACAACACCGAAAACCCCGAAACTCACGGACACGACCGCCCCTACGATGGAACCGGGCCGAGGGTGCGGTGTCCGAAGGAGTGAAACCTCGAGCCGGCCCGCGGGTATGGCGCAGCATGCACCGCTCGACCGAGATTCGGAGCGCCGAGATGGACGAAGGAAACCATGGGTTGGGCGGCGGCGTGAGCGCGCCCGACGAGCGCGACCTGCTGCTGCGCCACCGCGCGGGCGAGGCCGGCGCCTTCGCCGGGCTCGTCGCGGGCTACCGCCGCCCCGTCTACTCGTACCTCGCGCGCTGCGGCGTGGCCGAGGCCGACCGCGACGATCTGTTCCAGGAGATCTTCGTCAAGATCCACGCCGCGGCGGGTCGGTACGAGGGCGGCCGCGCCCTGCATCCCTGGCTCTTCACCATCGTCGCCAACACCGTCCGCACGTATCACCGCAAGCGCAAGGTGCGGGAGATGGTCTTCGCCGATCCGCCGGCGCGGGAGCCGCGGGCGGCGGACGCCGGCGGAGAACGGCAAGCCATGGCCGCTCAGACGGCCGCCTGGCTGGAGCAAGAGATCGGCAAGCTCCCCCTGGCGCAGCGGGAAGTGCTGATCCTGACCGCGGTCGAGAACCTGCCCCACAAGGACGTGGCCGAGATCCTCGGCTTGCCCGTCAACACCGTCAAGACGCACCTGAGGCGAGCCCGTCTGACCCTGGTGCAACGCCTCGCGCGGCGCAACGAGGTCCCGTCATGAACTCGATCTGCAAACAGCTAAAGGACGTTCTCGCGACCGAGGGTCCGCGGGCCCTGCAAGCCGACGAGGCCGCGCAACAGCACCTGTCCGAGTGCGCGGCTTGTTTCGACTTCCTCGAGTCGCTGTCCGCGATCGAAGCCGGTCTGCACAGCTTGCCGTCGCTCGACGCGCCGCAGCGGGTCGTCGAAAGCCTGCTGGCCCGCCCGGAAATCGCCGCACCGGTCCCAGCGCTCGGCGACCGGGCTGGCCGGCCGCGATCCCGCGCCGCGCGCCTGATCCGGCCACGTCCGCTGCTCTGGGGCAGCCTGGCCGCAGGGCTGCTTGCCGCGGTCCTCGCCGTCGGACTGCGCGATCGGCTCCCGCAATCGGCGACGGGGCAGCTCGTGGTGAAAAAGTACATCCCTCCGGCGAGCAAGCCCGTCGACGAAGCCGGGCAGCTCTCGAAAGAGCAGAAGGAACGGATGAAGGCTCTCGGACAGGTCGGCGGCGACGGGAGATCCAACCGGAAAGAATTCGACGCCCGGGACCATGCCGCCTGGCCGGACGCATCGGAGCCCGGCTCGGGCGTCGAGGGCCAGGCGCGGCCGGACGATCTTCGGGCAGCGGACGAGGAGCAGCGCTTCGCCGAGCAATTCATCGCGGACCTGCCCGTGCCCGGCCGCTTCTACCAGGGCGCGCTGGCGCCGGCTCCCGGCGTGCAGGAGGTCGACGGCGACGGCAGCGACGTCCACGGTTCGCGCGAGCGCAACTTCCGCACGCCTGCCGTCGACGGGCAGGACGACAAGGGCGCTGCCGGGAACGCCAACTCGATCGAGGAGCTGGAGCACATCACCTCCGGAACCGCCGGTGAGTTCGGGCGGGCCAGCGAGATCGGAAAACAGGAGAGCCCGCGCCAGTCGGAGATCGATCGACGAGTGGCCGGGGAAAAGACGAAGCCGGACTCGCCGTCCAGTCCGCTCGTGGCCGGCGTGGACGGGGTCACCGTCCCCGCGCTCGTCGAAGCCAGCCGCGTGACGCCCATCTATCCGGAAGCGGCGCGTCCGGAACGCTTGCACGCCAGCGTGGCGCTGCAAGCGATCGTCAGAGCCGACGGCACGCTGGCCTCGCTTTCGGTGACGAGCTGCGACCATCCGGGCCGGGGCTTCGAGGATGCGGCGCTCGAGGCCGTGCGGCAGTGGCGCTTCGAGCCCGCGCGGCAAGCCGGCCAGCCGGTCGACGTCCTCTTCACCATCGTCGTGCCCTTCGAGCCGGGCCGGCCGCCGGCCGGCGACAGCCTGCTCGAGGTCGACGAGGCCACGCGCCTGGCGCGGGCGTTCCTCGACGAACGCTCCTCGACCTCCGGGCTGGAGTTCGTCTCCGCGAGCGGCTACTGGTCCAATACCTACGTCCCGGGCGACCCGGCGATGCGGCTGCTGCAGTCGCGACTGGCCGGCCGGGACCGCTCGCTGTTCGCGGCCTGGGTCCCCACGCCGCCGCGGCTGCACGACGCGGCGCGGCGAGCCGGACAGCCCTTCGATTCGCCGGCCGGCGCGGCGCTCGCGGTCTACCTGCACGCCGACCGGAACGGCGCCTCGGCCGAGGGCCGCCTGCTCGTGCAGGTCGGCCTCGAGGGCACGGCCCGCCACGGCGGCCGCCGGCCTCCGATGAACCTCGCGCTGGTCCTCGACCTGGGCGGCGAGGTGACGACCGAAGTCGCCGTGGCCGTGCGCTCGCTGCTCGAAGCCTTCAATCGAGCGCGCGAGCCCGGCGACCGCTTTTGCCTGCTCGTGGCCGGCCGGCCCGGCGGGCTCGCCGTCGAGCCCGCGGACTTCCGCCACGGAACGCTGAGCGTGACGCTCGACCGCGCGCTGGCCTCCGGCTCCGGCGACGGTCCGGCTCTCGACGTGGTCCAGGCCGTGGCCAACGCCCTCCGTGGTCTGAGCGCGACGGACGATCCGGACGCCCCCCTCGGCACGAGCGCGGCGATCGTCGTCACGAGCCGGCCGTTCGGCGAGGCCACGACCACGCTCGCGGACCTGGCCCACCAGGGAGCGATCGCCGGCATTTCGCTGAGCGTCGTGGGCATCGGCCCCGGGGTCGACCTGGGCCAGATGGATCGGGTGACGCTGGCCGGTCAGGGCAACCGGCGCCTGCTCGACCGGCCGGCGGGCGCCACGGAACTCGTGGATCGCGAGCTGGCGGCGGCGAGCCGGGCGATCGCGCGCGCGGTGCGGCTGCGGGTCCGGCTGGCGCCCGGCGTGAAGCTGGTCGGCGTGCTGGGCTCCGAGCGGCTCGACGAGGCGCGAGCCCAGCGCGTGCGCGAGGCCGAGCGCAGCATCGATCTGCGCCTCGCGCGCAGCCTCGGCATCCAGGCCGACCGCGGCGAGGACGAGGAAGGCATCCAGATCGTGCTCCCCGGCTTCTACGCCGGCGACTCGCACGTCGTCCTGCTCGACGTCGTCGTACCCGGAGCGGGACCCGTGGCCGACGTCACGCTGCGCTACAAGGATCTCGTGCAGCTGCGAAACGGCGTCTCCCGCGCGAGCCTGGCCCTCGGTCGCGACGAGCGGCCGAGCGGCCCGCTCGAGCACAACGTGCTGAAGAATCTGCTGTCGTTGCACATGTCCCGCGTTCTCGACGCGGCCGGCCGGGCGGTGCAGGCCTCCGACGGCGCCCGGGCCGCCCAGGGGCTCGGCGAGTTCGCCGCGCTGCTCCAAGGGTTGCGCCGCGAGCTTCCCGGTCTCGACGCCGATCCCGATCTCCTGACGGACATCGCTCTCGTGGGCGAGTACCGCGCGCTCCTGGAGCGCGGGGCGGCCGGCCAGCCCGCGCACCGCGACTACCTCGCCGATTCCCTACGCTATGCCGCCCTGCTCAAGGTGCGGCCGCGCCCCCTGGAGACCTGGTCATGAAACAGACGCGCATGTTCTCGATCCTGCTGGCCTTGGGACTGGCCTCGACCCCCGGGCTTCACGGCGCGCCGGAGCAGGGCGACGGGCAGGTCCAGCTTCCGCTCGAGGCCTACACGCAGCTCATGCAACAGGCGACCGAGAAACCGCGGCGTCCCGCGCTGGCCGGATGGGCGCTGGGCAACGCCGCAGTGACCGTCACCGTGGAGGACGCCGAGCAGCGCGCGAGCGGCGCGGTGCAGGTGCAACTGGGGATCGACGCGCTCGAGGACGAGTGGGTGCTCATCCCCGTGCTCCCCGCGGGGACTCCGATCGAGTCGGTCAACGTCGACGGCAAGATCGTGCAACTGAGCCCCACCGCGGAAGGCCTGGCCTGGAGCACGAACAAGTCGGGCTCGTACACGATGCGGCTGTCCTACAGGATCGACGCCGGCCACTCGGAGGGCGGTTTCGCGCTCCCCGTCCCGTTGCCGCGGGCCGCGGCGATCAACCTCTCGGCCACGCTGCCCGGCACGGGCCTCGACGCCACGGTCATCCCGGCGGCCGGCACGCGGGTCACGCCGGCGGGGACCCGCACGCAGGTCACCGCGACCGTGCCGACGACGAGCGGCGTGTTGATCTCCTGGCGCGTGCCCGCCCGGCGCGGCCACAGCATCAGCCGCGCCGGTTACAGCGGCAAGCTCTCCGGGGACGCCGTCGTCTGGACCGGCGAGCTGACGGTCGAGCTGTTCAACGACGAGACGGCGACCGTGCCGCTGCTGCCGCGGTCGGCCACGCTGAGCGACGTGAAGGTCGACGGACAGGCCGGGACGATCCTGGCCGAAGGAGACCGCTTCGTCACGCTGGTCAAGGGGCGCGGCGCGCACCGGATCACCATCGCCTTCCAGACCCCGGTCGAGCGCCCGGAGGGGCCGCCGCGGGTCGACTTGCGGATCCCGCAGATCCCCGTCTCGCGCTTCGAGCTGGAGCTTCCGGGCAAGAAAGAGCTGGCCGTGTCGCCCGCAGCCAACGTGACGAGCAAGGTCGGCAAGGAAACGACCGTGGCCGTGGTCCACGTACCGCTGACGGACCGCGTGGTCTTTTCCTGGTCCGAGGCCGTCCCGCAGGAACTCAAGACCGAGCTGCGCGCCCATGCCGCGGCCTACCACCTGGTGCATGCCGAGGAAGGGGTGCTGTACGTCCACGCGATCGTGGCTTACGAGATCACGCGCGGCGAGACGAACGTCGTGGATCTGGTGCTGCCCGCGGGCGTGCAGGTCGGCCGCATCGAGTCCGGCTCGGGCGCCGTGGCCGACTGGCGATTGTCCGCGCCGGCCAAGGACGGGACGCGCATCGTCAGCGTGTTCCTGGACCGCCGCTTGCAGGGGACGCTGCTCTTCGACGTCTACTACGATCGCTCGCTGAAGGCCGGCGAGGCCGAGCGGGGCCTCGCGGTTCCCCTGCTGCGCGCGGCCCAGGCCGAGCGACAGAAAGGGATGGTGGCGCTGCTGTCCAGCTCAGAGCTGACGCTCAACCCGCTGGAGACGGCGGAGGCCACCAAGGTCGGAGAGAACCAGTTGCCGCCGTTCGTGCGCGAGGCGGCCGGGCTGACCGTCGCCCATGCCTTCAAGTACACGGAAGCGCTGCCCCAGCTGCGGGTGCTGGGGGCCCAGCCCGAACGCGCGCAGGGAAAGTTCGACGCCGAGGTCGACACGCTGATCTCGCTCGGCGACGTGACGTTGACCGGCTCGGCCTCCGTGCAGGTGCAGGTCAAGTCGGGGAGGATCGGGGACCTGCGGCTCGAGCTGCCTCACGGAGTGAGCCTGCTCAACCTGACCGCGCCTTCGCTCCGAACCCACAGGGTCGAGGAGGGCCAGGGCTCGCAGGCCGTCGGCGTCGAGTTCACGCAGGATATGGAGGGGCAGTTCCGTCTCGACCTGACGTATGAGCGCATCCTGACCGATGGCGAGACCCGGCTCGAGGTGCCGACCCTGACCGTCGTGGGCGCCGATGTCGAGCGAGGCCGCATCGCCGTCGAGGCGCTGAGCGCGGTCGAGGTCCAGCCGGCGGTCACGGAGCAACTGTCGTCGGTCGAAGTCAGCGAGCTGCCGCAGCAGCTCGTGCTGCGGACGACGAATCCGATTCTGCTGGCCTACAAGTACGTGCACGCCGACTCGCCGCACCGGCTGGCGCTCGCGGTGGCACGACACGCCGTGCTGGGCGTGCAGGAAGCGGCGATCGACCGCGCGACCTACAAGACGCTGTTCACCCCGGACGGGCTGCTCGTGACCGCCGCGGAGTTCACGGTACGCAACAGCCGCAAGCAGTTTCTGCGCCTGCGGCTGCCCGAGGAATCCGAAGTCTGGTCGGCCTTCGTGGACGGGAAGCCGGAGAAGCCGGCGCTGGCCGAGGGCGCCGGCGGCGCGTCCCGCGACATCCTGATCAAGATCATCAACTCGACTCGACCCTTCGACGTGCAGGTGATCTACGCCACGACGGGCGAGCGGATCGGGAGGCTGGGCACGATCGAGGGCTGGCTGCCCAATCCGGACATCCTGGTCACGCACTCGCGCTGGGAGGTGTTCCTGCCGGAGCAGATGAGCTACGGCCGGCCGTCGTCGAACATGGAACTCGCGCAGGACGGCTCCCGCGTTTCCCGCGACGAGATAGCGGCCGAGATGGCCGGACTCGCGGACGCCGCCACACTGCGGCAAGCGATCGAGCCGTTGCGCATCGTGGTCCCCACGGCGGGGGTGCACTACGCGTTCGAGAAGCTCTACGCCAACCAGAACGATCAGCGAGCGTGGTTCGAGCTGCCCTACGCGTCGGCCGCAGGCGCGGCGCTCGGGCAGTCGGCCAGCCTGTCCGGCAGCCTGCTGTTCTGGCTGGGTCTGGGCCTGGCGATCGCCAGGCCGGAGCGCTGGCGCCGCCTGGGTGCCGCGGCGATCGCCGCGACGGGGATCGGCCTAGCGTTCGTCTCCATGGGCCTGTACCACGTCAGTCCGCTGCCGACGCTCGTCGTGTCGCTCGTGGCTCTGAGCGTGGCGGCCGCCTACTACGGCCGGCGCCTCATGCCCTGGCTGCGCGACTACGGCATCCCCGGCCGAAGCGGAGCTTGACTTGGCAACGGATCGACCAGCGGAGGGACGCGGATCACAGACGAGCCAGGATCCTCACCGACGGAAGAAGAAGCGTTTGTACCACGGAACGCCCTGGCTCTTCAGCTCCAGGCGCAGCTCCTTGAGGCGCTGCTTGTTCTCCTGGATCGCCATTTGCTCGAGGAACGCTTCGCCCTCCGGCTCGTGACAGTCCTTGTACTTCTTGCCGCTTCCGCAGACGCAGGGCTCGTTGCGGCCGACCTTCTTGATCTGTCGCGGCAGGGGAGCGTTGGAGAAGCCGGGCCACACGACCTTGGAGTATTGCCTCCGGTCCCGATGCTTGGCCATCTCCCGATCCTCCCCCGGCCCGCCCGTGCCGCACAAGTCTACCTCATGCTGGCGCGGCCGAGGCCAACGACCCCGCCGCCTCGCTTCGTACGGGGCAGGCCGGCTCGAGCGCACGCGCCATTCCCGCTCGCTGCGTCCGCCAGGCGGCCAGTCCTCGACCCCGAGTCGCGCCCTGCGGGGGACGTCGACGCGAGTTCGGGGAGACCCGTGACTCTCGTCGGATCCGCGTGGGCGTCGCCGGAGCGTGGACGGAGAAAGCCCCGTCAGCCGGGAAGACCGGTTCGGAGGACCGTCTGCACGGCGTCGTGGAAGCGGTCCAGCTCCTCGAGCGTCGTGTACACGCTGGCCGACACGCGGATGCCTTCGAACTCTTCGTGCTTGATCGAGGTGGCGATGATGCGGTGCCGATCCCACAGGTATTCGGTCAGCGCGGCGGAGTCCAGGCCCTCGATCTGCACCGTGGCGAAGCCGCAGGACAACTCGGACCTGAGGCTCGTGTGCAGCCGCACGCGATCGTGCTCGAGCAACCGGCTCGCCCAGTAGTCTCGCAGGAACCGCAAGCGCGCGGCCTTGCGCGACGGCCCGATCCCCTCGTGGAAGGTCAGTGCCTCGCCGATGGCCAGATAGTTCGCCGCGGGATGCGTGCCGATCTCCTCGAACTTGCGGATGTCGCCCTTCATCTCCGGCGGGGCCGCCATCAGCGGCCACAGATCGGCGATCCTCTCCCGCCTCACGTAGAGCAGCCCCGTTCCGTGTGGGGCGAACAGCCACTTGTGCAGGCTGGCCGCATAATAGTCGCAGTCGAGTTCGTCGCGGGTGAAGGGCCAGTGCGCGAAGGAGTGCGCCCCGTCGACGATGACCGGAACACCTCGCTTGCGGGCCAGCGCCACGACTTGCCTGACCGGCAGGATCTGCCCGGTCAGATTGACGATGTGGCACATCAGGATCAGGCGCGTCCGTGGCGTGATGCGCTCCTCGAACCGGCGAACGATCTCCGCCGGATCCTCGGCGGGCACCGGAATCGAGAATTGAATCAGCTTGATCCCGTCGCGGCGCTCGCGCTGCAGGAACGTGTTGATCATTCTCGGATAGTCCTGGTTCGTCGTCAGCACCTCGTCGCCTGGCTTCAGGTCGAAGCCGAACTGACAGGTCTGCAGGCTCTCCGAGGAGTTCCGCGTCAGGGCGATCTCCTCGGTGTCGCAGCCGAGGTGCCGGGCCAGGCGTTGCCGCACGCCCTCGCGCTGCGGCTCGAGGATGCGCCACATCGCATAGGTAGGCGCCGTGTTCGAGTAGTCGAGGTGGCGCTTCATCGCTTCCTGCACTACGGTGGGCGACGGGCTGACCCCGCCGTTATTCAGGTTGATCAGGCTGCGATCGACGGTGAACGCCTGCTGCACCTCGAACCAATAGGCCTCGTCGCGCGCGACGTCCGCGGGCTGGCCGGCGTGCCGGGAAAGCTCCGCGGCCACCGCGAGTCCGCGCGAGTTCAGCACCGGCAGCACGGCGGTGGCGCCGAGCGCCGGGGCCACGATCGAGCCCAGGAAGCTGCGGCGGTCCATGGCCTCCCGACTATACACAAGCGCGACCGTTTCCCAAACCGCCCGAGCGCGCGGGGCGACCGATTCGCCTCGCAGGATTCGCCCAGGTGTCCCCGCTAGAAGAAGGTCCCCTGCACCTGGTCGACGGGACGTACGAGCTGTTCCGGGCGTTCTACGGGGCGCCCGCAAAGACCGCGCCGGATGGGCGGGAGGTGGGCGCCACGATCGCTCTCGGGCGCTCGCTCTTGGGCCTCGTCGGCAACGAGGGGGCGACGCGGGTCGCCGTCGCGTTCGATCACGTGATCGAGTCCTTTCGCAACGAGCTGTTCGAAGGGTACAAGACCGGCCGAGGCATCGAGCCTGCGCTCCGCGGACAGTTCGAGCTGGCCGAGCGAATGGCGCGCGCGCTGGGCTTCGTGGTCTGGCCGATGACCGAGTTCGAGGCCGACGACGCGTTGGCCTCGGCGGCCAAGCTTTGGCGCGAGGACGCGCGGGTCGATCGCGTGAACATCTGCAGCCCCGACAAGGACCTCGCCCAATGCGTCCGCGGCGAGCGGGTCGTGTTGATCGATCGCCGCCGCAAGAAGACCATCGACGAGGCCGCGGTCCTGGAAAAGTACGGAGTTCGACCGGCGTCCATTCCCGACTGGCTGGCCCTGGTGGGCGACGCGGCCGATGGCATTCCGGGCATCCCGCGCTGGGGCGCCCGCAGCGCGGCGGCGGCGTTGCGGGCTCACGGTCGAGTCGAGTCCATCCCCGACGATCCGCGCGACTGGGCCTTCGAGGCCCGCGGAGCGGCAGGTCTGGCCCGGAGCCTCGTGGCTCACCGTGACGCGCTGAACCTGTATCGCACGCTGGCCACGCTGCGCGAGGACGTTCCGCTGGGCGAGTCCTTGGACGACCTGGAGTGGCGCGGCGTTTGTCGAGGCGAGCTGGAAGCCCTCGGCCGCGAACTCGGCGACGGCACGCTGTTCGCGCGGGTGCGCCCCGGAATCCGCGACTGAGCAAGCGAAGTCCGGTCACCGCGCTCGAGACACGAGCCGCGGAGCAAGGTCGTAGCGCGGCCCGTTGGAATCCCGTAGTACGGTATCGACCCTGTCGTCCGTCGCCGGACCGAAAGCGAGAACGGTCCGGCCCGGACGGGCCTGGAACAGTCGGGGAGGATTCGTGCAGATCTGGGTCGACGCCGATGCCTGCCCGGGAGCCGTCATGCGCATCCTGTTCCGCGCGGCCGAGCGGGTCGGAGTGCAACTGACGCTCGTGGCCAACAAGGCCCTGTACACTCCCGCTTCGCGCTACATCCGGACGATCCGGGTGCCCGCAGGCCTCGATGTCGCCGACCGCCGGATCGCGCAGCTCGTCGAGCCCGGCGATCTCGTCGTCACCGCAGACATCCCGCTGGCCGCGCAGGTCGTGGGCCGGGGAGCGCAGGCGCTGGACCCGCGCGGCGATCTGTACACGGCGGACAACATCGCCGAGCGTCTCGCCGTGCGGAACATTCTGGACGAGATGCGAAGCTGCGGCATCGAGACCGCGGGACCCGCCGCCTACGGCGCAAGCGATCGGCAGGCCTTCGCCAATCGACTGGATCGGCTGCTGGCCCGGCGGGCCCCCCTCGAGCCGGGTCCCGCCTGAGCGGGTCGCGCGCGCTCGCCCTCCGTTGCGAATCTGCAGCGGATTCTGCGCGGGCAGGCCCCGAGCTGGCCTCCGAACCGCGATCCTGGGACGCTGCTCGGCGACTCGCGCGGATGGGTGGTTTCAGCGGCCTCCAATCGCGAGATCGCCGGGCGGCACCCCGCGGGTCGCCCAGCCCGCGCCGAGCGTCCTGCGCTCGCGAGCAGGCCAGCACCGTGTCCGCGTGCCGCCAGCCATCCGACAGGTGGGCGCTACGCGGCCGACCGCGCCGGCCCTCGCTTCAGTGGGCCCAGCCCATGCGCCGCCGCAGCTCGTCGAGCCGGCTCCGGACGGCCGGGTGGAGCGTGTCACCCCCGGGAAGCTCGAAGAAGAACGGCTGGCGCTCGACTCTGTCGGGCGCGATCTGGTTCATCGTCGCGGCCTCGTAGAGCCGCCCGTTGACCATCGTGTAGGCGACGTATTCGGAGCGGCGCAAGTCCGCGAGCGGGTCGCCGTCGATGACCACGAGATCCGCGAGCTTGCCCGGTTCGATCGAACCGATGTCGCCGTCCAGCCCGACGTAGCGCGCGCCGTCGATCGTGGCGGCCCGCAGCGCCTCCCACGGCGTGAAGCCGCCCTGCTCCAGCATCCACATTTCCCAGTGCGCCGCGAGCCCTTCTCGCTGCCCATGGGCGCCGACCTGGACCGACACGCCCAGGTCCCGCAGCTCCTTGGCGAAGCGCGCGGCCTGGATGTGGTTGTAGTGCAGCTCGGGAGCCTTCGGCCGTCGAATCGAGGCCGGCTCGATGACGAAGCGCGGGGAGTAGCGCATCAGCCGCTCGTTCTCCCAGACGTTCGTGTGCTCGTACCAGTACAGCTCGCCGGACAGGCCGCCGTAGGCCACGCCGAGCGTCGGCGTGTAACCCGTGCCGCTCCCGGACCACAGCTGCTTCAGATCGTCGTAGCCGCGGGCCAGCGGGATCGCGTGCTCAATGCCCGTGTGGCCGTCGACGATCTCGTTGACGTTGTGCTGGAATCTGGCGCCGCCCTCGGGCACGACCATCATGCCCAGCTCGCGGCCGGCCGCGATGAGCTGCTGGCGCTGATCGCGCCGCGGCTGCTGGTAGCTCTTGACCGAGATCGCGCCCACGTCCTTCAAGCGCTGGACGTGGAACCTGGCGTCGTCCAGGCTCTCGATCTTGGCGGTGTAGGCCGGAACGTGCGCTCCGTACAGGATCGTGCCGGTGGAGAAGATGCGGGGTCCGACCAGCCCGCCGGCGCGCTGCAGCTCGGCCGCGGAGAACACGCTGTCCGTGTCGTTCGACGGGTCGTGGATCGTCGTCACGCCGAAGGCCACGTTCGAGAACTGGTTCCAGTTCTGCTCGGGGGTGATCCCCGATTCAGCCAGCGGCCCGTGCGCGTGCACGTCCACGAGCCCCGGAACGATCGTCTTGCCTCGCACGTCGATCGTGAGCGCGTCCGCCGGGATCGCCACCTGGCCCTCCCGGCCGACCGCCTCGATGCGGTTGCCATGGATCAGCACCACGCCGCCGTCGATGACCTCGCGCTCCGAGCGGGAGTCCCGCATGGTCACGAGGCGAGCGCCCCAGAGCGCGATGCGGCCCCGCGGCTTGTCGGAGCTGGCGCGAAACCCCAGGCTCGAGCCCTGCGCGACCGGCTCGGGCAGCTCCGCGGGCGCGCCGGCCAGGAACCCGAAGGCGTCCGCCAGCTTGCGGCTGAACAGCGTCGCGCCGTGGGACCACTGCAGCTGGCCGCTGTCCTTTGACCAGTGCAGCGAGCGGCCGGCGCGCTTGGACACCTGCTTGACCGGCAGCGCTTTGGTCGCCGAGCCGATGTCGACCGTCTTGCCCGTCGGCAGGAACGGGGCGACGAAGGCGTTGAAGCCCTCGGTGAAGGCGATCCAGCGCCCGTCGGGCGAAAGCGCGAACTCGGTCGCTTGCGCGCCCTTCAGGTGCACGCGCCCGTCATGCCCCGCCAGATCGACGCTCTTGAACAGCAGCTCGGTCTCTTCCTGCGTTTCCGAGAAGAAGACGCGCTCGCCATCCGGGCCGAAGTGGGCGTCGAAGCCCGTCCTGCTCACCCGCACGGGCTCGCCGCCGGCGAGGGGGACGACGTAGATGCCGGGTTCCATGGATCCCCGTCCCGCCAGCAGGTAGCCGCCGGCGAACTTGCGATAGACGACGCGCTGGCCGTCCCACGAGAAGCGCGGCTCGACGTAGTGCCCGGGCTGGTCGGTCAAGCTGCGGCCCGCGCCGCCGCCGGCCGACACGACGCGCACGCTGCCCAGGGCCTGGTCATCCCAGGTCGTGTAGACCACGCTCGAACCGTCGGGCGAGAACGAAGGGTAGAACTCGAACTCGTCGTTCTGGGCGGTCAGCCGCCGCCGTCCGCCGCCGTCCGAGTCCGCGATGTAGAGATGCCCCAGCGCCTGGAACACGGTCTTCGACCCGTCCGGAGAGCGCTGCGCCCAGCGGATCATCTTCACGTCGAATTCGTCGGGGCAGACCTCGACCGGGAAGCGCAGCGCCGGTTGGACCCGCTGCTCCGCGTGCACGTGGATCGGGATGATCTGGGTTTCCTGCAACTCGACGTCCGCGATGCGGATCTTGCCGCCGGCCCAGAAGACGAGGGCCGCGCTGTCAGGGGTCCAGGCCGGGGCGGGCGTGTTGCCCTCGCTTCCGTTGGTCTCCTGCAGATCGCGGTCGAGCCTGTCGTAGAGCGCCGACTCCTTGCCCGAGAGCATGTCCTTGACGTACAGCGCGCTGGTCATCGCCGGAGTTCGCCGCACGAACGCCAGGTAGCGGCCATCGGGTGACGGCGTGGGGCGGATCGCGCCGCCGGGCCCGCCGACGATCGTGTCGATCTCGCCCGTCCGCCGATCCAGCCGCTTGATGGCGAAGATCTCGCCGGTCGAATCCTTGTTGTACTGCCAGACCCGTCCCTCCGTGACGTCCTGGCTGTAGTAGATGTACCGATCGTCCGGAGAGAACGCCGGCTCGCCCATCGTCTTCTGGTCCCGCTCCTTGAACGGCCGCTCGGTCACCTGCAGGCCTTCGCCGCCGCCCACGTGAAAGAGCCAGATCTCGCCGGCCGGGATGCTGCGCGTCGACGTGAAGCCCTTCTTGGCCACGATCGACCGGCCGTCGTGGCTCCAGTTCGGCGTGTGGACCAGGTGCTCCTTCTCCTCGGAAACGGGGCGGGGGTCGGAGCCGTCGGCGGCCATGATCCACAGGTTGTCGGCGCCTCCGCGATCGCTGATGAACGCGATCTTCGATCCGTCCGGGGCGTAGCGCGCCTGGAAGTCCCAGGAGAGGCCGCGAGTCAGCGCCCGGGCCTCGCCACCCTCGATCGGGACGGTGTAGAGGTCGCCCAGCACGTCGAACAGGATCGTGCGGCCGTCCGGGCTGACATCGACGTCGGACCAGGTGGTCTCGGTGGTGTCGATGACGACGGTCGCCGGCTCGCCGGGAGGGTTGGCCACGTCCCATTTCGGCTCTTCGGTCTTCTCGTCCGGCGGCTTCGCTGGCTTGCCGGCGGCCGCCGCGCCCAGCGCGGCTCCCAGCAATAGAGTCGTCGCGACGAAGCCACGCGACAGGCGATGCGAACGGTTCATCGGCGGCTGCTCCTTCCGCGCGTTCCCGGGGGAGAGAGGATATACGACGATCGACGCCTGAGGTTGGCAAGCGCCTCCCGCAGAAGTTCCGGCCGCTCCGGGCGGACGCCGAGGTCACGCATCGCGAGGACGCCGGAAACAAGGCGATATCCGCGGTCCCAGGCTAGACGGTCGGGATCGCCCCGCCGTATCTTCGGCACCAAGACGTGGAGGATCCCCGATGCGCAAGCACGGCCGGACCGGGGCGGCTCTGACCATCGCCGCCGCTCTTCTCGCAGTGGGGCTGGGTTCGTTCGTGATCCTTGCCGGGCTGGCGCACTACAAGACCGTGGCGGTGGCGCACAGATGGATCAGAACGCTCGGGACGCGGGAGCAGATCCTCGCGCGCTATCCGCCGCGGGAGGCGAACGCCGCCGCGTTGACGCTCGAGCGGCTGTCCGCGCGGCTCGGGATCGACACCGTGCCGCGGTCCGTCACGATGGGCCGCAAGCCGCGAACAGTCGGGCACCGGGAGCAGCCGACCGAGGAACAGGAAAAAGCCTTCAGCGATTTCCGCGCCGCGGCTTCGTCCTACGGCACGGCCCAGCTCGAGCGCGCGCGGCGTGGGATCGACGCGCCTCCGGCGAGCGTCGCGGCCTACCTCGAGTCTCACGAAGCGGAGATCGAGGCCGTGCGGCGCCACCTCACGTCGGGCCACGTGCCCTACTGGGAGGCGCGGCTCGAGCGGCTGCACGAGGCCTCCATGCCGAATCTGATCGGCAACATGAACGTCGTGAAGCTCCTCGTGACGGACGCGCTGGCCAAGGCCCACGCCGGCCAGCACGGCACCGGGTTCCGCGACCTGGATGCGGCCTGGACCATGGCCCGGGCGTTGGGGGACGAGCCGATCCTGATCGGCCAACGCATCGCCATCGCCGATGTGAAGTTGATCGCGGGAGCGCTGCGGCAGCTGGGAGACCCGCCGCCGTTCTGGCGCGACAGGCTGGCCGAGCACGACTTCCGTGGATCGTTCATGACCGCGCTCGAGTACGAAGGCTGGACCTGGACGCAGCGGCCCGACGTCCTGGACGGTCTCGGCGGCGTGGCGGGGAAGCTGGCCGGGAACGTGGCACGGCCCTACTTCCGGCTTTGCCTGGCCCACACGAGCGACGAGTTTCGCCGCCGCTTGAAAAACCTGGAAAACGTCCCGGCGCTTTGCGACTACGACCTGTCGACCCGCCAGGCGGACCTCGCCGTTCCGATTTCGCGCTGGGACAGGGTCTCGGGGCTGGTCGCCGGCGATTTCGCCGGGGCGCTCGACCGCCTGGCCCGGCTGGAGCTGGACCTCGAGCTGACCGCCAAGCTGCTCGAGCTGGATCAGGCCCGGAGCGCGAGCGGCGGGTGGCCGGCGTCCTCGCCCTCGATCGAAGCGTCTCGCGCCTGTCCGCGGGACCGCTGGATGTATCTCGTCACGCCGGAGGGCGAGATGACCCTGGCCTTCGGCCGCCGGCCGACCTGGCCGGGCGTCGAATTCAAGGGGATTCAGCTCCCCACGGCGTTCACGGTGTCGGGTGGGGCCCCAAGCTAGCTCCCCCCCCCCCCAAAAAAACCTCTTTCCTTCCGGTTGACTTCATATCCAGATGATATCATACTGATGTCATACCAAGGAGGGAACCCATGGCAAACGAGACGTCCCGTACCCCGCTGTCCGGCTACCCCATGCTGGTCGTCGGCATCCTGCTCGTCGCGGCATCGGTCGGGTCCCTCGTGCGGGCCATCCGCACGGAGGAGCCGATCTGGATCCTGCCGATGGTCGGACTGCTGCTGGCGGCGATCCTGGCGCTGACCGGCCTGTTCGTGGTCAACCCCAACGACTCTCGCGTGCTGGTGCTGTTCGGCCGCTACAAGGGCACGGTCAAGACCAACGGCTTCTTCTGGGCCAACCCGTTCTACGTCAAGAGGAAGATCACGCTGCGCGCGCGCAACCTCAACGGCGAGAAGCTCAAGGTCAACGACAAGGGCGGCAACCCGATCCAGATCGCGGCCGTCGTCGTGTGGCAGGTGGCCGACACGCACAAGGCCTCTTTCGACGTGGACGACTACGAGCACTACGTCGTCGTGCAGAGCGAGGCGGCGGTGCGGCACCTCGCCGGGGCCTATCCCTACGACACCTTCGAGGATGACCAGGAGGAGGCGCTCACGCTGCGGGCCGGCGCGGAACAGGTCAATCGGGTCCTCGAGAACGAGCTCGCCGAGCGCTTCGAGCGCGCGGGCATCAAGGTCATCGAGGCCAGGCTGAGCCATCTGGCCTACGCGCCGGAGATCGCCGAGGCCATGCTGCGCCGGCAGCAGGCCGCCGCCGTCATCGCCGCGCGGACGCAGATCGTGCACGGCGCGGTGAGCATGGTGGAAATGGCGCTCGAACAGCTGGCCCGCAAGAACGTCGTCCAGCTCGACGAAGAGCGGAAGGCCGCCATGGTGAGCAACCTGCTGGTCGTGCTGTGCAGTGAGAGTTCGGCGGCGCCCGTCATCAACGCCGGCACGCTCTACCAGTAGGGGACCGCGGTGACCGAGCGCAAGAAGCTGCTGTTGCGCATCAGTCCGGTGCTGTGGGACGAGCTGAACCGATGGGCCGCCGAGGAGTTCCGCAGCGTCAACGGCCAGATCGAGTTCCTGCTGCAGCGCGCCGTGGACGGCCGCCGCGGAGACTCCTCCACGCCGCCGGAGCGTCCGCCGCCCACGACGGGCTAGGGCCGGGCTGGTCGTCCGTCTGCCGGGATGGGCGGGGAACCGCTCATTCGAACAAGCGGTCGACCGGGACGATCGTGACGTTCTGCGCTTCGATGCCGAGCGGATAGACCTCGATCTTTCGGTCCTCCTCGAGGACTTCCGCGGGCTTCTTGATCTCGCCGTAGTCGATCGGGCTCCGCGCGCCGGACACCAGGGCTTGCTGGATCGCCGCGGCGTCCCGAGTCACCATGGCGATGACGAGGCCGTCGGTCCTCAGGTGCTTGAAGACCGCCGCGTTGACCTCTGCAAGCGTCAGCTCGTCCATCATCCGCCGGAAGCGGGCCAGGTGCCCGTCCTCGATCCCGTAGTACCGGTCGTCCACCGCGTACCCCAGCCGTTCCGCCGTCGTCGTGGCGAATTGCGCGACGTACTTCTCGAGGAAGCTGCGCTGGGTCTCGAACTGCTCCTGCGTCAGGCCGGTGGCCGCCAGCCGCTCGACCTCCCGCAACGCGGCGCGCAGCGCGAACACGGCCTGGGCCTCCGGCACCGGGCGAATCCAGACTTCGAACAGCTGGTGCCTCCGGCCCACGCCCGTGGGTGGCAGGCTCCGCGACCCCGCGGCGGGAAAGGCCTCGATGTAGGAGTAGTCGCCGTAGTTCATGCCCCGGGCCTCGCGGATCACCTGATACAGATGGCTCACGCTGTTGCGGTGCTCGCCCAGCCACGAATTGGCGATCCACAGGGCGTAGAACTCCCTCGATCCGCGCCGCACGTCGATCGGGTGGCCGAAGCTGATCGCCGTGGACGGACCGGGCTTCTCGACCAGCACGACCCGGCGCCCGCTGACCGCCGGCAGCTTCAGCTGGGGCGGCGGGCTCCCCGCGCCCGGCGGCAGCCGTTGCAGATCGCCCAGCAGCCGGTCGCGCAAGCTCTCCTCGTACGCGCCGCCCAGCCCGACGACCACGTTCCCGCGCGTGAAGCGCGCGGCGTGGAACTGCCTGACGTCGTCGAGGGTGATCGCCTTCAAGCCCGAGACCGTGCCCGCGGGGACGTGCGCATAGGGGCTGCCGTGGAAGACGCTGCCGTGCAGGGTCGCCTTGCCCAGCTCCTCGTCCGACGAATAGCGCAGCCGCTTCTCCAGCGAGTCGAGTGCCCGGCTGCGCAGCCGCTCGAAGTCCTCCTGCCGGAATCCAGGGCTCAGCAGCGCATCCAGCAGCAGAGGGTAGAAGGCCTCGACCGTCTCCCGATGAGCGACGCCGGTGACGACCGTCATCTCCTTGTCCACCGACGCGCCGTAGGACGCCGCCAGCGGGAAGAGCGCTTCCAGGATCTGCTCGTAGCTGCGGGCCTTCGTTCCACCCTCCTCGATCAGCGCGGCCGTCAGCGCCGCGAGCCCCTCCTTGCCCCGCGGATCGTCCTGGCTGCCGACCTTGAACCACAGCTTGAAAGCGACGTTGGGATCCTGGGGCTGCGGGAGCAGCACCGGCGGCTCGGCGGAGGCCGGCGCGGGCAGCTCCTGTCCGTCGGCGTGCAGAACCGCGACGGTGCTGCGCCCCGGGACCAGGTACAGATTGGCCGCACGCTGCACGTCCTCGGGAGTGACCGCCGCGTAGGTCTGCCACAGCGCGTCGATCACCGCGACGTCGCCCGTCAGCGCCACGTACCGCGCCAACCTGGATGCGACCCGCCCCGGGGTGGAAAGGCCGGACAGGAAAGCGTACTTGATGTTCGAGCGCACGGCGTCCAGCCGGTCCTGCGTCACGGGTTGCTGCTGCAGCCCGCGGATCGCGGCCCAGATCTCCTGTTCGACGGCCCAGACGTCGGCGGGGTCCTTGACCCGGCCCATGATGCCCCACAATCCCGGATCCCGATTGAAGCCGAAGCTCGTGGACAGGGACTGCAGCCGCTGCTGGTCCAGGACCAGCTTGCGATACAGGTGCGAGGTCTCGCCGAAAGCCAGCTCTCCGATCAGCGTCGCCGCGACCATCGTGCGATCGCTGGCCAGCAGTCGTTCGCCCTTGAATTCGATGGCGAGGATGGGCAGCGTCTGCCCCGCGAAAGGCAGCGTGATGCGGCGCTGCGCGGTTTGCTCGGGTTCCGCTTGCACCCGCGGCGCGTCGTAGCCCGGCTTCCATCCGCCGTACGCGGCCTTCAGCAAGTGCAGGGTCGCCTGGGGCTCGAAGTCGCCGGTGACCAAGATCACGACGTTGTCCGGCCTGTAGAAGCGATCGAAGAACGTCTTGGAGTAATCGTACTGCCGAGGCATGTTCTGGATATCGGCTTCGAAGCCGATCGTGGTGTGCTTGTACGTGTGCCGGTCGAAAGCCGCGTCCCGAATGGCCTCGTACAGCACGAACGCGGGATCGGTCCGCCCCTTGCGGAACTCGCCGTAGACGGCCCCGGCCTCGGTCTTGAACTCGTCCTGGCTGTATTGCAGGTTCTGAAAACGGTCGCTCTCGATGTCGATGACCGTGGGCAGATCCTCCCGCGTGACGCTGAGGTGATAGGCCGTGAGGTCGTCCGTCGTGAACGCGTTGGCCGAGGCACCCATCGAGGCCACGATGCCGTCGTAGACCGGACCCGGGTACTTCTGGCTCCCGCGGAACATCATGTGCTCGAAGAAGTGGGCGAAGCCGCTGACCCCCGGGTCGACCTCGTCGCGGCTGCCCGTGCGCACCACGGTCCAGTACGAGACCAGGCCGTCCGACGGCATCGGGATCATCAGGATCCTCAGGCCGTTCTCCAGGGTGTGGCGTTGGACCTCGTAGGGAAATACGCTGGCGGCGCGGACGGGTCCGGAGGTCAGGGCCAGAGTCACGCCACACAGAATCGTCAATGCGAGCAGTTTCGTCATGGATCTGCCTCTCTCGTCCGGCAAGTGAGCGCGGGCGTTTCCTCCGTCGCGAGCAGGCATGGTAGCAACAGCCGGCCGACCCGCGACCAGGGTCCCGCCGCGCCGGCCCGCCCGGGCGGGCCCACGGGCGCTTTCGGGGCAGCCGCGGGGGATCCCGGGAGACGGCGGATGATCGACGCCACGATTCGAAGCCTGTGGAACGGAGAGCCGGCGGCGGAGGCCGAGCACGTGCGGATCTCGGCCTCGATCGAGGAACGGGAGCTGCGCGTTCGAGTGCAGGGGCCGTTCCACGGCGACCCGAAACCGGCCGAGCCGCCGGGGCGGAGCCCGGGCCTGTGGGAGCACGAAGTGGTCGAGCTGTTCCTGGTCGGCCCGGCGCGCGAGTACCTCGAGATCGAACTCGGTCCGCACGGCCACTACCTCGCGCTATTGCTGGCAGCGCCGCGCCGGGTCGTGCGGGACGACCTCGAGATCCGCTACCAGGCCACCCGCCGCCGCGGCCGCTTCCAGGGCGATGCGAGCGTCCCGGTCGTGTATCTGCCGGGGCCCCCCGAGCGCTGGAACGCCTTCGCCATCCACGGCAGCGGCGCCGCACGCCGCTGCCTGGCCGCCCATCCGCTGCCCGGCCCGCGCCCCGATTTCCACCAGATCGACAGGTTCCCCCGTCTGGAGCGTTGAGTCGACCGCAGCTCGAACGCTTACCGCGCTTCGAGGCGGATCAGCTTGTCCGGTGGGCCGGGCAGCCGGGCAGCGGCCCAGCTCGTCACCTCCTGCTCCTGCGAGAAGGCGATCACCTGGCGCTCCCGGCTGATCTCGTGCAGCAGCTCGAGCACGGCGACGGTGCGCGCCGCGTCGGCCTGCACCGTCACCTCGTCGAGGAACAGCGGGGCCGGTTCGCCGCGCGCCGGGAGGTGCTCGGCCAGACCCAGCCGCAGCAGCAGGTAGATCTGCTCCATCGTGCCGTGCGACAGCAGGCCCGCCTCGCGCCAGACCCCGTTCGGCGGCCGCACTCGAACCGTCAGGTCGGCCGGATCGACGGCGGCTTCCCGGTAGCGGTCGTTCGTGATCCGCGCCAGCCGGCGCTCGACCGACGCGGTCAGCGCCGGTGCGATGTCACGCTGCACCCGATCGCGCGCTTCGATCAGGAACCGCAGCGTTCGCTCCAGCGTCGCCTTGAGCGACTCCACGCGACACAGCTCATCCCCGGCTCGCTCGACCGCCTCCTCGGCCCCGGCGACGTCCGGCAGGCCGCGCTCCAGGGCCGCGGCCTCGCCGTTCAAGTGCTGCAGCCGGGCCTGCGAGGCCTCGAAGCTCCGTCGCGCTTCGCGCAGCAGTCGATCGAGATCGGCTCCCGCGGCGATGACCGGCAGGTCGGTCCACTCCGGAACCCCCTCGCCTTGCCGGCGTCTCAGCTCCGTTTCCAGTTCCTCGAGCGAGCGGCCGGCCAGGATCTCCTGCAATGTCACCCATTCGTCGCGCTTCATCCGGTCTTCTTCGATGCGCTGTTCGAGGCGCGCCTTGAAACCGCGGAGTTGCTCGACCACCCGCTCCGCATCCTCGACGCCGCTGGCGATGCCGGCAGCCCCGGCCACCTGCCGCACCTGCTCCGCGTAGCGCCGGCGCAGCGCGACCGCCCGCTCGCGGGCCGCCTCGGCCTCCTGCCGTGCGCGCAGCTCGTGCTGCAGCTGCCGTTTGCGCGCCGCAGCGGCGCTCCGCTGTTGCAGGGCCAGTCGCTCCACGAGCTGCCGTCGTTCCACGGACGCCGCCGCCTGGCGCTCGCGGCTCGATCGTCGCGCGGCTTCGAGCAGGAGCGCCAGGCCCATGCCGGCCAGGCCCAGCCCCGAGATGCGCGGGATTCCCCCGGTCCATGCAGCCAACAGCACGCCGGCCACGGTCAAGCCGGCAGCGCCGCGAAACAGGAGCTTCGGCGCGAGCCGGATCGGAGGCGCAGGGGGATCCCCGACCCGGCCGCGCGACTCGAGCACGGGCTGCTGCGGCTCGTCGAGATCCTGCGGCAGCGCTCGAATCTCGGCCTCGATCTCCGCCGCGCTCGAGCCTGCGAGCGATCGAGGCTCCTCCGGCCGGTGGTCGAACAGCGTCAGGGCCTCCTGGATCCGCGCGAGGCGCTCCAGCTCCAGGGCCGGTTGCGGCGGCTGCCCCTGCGGAAAGCGCGCGTGGAGCGAGCGAGCACGATCGACCCGCTGCTCGAGCTCCTCGAGCTTGCGCGAAGCGATCGCGCGCTCCACGGCGCGGAACGCTCGCTCGGCGTCGCGGGCCTGGGACTCGGCGACGGCGCGCCGCTCGAGCAGGGCCAGGTAGGCGGCGTGGGCCTGCTGAGCAGCCGCGAGCGCCGCTCCCGCCGCTTCGAGTTCGTTCAGCGCGATCCGCAGCGGTTTCCGCGCGTTCACGTGCGCGCGGCCGACCTGCTCGCTCTGGAAGGCCGTGATCCTGCGGATGGCCGCCTCCGCCGGTTCGCCGGCGCCCCCCGCGGCGGCCGCTCGCTGGAGCTGCCCCTGCAGCTCGCCGGAGTCGCGGAGCACGCTCAGCACGTCGGCCTGACAGATGCAGATCGTCTGAGTCAGGATCGAGCGGTTCAGCCCCAAGAACATCGATCCGTCGGGCATGCCCTCGTTCAGGATCTCGCCCGTCACGTCTCGACCCGTCAGACGATCGATGGCGCGGCTGTCGATCTTGCCGTCGAGGTCCTGCAAGATCTGGACGCGCCGCCCGCTCGCCAGCTCGAGATCGATCTCCACGCTCCAATCGTCACCGCTCCAGGGCCGGTGGCGCTCCTCGAAGGACTTGTCGTCGGCGCGCCGGCCTCGTCCCCGACGCAGGCCGCACAGCCCCGCGAACAAGGCGGCGTGCCAGCTGGACTTCCCCGCCTCGTTCGGGCCGCACACCACGTTCATTCCGTGCTCGAACTCCAGCGTCTCGTTGCGGAACGGTCCGAAGGCCCGGGCGACGACCCGCAAGATTCTCATCGGGGCAGCTCCAGATCGTCCCGGCCGTCGAGAGCGCGGAGGCCCGTCAACAGGACGCGGCGCCGCTCGTCCTCGCTCAGGTCGTCCACGGCCAGGACGCTGCGCACGAACTGCCCGCGCACGGTCGGCTCCTTCGCGATCGTCTCCAGCGGATAGCTCTCTCGCAGGCGACCGGCCCGCACGTACAGCTGATCCAGCTCGTGGGTCAGGTCCGCGAGGGTCTCTCGCGTCCAGGAAACCTGGGGCTCGAGCTCGCCCGAGACGGTCAGGCGAGCGACCCCCGCGAGACCGCGCAGGTCCCGTTCGACCCGCTCGCGGATCTCCTGCGAGCTGCTGCATCCCGTCACGTCGACCTCGACATCGTGGACCTGGGAGATGGCGACCGACCGCCGCTCCAGCCGCAGGCCGCCGTCGCCCGCCACGTCGGCGATCACGAGTCCACGCTCTCCGCTCTCGCCGAAGGCCAAGGGGTCCGGGTTCCCGGGGTAGGTCAGCCACTCATCGCTCTTCGGACAATGATGATGCCCGACGAAGGCGTGACACAGGCCCGCGCGCTCGATCTCGCCCGCGTCGAACGGCGCGTGCGGGGACTTGGAGCCGCCCTCGAAGGCCAGGCCCGCGCGCTCCGAGCCGTGGAACAGCCCGAGGTTCACGCCGCCGCGGCTGGCGGCGAAACCATTCGCGAAGAAGCCAGTGGGCCGCACCGGACCCTGGAAGCCCGCGCCCCAGACGGTCAAGCCATCGGCCAGCTCGAACGGGGTCAAGCGATCCTCGCGGAAGACGCGGACGTTCTCGGGCCAGCGCAGCTGGACGTAGGCGCTCCGCGGTCCGTACCAGTCGTGATTGCCGGGCGCGAGCAGCACCGGGCGCCCGGCCGCTCCCAGCGCGCCGCACAGGAACGACCGGGTGTCGGGGGAGAGACGATCGTGCTCGTAGAGGTCGCCGGCGCACAGCACGGCGTCCGCGCCGGTCTCGTCGGCGACGGCCAGAATCCGCCGCAGTACGTCCCGTAGGTTCTGCCGGCGCCGCCGGGCCACGTCGGGTCGCGCCCAGGCGAACGAGGCATCGAGATGAAGATCGGCGAACACCACCAGTCGCATCGCCTGCGTCCCCCGGTAGCTCGGCCAGCAGGTCGCCCCGTCCCCGCGCAGCCCAGGATAACAGCTTCGATGCGAGGGGGTTTGGCACACGATGGCGACGCCACCGCCGTCGTGCGCGTCGAAGTCTCGTGGCCTGCCTCCGGCCTGCACCAGGCGTTCGAGTCGGTCCCGCTCGATTCCACGGTCGTGGTGCGGGAGGACCAGCGCGAGATCGCGATCGTGGAACGGGCACCGCTGCGCTTCCGCCGCCGCTGAGCCGGCGGCTCGAAGCGGACGCCGCGACCCTGTTGCATGGACCGCGGCGGTCAGGGCCGTGGGTCTCTCCAGGGAAAGAACCTCCCGAGAAACGTTGTTTCTCGGGGTTCCGAGCATGGGGTTGCCCCTCCCGCGCAAGCGGTCCCGCGAAGCCACGCGGAGTCCTTCGATCGCCGTATACTCTCGGCATTCCAGGCGGCCCAGGCCTAGGGGGCCACCGGGGAGCCGGGCCAGGTGGTGGGGGCCATGCGGGGGATCACTCGAAAAGACCGCTGACGCCAGGGGGTTCGCCATGCACGAGAATCGAGCTGACTGCGCCCGGCTGCTGGCCCGCGGCGCGCTCGCCTGCTGTATGACCCTGGTCGGCACGGTCGGTCTCGTCGCCAACGAGCCGGTGGTTCCGACCTGCGGCAACGGCGTCTTGGAATGGCCGGAGCAGTGCGAGGACGGCAATCTGATCAACGGCGACGGCTGCCGTGACAACTGCACGACGGAGTTCTGCGGGGACGGCATCCTGGACCCGCAGGAGCAGTGCGACGACGGCAACACTCAGGCGGGCGATGGCTGCGGCGCCACGTGCGCCTTCGAAATCTGCGGCAACGGCATCCTCGACCCGGGCGAAGCCTGCGACGACGGCAACGCAGCAACCGGCGACGGCTGTCGCCCCGACTGCACGGCGGAGGTCTGCGGGGACGGCTTCCCGGACCCGCAGGAGCAGTGCGACGACGGCAACGGCGACCTGGGCGACGGCTGTCGCCCCGACTGCACGGCGGAGGTCTGCGGGGACGGCATCCTGGACGCAGGCGAGTCGTGCGACGACGGCAACGCGGCAACCGGCGACGGCTGTCGCCCCGACTGCACGAC
>Ga0187892_10001551_pt1 | contig 51752 bp, 49 predicted proteins | sample MA1701073metaG_FD_139345 | JGI IMG/M metagenome (GOLD analysis project Ga0187892, IMG submission 139345) | Bio-ooze microbial communities from a basaltic lava cave in the Kipuka Kanohina Cave System on the Island of Hawaii, USA - MA170107-3 metaG ...
ACCCAGCGGTGGGACCTCAAAACACTCAGCATCTAATACAGACGCGAAAAGTCATGTGTCATCGCGAGGGAGCGAAGCGACCGAAGCGATCTCAATCGCCGCGCGATTGCCACGCTCCTTACAGTCGCTCGCAATGACGATGTAACAGGATTTGCCGCGTTTGTATTAGTGTAGTGCAGGACTCCTGGTTCAAAGTTCATGGCCAGGAGAAACTCTGAACCATGAACCACGAACTACGAACGTCCTATGATTGAGATCCTGAGCAAGACGAAAATCGATTTCATCGGCTGGCGGCGGATCGCCTTTGCCGCTTCGGCCCTCATCAGCCTTGTGGGGATCCTGGCGGTCATCCAGATCGCGCGCGGCGCGGCCAATCTCGGGATCGACTTTGCCGGCGGCACATCCGTCCAGCTCAAGTTTCAGCGACCGATCGACCTCGGCCAGGTTCGGGCGCTTCTCGCTGCCCACGGGCTGAAAGACAGCGATCCGCAACAGTTTGCCGGCGGGGACCGGATCATGGTCCGGTTGAAGAGGGCGGAGGGCACCCAGGTGGGAATGGCCCAGCGGGTCCAGGACATCTTCTCGAAGGAATGGCCGGACAATCCGTTCATCGTGGAGGGAACCAACGAGGTCGGGCCGGCCATCGGGAGGGATCTTCAGAGGGCGGCCCTGTGGGCCATTACCATCTCGCTGGCCGGCATCATCGTCTATATCGCGTGGCGTTTCGAATTCAAGTTCGGGATCGCGGCGGCCATCGCGACCTTTCACGACGTGTTGGCGGTCATGGGGCTCTTCTACGTGCTCAACAAGGAGTTCACCTTGCTGATCGTCACCGCCCTGCTGACCCTGGCCGGCTATTCGCTGAGCGATACCGTTGTCGTCTTCGACCGGATCCGAGAGAACCTTCGTGGTCGCCGGCGGGAATCGCTGGCCGATGTCATCAATATGAGCATCAACGAAGTGTTAAGCCGGACGGTCGTCACCGGCCTCACCGTCCTGCTGGTCCTGATCGCCCTCTTCTTCCTGGGAGGCGAGGTGCTCCATGACTTCTCCCTCGCCCTCATCGCCGGCCTCTGCGTCGGCACTTTCTCTTCCTGGTTCGTGGCCTCGTCCATTGTCTACGAGTGGCGGACGTGGGAGCGCGCCAGGATGAAGGCCCCCGTCAAGGTCAAGGCCAAGGGGTAGGCACGACCTGCAGACTGGCCGCTGGAGCAGGTTTCTCAGGATCATTCGAAGTCGCTCCGCCGGATTGCGAGGCGGGCCCCTCCGACTTTTCCCTTGACAACCCGAGCCCCCACTGTATAGTACCTCGAAATAGTACCTCGAAAGCCGGTGTCGCCTGAACGAGCCGGTGAACCCGCCGCCTCCTGCGGATTCCGGGGACGGCTGGATCCTGACGACGCGGAGGCCACCGTTGCAAGGCATCGTTGAGGAAAGCTTTCGTGAGAACGCCCGCCTCCAGCTTGCGTTCCTTGACGGCCACCTGGACCTTATTGTGAGGGCCGCAGATGCCATGGCCCGAGCGTTGCGGGCCGGCGGAAAGATCCTGCTGTTCGGCAACGGCGGAAGCGCTGCCGACGCGCAGCACATCGCGGCGGAACTGGTCAATCGTTTCTTTCTCGAAAGGAAGGCTCTTCCGGCAATTGCCCTGACCACCGATAGCTCCGTCATCACCAGCATCAGCAATGATCGTGACTACGCCGAGATCTTTTCGCGCCAGGTGGAGGCGTTGGGCCGTCCGGGCGATGTTGCCGTCGGGATCAGCACCAGCGGGCAATCCGCCAGTGTGGTCCGGGGGCTCGAGACCGCCAGTACATCGCAGATGTGTACGGTCGCCTTCACGGGGGGAGATGGAGGAAAGATCGCCGCGCTGGTAGACTATGCCTTCGTGGTCCCGTCCCGTTCCACCCCGAGGATCCAGGAGGTCCACGCGACCCTGGGCCATGTCCTCTGTCAACTGGTCGAAAGGGAACTGTTCGGTGAACGTTAGGAACGAGAGGGAAGCGTGACGACAGCAACGAGGTGGGCCGTTCTCATGGCGGTCAGCCTCTTCTTCGTCGCGGGTCTGCCGACCTGGGCTCGCTCGCCTCGTGGCGCAAGGGCGCGGGACGATCTCTCCCCTCCGCGGACGCAGGGGTACCAGTCGAATCGTACGGGCCAGCTTGACGATCCTGGCCGGCTCAGGGCCGGCGTGGAAGAGCTGAGCGCCGCTGCCGCCCTGCTGATGGATTTCGACAGTGGCGACGTCCTGTTCGCCAAGAGTGCTCGAGAGCGACGGCCCCCGGCCAGCACGACGAAGATCATGACGGCCCTTCTCGTCTTGGAGGAAGGTCGCCTCGACGACAGGGTGGTTGTGATGGATCGGTCGGGCGCGCCCGGAGGGGCCGGCCTGGGCTTGAAACGGGGCCAGCGGATCTCGCTGGAAGACCTGGTCTTGGCGATACTGCTCCGGTCGGCGAACGATGCGGCGTCCGCGGCGGCGGCGCACGTGGGCGGGACCGAGGAACGGTTCGTGGTCAGGATGAATGAGCGGGCGATCTCGCTCGGAATGCACGACACGCACTTCACGAATCCGCACGGGCTTGATGACCCGGATCACTATTCGACCGCGTATGACCTGGCGCTGCTTGCCCGCCAGGCTCTGCGCCAGCCGACCTTTGCCCGAATCGTGCAGAAGAAGGAGGCTTGGCTCTCCATCCAGACAGGTCCGAAGGGGAGATTCGCGAAGCGAAAGCTCCTCCGGACCCACAACCGGCTCCTGGGGCATCTCTATGGGGCGAACGGGGTGAAGACCGGGTATACCGGGGGAGCAGGCCGCTGCCTCGTCGCCTCGGCCAGCCGGGGAGGACGCCAGCTCATTACGGTCCTCTTGAACGATGACCATCGGTGGACCAATGCGGCGGCGTTGCTGGAGTACGGTTTCGCTGCCCTTGGCGGCCATGCGCCCAGCTTCAGGGCCTTCGATGAGGGCTCCGGCGATCGGCAGCGAGGCGAGGGAGGCTGATCGCGTTTCCCGCCCGCCGCCTTGGCCCGATTCCGGCCTGTCCGCGGCCTCTCGGTGTATGGCCGGCCTCGCCCATCCCCGCGTTTCGCCTGATCGCTCCCCCCGGGCTTACAGTCGCGCCTCCAGGTTCCAGGCCTTCGAGAAGCGGACATTCGCGCCGGCGTGAACCCGGCATCCGCCGGCGTGAGCGAGCAAGGTGCCAATCATGGTCGAGACGCAGCCGCCTGGAGAGCGGGATGCGTGGCTGGCGCTGTGCCTGATTCCAGAGGTGGGCCCGGCCACGTTCCACCGCCTGGTGCAGGGACTTGGGTCGGCCGGGGCCGTTGTCTCGGCCCCGCTCGAGGTGTTGGAACGGATCTCCGGGGTCAGCCGTGAGACGGCCCAGGCGATCAACTCCTTTCCATGGCGTGAGGCCCTTGATCGGGAGTTACGGGTCATCGAGGCAAGGGGATTCACCGTCACCCGACTCGGGGATGAGGAATACCCGAAACTCCTTGCAGAGATTCACGCGGCTCCGCCCATCCTCTATGTGCGCGGGCAGATCGCGCCGCAGGATGGAGTGGCTGTCGGCATCGTCGGTTCGCGGAAGGCGACCTCGTATGGGATCGCGATGGCAGAGCAGATCAGCGGAGAACTTGCCCGGCGCGGTCTGACCATCGTGAGCGGGATGGCCAGGGGGATCGATGCGGCGGCCCATCGGGGCGCCCTGGAAGCCGGCGGCAGAACGATTGCCGTGCTGGGATGCGGGTTGGGCGTGACCTATCCTCCTGAGCATGGGGACCTCTCAGATGAGATCGCCGTGAAAGGCGCCATCCTGAGCGAGTTCCCCGTCTTCGCGCCGCCCAAGCCGGACCACTTCCCGCGACGCAACCGGATCATCACCGGCCTGTCGCTCGGCGTGCTGGTGGTCGAGGCCGGGATCGAGAGCGGGGCGCTGATCACGGCCAACTACGCGCTGGACCAGGGACGAGAGGTCTTCGCAGTCCCCGGCCAAGCGACGGCCCGCTCCAGCCGGGGATGTCACCAGCTCATCAAGGCGGGCGCGAAGCTGACGGAGGGTTGGGAAGACGTGTGGGAGGAGCTGGAGCCCCATCTCGGGCTGGCGCCGGCGACCGGGATCGTTGGGCCGTCCGTCGGCCCTCCCCTCGAGCAAGAGGAGCTCCTGATCGTCGATGCGCTGGAGGCGGGCCCGGTACAGATCGACGACCTGATCGCCCGGACCCACCTTGCCGCAGGCCAGATGGCCTCTCTCCTCCTTTCGCTGATGCTCAAGGGGGTCATCGAGGAGTTGCCGGGAAAGAGTTTCGCCAGGCGGCTCCGGCCGGTACGGAATAGGGTATAGGCCTGTTTTTGAGAAGGAGGCGTCGCGATTGGCTAGGTCGTTAGTGATCGTCGAGTCGCCCGCGAAGGCGAAGACGATCGGCAAGTATCTCGGTAGGGCGTACCAGGTCAAGGCCTCGATGGGCCATGTCCGCGACCTGCCGGCGAAGTCGCTGGCGGTTGACGTCGAGCACGACTTTGCTCCCCACTACGAGATCATTCCCGGAAAGGAGAAGGTCGTCTCCTCCCTGAAGAAGTCGGCGAAGGCAGTCGAAGCCATCTATCTCGCCGCCGATCCGGATCGAGAGGGAGAGGCGATCTGCTGGCACCTCGCGCATGAGCTAAGCGCCGCCAGGAAACCGATCCATCGGGTGACCTTCAACGAGATCACGAAGCGCGCGGTGCGGGAGGCCTTCGGCCATCCCTCGGGGATCGACCAGCGGCGTGTCGATGCCCAACAGGCGAGGAGGATCCTGGACCGCTTGGTCGGGTACCAGATCAGCCCGCTGCTATGGGACAAGGTGAAGCGCGGCATTTCGGCCGGTCGCGTCCAGTCGGTGGCCCTCCGCCTCATCGTCGATCGGGAGCGGGAGATCAGGGCCTTCGTCCGGACCGAGTACTGGTCGGTGGAGGCCTCCCTGGAGGGGCGCACGCCGCCGCCGTTCGCGGCCAGGCTCCACAAGATCGACGGCGAGCGAGCCGAACTGCACAATCAGGAGGAGACCGATCGGGTTGTCCGGGAGCTGAAGGAGCAGGAGTTTCGGATCGCCGACCTGACCAGGAAGGAGAAGCGTCGAAATCCGGTCCCGCCCTTCACGACGAGCAAGCTCCAGCAGGAGGCGGTCCGGAAGCTTCGGTTCACCGCCAAACGGGCGATGCAGATCGCGCAGCAACTGTACGAGGGGATCGAGATCGGCGACGAGGGGGCCGTCGGCCTCATCACCTACATGCGGACCGACTCGGTGCGCGTGTCGTCGGACGCCCAGGCTGAAGCGGCGCGATACATCGCGGAGCGGTTCGGGCAGCGGTTCTTGCCGGAGCGGCCTCCTGCCTACCGGAGTGGCCGCGCGGCCCAGGAGGCCCACGAGGCCATCCGTCCCACATCGGTCTACCGGGACCCGGCATCCCTTCACGGCTTCTTGACGAAGGATCAGATCGCCCTGTACACGCTGATCTGGAACCGCTTCGTCGCGTCGCAGATGCCGCCGGCGATCTACGACGTCACCAGCGTGGAGATCCGGGGAGGGCGCTTCGAGTTACGCGCCAGCGGCCGGATCCAGCGCTTCGCCGGGTTCATGCAGCTCTATGTGGAGGGGAGGGACGAGGCGCCGAAGGTCAGGCCGGACGAGGCGAGGGACGAGACGGCCGAGGAGGCTCAAGTCGAGGAAGAGGCCGAACTGTCCCTCCCGCCGCTCGAGATCGGCGAACCGCTGCGGCTGCTGAGTACGACCCCGACCCGACATTTCACGCAGCCGCGGCCCCGCTATACCGAGGCGACGCTGGTCAAAGAGCTGGAGGAGCTCGGCATCGGCCGTCCGAGCACCTACGCCACGATCCTCGGTGTGATCCAGAACCGCGACTACGTGGTCAAAGAGAAAGGGAAGTTCAAGCCGACGGAGCTGGGGGGGATCGTGATCGACCTCCTAGTGGAGAGTTTCCCGAGGGTGATGGACTACGAATTCACCGCCAGGATGGAGACCACCCTCGATGAGATCGAGGAAGGGCAGAAGAACTGGCTCGACGAGATGCGGCGATTTTACGGCGCCTTCGCGAAGTGGGTGGAGCAGGCGAAGGTCGGGATGCGGAATATCAAGGCGATGGAGGAGAAGACGGAGGAGGTCTGCGAGCGGTGCGGCAACCCGATGGTGATCCGGTGGGGCCGCTTCGGTCGCTTCCTGGCCTGCTCCAACTATCCGGAGTGCAAGGGCACCCGCGAGCTGCCGCCGGAGCTCAAGGAAGAGGGGGTCGTCGAGGGCGAGACCAACGGGGCGGGAGAGGCAGAGACGGAGCCCTGCGAGAACTGCGGCCGGCCGATGGTCATGAAGCGCGGACGGTTCGGACCGTTCCTGGCCTGTTCAGGCTATCCGGAGTGCAAGACCATCCGAAAGCTCTTGGGGGCCGAGGCTGCGGCGGCGCGGCCCGCGCCGGAGCCGACCGACGAGGTCTGCGAAAAGTGCGGCAAGCCGATGGTGATCCGCCAGGGCAGGTTCGGTCGGTTCCTCTCCTGCTCCACCTATCCGACCTGCAAGAACATGAGGCCGATCCCGATCGGCGTCGATTGTCCGCAGTGCGGGAGTCCGCTCTCCGAGCGGCGGACCAAGCGCGGCCGCGTGTTTTATGGGTGCACGGCCTATCCGAAGTGCGCCTTTGCCATCTGGGATCGGCCGGTGGCCGAGCCGTGTCCTAAGTGCGGCGCCGCCTTTCTGGTGGAGAAGCGTCTGAGGGGCGGGAAGGCCTCGATCCGGTGCGTGGCCAAGGGTTGCGAGTACGCGCGCGCCGTGGAGCCGGCGGGGGCCAAGGCGTGACCAGGATCGTCGTGGTCGGCGGTGGGTTGGCCGGAAGCGAGGCGGCCTGGCAGGCGGCGGAGCGAGGCGCCTCGGTGCGCCTCTACGAGATGCGACCGGTCACCCAAACCCCGGCCCATAAGACCGACCGCCTGGCCGAGCTGGTCTGCAGCAATTCACTCAAGTCCGATTCGCCGGAGGATTGCCACGGCCTGCTGAAGCGGGAGCTTGAGGCGTACGGCTCGATCGTCATGGCGGCCGCTCGCGCCCATGCCGTTCCCGCGGGCTCGGCGCTGGCCGTCGATCGCGAGGCCTTCGCCGCCGAGATCACTGACCGCCTCTCGCGCCACCCGCGCATCGGCATCGTCCGGGAGGAGGTGAAAGCGATCCCGGAGGAGCGGCCGGCGATCCTCGCCACCGGTCCGCTCACCTCCGATCGATTGGCGTCGGCGCTGCGGGATCGGTTCCTCGAATACCTCGCCCTTCATGACCCGCCTGCCGGAGATTCGGACCTCCTCTACTTCTACGACGCCATCTCCCCGATCGTTGCCGGCGACTCCGTCGATCGCGAGGTCGTCTTTGCCGCCTCCCGCTACGACAAGGGGGGCGAGGATTATCTCAACTGTCCCATGACGCAGGAGGAGTATCGCGGGTTCCGGGAGGCGATCCAGAGCGCCGAGCTGACCCCGATCCATCCGTTCGAGGAGGCGCGTTACTTTGAAGGGTGTCTCCCGATCGAGGTCCTGGCCGCCCGCGGCGAGGATACCCTGCGCTTCGGACCGATGAAGCCGGTAGGTCTCACCGATCCCAGGACCGGCCGGCAGCCCTACGCCGTCGTGCAATTGAGGTTGGAGAACCGGGAAGGGACGATGTACAACATGGTAGGATTCCAGACCCGCATGCGGTGGGGCGAGCAGCGCCGGATCCTCCGAACGATCCCCGGGCTTCGCGAGGCCGAATTCCTGCGGTACGGGTCGATCCATCGCAATACCTTTATCACCGCCCCGGTCCTACTCCATGAGACGATGCAGTTCCGCGGCGACCCGGGGATCTTCGTCGCCGGACAGCTCACCGGCGTGGAGGGATATCTGGAATCGGCCGGCACCGGACTCCTGGCTGGTGTCAACGCGGTCCGCCTTCTCAGGGGCGACACCCCTGTCCTGCTCCCTCCGACCACGGCCCTCGGGTCGCTCGTCCGGCACATCTGCCGCGCCGACCCGCGAACCTTCCAGCCGATGAACGTCAACTTCGGCCTCCTCCCTTCCCTCGACCCCCCGATCCGGGCGAAGCGAGAGCGCCGGCGGTCGCTGGTCGAACGCGCCCTCCGGTCCCTCGCTGATCTCAGCTAACATAAGGCAACTATTCCTCCGCTTCTCTCTCTGCCCTCCGGCGCGTGGTCACACGAAGGCGGCCCTCTCCAAGCGCTTTATCCGCTAGTATTCAGCCCGCTCTGTGGAGCGCGAGGATGAAGCTCGACAAGCGCTTCGGTTTCTCTTGGCTAATCACGTTCTTGACGCAGACGAGAACGGCTGTCATACTAATCTTAATCAATGTTCATCAATGACGAAAGGAGGAAGCAATGGCGGTGAAGGCGGCATCGGCAAAAACATCGCGTGTGGTTCAGCGCCTTCCTATAACCCAGGCGCGCATCAACCTTGGCGCTGTGGTCAAGCGGGTTCACCTGAATAAAGAATATGTCATCCTCGAAAAGGACGGCATCCCCGTTGCCGCCGTCATGGATGTTGACGAGTTCGAGGATTACTTGGAGCTCCAAGATCCAAAGGTCCGGGCCATCATTAGAAAGGGCCGCCAGGAATATCTCGCCGGCAAGAGCAGGCCGGCCGAGGAGCTTCTCCGAGAACTCCAGCAGCGAAAGAAAGGTAAGGCCGCGCGACGTCAGCGCGCATGAAGCCACGCTTTTCTGTCCGAACCGTCCCACAGTTCGATCGCCTGCTCCGGCGCCTCGCCGATCAGCATCCTGAGCTTTCTTACCTCTATGCTGTAGCCCTGCGCATCCTCGAGAGGGATCCCCTCAATTTCAGCCGCGAGCACAACATCAAGAAACTCAAGGGCGTCGGGCCAGGCGAGGGCGGTCAGTATCGGCTGGCCTTGCGTCGCTTCCGCTCGTGAGGTTGTGCTCTACTACTGCGGCCTCAGGAGAGAGAAGACCTACCGCTGAGATCCGCGAGATGCTTGACTTCCTCCCTTAGTGTTATATCATTGGATTGATTAATCAAAATTCTGGCATGGAGGGGAGAAATGGCCAAACGCACCCGACCTATCACCATACCGGCTTACGTCGCGCGTACCCAGCTGGGCTCGATCCTCACTCAGGTGGCGGAGAAGAAGGCGCGGTTTGTCATCACGAAAAGTGGCAAGCCGACTGCCCTGCTCATTAGCCCGACGGACTTCGACGACATGCTGGAGGAGCTCGACCCCGAGTTCCAGAAGAGCCTCAGGATTGCCGCGAGGGAGTACCGGGCCGGAAAGGCGATCAGCCTACGGGACTATCTGAAAGAGCAAGTCGCTGGCCGGCGGGCCGGCTAACATATGCCGGTTCGTTTTGCGGTCCAACTCACGCAGCGCTTCCGGCGCGACCTCGATGGGCTCCCGATCTCAGCCCGAAAGAAGGTCCTGGAAGCAATCAAGCGACTTGAGACCAGCCCGTTCGGGCCGCATCCAAAGATCAAGAAGCTCAAGGGCAAAGGTGTTGGGCGATGGCGCTTGGAGGTCTGGCCCGACCGGGTCCGATATGATGTCGCCGGGCAGGAGGTTGTTCTCTACCGCGTGCGGCACCGAAGAGAGATCTATCGGGGTCCGGCGCTCTAGTTCTCCGTGTTGATCAGCCTCCAAGGCCGGTTTTGCCTTGATCTTTCAGCGTAATCCTCGTATCGTACCGAACGAGGGGAGCATCGCGCGGATGATGGAACAGATAGAGGCATACCTCTCGTATCTTCAGGGGGAGCGGGCCGCGTCCCCGAACACGCTCAAGAGCTATGAGGGCGACCTCCATCAGTTTCGTGCCTTCCTCCGAACTCGCCAAGTGGGCGGGGCGAAACCTGTCCTGAGCGACGTCGAACAAAGCGACGCATGGCAGCGGCCGATCGATCCCGCCGAGATCGACTCGCTGGCGATCCGGGCGTTCATTGCGAGCCTGCACGGGAGCGGAATCGCGCGGAGCAGCATCGCCCGCAAGCTGGCGACGCTCCGGTCGTTCTTTCGGTACCTGTGCCGCGAGGGTCTGCTTCAGGCGAACCCGGCAAGGCTGATCTCAACCCCGAAGCTGCCGAAGCGGCTCCCTGCCTACCTCTCTGTAGATGAGGCCGATCGGCTCCTGGCGGCTCCGGGTGGCCACGATGCCGTTGGTTCGCGCGATCGAGCCATCCTTGAGCTCTTTTACGCGTCGGGAATCCGCCTGGGCGAGTTGGTCGGGCTGGATCTCCGGGATGTGGACCTCCGTGAACGGTGCGTGAAGGTCAGGGGGAAGGGGAACAAGGAGCGGATTGTCCCTATCGGATCGAAGGCCATTGCAGCCCTCAAGCGGTATCTGGAGCGGCGCGAGGAGCTGATCGCGCCGTCTCGGCGCGGCCGCCAGGTCGCGAACGGGCTCTTCGTCAATCGGCTGGGCGGTCGCTTGAGCGCAAGGGGCATCGCACGAATAGTCCTGAAATACCTTGAGCGGAGCGGCGTGGGTCCCAAGATCACCCCGCACGGGCTACGACATAGTTACGCCACGCACCTCCTGGAGGCAGGGGCGGACCTGCGGGCGATCCAGGAGCTGCTGGGCCACTCACGGCTTTCGACGACCCAGCGCTACACTCACGTGAATCTGGATCGGCTGATGGAGGTGTACGACAAAGCCCATCCTAGAGCCTGAGAGTTCAGGGTTCATAGTTCAGAGTTCATGGAAATGCGGAGGAGAAGAGGGGATCGAAGCCCTGGAAAGCGGGAGGTTCGTTCTGTCCAGGAACCGTCAACCGTGAACCGTCAACCTGTGGTGCGGGGCACGACGATCCTCGCGGTGCGGCACAAGGGCAAGGTCGTGGTGGCCGGGGACGGACAGGTCTCGTTTGGCGAGACGGTCATGAAACAGACCGCCCGGAAAGTCCGCCGGATGTGGAATGATCGGGTCATCTCCGGCTTTGCCGGCGCCGCCGCCGATGCCTTCGCCCTCTTCACCAAGTTCGAGGCCAAGCTCGAGGAATACAGCGGCAACCTGCCCAGGGCCGCCGTCGAGCTGGCGAAAGACTGGCGGACCGACCGGGCCCTTCGCCGCCTGGAGGCGCTGCTGGTGGTGGTCGATAGGGAGCACTCGCTCGTGATCTCCGGCACCGGTGACGTGATCGAGCCGGACGATGGGGTCATCGGGATCGGATCGGGCGGGCCATATGCGGCCGCCGCCGCGCGAGCCCTTGTGCGCTTTTCGGATCTTGACGCCAAACGGATCGCCGAGGAGGCGATGAGGATCGCTGCCTCGCTGTGCGTCCATACCAACGACCGGATCACGATCGAGGAGTTGTAGAGGCACGCGACATGGGTGACGGATGGAACAGTTGACGCCGAAACAGATCGTGTCCGAGCTCGACAGGTACATCATCGGCCAGCACGACGCCAAGCGGGCCGTGGCGATCGCCCTGCGCAACCGATGGCGGCGTCAGCGACTGCCGATGGAGCTCCGGGACGAGGTGGCGCCGAAGAACATCATCATGATCGGCCCGACCGGCGTGGGGAAGACCGAGATCGCGCGCCGCCTGGCCAAGCTGGTGGAGGCGCCGTTCACCAAGGTGGAGGCCAGCAAATATACCGAGGTCGGCTACGTCGGGCGCGATGTCGAGTCGATGGTGCGCGAGCTGACCGAGCTGGCGATCGGCATGGTGAAGTCCGAGAAGGCGAAGGTGGTCCAGGAGCGGGCGCGAGAGGTGGCTGAGGAGCGACTGCTCGACCTGCTGCTTCCCGCCGGCAGGACAGCGGCGCCCGGGGTCGGGTTCGAGCGGATCGAAGAGTCCGACGCGCTCACGTCGGCGGCCGAGACCCGCGAGAAGCTCCGGAAGCGCCTGCACGAGGGAAAGCTGGACGATCGGACCGTGGAGCTGGAGGTCAAGGACCGGGCGATCCCGATGGTGGAGATCTTCAGCAGCTCCGGCCTGGAGGAGATGGACATCAACATCAAGGAGATGCTGGGGAACCTCATGCCGCACCGGACCAAGCGGCGGAAGGTGAAGGTCCGGGAGGCCCAACGGATCCTTGCCCAGGAAGAGGCCGACAAGCTCATCGACATGGACGAGGTGCGATCCGAGGCGATCAACCGCGTCGAGAACTCCGGGATCATCTTTCTGGACGAGATAGACAAGATCGCCGGCCGCGAGGCGACCCACGGCCCCGACGTGTCGCGCCAGGGCGTGCAGCGCGATCTGCTGCCGATCGTTGAGGGGTGCGCGGTCAACACGAAGTACGGGCTCGTGAAGACCGACCACGTCCTGTTTATCGCGGCCGGGGCATTTCACGTGTCGAAGCCGTCCGATCTGATCCCGGAGCTGCAGGGGCGTTTTCCCCTGCGCGTGGAGCTGGCCAGTCTGACCCAGGAGGATTTCGTGCGGATCCTGACGGAGCCGCAGAACGCCCTCATCAAGCAGTATGTCGCGCTTCTCGAAACCGAGGGGGTGAAGCTTGACTTCACCGACGACGCGGTGCGGGAGATTGCGTCGATCGCCAGCACGGTGAACCAGGCGACGGAGAATATCGGCGCCCGGCGCCTGTACACGATCATGGAGCGCTTGCTGGACGAGGTCTCATTCGAGGCGCCCACCATGCAGGGGGTGAGGGTCGAGATCAACGCCGTCTATGTGCGGGAGCGGCTCCAGAGGATCGTCAAGGACGAGGATCTCAGCCGCTATATCTTGTAGGGGGGTGGGGCGGTCGGTGGCGACGAGCAAAGACTCGCGGGTGCGGGCCTCCATCGATAAGGCGAACGTCCTGATCGACGCGCTGCCGTATATCAAGGCGTTTTATGGCAAGACCGTCGTGGTCAAGTACGGCGGCGCGGCGATGAGCGACGAGGCGCTGAAGCGGTCGGTCACCCTGGATGTCATCCTGATGCGCTATGTCGGGATGCACCCGATCGTCGTCCACGGGGGCGGGCCGGAGATCACGAAGGCGATGGAGACGGCGGGCCTGAAGCCGACCTTCGTGGGCGGCCTGCGGGTCACCGACCAGGAGACCATCAAGATCGTCGAGATGGTCCTGGTCGGCCAGATCAATCAGGAGCTGGTGGGATTGATCAACCGGCACGGCGGGCTTGCCGTCGGACTGTCGGGCAAGGACGGCGCGCTGATCCGGGCGAAGAAGGCCATGCCGGTCCCGCCGTCACGACGTGGGTCGGCGGGTGGGCGGTCGGGCGCCAAGGAGGTTGACCTGGGGTTCGTGGGCGAGGTCGTGGGCATCAACGAAGGGATCCTCCGCGCGCTCGAGCGGGACGGCTTCACGCCGGTCGTGGCGCCGACCGGCGCCGACGAGGCCGGGGTGACCTATAATATCAACGCCGATCTGGCGGCGGGCGAGATCGCCTGCGCCCTTCGCGCGGAGAAGCTCGTTCTCCTCACCGATACCGACGGCATCCTCGGGAAGGACGGCGCGCTCCTGCCGACCTTGACCCGGGATGATGTCACGCGTCTCATCGCCGATGGGACCATCTCGGAAGGGATGCTGCCCAAGGTCCAGGCGTGCCTGATCGCGCTCGACGGCGGCGTCGGAAAGACTCACATCATCAACGGCACGATTCCCCACGCCCTCCTGCTGGAGATCTTCACGCCGGAGGGGGTGGGAACGGAGATCGTCAGGTAGCGCGATGTCGTCAACGGACGAACTCATAGACGCCTCGACCCGGTATCTTGCCAACACCTATGCGCGATTCCCGGTAGTGCTGGTGAAGGGGAAGGGCGTTCGCGTCTGGGACGTCGAGGGACGTGAGTACCTCGACTTCGCCGCAGGGATCGCCGTGGACGTGTTGGGCCACTGTCACCCGAAGGTCGTGGAGGCGATCAAGGCGCAGGCGGAGACGCTGCTGCACGTCTCCAACCTCTACCACATCGAGCCGCAGATCGGGCTGGCTCGGGCGCTCTGCAATCGCTCATTCGCGGACAGGGTCTTCTTCTGCAACAGCGGGGCGGAGGCCAACGAGGCGGCCATCAAGTTGGCGCGACGCTACGCCAAGGAGCGGTGGAGCTCCGACCGGTACGAGATCGTCTGCATGCGGGACTCGTTCCACGGGCGGACCATGGCGACGCTGACCGCGACCGGCCAGGAGAAGCACCGTCACGGGTTTGATCCGTTCCTGCCCGGGTTCAAGCACATCCCATTCAACGATCTGGGCGCCGCGGAGCGGGCGATCGATTCCAGGACGTGCGCGGTGCTTGTGGAGCCGATCCTGGGCGAGGGGGGCGTCATCGTGCCGGACGACGATTACCTGCCCGGACTTCGGACCCTCTGCGCGGAACGGGAGGCCCTGTTGATACTGGATGAAGTCCAGACCGGGATGGGGCGGACCGGGCGGCTGTTTGCCTACGAGCACTGGGGGATCGAACCGGACATCATGACACTGGCGAAGGGACTCGGGGCGGGACTGCCGATCGGCGCGATGCTGGCGACGGAGGCAGTCGCCGGTGCCTTCGTGCCGGGCAGCCACGCCTCGACCTTCGGCGGCAGCCCGTTCATCACGGCGGCGGCCATGGCGGCGATGACGGCGCTCATCGCAGAGGAATTGCCGGAGCGGGCCGCCAAGGTCGGGGGCTACTTCCTGGCCCGCCTGCACGAGCTTGCCGGGCGGCACCCCTTCGTCAAGGCAGCCCGCGGCAAAGGGCTGTTCCTCGCCCTCGAGCTGACGAGGCCGGCTAAACCGATCGTCGATCAGTGTCTGACGCGCGGCCTGCTAATCCTGACCGCCGGCGACCAGGTCCTCCGCTTTGTCCCCCCGCTGATCATCGGCGAGCCGGAAGTGGACGAGGCGCTGTCGATCGTTGAGACGGTCCTCGCGCAGGAGTCCCGATGACGAAAGATCTCCTGTCGATAAAGGACCTCACTGCGGCCGAGATCGATGCGCTGTGCGCCGTTGCCGCAGACCTCAAGGAGCGCCAGCGCAAGGGGATCGACCATCCGCTCCTGAAAGGCAAGTCCCTGGCCATGATCTTTGAGAAGCCTTCGCTGCGCACGCGGGTGACCTTCGAGGTGGGGATGGCCCAGTTGGGGGGCCGTGCCATCTATCTGGCGCCCGGCGACATCAAGCTGGGCGAGCGGGAGGGCGCGAAGGATGTGGCGAGGAATCTCGAGCGCTGGGTCGATGGGATCATGGCCCGGACCTTCAGCCACCGGACGGTCGAGGAGCTCGCCCGGCACTCCGCGGTCCCGGTCATCAACGGGTTGAGCGACCTGACCCATCCCTGTCAGGTCCTGTCGGACCTTTTCACGCTCCGGGAGAGATACGGCAAGCTGCGCGGCCTGAAGGTGGCCTACATCGGGGACGGCAACAACGTCTGTCACTCGTGGCTCTACGGCGCGGCCAAGACCGGGATCGACTTCGCCGCGGCCTGCCCGAAGGGGTACGGGCCGCGCGCTGACGTCCTGGCGTTCGCCAAGAGGGAGGCAAAGGTGTGCGGTGGCCGCATCACCCTTGCGCAAGATCCGAAGGGTGCAGCAAAGGCTGCCGATGTCCTCTACACCGATGTCTGGACCAGCATGGGCCAGGAAGACCAGTCGGCCGGCCGCAGGCGAGCATTCCGGCGGTTTCAGGTCAATGGGGGGCTCCTGAAGCTGGCGAAACCGGATGCGCTGGTGATGCACTGCCTTCCGGCGCATCGTGGCGAAGAGATCACCGACGAGGTGCTCGACGGCCCTCAGTCGATCGTCTACGACCAGGCCGAGAACCGCCTCCACCTCCAAAAGGCAATCCTGGTATCCCTCCTTGCGAGCGGGGACGGGCGTTGAGGCGGGGCGGGAGCGCGGTTTCGAAATCGGGCGAGGAATGGTCACACGGGGCGTGAAGAAGATCGTTCTGGCCTACTCGGGCGGCCTCGACACATCGGTGATCCTGCGGTGGCTGATCGAGACCTACCGGGCCGAGGTGATCGCCTTCTGCGCCGACCTTGGCCAGGGCGAGGAATTGAACCTGGTCCGAGACAAGGCCCTGAAGACCGGCGCCACCAAGGTCTACATCAAGGACCTGCGCGGCGAGTTCGTCCGCGACTTCGTCCTCCCGTGTCTCAAGGCGAACGCCGTCTACGAAGGGCGGTACCTGCTCGGCACGTCGATGGCCAGGCCGCTGATCGCGAAGCAGCAGATGGCGGTGGCAAGCCAGGAGGGCGCCGACGCGGTGGCGCATGGCGCGACCGGCAAAGGGAACGACCAGGTCCGGTTCGAGCTCTCCTACTACGCCATCGATCCCCACATCAGGGTCATCGCCCCGTGGCGGGAGTGGAACTTGCGGTCGCGGTCGGATCTTCTTGCCTACGCGAAGCGCCATCGTATTCCGGTTCCGGCCACGCAGGCGCGGCCCTACAGCACCGATCGAAATCTCTTCCACATCAGCTTCGAGGGCGGCATCCTGGAAGATCCGTGGCAGGAGCCGCCCGAGGAGATGTTCGTCCTGAGCGTCTCGCCGGAGAAGGCGCCGGACCGGCCCGTCTACCAGGAGATCGAGTTCCGGGACGGAGTTCCCGTGGCAGTGAACGGCAAACGTCTCTCCCCCGCGGCACTTCTCGACCGCTTGAACCGGATCGGGGGGGAGCACGGCGTCGGGCGGGTCGATGTCGTGGAAAACCGCTACGTCGGAATGAAGTCGCGCGGGGTGTACGAGACGCCCGGCGGGACGATCCTGCATGCGGCCCATCGCGCCGTGGAGTCGATCACCATGGATCGGGAGGTGATGCACCTGCGAGACTCTCTGGTCCCGCGCTTCTCCGAGTTGGTTTACTACGGCTACTGGTTCTCCCCGGAGATGGAGCTGCTCCAGCGAACGATCGACGAGTCGCAGAAAGGGGTCACCGGGATCGCGCGCGTCAGGCTCTATAAGGGGAACTGCGACGTGGTGGGACGCAAATCCAGCAGCTCGCTCTACGATCCGGCGTTCGCGACCTTCGAAGAGGATGAGGTGTACCGGCAGGCGGACGCCGAGGGGTTCATCCGCCTGAACGCGCTTCGCCTAAGAATACGCGCCCTTCGGCAAGGCTCAGGGCAGGCCCGGAGAAGTGCGACGTCCGGATTGCAACGCGCGCGGGGGAAGCGAACCAATCGATGAAGGCGCGACGAAAGGCCTCGAAACTGTGGGGCGGCCGGTTCACCCGGGCCACCGATCGTTTGGTGGAACGGTACACCGCGTCCATTGACTTCGACCGCCGTCTCTACAAGTATGACATTCAAGGGAGCGTGGCGCATGCCCGGATGCTCGCGAAATGCGGGCTGCTCACGAGGGCCGAGACCGACAAGATCGTCGCCGGGCTTCATGAGATCGAGGGTGAGATCGAGCGCGAAGAGTTCGATTTCGATCCATCATCCGAGGACATCCACATGGCAATCGAGCAGCGGCTGATCGAGAAGGTGGGGGAGGCCGGGGCAAAGCTCCACACCGGGCGCAGCCGGAACGACCAGGTGGCGCTCGACCTTCGCCTCTACCTGCGCGATGAGATCGGGCAGGTCCGGCGCCTCGCGGCCGACCTCGAGCGGGCGCTGATCGCCCAGGCCGAGGCGCACCTCGATCTGATCATGCCGGGCTACACCCACTTGCAGCGCGCGCAGCCGGTCCTCTTGGCTCACCACCTGATGGCGTACGTGGAGATGCTGGAGCGGGATCGCGCGCGGCTCCACGATGCGCTGGGTCGTATCGACGTGCTGCCGCTCGGCTCCGGCGCGCTGGCCGGCGTCGGGCTCCCGATCGACCGGCGGTTCGTCGCGAAGGCCCTACGGTTTCCCGCGCTCTCGGCCAACTCGCTCGATGCCGTCTCGGACCGCGATTTCGTCATCGAGCCTTTGGCCGCCTTCTCCATCCTGATGACGCACCTCTCACGGCTGGCGGAGGAGGTCGTCCTCTGGGCGTCGGCCGAGTTCGGATTCATCGAGCTGCCGGACGCCTTTGCGACCGGGTCCAGCATGATGCCGCAGAAGAAGAATCCGGACGTGGCGGAACTGACCCGCGCGAAGAGCGGGAGGGCGGTCGGAGCCCTCGTGGCCCTTCTCACGGCGGTGAAGGGGCTTCCGCTCAGCTATAACAGGGACCTCCAGGAGGACAAGGAGCCGCTCTTCGACAGCGTGGAGACGGTCAAGGCCACCCTTTCCGCCATGGCGGCCCTGGTCGCCAAGCTGAGGTTTCGCCGGGATCGGATGCGCCAGGCCTCGCGGGAGGGATTCCTCAACGCGACCGACATGGCCGACTACCTGGTGCTCAAGGGGATGCCGTTCCGGGAGGCCCATGGGGTGGTGGGGCGGATCGTCCGGCGATGTCTGGCCAAGCGATGCCGCATCGAAGAGCTTTCTTTGAGAGAGGTTCGGGAAACCTCACCGCTCTTCGAAAAAGACGTGTTCGATTACATCGCCCTGGAGGCGTGTGTGGAGCGGCGTCGAGCGGTCGGAGGGACCGCGAAGGCGACGGTGAAGAAGGCGATCGAGGCGGCCAAGGCCAGACTACGGAGCAGATAAGGTGCGAAGAGATCGACTCCTGGTTCTCGGGTGCGTCAGCCTCACCCTGCTCCTTGGGTGCGGTCGAAAGGGTCCCCCTGTGGTCCCGGTCCTGGTTGAGCCATCGCCACCGTCCGATTTTCAAGCCCGGGTGCAGCATCGCGCCGTCGTCCTCACGTGGGCCAGGCCGGCGACCAACGTCGATGGCACGGCCTTGAAAACCCTGGCAGCGTTCCGAATCTCCCGCCGGCAGCGAGACCCCCAGCCCTCGGCGGCCTCTGTCATCGCCACCGTCAAGGCCGACACGCCGGACAATGCCGTCCTGTCCGGGAACCGATATGCGTTCACAGATTCGGGCGTCGCTGTGGGGGCCCAGTACGCCTACCAGGTCCAGTCGGTGAATCGCCGCGGGATCGTCGGTCCCCCCTCGTCCGAGGCCACGGCCGTCGTCACCGTCGAGATCGAAGCCCCAACCAACCTCCGTGCCGACGCGGGTGAGCGGACGATCCGCCTGTCCTGGTCCCCGCCGACCCGGCGGGCCGATGGAAGCGCGCTCGACGTCACCCCGGCGTACAACATCTATCGCGGGACGGCGCCGGGTCAGTACGAGTCCCGACCCGTGAACCGGGAGCCGATCAAGGCCGCTCACTTCGACGACGGCAATCTCATCAACGATCGAACCTACTACTACGTCATTCGGCCTGTCGAGAATCAGGAACCGCCATGGCAGGAGGGCCTCCAGTCACGTGAGGTAGCCGCGGTTCCGGTCGATCTCACCCCTCCTGCTCCTCCCCGAGTGGTGCGCGCCGTGGTCGGGCCGGGGGAGCTGGTCTCGCTGAGCTGGGAGCCGAACCAAGAATCGGATCTTCTGGGGTATCTGGTCTACCGAACCGACGGCCCGAAGCTGCGCCCGCGGCGGCTTCTTGAGACCCCGTTTACGATCCCTTCTTTGAGAGACCGATCGGTTCGCTCCGGCGGTCAGTATGTCTATACCGTTACCGCGATCGACGCCTCCTCGCGCCGCAACGAAAGCGCCCCATCGGCTGAAATCGAGGTCGCCGTCCCCTAACTTGTCGATACTTTCCTTTTGACACCCTAGACTCGCTATGTCAGAATGCCGCGTGCACCCTCGGAGGAATCCTCGATGCACCACTTTGAGTATCGGGGCGATCAGCTCATGTGCGAGGAGGTGTCGATCGAGCGGATCGCGCGCGATGTCGGGACGCCGTTCTACCTCTACAGTCACGCCACGCTGACCCACCACTTCCGCGTCTTCGATCAGGCCTTCGCCGACATCCCCCACCTGATCTGTTTCGCCATGAAGGCCAACTCCAACCTGGCGATCCTGAAGCTGTTCGCGGATCTCGGAGGGGGGGCGGACGTGGTGTCAGGGGGTGAGCTCTATCGAGCCTTGAAGGCCGGCATCCCGCCGAGCCGGGTCGTCTTCGCCGGGGTCGGCAAGACCAGAGAGGAGATGGAGTACGCCCTGAAATCCGACATCCTGATGTTCAATGTGGAGTCGTCTCAAGAGCTCCGACTGCTGAACGATGTGGCCGGCTCCGCGGGGGTGAGGGCGCGGGTGGCGCTCAGGATCAACCCCGACGTCGATCCCAGGACCCACCCCTATATCTCCACCGGGCTCAAGCAGAGCAAGTTCGGGATCGACATCTCGATGGCGATGGAAGAGTACCGGCTGGCGAAGGAGCTGCCGCATATCCAGGCCGTCGGCGTCCACCAGCACATCGGGTCTCAGATCACCGAGATCGCCCCGTTCGTGGACGGTCTGGTCAAGATCGCCCAGTTGATCGGAACGCTGCGGGCCGACGGCTTCACCATCGAGTATCTCGATGTCGGCGGCGGACTCGGCATCACGTACAAGGACGAGAATCCACCCGTGCCGCGGGTCTTCGCGGAGGCGCTCATCGCGGTCATCAAGGACCTGGGGTGTACCGTCGTCCTCGAACCGGGGCGGGTGATCGTGGGGAATGCCGGGGTGCTGGTGACCAGGGTGCTCTATGACAAGCCGACGCCTGCGAAGCACTTCATTGTCGTCGATGCCGGCATGAACGACCTGATCCGTCCCAGCCTCTACGGCTCCTACCATTCCATCCTCCCTGCCAGACGGGAGGAGGGGAGGAAGACCGTGATGGCCGACGTCGTGGGACCGGTCTGTGAGTCGGGCGACTTCCTGGCCAAGGACCGCTCCATGCCGCTCGCGGAGCCCGGGGAGCTACTGGTGGTGATGAGCGCCGGCGCATACGGCCACACGATGTCGTCCAACTACAATAGCCGGCCGCGGCCCCCGGAGGTCATGGTCCGGGGAGACCGCCACGTCACCGTCCGCGAGCGGGAGAGCTACGAGGACCTCATCCGCGGTGAATCGATCCCTCGGGGCTTATAGGGCCGAGGGGACAGGAGTGAGATGCAGAAGCTGAGCTTCTACAAGATGAGCGGCAGCGGCAACGATTTCATCATGATCGACAACCGCGGCGCGCGACTCGACGTCGAGCCTGCCACGCTCGCCCAGCGGCTGTGTCGCCGCGCGATCTCGGTGGGGGCCGACGGCCTGATCCTGGTTGAGCCGTCCTCCAAGGCCGACTTCCGGATGCGGATTTTCAATGCCGATGGTAGCGAGGCGGAGATGTGCGGCAACGGGGGCAGGTGCGTCGCCAGGTTCGCCGAGATCCTGGGGATCGCCGGACCTCGGATGGCGTTCGAGACGCTGGCCGGGGTCATCAGGGCCGAGGTGAGCGGCGCGCAGGTGAAGCTCCAACTGAGTCAGCCGCGGGACCTGAGTCTGCGCCAGTCGATCGATGTGGACGGGGTCGTGCAGCAGGTCCACAGCATCAACACAGGCGTCCCCCACGCCATCCTGTTCTGCTCGGACCTGGAGGAGGTTGCGGTTCGGGAGCTGGGACGCCAGATTCGGTTTCATCCGGCGTTCGGGCCGGCGGGGACGAACGCCGATTTCGTCACGGTGAGAGACCCACATAGCCTCGCGATCCGCACCTATGAGCGCGGCGTGGAGGACGAGACCCTGGCCTGCGGCACGGGGGTGGTCGCATCGGCCCTGGTCGCCGCCGCATTGGGGCTGGTCTCCTCTCCGGTTCAGGTCCGGGTCAGGGGCGGCGAAACGCTCACGGTCTACTTCGACGGCAGGGGGCCGGAGTTTCGGGAGGTCTTTTTTGAAGGACAGGTTCGCCTGATCTACCAGGGTGAATTGATGGAGGATGCGGTTAGGTAGTCGCGCGCCGGGCGCGAACGGAGGGTGTCATGAAAAGAGTGTTCCAAGGTTCGATGGTCGCCATGGTGACCCCCTTCAAAGACGGGAAGATCGACGAGGTCAAGATACGGGAGTTGGTTGAATTCCACATCAAGAACGGCACCGATGTGGTGGTCCCGTGCGGGACGACAGGAGAATCGCCGACGCTCAGCCACGATGAGCACAAGCGGGTCATCGAGCTGACGGTCGAAGCCGCGAAGAAGCGGGTCCCGGTCGTCGGCGGGACCGGCTCGAACAGCACGGCCGAGGCGATCGAGCTGACCCGCTTCGCGAAGAAGGTCGGGGCCGACGGCGCCCTGGTCGTGTTGCCCTACTACAATAAGCCGACCCAGCAGGGGCTGATCGCTCATTGCCGGGCGATCGCGGACGCCGTGGAGCTGCCGTTGATCCTGTACAACATCCCTGGCCGGACGGGGATCAACATGCTCCCGGAGACGCTGGCGGTATTGGCCGACCATCCGAATATCGTCGGGATGAAGGAGGCGACCGGCAATCTGGAGCAGATGACCCAGGATATCGTCCTGTGTGGCGACAAACTCTCCTTCCTGTCGGGGGATGATACGCTGACGCTGCCGCTCATGGCGGTGGGGGGCAGAGGCGTGATCTCGGTGGTCGCGAACATCGCGCCCCGCGACGTGGCGGATCTCACGCGCGCCTTCCTCGGCGGCGACTGGAAGCGGGCGAGGGAGATCCACCTGAAGCTCTTCCCGCTGTGTCAGGCGATGTTCTACGAGACCAATCCGATCCCCGTGAAGACCGCCTTGGCCCTCATGGGGATGATCACCGGTGAGCTGCGGCTGCCGCTGTGCCCGATGAGCGAGGCGAACCTGAACAAGCTGAAGGCCGCCCTGCGAGCCTACGGCCTGATCGCGTGAGTGCGTAGCGGGGTCTCGATGATACGCGCCGTTGTCTGCGGTGCCGCCGGCCGGATGGGCGGGAGGATCGTGGCGCTGGTGCAGGAGGCCAAGGACTTCGCCTTGGTCGGGGCCGTCGAGCGAGCCGGGCATCCGAGCCTCGGCGGCGACGCGGGGGAGGTCGCCGGACTCGGCAAGATCGGGCTGTCGCTCGTCGATGACCTGCGCTCGGTGGTCAAGGAGGCGCAGGTGGTGATCGACTTCACCAACCCTGAGGCTGCGGTGGCCCACATCGCCGTCGCCGCGGAGAACAAGGTCCCGGCCGTCGTCGGGACGACCGGCCTGACCGCCGGTGATCTGGCGAGGATACGGGAGCTGAGCGCGGCTATGCCATGCGTCGTGTCGCCCAACATGAGTGTGGGCGTGAACCTCCTCTTCAAGGCCCTGGCCGAGATCGCCTCTACCCTCGGCGGTGAGTACGACGTCGAGATCTTCGAGACGCACCACCGCTTCAAGAAGGACGCCCCGAGCGGGACCGCCCTGAAGATGGCGCAGGTGATCGCGTCGGCGCTGGGCCGGGATCTTGACAGGGTCGGCGTCTACGGTCGGAAAGGGATGATCGGCGAACGGGGCAAGGAAGAGCTCGCGATCCACACCCTCCGCGCCGGGGACGTGGTCGGTGAGCACACCGTGGTTTTCGGCGGCATGGGGGAGCGGGTCGAGGTCACACATCGGGCGCACAGTCGAGACACGTTCGCAAGGGGTGCGCTTCGCGCCGCGCGTTGGGTCGTCGGACGGCCACCCGGCCTGTACGACATGCAGGCTGTGCTCGGACTGAAGGCGCGATCGTAGTTTGGCGGGAGTCGCGCCCGGGGATCGTGTCGATGCGGATCGTGCGCTTCGCTGTCGATAAGCAAGCCAAGTACGGCGTGGTTGAAGACGGCGCCGTGCGGGAGCTTCAGGGCGACATCTTCGGGAAGTTCGGCGAAACACGGAGGACGCATTCGCTGGCGCGGATCAAGTTCCTGACGCCGACGCAGCCCTCGAAGATCGTGGCTGTCGGGTTGAACTACCGCGATCATGCCGCGGAACTCAAGCAGCAGGTTCCCGACGAGCCGATTCTGTTCTTGAAGCCGCCGACGGCGCTCCTTCCCCACCGAGGGAAGATCGTCTATCCCAAGGCGTGTCAGCGCCTCGACTACGAAGCGGAACTGGGGCTGGTCATCAAGCGGACCGCCAGGTCGGTCCCGATCAACAAAGCGCTGGGGTACGTCCTGGGATATGTCTGCTTCAACGATGTGACCGCGCGAGATCTGCAGCGAAAGGACGGGCAGTGGACCAGAGCGAAATCGTTCGATACGTTCGCTCCGCTCGGCCCGTGGATCGAGACCGATGTCGATCTGTCCGACGCGCCGATCAGGGCGTATCTCAACGGCGTGGTTCGGCAGGATTCAAACATCAACAACTTCATCTTCGATGTGCCGTTTCTTGTGCATTTCATTTCAACGGTGATGACCCTCTATCCGGGCGACGTGATCGCGACGGGCACGCCGTCGGGCGTCGGTCCGATGCAGCCCGGCGATACCGTCGAGATCGAGGTGGAGGGGATCGGCCGGCTCCGAAACACGATCGTCCGCGAACACGCATAGCGCGCCGCCATGTTCCCGGCACGCGTCCGAGTCAAGGCGCGCGATCAGTCGAGGAAAGAGGGATGATGGGGCAGTCGTTTCCACTGGCTGACCGGCTTTCGAAGCTGCCTCCCTATCTCTTCGTCGAGATCGACCGGTTGAAGCAGGAGGCGATCCGGCGGGGGATCGACATTATCAATCTGGGGATCGGCGACCCGGACCTGCCCACCCCGGCGCACATCGTGAGAAGGATGCAGGAGGCCGCGGCCGACCCGAGACATCATCAGTATCCATCATATGAAGGGATGCTCAATTTCCGCAAGGCGGCGGCGGACTGGTATAGCAAGCGGTTCGGCGTCACCCTCGATCCCGAGACAGAGGTGCTGAGCCTCATCGGCTCCAAGGAAGGGATCGGCCATATTCCCTTGGCTTTCGTCGATCCTGGTGATATTGTGCTGGTTCCCGATCCCGGCTACCCGGTCTATCAGGCTGGGACCATCTTTGCGGGAGGCGCTCCGCACTTCATGCCCCTCATGCGCGAGCGTGGCTTTCTCCCGGACCTTGAGGCCATTCCGCCGGAGGCGTTGAAACGCGCGAAGATCCTCTTCCTGAACTACCCGAACAATCCGACGGCCGCGGTGGCCTCCAGGACGTTCTTCACGGAGGCGGTGGCCTTTGCCAGGAGGCACAGGTTGATCCTGTGTCATGATGCCGCCTATTCGGAGATCGCGTTCGACGGCTACCTTCCGGAGAGTCTCCTGGCGTCCGAGGGGGCCAAGGAGGTGGCGATCGAGTACCATTCCCTCTCGAAAACGTATAATATGACGGGATGGCGGATCGGGTTCGCCGTCGGCTGCCGGGAGATCCTCGCAGGACTTGGCCGGATCAAGACCAACCTCGATTCCGGGGTCTTCCAGGCGGTCCAGGAGGCCGGCATCGCCGCCCTGAGCGGTTCCCAGGATTGCGTGGAGGAGATGCGGGGCATCTACAAGGGGCGACGGGATGCCCTGGTGGATGGGTTGACGGCCCTGGGGTTCGCCGTGGATCGACCGAGAGCCAGCTTCTATGTCTGGATTGGAGTCCCGAAGCGGCACAACTCGGCCTCGTTCGCCTCTGCGCTCCTCACTGACCTGGGAATCGTGATGACCCCTGGAACAGGGTTCGGAAAGCACGGCGAGGGCTACATTCGGGCAGCGCTCACGGTAGAGGTCTCCAGGATCAAGGAGGCGGTGGAGCGGATTGCTGCGTCGAACCTGAAGCCCTAAGGGCAGGTTAGTGAGGGAGCCCGCTGGTGGGAGGGGGGAGAGAGAGGGGGGGGAAGAGATCTTGTGGCCATGAGCAGCGAGCGCGCCTATATTGGGATCGGATCGAACCTCGGCGATCGGATCGAGCACTGCAAGCGGGCCATCGGCGCTGTCGCCGGCCTTCCGGGGGTCACGGCAGTGGTGGTCTCATCCCTCTACGAAAGCGCGCCGGTCCCCCCAGCCTCCGGCCGGTGGTTCGTGAACGGGGTGATGTCGATCGACACGACGTTGCCACCCGGGGCGCTGTTTGCAGAGCTTCAGCGGATCGAGCAGGCCATGGGCCGCCAGGCTGCCAGGGCGCGGGGCGAGGATCGGACGATCGACCTCGACATGCTCCTCGTCGGCTCGCGGATTATGGACGGTCCGGATCTCATCCTGCCCCATCCGCGCCTGCATCGGCGCCGATTCGTCCTGGTCCCGCTCTGCGAGCTCGCGCCCGATCATCGCCACCCGATCCTGGGCCTCACGATGCGCGAACTGCTCGGTCGTCTTGACGACCCCTCGGCGGTCCGACCGCTGGAAGCGGCCGGGCGGCTGGTCCCCACGACCTAGGCCGGGGAGCGTGAGGCTACGATGCCCAATGCCCGCTATATGGTGGTGGAAGGCCCGATCGGCGTGGGCAAGACGAGCCTCGCGGAATTACTCGCCGAGCGGCTCCAGGCTCGAAAGCTCATGGAAGGCCCTGAAGAGAACCCCTTCCTGAGTCAGTTCTACAAGGACATGCGTCGCTACGCGTTTCAGACGCAGTTGTATTTCCTTCTAAACCGGTTTCGCCAGCAGCAGGAGTTGGTCCAGTTCGACCTGTTCAAACAATCTCTTGTGAGCGATTATCTCTTTGCCAAGGACAAGATATTCGCCTATCTCACGCTCGACGACAACGAGCTTGCGCTGTATGAGCGGCTACACCCGCTGTTGGAGATGCGGGTCCAGAAGCCGGATCTGGTCATCTACTTGCAGGCCGGCACGGACGTGCTGATGCGCAGGATTCAAAGCCGGGGTCGTGACTACGAGCAGGGCCTGGACCGGACCTATCTGGAAGACGTGAATGCCGCCTACAATCACTTCTTCTTCCACTACTCGGCGACGCCGCTGCTGGTTGTGAACACGAACGACATTGACTTTGTCAAGCACAAGGAGGATTTCGAAGACCTGGTCAAACAGGTCGAGGCGGTGCAAGCAGGCACCCACTACTACGTGCCGCTTGGATCCCGACGATAGCGCTCTGGCGCCACGTGCGCCCCGGAGCCGCTGGTAAGAGGGACCGAGACGGGAAGCCGTGACAACCACGGCGGCGAACCACGCCCCTTCGGCTCGAGACGGTATCATCGCTTGAAGCCGGTTCCGGGGGCGACGGACGTCGTCGCCGGGGACCAAGGCCTTCCGGCTCGGCCCGGAAGGCTTTTTGTTTTTGTGTGAGAGTGGCCAAACAGGAACCGGTCCAACGGGAGAAGGAGGGATCGATCATGGCTGATCAGAGGGTCAGGACGGTCACCTTGCAGGAGATGAAACGGGAAGGGCGGAAGATCACGACACTGACGGCGTACGATTACCCGATGGCCCTGCTGATCGATCGCGCCGGGATCGATGTGGTTCTGGTCGGGGACTCGGGCGGGATGACGGTTCTTGGCTACGAGACCACAGTCCCGGTGACCATGGATGAGATGTTGATGATGACCAGGGCAGTGACGCGCGCGGTCAAGCGGGCCCTGGTCGTGGCCGACATGCCGTTCATGTCGTACGAGGCCGACCCGGCTGAGGCGGTCAGGAACGCCGGGCGGTTCGTAAAGGAGGGTCTGGCCCATGCCGTGAAGCTCGAGCGGGGGCTGCCGTCGCTGCGCGCCGCGAGGGCGATCGTGGAAGCCGGGATTCCGGTCATGGGTCACGTGGGGCTCACGCCTCAGACGGCGGTGCTGCATGAAGGTTTCAAGGTTCAAGGACGGGACCTGGACGCGGCCCGCCGGATCCTCGACGATGCCTTAGCCCTGGAGAAGGTTGGGGCGTTCGCCATCGTGCTCGAGGCGATCCCATCGGCCCTCGCCCGGATCATTACGGAGCGGCTGAGCATCCCCACGATCGGGATCGGGGCCGGGCCCCATTGCGATGGCCAGGTCCTCGTCACGCACGATCTGCTGGGGTATTTCGATCGCTTTCATCCGAAATTCACGAAGCGGTATGCGGATCTCGCCAAGGTGATCGGCGACGCCGTCAGCCGATTCCGCGAGGAGGTGACCGACGGGCGCTTCCCCGAAGCCTCCCACGCCTTCTCGCTCGATCGGGAGACCGAGAAGGCGCTCCTCGAGGAGTGACGACGCATGCGAACGATCTCCGAGCCGTCCGCAGTCCAACGCCTGTGCGACTCCCTGCGGGGGGAGGGCAAGACCATCGGATTGGTGCCGACGATGGGGTTTCTGCACGATGGCCACCTCTCCCTTATGCGAAAAGCGCGGGCCGATGACGATGTCCTGGTGGTGAGCATCTTCGTCAACCCAACGCAGTTCGGGCCCGCAGAGGACTTCGACAGCTATCCGAGGGATATTCAAGGGGATCTCCAGAAGGTCGAGGCCGTGGGCGGAGATCTGGTGTTCACGCCGTCGGCCGAGTCGATCTACCCGCCAGGCTACAGGACGTTCGTCGAGGTCGGAGAGATCACCGAGAGGCTGTGCGGGGCCTCGCGGCCCGGACATTTCCGCGGGGTGGCGACGGTGGTGACAAAGCTGTTCAACCTGATCAAGCCGCATCGGGCATACTTCGGCCAAAAGGACTACCAACAGGCGGCGGTGATCAGGCGCTTGGTCGCGGACCTGAACCTGGACCTCGAGATCATTGTCCTCCCCACGGTTCGCGAGTCGGACGGCCTGGCCATGAGCTCGCGAAACGCTCGCCTCACGCCCGCAGAGCGGCGCGCGGCGCTCGTCCTGTACCGGTGTCTACGGCATGCGGAGCGGCGAGTGACGGGCGGGGAGCAACAGGCGAAGGTCATCCTGGATGACGTTCGAGCGATGATCGAAGCAGAGCCGCTCGCTCGGCTGGACTATGTCGCCGTCTGCGATCCGGAGACCCTGAGGCCGGTCGAGCGAATCGAGGGGCCAACACTCGTCGCCCTCGCCGTGAGGTTCGGCCCCACCCGCCTGATCGATAATATCCTGATCGAGCCCCCCTCAACCTGACCCTTCGGGCTGAGCCCTCAGGGCGAGGCCTGCTTCCCTGTAATCTCTTCCTCGTCAAGCCATCGAAGGGTGGAACCCGAGGAGGTGTTTCTTTTGTCCCAGAGAGCAGGTAGAATGAGATTGAGCTAACTGACCGGTGTATTGGGGGGAATTCAGCAGCAAGCTGGACCAGAAGGCTCCATCATTACGGGACTGAGGTCGTGAGAGAATTGGCCCAGTTGTTGAATGAAATGTGTGCCGCGGGTGTCATCACGGACTACGCGCTTTTCGGCGCTGTGGCCCAGATGCGGTACACGGAGCCGGTGGCGACGTTGGACGCCGATGTCCTGGTTACCGTGCCGTCTGGCGAGAAGCTCGACGTCCTGAATTCGCTCTATGCGTTCTGCGCCACAAAGGGATACAGCCAGGAGGGCGAAGCTCTCCGCGTGGGGGCCTGGCCGGTCCAATTCATTCCAGTCTTCAGCCCCCTTACCCGGGAAGCGCTGGAGCGGGCCGATATCGCCGATTTCGAAGGTGTTCCGCTCCGGGTGGTGCGTGCCGATTACCTGGCCGTCATCGCCCTCAGTGTTGGTAGAGCGAAGGACTTCGCTAGGATCCTGGCGCTCCTCGAAGGTGGCAGCGTTACGCCAGATGGGCTTGCGGCCCTGGCGGAGAGACACCGGATGGCGGATGCCTGGGAGCGTTTCAAGAAGAGGTTTCTTGATGAGTGATATACGGCAGTTGCTTGAGCGGCAGGCGAACTGGCAAAAGGCCCAGCGTGGCCTTTCCTGGTCCGAGAAGGTCCGCATGGCCGAGGCGATGCGGGAGACACTCCATCACTTCCGCCGGATGTCGTCTGGGGAAAGAAGATCTGCTGAGATTCCGCTGCCCAAACCCGATGGAGAAGAAGTAAAAGTTGATAGGGGATAACCAGCCAGTTCTCTCTGGGTGTCCTTGAGCGTTTGCACCCCGCGACGGCCGGACCTGTTCTAGATGGGGAACTTCTTGTCTGCTCAAGGGGAACGCCGGACCCGGCGGCGGCCCCGCAGGCGCTACCGTGCTGACCATGCGCGATCAGCGGCTCGGGATACCGGCGGCCGTAGCGCTCTGATCGCGGGGGTCGTGAGGACGCTCCAGATTTCTCACGAAGGATTTGCCCCACCTGACAGCAGGTGGGGAGAATAGTGTTCTTAGCACCTCAAGTATCCGGGTTGTGTTGCCGCCAGCGTCGCATGTGCCGATCCCGGACTCCGAGGATCTCGGCGCCCTGGTACCACTTCAGCCGTCCATCGACCGCTCGCAAGATCACCTCCTGCACCTTCATCGCCCGCTCCATTGCGGAGGCGGGGTAGCAGCCTACTGGCTCCATAGTGGGCGCCTCCTGTGGTGAGAACGAGCCTCCTCTCTTCTCCGCGTTCCGCGAAAGCGGACAGATCACGTGCTACGAGAGGCGGACACTTCACATGCTACCAACAAACACGCACATTTTGCTTGACAAGGGAAAGGTCGTTATATATGGTTGCGCCACGGTGGGATAGAGTGGGATAGATTGGTATAGATTTCCATAGGACGCCGTATCGTACCATGTTCCGTGGAAGCTTCGAACACGCCATCGACGACAAGGGGCGGCTCAGTATCCCGGCCAGATACCGCGAGGTCCTCAAGCGGCGGCGGGAGCGGGCGCTGGTCCTCATCGATCCTCTCTTTGACGCCTGCATCGCCGCATACCCGATCAAGTCCTGGCAGCAGATCGAACAGAGCCTTTTGGGACGAGGGAGCTCGGACAAGAGGTTCCGCGACTATGCTCGGCTCATCTCTGCGCGGGCGGTCGAGTCTCCCATCGACACTCAAGGACGGATCCTGATCCCTCCGCAGCTTCGAGGGCGCGCGGATCTTCGCCGTGATGTCATGATCGTCGGGGTACTGGACAAGGTCGAGATCTGGAGCAAGGAGCGGTGGGACCAGTTCATCGCCGAGCAGCGCGATCCCGAGGATTACGCGGCCAAGCTGGCGGAACTCGGGATCCGACTGTAGCAAGACCTCATGCACCTGCGGTGCACCCTTCGGTATGGAAGTCCAGCAACGCCTGCCACATCGCGGTTGTCCCTCGTCCCCGCATACAGGGGGAGAGGGCGCGGGGGCGGTTAGAAGCCATGACAGGAGGAGAGACGCGACATGGTTCGTATCTGGCGCGATGAAGGGCGCGCGGTTGCCACGATCGAGCCCGAGGGGGAGATCGACCTCTCGCTCATCGAGGCGATCAAGAGCTCGATCGGGGTGCTGGTTGGGGAAGGATATTCGCGATTGATCCTGGACTGCAAGGGCGGATGCCGCGTCCCGTCCCTGGTCTCCGGGATCCTCCGGGAGCGGCTGCGAAGGCTCCGGGCCATGGGCGGGTCACTCTGCCTGGTTCGAGTCTCGCCGACGCTCAGCCACGCGCTTGGAGCAGCCAACCCGCTGTCGGCGCTCCCGGTCTTCCCTGACGAGGACTCGGCCCTCAGGTCGTTCGATCTGCCGCGAGCCCCCGGCCCCAGGGAACCGTAGTCATCGAAGGCCGGCACGTTCCGGTCCTGTCGCGCGAAGTAATGGCCATCCTGCGGCCACGGCCGGATGGCTGCTATCTCGATGCGACGGTCGGGATGGGCGGACATGCGGAGGCGCTGCTGCGGGCCAGCGGGCCGACCGGTCGCCTCTGCGGGATCGATCGGGATGACGAGTCGCTCGCCTTAGCCCGCGATCGGCTCCGGGCGTTCGGCGATCGGATCGACCTGCACCATGGCGATTTCGCGAGGCTGGGCGCCATCGCGGCCGCAACGCGTTGGGGCCCTTTCGATGGCATCCTGTTCGACCTGGGTCTGTCGTCGAGCCAACTGGACGATCCCTCCCGGGGATTCAGTTTCGGGCGGGATGGGCCGCTCGACATGCGGATGGATCGGCGAGAGACCGGAACGACCGCCGCTGAGTTGCTCGCGCGGCTGCCGGCGGGCGAGATCGCGAGGATCCTGCGAGAGTATGGAGAGGAGCGGTGGGCGAGCCGGATCGCGGCCCGGATCGTCGCTGAGCGCAGGCAGGGGCCGCTTCGATCCACCACCGAGCTTTCGCGACTCGTGGCTGCCGCGATCCCGAGGCGCGCGTGGCCCAGGCGGATCCATGTGGCCACCCGGACGTTTCAGGCGCTGCGCATTGCCGTCAACGATGAGCTGACTTCCCTGGACCGGGCACTCCCGGATGCCAGAGGGTTGCTTGCGCCTGGAGGCCGGTTGTGCGTCGTCAGCTTTCACTCATTGGAGGACCGCGTGGTGAAGCAGAGGTTCAGGGCGTGGGTGCGGTCCGACGCGATGGACGTGCGTCTCCTGACCGCACGTCCGATTGTGCCCGCCGAGGACGAGGTCCGGGCTAATCCGCGCGCCCGCAGCGCCAAGCTCAGGGCGGTGGAGCGGCCGTAGGGGGGACGCGCGATGGCGGAGAGGCAGGCCCGGGCGCTCACGGCGGGAGCACGAGACAGAGACATCGCCCTCCTCAGACGGGGGGCTGATCGGCTCTGGAGGTTCGACCTGGTTCCCACCCTGCTTCTGGGGGGCCTTGTCCTGCTCGGGGTCCTCTTTTATGTCTGGCAGCATATCCAGGTGGTTCGCCTGGGATACGAGATCGAGCAGCTTCAGGGCGAGCGGATCGCTCTGCTTCGACGGGAGAAGGAGCTGCGTTTCGATCTCGCGCGGCTGAGGTCGCTCCGTCGGGTGGAAGAGATCGCCCGCCGTCAGCTCGGTCTCACGACACCGGTGCCCGGTCAAGTCATTATGGTCGACTAGTGCCAGTCCAATTAACTTCGCCTAGCGGTGTTGCGGTCCCCGGGGTCCTCCCTGCGACGTACCGAAGATGTACGCCGGGTACCCGCGCAGTGGGTGCGGCCCAGGGGCCCGCGCCTTGCTATGCTCGTTTCTTGGCCCGGCAACAGTGTCCACCAACCTAGGTCGATGTAGTTGGAGGACCACTAGCTCTCGCGAGGCCCGACATGCCGACACGAGGCCAAGGCGTCTCCCACAATCTGCCATCGCCGGTCGCGCGTGGTCGGCACCGGCGCCGGATGGTCATCCTCTTCTTCTCGCTTGCGGCAGCCCTGGCGATCATCTCCGGTCGCCTCTTTTCCCTCCAGATCCGCGACCACCCGAGGCTGGTTGAAGCGGCGAATCGACAGTACCGCCGGCTGGTCCCACTGGTCTCCCGTCGCGGAACGATTTATGATCGGAGCGGCCGCGAGTTGGCCGTCAGCCTCCGGGTTTCCTCGATCTTCGCACAGCCCGCGCAGGTGGAGGATCCGCGAAAGACGGCGGCCGCACTCGCCTCCGCGCTCGACCTGAAAGCCCCGGAGGTTCTGAAGAAGCTGAAAGCGGACAAGCCCTTCATCTGGATCAAGCGACGGGTTTCCCCGGAGGAGGCCGAGGCCGTCGCGCAGATGGGGATCAAGGGGATCGGGACCGTCGCCGAGGGCAAGCGGTTCTATCCGAAACAGGAGCTGGCGGCGCATCTGCTCGGGTTCGTCGGGATGGACGATCGGGGACTGGAGGGGCTTGAACTCCAGTACGACGCCTCTCTGGCGGGCAAGCCCAAGTGGGTGGTGCGACAGCAGGACGCGCTGGGGCGTCCGATCTTTCGGGAGGAGGTGGGCGAGACTGAAGGCCGCGATCTACATCTGACCATCGATGAGGTCATCCAGTACGTAGCCGAGCGCGAGCTGGAGGCGGCGGTGGCGAAGTCGAAGGCTGCGGGCGGCAGCGCCATCGTGATGGATCCCTTCACCGGCGAGATCCTGGCCCTTGCGAACTCTCCCACCTTCAATCCTAATCGCTATGCCGACTCCCCCGTTCCCTCCAGACGAAACCGCGCGGTGGCGGATTACTACGAGCCCGGCTCGGCCTTCAAGATCGTCGTCGGGGCGGGGGCCCTGGAGGAGCGGCTGGTTCGACCCGGGGATCGATTCAACGGTGACGGCGGCGCCATCAAGGTGGCGGGGGTCACGATTCGCGATCACGAGCAATTCGGGAGCCTCACCTTCTCCGAGGTGCTGGCGCACTCCAGCAACGTGGGGGCGATCAAGGTCGGGATGAAGCTGGGCAAGAGCCTCTATTACAACTACATCAGCGGGTTCGGCTTCGGGAACCTCACCGGGGTCGATCTGCCGGGCGAGACCCCTGGCATGATCCGACGCCCGAAGGACTGGTCAGCCGTCTCCCTCGCCTCTCTCTCCATCGGCCAGGAGCTTTCTGTGAGTCCGTTGCAGATGTTGATGGCTGTCAGCGCGGTCGCGAACGGCGGCACCCTGATCCGTCCCTACGTCGCGCGGTCGGTGACGGCAGCAGAAGGCAAGGTGATCAGAGAGATCGGACCTGTGCGGCTGCGGCGGGTGATCGCCGAGGAGACAGCCAGGACGCTTACCGGCATCCTCAAGGGGGTGGTCACCGAGGGAACGGGAAAGGGGGCCGCAGTCGAGGGGTTCGAGGTGGCGGGGAAGACCGGGACCTCCCAGAAACTGGATCGCGCCACCGGCCGCTACTCCCGCCAAAAGCTGGTCGCGTCGTTCGTCGGATTCGTCCCCGCCGAGCAGCCCCGGCTGGCGATCATCGTGGTCATCGACGAGCCGAAGATCCTTCAGTGGGGGGGATCGATCGCTGCCCCCACGTTTCGGGAGATCGCTCGAGAATCCCTGAATCATCTCAGGATTTCCCCAGCCGCCCACGAGCGGCTGCGGCTGGCCGAGGGGATTCCCGGTGCGGCTCCTCGCCTTAATTGAGGGGACGGACTATCGGCTTGTCCGTGGCTCCCTCGATGTGGAGATTCGAGGGGTCCGTTACGATTCCAGGAAGGTTGAAGCCGGAGATCTCTTCGTCTGCATCACGGGGTTCGCGCTCGATGGCCATGAATTTCTCCGTGCGGCCTGGGCCGCGGGGGCCGTCGCGGCCCTGGTCGAGCGAGACGACCTTCCCGAATCCGCCTTGCAGGGGGGGACGGTTGTCAAGGTGGCCGACGCTCGGGAGGCCCTCGCCCTGGCCGCCGCCCGGTTCTTCTCCTATCCGTCCCGACAGCTTGCCCTGGTAGGCGTGACCGGGACCAACGGGAAAACGACCACCACGTACCTGGTCGAGTCGATCCTCCGGCGAGCCGGGCACACGGTCGGACTCCTCGGGACCATCGCCTATCGCTGTGGCGGCCTCGAGATGCAAGCGGGGCGGACGACACCCGAGGCGCCCGATCTGCAGGAGCTCCTCCAACGGATGGTGGACCTTGGGGCCACGAGCGCGGTCATGGAGGTCTCGTCGCACGCGCTGGCCCTCCGTCGCGTCGATGGCTGTGAGTTCGACGTCGCGGTCTTCACCAACCTGACCCAGGACCATCTCGACTTCCACGGCTCTATGAACTCCTACAGGAAAGCCAAGCTGGCGCTGTTCGAACGCCTGGGGCGCGGAGCCACGAAGGCGATCGAGAAGGCCGCGGTGATCAATCGGGACGATCCCGCCTGCGAGGTGTTTCTCGGCGCGGCGCAGACCACGCGCTATACGTACGGCCTGGAAGGGCCCGCGGACCTGTCGGCGACTGACATCCGGATCGGACCCGATGGGATTCGCTGCCGCCTTCGTAGCGTGTGGGGGACGACGGCGATCCAATCCCCGTTGCTGGGACGCTACAATCTGTCCAATATCCTGGCGGCCGCGGGCGCCGGGCTCCATCTGGGTGCGACGCTGACGCAGGTCGCAGAGGGGATCTCGGCGCTCGATCGTGTCCCGGGAAGGTGCGAGCGCGTCGAAGAGGGGCAGGAGTTCGGTGTCGTGGTCGATTACGCCCATACCCCTGATGCCCTTCAGCGAGTCCTCCAGATGGCGCGAGAGTGCTGCCCGGGACGCCTCATCGCCTTGTTCGGGTGCGGGGGTGATCGCGATCGCGGGAAGCGGCCGCTGATGGGGGAGGCGGCGCTGCGCCTCGCGGACTTCACGGTCATTACGTCCGATAACCCCCGAACTGAGGATCCCGATCGGATCATCGGGGAGATCGAAGAGGGGGCGAAAAAGGTGTGGGGTGAGGGGAGGCGGTATGTTATAATCCCAGATCGGGCGATGGCGATCCGTGAGGCGCTCTCGCTGGCCCGCCGAAGCGATATGGTGGTGATCGCGGGAAAGGGCCACGAGGCCTATCAGATCATCGGCGATCGCAGGATCCCGTTCGACGACCGACAGGTGGCCAGGGAGGCGCTCCGAGAGCTAGGGTTAGCGCGGGGATGATCCCCGATCCGACGCGGGACGTCAGCCATTCCCGGGACGGCCCGTCCGCGGGCGCCGATCTCGTCTCGACAGGGCTGCCGCCACACCCCCGCAACAAAGCCTCTGCCTCGGAGATGTCGGCGCAGGCTGCCTGTGAGACCGCCCGTTGTGCAGTCCCCCGTTCTTTCCCTTTCCATCGAAGCCATGGCAGTCCAGGTGGACGATCCCGTTCTGGCAGAGAGGGCAGCGGTGTGCTCGTTCGCGTGAATGATCTGGAGACTCACTATACGCGTCGGGGAGAGGGGAGACCGGTCATCTTGCTTCACGGATGGGGGGTCTCCGGCGAGTCCCTGAACGGGGTGGCCAGGTCGCTTGAAGACCAATTTCGCGTGCTGACCATCGACCTGCCCGGGTTCGGATGGAGCGCCACCCCCCTCACGGCGTGGGGGACCCGCGACTACGCCGCTCATCTCGACCGGTTCATGGAGTGCGCGATGCTTCCCTCCGCGAGCGTGCTCGGTCATTCGTTCGGAGGACGGGTCGCGCTCGCCCTGGCTGCGTGGTATCCGCACCGGGTTCGGGAGCTGGTGCTGGTCGCCAGTGCCGGAATCCGACCGCGGCGGGGGCCGGGCTATTATCTAAAGATCATGGCCGCGAAGCTGGCGAAGCGCTGTGTGTCGCTCCCCGTCTTCGAGAGGGTCGGTCCCCGAATCGCCTCGGGGCTCTTTGACTGGGCCGGATCGCGCGACTACAAACAGGCGGGACGGATGCGAACCACGCTCGTGAAGCTCGTCAACGAGGACGTGAGGGATCTCCTGTCCTCGATCCGGGCGCCGGCCCTGATCATCTGGGGCGACAGGGATCGGGACGTGCCGAGGTCCTCGATGGAGATCATGGCGCGGGGGATAGCAGGGGCAAGGCTAGAGGTTCTGGAAGGGGCCGGCCACTTTCCGTTCGTCGATATGCCGGACCGGTTCGCCCACGTCGTCAGGGGGTTCTTGTGCCAGAGGCAGGGCTAGTCGCTTCGCGCGCGCCGCGCCTCGCTCGTCCCCTCCGTTGGCTCGCGCTGGCGCCGGTGTCGTACGCCGCGGTCGTGGCGGCCAGACATCTGGATTTCGTCTATGTCGCGCAGTTGGAACGGTACAAGAGCGACCGTCTCCGGCGCTGGATCCTCGGGCACTGGCGGATCGTCCTCGACCCCGAGGGGGCCGTCGTCCAGGTGGCGGTCCTGACCGCCGGGTTGGCCCTCGCGACGCTCGAGCGGCCTGCGGTCTGGTTCTATGTTGCCTGGATGGCCTCGGGGCTCTGGCTTGCGGCCCGCCGGTCCTCGTTGCAGGTGAGCCAGCGGCTGCAGTTCACGCGCCGGGCGGTTCGCCTCACGACCTTGACCGCCATCCTTGCGCTCTGCGTAGTGCTTGGCGTCGCAATGGTGGCGGCGGCCGCGTGCGCTCACGCCTCTGTGATCTCTCGTACCTATGCTGTGGTGATCGGCCTCGGTGCGGGGCTTGCGGTCGCCTCCGAGATCGCTGCGGGAACGGTCCTGCTGGCCAATCTGGTCCTGAGCCCGATAGAGCGAAGGATCTACAGGCAATTCCTCGCGGAGGCGGAGCACCGCGTGCGGACCTATCCAGGGCAGGTCATCGGGATCACGGGCAGCTATGGAAAAACGACCACGAAGTTCATCACGGCCGCCCTGCTTCAGAGGCGCTATACGGTCCTGAAGACCCCGGACGGGGTCAACACGACCATGGGCATTTCTCGGGTGGTCCGGGAGGATCTCCGTGACGATCATCGTTTCTTCGTCGTCGAGATGGCCGCCTACGCCCCCGGCGAGATCCGCGAGGTGTGCGACCTTCTTCGGCCGCGCATGGGTGTCCTCACCGCGGTGGGGGTCCAGCACCTCGAGCGGTTCGGCACCTCCGAGCGAATCGCGGAGGCGAAGTACGAGCTGATCGCTGCGCTCCCGCCCGACGGGGCAGCCATTATCAACGCCGATGATCCGGGGTGCATGCGGTTGGCGGATCGTGCCCGTCGCGAGGGTCGGCGCGTTCTCCTGTACGGCGTCGGCGAGGACCAGAGGTCCCTGGATGTGCGGGGAAGCCAGATCCGGCTCTCCAGCAGAGGGTCATCCTTTCGTGTCGAGACCATTGCCGGTGCGGCCGAGTTGGAGACCAAGCTGCTCGGGAGCAAGAACGTGGGGAATATCCTGGGGGCGGCGGCCGCGGCGCTCGAGTGCGGCGTGCCGCTGGAGGAGATTCGGGCAGGGGTGAGCGCGCTCACGCCCCCGCCCAAGCGGCTGGAGGTCCGGGAGGAGGGCGGCGTTGTGAAGCTCATCGATGTCGCCAACGCCAATCCGCTGGGGGCCGAGATGGCCCTCGAGGTCCTGGGCCAATTCGAGGGCGGCGCAAAGATCCTGATCACCCCGGGACTGGTGGAGCTGGGGAGGATCGAGGCGGAGGAGAATCGCCGGTTGGGCCGGGCGGCGGCCAAGGTCTGCGACTACGTCGTGCTCGTCGGGGCGGCGCGGACGTGGCCGCTCCGCGAGGGGCTTCGGGACGGAGGCTTCTCCGAGAGCCGGGTCCTGGTGGCCCGACACAGCGATGATGTGGCAGACTGTCTCAAGGAGATCGTCCGGCAGGGGGACATCCTGCTGTATGAGAATCGGCTTCCCGATACCTACCTGGAGCCGTCATGAGTAGCGCCATCAGACGACTTGGCCTGATTTTCGGAAGCCGGTCGGTCGAGCGAGAAGTGTCGATCATGACCGCCAGCAAGCTCTATGAGGTGCTCTCGACGCTGCGAGACCGATTCGAGACGCTGCCGGTCTTCATCGCAGCGGATGGCACGTGGCTGACCGGTGAGGCTGTGCAGGACCTTCTCCTCGTGGACGCGGAGATACGGGGGCTTGCAGCGCGTAGCATGGACGTGGGAGCCGGCGAGAGGGCCAGGATCGATGCCGAAAAGCTGAGGCTGAATCGGGAGCGGTACCTGCCGCAGCTTGGCAACCTCGACCGCGGTGTCCACGCGAAGGGTGCCGAGCCGCTGTCCCTGGCGCCCGATCCGTCAGTCGGCGTTCTGGTCCCGCCTCCGGAGCGGCGCGGGTGGCTGCGCAGCCGGCTGCATCGACGGTTCGATGTCGCCTTTCCGGTCATCCATGGAACGCACGGGGAGGACGGCACCATTCAGGGTCTGTGTGAGCTCGCGGATCTGCCGTACGTCGGCGCTGGTGTGGTCGCGTCGGCGGCGGGAATGGATAAGGCCGTGTCCAAGCTGGTGTTTCACGGCGCTGGACTGCCTGTCGTCGAGTGGAGCGTGTTCACGCGACGGCAGCTTCTCGAGGATGAGTCGGGGGTCGTCAAGGCGGTGGAACGCGAGCTCGGATACCCGGTCGTCGTGAAGCCGGCCGTGGGCGGCTCCAGCGTCGGCATCGGAATGGCCAGGGACGCGGAGGAAGCGCTGAGTGCGTTACGGGGGGCGATCCGCTTCAGTCAGCGGGTGCTGATCGAGCGGGCCCTCGAGAAGAGGGTTGAGGTGCAGTGTGGCGTGCTCGGCAATCACACGCTCACGGTGTCCGAATGCGAGGAGCTCATCTCCTCTGGGCGGATCGTCAGTTATCACGAGAAGTATCAGGAGGAGAGAAGGCCGGGAGGGTCCGATCTGGCCCCGAGCGTGATCCCCGCGAGGATCCCGTCCGGCCTCGCCGACGAGATCCGGCGTCTCGCCGTGGCGGCCTTCAGGGCGATCGACTCGTGCGGGATCTCTCGCGTCGATTTTCTCATAGAGTCCGACACCATGAAGCCGTTCGTCAATGAGATCAACACCATGCCAGGCTCTCTTTCGTTTGCCCTCTGGGAGGCGAGCGGCATCAAGCCCGCGGAGCTGGTGCTGCGCCTCGTGGACCTGGCACTGGAGGCCCACGGCGAGAAGGGAGCGACCCAGTTCGCATCGAGAGAAGGCAAGGCATTGGTCGATCGCCGGCATCTCGTGGCCCCGGGGAAATGACAGGCAGCACTCTATCCTCACAGGGGACGTAGGCATCGATGCTCTATCATCTGCTCTTCCCGTTGCACCAGACCTACACGGTCTTCAATGTCTTCCGGTACGTGACGTTCCGCACGGCCGGAGCGATCCTGACGGCACTCCTGATCAGCCTCTTCCTGGGACCGGTGCTCATCCGAAAGCTGCGGGAGCAGCAGATCGGACAGAGCATCAGGGACGACGGCCCCGAGAGCCATCTGAAGAAGGCCGGGACGCCCACAATGGGCGGTCTGCTCATCCTCGCGTCCATCTTCCTGTCAACCCTGCTCTGGGCCAACCTCACCAACCGGTTCGTGTGGATGGCCCTCTTCTGCACGGCCTGGATGGGCGCGCTCGGCTTCGTGGACGACTACCTGAAGGTGGTCGGGAAGAGCAGCAAGGGGCTCTCGGTCAGGACCAAGCTGATCTGGCAGTCGATCCCGGGGCTGCTCATCGGCGGCTTTCTCTACGTCGCGCCCGTCGATGTCTTCACCACCAAACTGGCCATCCCCTTCTTCAAGCGGTGGGTGCCGGATCTGGGCCTGGCCTACATCCTGTTCGTGGCCCTGGTCATCGTGGGCAGTTCGAATGCGGTCAACCTGACGGACGGACTGGACGGACTGGCGATCGGCCCGATCCTGATGGCCGCCGCCGCGTACACGGTGCTGGCCTATGTCGCAGGTCATGCCGCCATCGCCCGCTACCTGCAGGTGATCTTCGTGAAGGGGAGCTCCGAGTTGACCATCCTGGGTGGAGCCATCGTCGGCGCGAGCCTGGGCTTCCTCTGGTACAACGCCTACCCGGCCCAGGTCTTCATGGGCGACACCGGCTCCTTGGGGCTTGGCGCCGCGCTGGCGACCATGGCCATCCTGGTGAAGAACGAGCTGCTTCTCCTGATCGTGGGAGGGGTCTTCGTCGCCGAGGCGATCTCGGTGATCCTCCAAGTGTTCTCGTATCGGGCGACGGGCCGGCGGGTCTTCCGAATGGCGCCGATCCATCATCACTACGAGTTGAATGGGATGGCTGAACCGAAGATCATCGTCCGCTTCTGGATCATCTCCTTCATCTTGGCGCTCCTGTCTCTCACCACGCTGAAGTTGAGGTGAGGAGGTGGGGCGGGGTTCCACGCGGAGGTGATGGCGACGTCCGTTGCCTGGAACCGGGAACGCGTCACGCGGAGCCTCGTCGCGTCACGTGGGATGGTGAAACCGTGGCGATGCTCGATCTGACCGGCAAGCGGGTGGTCGTCGCAGGACTGGCGCGCTCCGGTCAGGCGGCCTGCCGCCTTCTGCTCAAGCACGGCGCCCGGGTCACCGGGACCGATCGGCGGGATGCGGCAGAGGTCGGCGCCGAGCTTCACGACCTGGAACGGGAGGGGATCACCCTCGAGCTGGGCGGCCATCGAGCTGACACGCTCCGTTCGGCCGATCTGGTCGTGGTGAGCCCCGGGATCGATCTTCGCGAGCCGCTGTTTCAACAGGTTCGCGCGAGCGGCACCCCGCTCATCGGCGAGGTTGAGTTGGCGTACCGCGTGAGCGAGGCGACCTTCCTCGGGGTCACCGGGACGAACGGAAAAAGCACGACCACCGCCCTGCTCGGCGAGATCTTGAGGGAGGCGGGGCTGCCATCGGTCGTGGCCGGCAATATCGGGGTCCCGCTCTCCCAGGTGGCGCCGGGTTTGTCGCCGGAACATCTCGTCGTCGCCGAGCTGTCCAGCTTTCAACTGGAGACGATCGAGCGGTTTAGGCCTCGCGTCGCCCTGTTGCTCAACCTCGCGCCGGACCATCTGGACCGATACGATCAGGTCGGGGACTACTACCGGGCCAAGGCCCGCCTGTTCGAGAACCAGGAGGTGTCGGACTTCGCGGTGGTGAACGCGGACGACCCGATCGTCATGGAGTTCGCTCGACGGGCGCGGGTGACACCCATGCCCTTCAGCCGGAGCCAACGGCTCGCCGAGGGCGCGTTCCTCGACAAGGGTGAGCTCATCTTGGCCCGTTCCGGGCGATCCGAAACGATCTGTCGCTCTGACGAGTTGAAGATCCACGGGGTTCATAGCCTCGAGAACGCGCTTGCCGCCAGCCTCGCCGCAGTCGTGTCTGGGGCGCCGGTTGAGGCGATCCGGCGGTCCATCGTCCGATTCGAGGGGTTGGAGCACCGGCTGGAGTTGGTTGCCGAGATCTGCGGGATCCGGTACTTCAACGATTCAAAGGGGACCAATGTCGGTGCCGTGATCCGCTCCCTCGAGAGCTTCGCCGTCCCGATCGTACTGATCGCCGGCGGGAAGGATAAGCAGAGCGATTTCACCCCCCTACGGCCTCTCGTGCGGGAGCGGGTCAAGCGGCTGATCCTGATCGGCCAGGCCGCGGGGAAACTGCGATCCCAGCTCGATGGCGCCTGCCCGATGGAGGAGGCCGGCGGCCTCCAGGACGCGGTTCGCCGAGCCGCCGCCGCGGCGTCCGCCGGAGAGGTTGTCCTTCTCTCGCCGGCGTGCGCGAGCTTCGACATGTTCACCGATTTCGAAGAGCGCGGACGGGTGTTCAAGGCGGCGGTTCGGGGGCTTGCATCATGAGGTCGAGGCTGCGGCCCTACGATCGACTCCTGTGCAGCGTCTCCCTGCTTCTCCTGGGGATCGGCGTCGTGATGGTCTATAGCTCGAGCGCCATCAAGGCGCACGAGAAATTCGGTGACCCGTTCCTCTTCCTCAAGAAGCAGCTCCTCTGGACCGCGCTCGGGCTGGCGCTGATGGTGTGGGCCATGCATCGCGACTACCATGAATTCCAGCGGTACGCGCCCGTCCTGTTCCTGGCCTCGCTGCTCTTCTTGCTCCTGGTGCTGATCCCATCGGTCGGAGTCAAGGTGAACGGCGCCAGGCGGTGGCTGAGGATCTTCGGGATGTCCTTCCAGCCCTCTGAGCTCGCCAAGCTCTCCCTGGTCCTGCTCCTGGCCAGCTTCTTTGCAAGGAGGAGCGATCGAGTCGAGCATCTCGTCCAGGGGTTCCTTCCCCCGCTCGTCCTCTCCGGACTCTTCGTCGGCCTGATCCTCCTTCAGCCCAACTTCGGGACGGCGGTCGTGCTGCTGTTCGCGGCGGCGGCGGTCTTCTTCGCGGCTGGAGTCCGCCTGACCCACCTGGGCTCGGCGTTCGTCGCGGCCTGCGGTCTCTGTTACTTGTTCGTGCAAGTCCACCCCTACGCCAAGCTGCGGCTGCTGACCCTCATGGATCCCGCTCGCGCCTCCTCCAAGGCGACGTACCAGATCCATCAGTCGCTGTACGCCTTGGGCCCGGGAGGGATGTTGGGGCGTGGACTTGGCGACAGTATCCAGAAGCTCTTCTACCTCCCCGAGTCCCATACCGAGTTTATCTTCGCGATCGTTGGCGAGGAGATCGGCTTCGTGGGGGCGCTGTTGGTGATCTTCCTCTTCGGCGTCCTCCTGTGGCGCGGGACCAGGATCGCGCTCCGGGCGCCGGATCCCTTCGGGACCTACGCGGCGATGGGACTCACCTGTGTCATCGTGTGCCAGGCGGCGATCAACCTCGGGGTGGTGGTCGGACTGCTTCCCACCACCGGCGTCCCCCTTCCTTTCATCAGCTTTGGCGGCTCCTCCCTGGTCACCACCCTCCTGTGCATCGGCATCCTTCTGAGCATCTCACGCAGCCAGGTTGCGAGGGGTCGGCCCTCGTGAAGGCCATCATCGCGGGAGGCGGCACCGCAGGACATCTCTTCCCCGCCATCGCGTTGGCGGAGGAACTCCGGTCCAGGCTCTCGACGCTCTCCCTGCTGTTTGTCGGTGCGTTGGGAGGGATCGAGGCGTCCCTCTTGGCCAAAAGGGGCTGGGCCTTCGAGGGGATCAGGGCCGCCGGGCTTCGGGCGAAGCCGCTCCCGGACCGTGTGCGAAGTCTGGCCTTGGTCCCGTTCGGGTTCGTCCGGTCGCGGTCGATCCTGCGGCGCTTCTCTCCCCACGTGGTCGTCGGGTTGGGCGGATATGCCTCGGCAGCCATGCTGCTGGCGGCGGCACTGCGGAGGGTCCCGACCGTCATCCATGAGCAGAACAGTGTTCCTGGCCTGACGAACCGGTGGTTGGGCAGGTTCGTCGATGTCGTGGCGGTCGCCTTTGAGACGGCATCGCCATTCTTTCCCCCTGACAAGGTGCGGGTGACCGGCAACCCGATCCGCATGGAGCTGTTCGGGGTCAGTCGAGCCGACGCGATCGCCAGGCTCGATCTCGATCCGGATCGCCTGACCCTGCTGGTGTTCGGTGGGAGCCAGGGGGCCCATCGCCTGAACGGGGCGGTGATGGAGGCGCTTCCGCTGCTCGTCCCCGAGCGGGCGCGGGTTCAGTTTCTTCATGCGACCGGGTCTCGAGACGTCGAAGCGGTGCGGCAGGCGTATCTCGCGACGGGCCATCGGGCCGTGGTGGAGCCGTTCTTTTGGGAGATGGCTGCGGTCTATGCCGCCGCCGACCTATGCCTCTGCCGGGCGGGCGCCAGCACCGTTGCAGAGCTCTGCGCGCTGGGCAAACCATCGGTCCTCGTCCCGTTCCCATTCGCCGCCAACGATCACCAGCGTTGGAATGCCGAGGCGCTCGTGGCCTGCGGCGCCACTCATATGCTTCTGGATCGCGATCTGAACGGGGCGTCCCTGTCCGAGATGGTGAAGGGATTCCTTCGAGACCGGGACGGGCTTCGCGCGATGGGGTTCCGAGCGCGGGCGCTGGCGAAGCTCGATGCATCGGCCCGCCTTGCGGACCTCGTGATCGGCTCAGGTCGCAGTACACAGTTCACTGTTGACGGTTCACAGTCAACCGCTCGCAGTCAGGCGTGAACTGTCGAGCGTTAACCGTGGACGCCCTGCGGTAGGGCGATGTTCAAGAAGATCCGGCGCATCCATTTCGTCGGGATCGGGGGTGTCGGGATGAGCGGGATCGCCGAGGTCCTCCACAATCTCGGCTATCAGATCAGCGGCTCCGACCTCAAGGAGTCCGAGCACACCCACCGGCTGGAGGGCCTGGGCGTCGCCGTCAGGATCGGGCACGATGCGGCCAATGTCCGGGGCGCCGACGTCGTCGTCCGGTCATCGGCCGTCTCCCCTGAGAATCCTGAGATCGAGGCGGCCACCATGCAAAGTATTCCGATCATTCAACGCGCCGAGATGTTGGCCGAGCTGATGCGGATGAAGTACGGCGTGGCGGTGGCGGGCACCCACGGGAAAACCACGACGACCTCGATGGTGGCGACGGTCCTCGCGAGGGGTGGCCTCGACCCGACCATGGTCATCGGCGGCAGGCTGGACGCGTTGGGGAGCAACGCGAAGCTCGGACAGGGCGAGTTCATGGTCGCCGAGGCTGACGAGAGCGACGGGTCCTTCCTCAAGCTCTCTCCCACGATCGCGGTGGTGACGACCGTCGATGCGGAGCATCTCGATTACTATCGCGACCTGCAGCATATCAAGGAATCGTTTCTCGAGTTTGTGAACAAGGTCCCATTCTACGGATCGGCCGTCCTGTGCGTGGATCAACGGGAGATCCGAGACCTGCTCCCCAGGGTGCAGAAACGGGTCGTCTCGTACGCCCTGGAGACGCCGGCCGACTTGATCGCGGAGGGGATCTCGTTGCACGGGCTGTCCTCCACCTTCAAGGTCCGCTTCAAGGGGGAGCCGCTTGGCGAGCTGCGACTCCGGGTTCCGGGCGCCCACAATGTCTCCAATGCGTTGGCGGCCGTGGCCGTGGGGCTCGAGCTCGACGTCGGCTTTTCGGCGATCCGGGCCGCGCTTGCCGAGTTTTCCGGGGTGGCCCGCCGCTTTCAGGTCAAGGGAACGCCCCAGGACATCATGGTGGTGGACGACTATGCCCATCACCCGGCAGAGATCCAAGCCACGCTGAAGGCAGCGAGAGCCGGCTTCCAACGGAGGCTCTTCGCGGTGTTCCAGCCGCACCGGTATACCAGGACGCGGGCCCTCCTCGCCGAATTTCCCGGGGCCTTCGACCTGGCGGATCGCGTGTGCGTCACTGAGATCTATCCGGCGGGTGAGTCGCCGATCGTGGGCGTCTCCGGCCGGCAGATCGCGGACGGCATCGCGCGCCGGGGCCGGCCGGAGGTCCTGTTCATCGAGCGTAGAGAGGACGTCGCGAAGCTGGTGACCGAGCTGGCCCGCCCGGGGGATCTCGTGATCACGATGGGCGCCGGCGATATCTGGAAGGCCTGCGACGAGATCGTTCGTCGTCTGGAGGCCGGATCCCCCTCCCGGAAGGCAGGGTAGGGTCAGGCAACCGATGCGGGCAGGTGCGGACACGGCGGGAGCGGCTACCGTGACTGACACGACGGCTTGGTCCCTGAGGCTGACGGAGAGGTTACAGGGCAAGTTCAGAGGGCAGATCCTCAGCCGGGAGCCGCTGAATCGCCACACCTATTTTCGGATCGGCGGCCCCGGCGATGCGATGGCGTTCCCGGCCGACCTCGAAGACCTGAAGACCGTGCTCGCCGCGGCCCGGCATGACGGCATTCCTGTGCTGATCCTCGGCGGGGGCAGCAACATGCTGGTGCTGGACGGTGGGTTTAGAGGCCTGGTCATCAATCTGTCGCGATCGTTCCAGGAGCTCTCTGCGGCGGAGGAGCAGATCAGATGTGGGGCGGGCGTGCGCACAAGCCGGCTCTTAGCTTTCTCGGCACGGGCCGGTCTCGCGGGTCTCGAGGCGGTGACCGGCGTGCCGGGAACCGTCGGGGGCGCGATCCATGGAAACGCCGGCACCCACATGGGGACGATCACCGACCACCTCGACTGGGTCCGCCTTGTGGACGATTCGGGCGACGAGCGGTGTTTGTCGCGGCGGGAGCTGGGGATCGCCTATCGTCACGTCGCCTTTCCTCCCGGGGCCGTCGTCATTGAGGCGGCTCACACGCTCCGGAGGGGGGCGGCGTCGGAGATCAGACGGACGATCTCAGGGCTGCTCGTGCGCCGACATCTGACGCAGCCTGTGGAGGCTCGCTCGGCGGGCTGTATCTTCAAGAACCCGTCCGGCGACTTCGCGGGTCGCCTGGTCGAGCAGGTCGGGCTGAAGGGATTGAGGCGGGGCGGAGCCCAGATCTCCGAGAGGCACGGGAACTTCGTCGTGAACCTCGGGGGGGCCGCGGCCCAAGATGTGCTCTGGCTGATCGAGCGGGCCGCGGGCGAGGTGGAAGCGAGAACGGGGGTGGCACTTGAACTGGAGATCCAGGTCGTCGGATCGCCCTGTCCGGCCTGAAGAGGAGGCCACGTTTCGCCCGAGCCGCCGATTCCTGCGCCTCGCGCGGACGCGACGCGGCCGGCGCGGACCTCTGATCCGCGTCCCCATGCAGGTGGCTCGCGCGCTCCGGAAGAGCGCGGTGATCATCCTTCTCCTGTTCGCTGTGGGTGTCCTCGGGGTTCTCGGTCGCGAGAGGACCGCGCGGATCATTCACGGGAGCTATTTCGAGATCTCCGGTTTTTCGGTCGAGGGGAACCGAAGGGTGCCCGCACAAGCGATCATCGACAGCCTGGCCCTGCCGGCGCGCGCGGGCATTCTGGACGTCGATCTCAACGGCTTGGCCGGGCGGATCATGCGGAACCCTTGGATCAAGACAGCCACCGTAAGCCGGCGGCTTCCCGCGCGCCTGCTGATCAAGGTTGTGGAGCGGAGGCCCCGGACGATCGTCCTGGCCGATCGCGCGTATCTCGTCAGCGAGGACGGGTTGATCCTGAAGGACGTGGGGCCTGACGACATGCCCCGCCTCCCGATGTTGAGACTCGACGTCGATCGCCCCCACGATGTTGGGGAGCGACTCGACGTCGCTCGCCTTGAAGAGGGCGTGCGTCTGTGGGAGAAGTTGGACAAGGAGATCCTGGCCTCCGGCGTGCGAGCGGCCGAGGTCCGTCTGGAGAGTGGGGGGAGCTTCACCGTTTCGTTGGGCCAGGGCATGCCCCACCTGCGCGTGAGCGGCGCGCGACTGGACGAGCAGTTGAATCGACTGGCCATGGTGCTGAGGACTCGTCGGATCGCGCTTCAGACGCTGGAGTATGCCGATCTCCGTTTCGCCGACAAAGTCATCGTGAAGCTGGCTCCGAAAAAGGGGGAGGCGTGACCAAGGGTGGCGAAATCATCGCCGGGCTGGACATCGGCACGACCAAGATCTGTGTCATCGTCGCCGAGGTGACGGAGAGCGGGGTCGAGATCGTAGGCTGCGGGACCAGCCCTTCCAGCGGGCTGCGGAAGGGGGTGGTGGTCAATATCGAGGCGACGGTGGACTCCATCAAGAGCGCCGTCGAAGCGGCCGAGGCGATGGCCGCCATCTCGCTGGAGTCCGCCTTCGTGGGGATTGCCGGGAGCCACATTAAAGGGATTAACAGCCGCGGCGTCATCGCCACCTCCGGCAAAGCTCACGGGGTCACGCAGCTTGACGTCGATCGGGTCATCGACGCCGCGAAGAAGGTCACGCTGCCGTCCGATCGGAAGGTGATTCACATCATCCCCCAGGAATTCATCATCGACGATCAGCGGGGGGTGAAGGAGCCGCTCGGGATGAGTGGGCACAGGCTTGAGGCGGAGGTCCACATTGTCACAGGCGCCATTGCGTCGGTCGAAAATATCGTCAAGTGCGCCACGAGGGCCGGAATCGAGGTTCGGGACATCGTGTTGCAGCCGCTGGCCTCCAGCGAGGCGACGCTCAGCGCCGATGAGAAGGAGCTCGGAGCGATCCTCGTCGATATCGGAGGAGGGACCTCGGACATCGCGGTCTTTGCGGATGGCAGCATCCGCCACACCGCGGTCCTTCCGCTGGGCGGAGACCACCTGACCCATGACATCGCCATCGGGCTCAGGACCCCGCCGCGTTGCGCCGAGGAGCTCAAACAGCAATACGGCTGCGCCCTGGCCACCCTCGTGGGAAGCGAGGAGGTGGTGGAGGTTCCGAGCGTCGGCGGGAGGAGGCCGCGCCTTCTCTCCCGCCAGATGCTGTGTGAGATCATCCAGCCGAGGATGGAGGAGATCTTCACCTTGGTTGATCGGGAGGTGCGGCGGGCCGGCTTCATGCAACTGGCGGCCGCCGGCGTCGTGGTGACGGGGGGGTCGTCGATCATGGAAGGCGTGCCCGAGCTTGCCGAGCAGCTCTTCGATCTGCCGGTGCGCTTGGGAGTGCCGACCGGCGTGGGCGGGCTCAAGGAGGTGGTCAGTTCCCCGATGTACGCGACCGGGGTCGGGCTCGTGCTGTACGGGTGGCAGCACCGGGATCGGCAGGGGTTCAGCAGATCCTCCGAGCACACACTGGTGGACAAGGTGTTGAAGCGGATGATGCAATGGTTCAGCGACTTTCTCTAGTGCAGAATTCGTCGTTCATAAGTTCAGAGTCGAGGGAATCAGGCTGACAGCTTCCATCGCTTCTGTCTACGAACTACGAACTACGAACCAAGGACTGCCAACGCTTTTCACAGGAGGAGGCGCGGATGCCGTTCGAGATGCAGGTCGATGACGAGCATATGGCCAAGATCAAGGTGATCGGGGTCGGAGGCGGCGGATCGAATGCGGTCAACCGCATGTTGGCGGCGAGTTTTAGCGGCGTCGAGCTGATCGTCGTCAACACCGACACGCAGGCGCTGAAGATGTCGTCCGTCGAGGCGAAGCTTCAGATCGGGGCCAACCTGACCAGGGGATTGGGGGCCGGGGCCAATCCGGAGATCGGGCGGAGGGCAGCCATCGAGGACACCGACAAGATCCTGACGCTCTTGCAGGGCGCGGACATGGCATTCATCACCGCCGGCTTGGGCGGCGGAACGGGGACGGGCGCCGCGCCTATCATCGCCAATCTGGCCAAAGAATTGGGCATCCTGACAGTGGGCGTGGTCACGAAGCCGTTCCGGTTCGAGGGGAAGGTTCGGGAGGTTCAGGCCGAACGAGGCCTTGACGCGCTCCGCGAGTGCGTTGACACCTTGGTCACCATCCCGAACCAGCGGCTGCTGCAGGTGGTGGAGCGCCAGACAACCGTGACCGAGGCGTTCAGGCTTGCTGACGAGGTCCTGCACCAGGCAGTCCAGGGGATCGCGGACCTCATCATGGTTCCCGGCCTGATCAACCTGGATTTCGCCGACGTGAAGACCATCATGTCGGAGAGCGGGATCGCCATGATGGGGATCGGCACGGCGTCGGGAGAGCAGGCGGCCCAGGAGGCCGCCCTACGGGCGATCAGCAGTCCCCTGCTGGAGAACGTCGCCATCGATGGCGCGAAAGGCGTGCTGATCAACATCACCGGTGGCCCTTCGTTGTCGCTCTATGAGGTCAATGAGGCCAGCTCCGCGATCTGCAAGTCCACGCATCCCGATGCCAACATCATCTTTGGCGCGGTGATCGACGACTCGCTGAACGATGAGGTCCGCGTGACGGTGATCGCCACCGGGTTCGAGGTCGCCCTCCCCACCGGGGCGGACGGCTCCTCGAATACGATCGACAGCAAGGCGTATGCGGCGAAGGTGCCAGAGCGATCTCGCTACTTGAGGAAGCGGGGCGAGGCGGGGAGCGGCGGGTCGGACGAGCAGCTCAGACTTCGGAATCTCGAGCAGCTGAGGCCCCGCGACCTCGACGAAGACGAGCTGGACATGCCGACCTTCCTGCGACGGCAGGCCGATTGAGAGCGCGACGGGAGGTCGAGACACCGGGACGCCGGGGGAGAGATGGAGAGAGGCAGACGATTCGATAAGCTGGTGCGGTGGCTTCAACTGTTCGGGAATTACGATATCCCTTGTCCGCACTGTCTGGCACTGATCGGCGGAGGAGAGAATGTCTGTCCGAGATGTCGTCGGATCTTGCGGTTCGAGGGGATTGCGGAGCTCCGGGCCAGGGGCAACCAGAATCGCCCTTCGTGAGGGCGGAGACGAGCGCGATGCCGGGTCGGGCCCGCGACGAAGAGGGCTCGTGAAGGCACTCTGGAGGACGCGAGGCTCGCCGCTCCGGACGGCAGCTTGGTGCGTGGCGCCGCCCCCCGAACTGAACAGAAGGAGGCGGGGACGATCGTTGAAGGGGAGATTCGCGCACGGGTCGAACAGGTGCGGGCACGCATCGCCGAGGCGGCCCAGCGGGCCGGGCGACGCCCTGGCGGCGTGGAGCTTGTGGCCGTCAGCAAAGCGGTCTCGATCTCCCGGATCCGGGAGGCGTTGGATGCGGGTGTCGCCGTCTTGGGCGAGAATCGTGTTCAAGAGGCTCGAGAGAAGGTCCCCGTCCTGAACTCCCCCGCCGTCACGTGGCACCTGGTGGGCCACTTGCAGACGAACAAGGGCAAGCTGGCGGTCGAGCTCTTCGATCTGATCCATTCAGTGGACTCTCTCAAGCTCGCGCACGTGCTCGACCGCCACGGGGCGAACCTGGGCAAACGGGTTCGCGTCTTGATTCAAGTCGAGCTCGGAGGGGAGACCACAAAGTCCGGGATTCGCGAAGGACACGTCATTCCGCTGCTGCACGCCTGCCGCGACCTGTCGCATCTGGCCGTCGAAGGACTGATGATCATGCCTCCCTTCCGGGAACATCCTGAGGAGGTCCGCCCGTTCTTCCGACAGCTCCGCGAGCTGCGAGATCGGGCGAACGACGTCTGTGCCGAGCACCATCTCGTCCACCTCTCGATGGGGATGAGCCATGACTTCGAGGTCGCCATCGAAGAGGGGGCGACGCTCGTGCGGATCGGCACGGCGATTTTTGGAGAGCGACCTCAGGATTGACGAGTCGAACCCTCGTAGCGACCCCTCCGCCTGTCCGGTCTCGACCGCTATAAACCTGTTTTAATTTTTTGCT
>Ga0187892_10001552_pt1 | contig 51723 bp, 41 predicted proteins | sample MA1701073metaG_FD_139345 | JGI IMG/M metagenome (GOLD analysis project Ga0187892, IMG submission 139345) | Bio-ooze microbial communities from a basaltic lava cave in the Kipuka Kanohina Cave System on the Island of Hawaii, USA - MA170107-3 metaG ...
GGAGGAAAATAGATCAGCGCCTTCCAGGGACTGAAGTCCCTGGCAACGACCGCGCGCCCTACGGGCGAACGGCAGACACATCCTCCTGCCTTTGGCGGGCGGCAAGACCGGACATGCACCCAGTCTGCGGGTTGAACTTGATCTGCGTGATGCCGGTGTAATCGCGCACGTCGATGAACACCATCCCGCCGTGGTCGCGGTAGTTGTTCACCCACCCGACCAGCAGCACGTTGTTGCCGACATCGGCCGCCCGAAGCTGGCCGCAGAAATGGGTCCGCCGATTGTACGCAATCGCCACGTCGTCAAACCTCCAAACCGCTCTAGCCGAGCGCGGAGTGTTGTATGCGTGCAGCGGTGGAAAGACAAACGGACGCTGAGCTGCTGAGAGGCTCAAGGGAGATGGGTGCAAACGCGTCGCGTTCGCGCTTCACGCATCCGGCGTGGCGATGAGCTGCTCCAGTCGAGCAGCCAGTTCGGGCGGCAAAGCCTGGCCCCAGGTCCGGTCGAGCAGGCCCACGTCGATCAGGTCGAGCAGGTGCACTTGGTCCCGGCGGCGAAACGAGGTCAGCTTCATGCGGACCAGGGCCGGCAGTGAGAGTACGCGGTAGTCGTCGGCCTGCTCGGATTCGGCCACGTCCGGCGCGGGCAGGATGTAATCGGGCCGGACTCGTTCGCCGGCCATCACCACATGCACGGCGTCCCGGGGACTCGCATCCGGACCGTCGAGGAACATGTCCACGCCGGCGGCGTGACGGTACGTGAAGCCCGCGGCGGTCAGCGCAGCCTGAGCGCTGGTCAAGTCATTCCGGCGGATCAGGACGTCCACGTCGCGCGTATTGCGCACGGCGGCCTCGTCGACCCGCGCGACCCAGGCCGCCACTGCGTTACCTCCGGCCACGGCATACGGAACACCGGCGCCCTCCAGGGCGGCGGCGGCACGCAGAGCACGTTCGCGAACCTTGTCCACGGCTCGAATCATCCGCTCCCACGAAAAGCTGCCGTACGTGGCTGACGACATCGCAGCATTCTATTCTACGGCGACCTCGCCCGGCCAGCACTTTGGACTTGCCGACCGGCTGCACGTTCCCACTGGCATCGACCGCCCGAAGCTGCCCGCAGAATTGCGTCCGCCGATTGTACGCAATCGCCACGTCGTCAAACCTCCAAACCGCTTCTTCAGAGCCGGGAATGTTGCACGCGTGCGGCGACTGAAAGGCAAACGCGACTCTGAGCGACTGCGGGACTGAGGCGACGACATGCGACCGTCACTGCTTCAAATCGAATGAACCCACCTTTTTGCCGGATCCTTCCGCTTCGATTTCCACCCATAACTTGGCGCCCGCCGGCAAGGGGCTGGGAACTTCGGCGTGTGTGTGCCAGTGGTTCGGCTCGGCGGGGATCTCGATGTCCGCCTTGGCCTTGATCGAACCCTTGGCGTCCTCCGTGCCGATCCAGAAGCGGACGGCGGTGACCGTGGCCGGCTTGCCGTCGGCAGTGGTCACCCACACATCGATCGGCGTGTCGCCGCCGGCCTTGATCTCACCCTGGTCGCGCGAGGCCCGAACCGTCCATTCGCCGATCTTCGTGGTCCCCAGCTCGATGATCTGGCCACCATGACCGGCGCTGGCCGCCGGCGCGTGACGATCGGCAGCGGGGGGCGTCGTTGTGGGCTTGGCAGCCGTGGGGCTTGTGCCGCCAGCAGGCGCGGCGGCAGGCTCTTCCTTGCAAGACGTCAGGACGAGCGACAGGCAAACGGCGGAAGTCAGAATGATACGACTCATGGCATTGCTCCCTTCGAGTTAGTGGTTGACGATTGACTCCGAATGCTTCGGAGTTGCGCGAACGAACGAGCCGACAGCCTGCGGCAGTCGGGTGAACGCATCCGAGAAGACCAGCGAGTAGCCGGCCGGAACCACGATCAGATTCAGCAGCGTGGACGTGATCAGGCCGCCGAGCACGACGATGGCCAGCGGGGCCAGCAGCTCGCTGCCTGGTTGGCCGGCGTGCAGGGCCAACGGGAGCAAGCCCAGCGCGGCGCACAGAGCTGTCATCAGGATCGGCACCAATCGCTCCATGGAGCCCTGCATGATCGCAGCTTGCAGGGGCTGGCTCTCTTCGGCCATCACGTGCCGGTAATGGTTGACCAGCAGGATGCCGTTGCGCACGGCGATGCCGAACAGCGTGATGAAGCCGACCATGCTGGCAATCGAGATGACCGGCGCGTGGTACGGCTTTTCCGAGAGTCCGAGCAGCGCGAGCGTGTTCGGCAGCGCGGCCGAAAGGCCGCCGCCGGTCTCGCTGAGGTAGATGGCGACGATGCCGCCGATGATGGCCAGCGGCAGGTTCACCATCACCAGCAGGGCCGCCCGGAGTGAGCCGGTCGAGAGCTGCAGGAGCATGACCATCAGCACGATCACCCCGATTCCGGCGACGTAAATCGTCTGCGCGGCCGATTGCTGCGCCTCGAACTGGCCGCCGTAGTGCACGGCATATCCGGCCTGTTGCACGATCGGGTCGACTCTGGCCCTGACCTGCTCGACAAGCTGGCCGAGGTTGTAGCCTTCGGCGACGTTGCACGAAATCACGGCCTTGCGCTGGGCATTCTCGCGGGCGATCAGGTTGCTCGTCCGCTCAGGCCCCATGTCCGCCACCTGGCTCAGCGGCACGATCGCCCCGCCCTGGCCGCGCAGCAGGAGCCGTTCCAACTGCTCGACGCGCGCTCGTTCTTCGGGCGCCAGGCGCACGACCATCTGGTATCGTCGGACGCCCTGATTGACCTCGGCCACGACTTCGCCGTAGAGCGCCTGCTGCACCTGCTCGGCGGCCGAAGCGGGCGTGAGACCGGCGGCCGAAAGGTCATAGGCGCGATAGCGTATCGGTAGCGACGTGACCATCACTTCGCGGTTCGCTGCCACGTCGCGTGCGCCGGGCACGGATCGCAAGGCCGCTTCGACTTCCTTGGCCAGCATGCGCAACGTGGGCAGGTCATTGCCGAAGACGTTGATGGCGATGGCCGCCGGCGTGCCCGAAAGGATGTGCGAGAGGCGGTGCTCGATCGGCTGACCGATCGTGGTCGTGATGCCGGGCACATTCTTGAGCACTTCGTCCATTCGGCGGTGTACTTCCCACTTGTCGGCGCCACGTTTGAGTGTCACGTCGATCTCGGAGCTGCTGGGCGGCTCGGCGTGTTCGTCGCGCTCGGCCCGGCCGGTGCGGCGGGTGACGCTGCGGACGCCCTCGATTTCGCCCAGGCGCCGCTCGATGCCGCGGGCCAGCCGATCGCTCTCGTACAGCGAGGTTCCGGGCGGGGCCATGAGGAATACGCTGAAGGACCCCTCGTTGAAGGCCGGCAAAAAGCTCGTCCCGAATGTGCTGCCCAGCCACAACGCCAGCACCATGACCACGGCCGTCGAGCCGAGTACCCATCCGCGGCGCCGCAGCGACCAGCGCAGCGACGGCGCGTACATCCGCTTCAGCCAGCGTACCAGCGGGCCGTCCACGTGCTTGTCGCCGCCCAGCCGGCCGCGCAGCAGCAGCTTGCACATGGCCGGCGTGACCGTCAGGGCGACGAACAGCGATGCGAGGATCGAAATGATGTAGGTGACACCCATGGGGCGAAAGAACCGGCCCTCCAGACCCTGCAGGAACAGGAACGGCGCGAACACAATGACGATCAGGATCGTGGCGAAAACGACCGAGTTTCGAATTTCGTTGCTGGCGTCGAACACGACCTGGACAAACGGCCGGCGCTGCTCCGCGGGCAGGGCCGCGTTCTGGCGAAGCCGCCGAAACACGTTTTCCACGTCGATGATCGCGTCGTCCACCAGCTCACCGATCGCGATCGCCAGCCCGCCGAGCGTCATGACGTTGACCGTCATGCCCAGCCACCACAGCACCAGCAGAGCGACGGCCACCGACAGCGGAAGCGCGGCCAGCGTGATGATCGTCGTGCGCGCATTCATCAGGAACAGGATGAGAATGATGGCGACGATCACCGTGGCCTCGAGCAGCACGCGCGTCACATTGTCAACCGAGCGCTGGATGAAGTCCGACTGGCGGAATACCTGACGATTCAGCACCATGCCGGCCGGCATGGTCGCTTCGACCTCGTCGAGGATCTGGTCGATTTGCGTGGTGAGCAGCAGCGTGTTCGTGCCCGGCGACTTCTGGATATTCAGCACCACGGCGTTGCTGGCACGGTCGGCCGCGGTGCCGCGCTTGGGCGCCGGGCCGAGGACCACGTCGGCCACCTGGCCAATGAGCACCGGCGCGCCGTTGTGATACTTGATCAGCGTGTTGGCGATGTCCGCAACGCTCTGGACACGGGCCGCCTGCCGGATGGGAAACTCCTGGCCATCGACATTGGCCAGGTAGCCGCCCGGCGCGGTGCTGTGGGCGCCGCGGGCCGCCTCGGCGACGTCGCTGACGGTCAGACCGTACAACGCCAGGCGATCCTGGCGGACGTTGATCTGGTACTCCGGCAGCTCGCCGCCGATGGGCGAGACCTGCGCGACGCCCGGCACCGCCAGCAGCCGGTTTCGCAAGTCGAACTCGGCGTAGGCGCGCAGGTCGAGATCGTTGACCGACCGGTCCGGCGATGACAGCGCCAGCAGCATGATCTCGCCCGTGATACTCGTGATTGGAGCGATCTCGACGTGCGCGCTCTCGGGCAGCGCTTCGCGCACGGCGGCCAGCCGCTCGGTGACAAGCTGGCGGGAGCGGTAGATGTCTGAGCCCCAGTCGAACTCGACCCACACCAGCGACAGGCCGATGCTGCTGGCGCTGCGCACTCGGCGAACGCCAGGCAGCCCGTTGACGCCACTCTCGATCGGAAATGTGACAAACTGCTCGACCTCGTCAGCCGCCAGCCCGCCTGCTTCGGTCAGGATCACGACGGTCGGGGCATTCAGCTCGGGGAACACGTCCACGGCCATCCGCGGCACCTGGTACCCGGCGAAGACGATCAGCAGCGCCGCGGCCGTCAGCACCAGCGACGAGCGCTCCAGCGAAAATGCGATCAGTTTGCGAAGCATCAGTTGTCGCCCTCGTGCCAGGTGCCGTCGGCGTGGAAGTGGCCGCCTTTCTGCATCGTGCCCGAGGTGGCCAGCATCAACGGGTAGATGCCGTCGAGCACGACTTCGTCGCCTTCCTTCACGCCGCTGTTGATTGCGACCCAATGTCCGTCACTGACGCCCAGATCGGCTTCGAGGCGAATGACTTTGTCGGGATTGGCCGGATCGCGGCGGAAGAAAATGGTTTGCAAACCGTCGCGAATCGTCGCCGCCAGCGGGATGGCCAGTTCGGCCCTGTCTTTGCCTTCGGCGATGATCTCCAGATGGGCGGCCACGCCGGGCCGGGCCCAGTCGGCAAGCTCGACGGGCGTCAGGTACAACTCCACCGTGCGTTCATCCGCGTCGGCCATCAGACCGAGCGTGATCGTCCCGCGCATGTTTCCGTCGAGTACCGGCCCGGACGACCTGGGCGCGACGATGCGGCCCGGAAGGCCGTCTCGCAGCCGATTCAGGTCGCTTTGCAGGCCGCGAGCCCGAAACCGGAGTCGTTCCGGTTGAATCGTCGTGAGCACCAGGCTCGTCTCGCTGGCCCAGGCGCCGCTCGTCAGCGCAATCGACTCGACCACGCCTGGCGACGATGCGCGGACCTCGACCACTCTGATTTCGCGCCAACGCGGGTGCTGGCGCGGAGACGTCGGATCCGTCTCCAGGAGCTCCTTGACGCTCAGGCCAACCAGCGAACTGGCGTTCATCATCAGAAGCTCGAATCGCTCGCGGGCGGCATTGAACTCCGCCTGGTACTCAGATTTCTTTGAACGCAGCTCGGCTTCCGTCTCCAGCACTTCCGCCAGATCCGCCCGTGTGGTCGCCAGGGCGGCTCCGGCCTTGGCAAACTCGTCGGCCGTGACGGCTCCGGTGGCACGCGTCTGTTGGAGCTGCTCGACGCGCTCCGACCAAATCCGCACACCGTTCTGCAACTCGTCATGATGTCGTTCATGCGCGGCCATGAGCGGCTCGATGCTCTCGACCCGGGCCGTCGCCTGCAGCAGTTGCGACTCGGTCTCGTTCAGCCGCTCCTGCAGCTCGCGCCATTGCGGCGAGTCGAGCGAAAACAGTTGCTGCCCCAGCTCGACGCGGTCGAATTGAGCCACGTGCAGTTCCACCCGGCCGCCCAGCATGGTGCGATACTCGCGCCGCGCGTGCGGGGCGAGCTCGAACCGGCCCGGCACGCGAAGGGTGCGGGCCACGTGCCGCTGTTCCACTTTGGCGAACGTGATGCCGAGGTTGGCGCGAACGGTCGCGGGCACGTCGATGCGGTTGGTGGGCGGCGGCGCGGACTGCGCCGCCGTACTCGCCGAGGCAGAGCGCTCCGGCTCCCGGCGGCAGCCGGTCATCAAGATCAGTGCGGCCAGCATGCCCGCCATTAACAGTTTGTGATTCACGAATTCACCTTCGTCCCCGTAGTCAATTCCGCGCGGGCTGGGTGCCTGGGTCTCGCTCCGTCTGCCCGAGGGCGCGTAGCGCGCTGGCTGGGCGCCCCGTCACACGCTCAAGCTCAACCGCGGTCAAGGCGGCGCTCTCGAGCGCGGCCACATATCCGCTTCGAGTGGTCAATAGACTTCGCTCGGCCTCCAGTACCGACAGGAACGGAACGTGCCCGGCCCGGTAGGCCTCACGCGACAGCGCGGCGCTGCGCTCCGCGAGCGGAAGCCGCTCCTCACGATAGAATTGCGCGTTCTCGGCCGCGGTCCTGGCCGCCGCCAGTCGCGCGTAGATGTCTTGCGTGGTTTCGATCAGCCATGCATCGCGGAGTTGCGTCGCTTGTTGAAGCAGGCGATCGGCCTTCGCGATCTGGGCCTGGTTCTGGTCCCACAGCGGCACCTCGACGCCGAACGTTGGTCCCAGGATGACGTCCGAACCCTGCCGTTCGCGCGGCATGAGATTTGGGGGCGTGAACTGCCCGCCCTGCAGCGAGTCGTAGAGCGTCTCCGCCGCGAGGTTGCGATCGCCCCGCGGCCGGCGTTCGCCGCGCTCCAGCGCGAATCCGACCTCGACCGACTTGAGGAACCGGACGCGCTCCTCTTGCAGACGGGCGGCTGCGGCCTCGACCGATCGGTCGGCGATCTGCAGATCGAGCCGGTTGGCCCGGGCCGTCGTTTGCAGGGCCTCGCCGGAGACGGTCCACGCGAGCGGGTCGGGCAGTGTATCAGCCAGCACCAGCGAGCCAGGGTCGACGGACAGTCCCAGCAAGCCGGCCAGTTCGGCCCGCGACTCGACGGCCACCAGCTCGGCGTTGCGAAGCGATGTGACCGCGTCCAAGCGCTGCGTGCGCGCGAGGTTGACATCGATTTCGCTGCCGGTGCCGGCCTGTTGGCGCAGGAGCGACACTTCCACCAGCCGCTCCGTGATGGCCAGCGCGTCGCCGGCCAAGCCGCGCTGACGTTCGGCACGCAGCGCGCGGACGTAGGCGGTGCGGGCGTCGAGCGCGATCGAGGCCGCCGTGCGAGCCGCCTCCAATACGGTGCGGTCCAGGTCGCGTTCGGCCGCGCGTTTGCGGGCCGGGATGAGCCACAGCTCGGCGATGTTCTGTGTGAGCGTGGTCTCGAAGTTCGCCAATCCGCCGCCGTCCGGCAGGCGTAGCGACAGCGTCAGCAGCGGATTCGTGAACAGGGTCGACTGGACAATGTCGGCCCGCGATACGCCCACGCTCAGCAACGCCGCCCGCACACGAGGGTTGTTCAAGAGGGCGATCTGAACGGCCTCATCGGCCGTGACGCCATCTGCGAGCAAGGTGGTCGTTGCCATGCCGGCAGCCTGCGCGTCGAGCAGTAGCTTCTCGCTCGGTACGCCCACCGCCATCTCGACTGAGATGGCCGACCGCTCGACGTCGCGACGGGCGTCGAGCGAAGCGCAGCCGAATGCCAGCAGCGGTCCTGCCAAGAGCAGCCAATTGGGGGTCTTTTGCATGTAGTTCCCGCCTCGTAACGTTGTGAGTGGTCCGCCGAAGTACGTAAAGTCAAACGCGCGCCCGAGTCGCTGCCGGCCTCAGCGCGGCGTTGCTCGGTCCGCGCGGCGGAACGGCGAACGTAACTAGGCGGGAATCAAATGCGCAGGGGCAGAGTATCGCCGGGGCACGGAATGGTTGGTGGGGGTGATGCTCGGCTGGCAACGCGGCAGGCTAAGACACCGGATTGCAGCGGTGGCTCGTCGCAACCGACGAACACGAGCGGCATGAGGGTTGCCACTGTGTGCGACACACCGGGTGTTGTAGCTCGGACGGCCAGGCACTTGCCATCGGAAACCGGGATCGGATCGCCCCCGCCGTCGTGCTCGTGGTGCGGCACGTGAGCGTCGTCATGCGAGTGGGGGTGCCCATGCGCGGCTGACTGACGATGCTCCGCTGCGTGAGCAGCAGCCTCCGCAACGGAGACGACGGGAAAAGCCGCCATCACAACGCAACACACGATGGTCGTCAGTCGCGAACGCATGACTCCAGTATCCTATCGGCAAGCCGCCAGATGTCCAGGAGTCGATGCGAACGCACAGTTGCTGTGGGTCGGAACCGGCCAGTGTTTGGTCGTAGATGGGTTTCCCCGTGGCGACATGCCCGCCTCCCAGCCTAACCGCGGCTCGGGTACACTCAGGCTCGACGCCGGCGCAGGCCGCCGCGCTGTCTGGCGTGTGACGGAGAAAGCGATGCGTTGGAATGCGTGGCTGGTGCTGGGGGCCGTGAACGCCTTCGTCGCGGTCGCGGCTGGGGCGTTCGGGGCGCACGGGCTCAAGGGGCGGCTCTCGCCTGAGATGTTGGCCAACTTCGAGACCGGGGCGCGGTATCACATGTATCATGCGCTGGCCCTGCTGGCGGTGGGATGGGTGGCGGCACGGAGCCAGGGCGGTGCGATCGGCGCCGCCGGCTGGTGCTTCACGATCGGCATCGTCGTGTTCTGCGGGAGCCTTTATGGTCTGAGCCTGAGTGGTGTGACGAGACTCGGAGCAATCACGCCCATCGGCGGGACGGCCATGCTGGTCGGTTGGCTGCTGCTGGCGTGGGCGGCGTGGAAGGCTCAGTGAGGGTTCAGGGTTCAGGAATTGGATCCTTTGAAGCGGTTCGCGGCTCGGTGACGATTGGGGCGACCTCGGTTCAATCCTGAGCTGGCGCTGGGTGCGATTCCGGCGGTGAACGCGACGCCGGCCGGGCTGCTGACCGTCTCGCAGGTCACACGGCTCGTCAAGCAGGCGATCAACCGCGCGCTGCCGGGCACGCTCACCGTCGTTGGGCAGCTCGGCAACTTCAAGCGGCATACCAGCGGACACCTTTATTTCACGCTGAAGGACGAAGGCGGCGAACTGAGCTGCGTGATGTGGCGCTCGGACGCCACCTCGCTGAAGTTCGCGCCGTCGGACGGGCTCGAGGTCATCGTCACCGGCCAGATCGACGTGTTCGAACGCTCCGGGCGATACCAACTGTACGTGCGAAGGATGGAGCCGCGCGGCATCGGGGCGCTCGAGCTGGCCTTTCAGCAGATGCGCGACAAGCTCGCGGCCGAGGGATTGTTCGACCCGGCTCGCAAGCGTCCAATTCCGCGATTCCCGCGGCGGATCGCGGTGGTCACCAGCGAAACCGGCGCAGCACTGCACGACATTCGCACCACGATCGAGCGGCGCTTCCCGTGCGTCGAACTGCTGGTTTGCCCCGTCGCGGTGCAGGGTCCCGGCGCAGCCGAGCAGATCGCGGCGACGATCCGACGCATCAACGTACGTGCCGCCGCGCTGGGCGGCATCGACGTGATGCTCGTCGGGCGCGGCGGGGGCTCGCTGGAGGATCTCTGGGCGTTCAACGAAGAGATCGTAGCGCGAGCGATCTTCGCGAGCGCTATTCCGATCGTCAGCGCCGTCGGCCACGAAGTCGACGTAACCGTTGCAGACCTTGTGGCCGACGTGCGGGCCGCCACGCCCACGGCGGCTGCGGAGCTGGTGGTGCCCGTGCGGTCGGAGGTCTTGATCGACCTGAGCAAGCGTGCCGCCCGTTTGCAGCGCTCGCTCGGCCATCGACTGAGCCTGGCCACGGGGCGGATCGCCGCCGTCGCGCAGCGCTCGGCCCTGCGGCAACCGCTGCTGATCGTCCTGCAACGCGAACAGTACCTCGACCGGCTCTCGGCCGTCACTGGCGAGGGGCTGGCCCGGCGCATGAATCAGGCCCACGCGGCCCTGGCCCGCTGTGAGCAGGCATTGCGCCGCATCGAGCCGCGGCAGCTCCTCTTGCAGCGCTCGCGCCAATCCGGCGACCAGATGCAACGCTTGAGCTGGCTCATGTTCAAGCGGTTGAGCCGCATCGAGCGGGACTTGGCCGATCGGCAGCAGCGGCTCACGGGTCTCTCGCCCGCGCGGCGACTGGCCGTGCTGGGCGAGCGGCTCGATCGAATCCGGGGCCGATACGCGTCGGCGTCCCAACATCGGCTAGGGCTGGCCTCCCAACACCTCGACGCCCTTCACACCCGGCTCGATGCGACGAGCTACCAGGCGACGCTGCGCCGCGGCTACTCGATCACCCGACGAAAGAAGGATCGGGCGATCGTGCGCGAACCAGGACAGGCCCATGCCGGTGAGGTGCTGGTCACCGAAACCTATGGCGGCGGATTGGAGAGCCGTGTCGTCGACCGCAATCAGCCCGAGCTGTTTGAGTGATCGGGACGGAAAGGGACTCTGAGAGGCTGAGGGACTGAGGGAGCGACGGCAGGTTGACGGCTCCTGACCGAATTGCGACCATCGCCGGGCAGGTAATTGACTGCGCGCGCGATGATGCGCCATCGGGGTGGCATGGGCAAGCGGTCATCGCGGCCTTTGGCGATGACCGCTTGCCCGTGCTGCCGCGAGCGTGTTGCTTGGTATGCACGGGCAAGCAAACGGCCGCTTGCCCATGCCACCCGATCGGACGGCGACTCATCACGCACGGTGGTTTAGTTCCGTTCGGCCATGCGCCACCGGCGCTGATTGGCGGCCGGATGTGTAACGTGGAGGCTGCATGAGTCGCATTCTGGTTACCGGCGCGGCCGGGTTCATCGGCTCGCATCTGGTCGATCGCCTGCTGGCCGATGGACATCAAGTCACCGGCGTGGATTGTTTCGACGACTTCTATGCCGCCGACGTGAAACGCGCGAACGTCGCTGCAGCAGGCCAGAAGCCGGGTTTCGAGCTGATCGAGGCGGACATCCGCGACCGCACTCGCATGGAGCAGATGTGGGCCGAGCGGCGGTTCGATGCCGTCTGCCATCTGGCGGCGCGGGCGGGTGTCCGGCCGTCGCTCGAGCGGCCCGAGCTGTATTGGGACGTGAATACGAACGCGACGCTGCACCTGCTCGAGCTGGCCCGCAAGTTCGAGGTTGGCCGGTTCATTTTCGCCAGCTCGTCGAGCGTCTACGGCGACCGGATGGAGCTGCGCGACGGGCAGCCGGTCCCGTTCAGCGAAGACCTGCCGGCCGATCGCCCGGTGTCGCCCTACGCCGCCAGCAAGCGGGCGGGTGAGCACTTGTGCCACACGTATCACCACCTGTACGGTTTTCCGGTGACGTGCCTGCGTTTTTTCACGGTCTACGGCCCGCGCAACCGGCCCGACCTGGCCATCGCCAAGTTCACGCGCCGCATCGACGCCGGCCAGCCGATCGAGATGTTTGGCGATGGCACGACCATGCGCGACTATACCTACGTTGACGACATCATCAACGGCGTCGTGGCCGCCATCGACCGTTGCTCGGGGTTCGAGGTTTACAACCTGGGTAACTCGCGGCCGACGGTGCTGTCGAAGCTCATCAGCGTCATCGAGCAGGCGCTCGGCAAGACGGCCCAGATCGTGCAGATGCCGATGCAGCCGGGCGACGTGCACGTGACCTACGCCGACGTGAGCAAGGCCCGCAGGATGCTGGCGTTCAATCCGGACACGCCGATCGAGGAGGGCATTCGGCGATATGTTGAATGGTTTCGTGCCCGCGGCGCGAGCGGAGGATCGGTCGATTGACTGCGTCCGCTACGCCGATTCTCCACGCAGCGCCACCATGGCCAGAACTGGCGAGCCACGTTGTGCTTTGGCACGGGTGCACGGCGACTGACGCGCTCGCGATCTTCCGCAATGGCATCGACATCGCCGTGTGTCGCCCCGACGCCGATTTTGGCAAGGGCTTCTACTTGACGACGATCGAGCAGCAAGCTCGCCAGTGGGCATGGAGGCGCTACTACGAGTCTCTCCCGTCGCGCCAAGCCGCGAATCAACCCGCCATACTTCGCTTCCGCGTCATGCGACACCGGCTGGCGAAGCTTGAGTCGCTCCACTCTGTGCTTGGAGACTACGAAGCCGAGGCGTTCTGGAGCCTGGTGCAACACTGCCGTCAGAGTACGATTGCATCAGTCAGGCATCACGAGCTTCCTGATTCGGCGAAAGCTGGATGGTATGATATGGCAAGCGGTCCGGTTGCCGCATTTTGGAAGCAACGGGTGGCAATGCTCGGCTCAGACCAGATCAGCGTGCACACCGCGGCGGCGGCAGGTGTGTTGAACGAGTTGATTCAAGGCGGCAACGTGGCCGACGCGTGCTGGGAGTTGGTCTCATAACGGTGAGATATGGTCGGACACCTGATCAAAGAGTATTGGGCCGACGTCGAGGCGATTGTCGTTCGTGATTACGGTCTATCTAGCCACGCGGCCAGGGAGCGCATAGAGGCGTATCGCAAGCGACTTGAGGCGCGCGGCGCAGCGGACATCATCTACCACGATGGTGAAGAGCGCACAGCGCGTGCCGTGGCACTCGGTGGCGACCTCGAGCCCGGCACAACTTCGAATCCCTGAGGGCGGCCACGAGTCGGTGGCGCAAGCGGCGGAATGCAGACGGCTTATCTTGGCCTAGGCTCGAATCTGGGTGATCGCCGGGCTTATCTGGACGCAGCCGTTGAGGGCCTCAGGGCCACGCCTGGCATCCGCGTGCTGGCGGTCTCGAGGTTCCATGAGAGTTCGCCCGTCGGCGGCCCGCCCGGGCAAGACGCCTACCTCAACGGTGTCGTCGAGATAGGCACTTCCCTCTCGCCCGAGGACTTGCTGGACGTCTGCCATTCGCTCGAAACGAAGGCCGGCCGCGTCCGGGCCGAGCGCTGGGGGCCGCGCACGCTGGATGTGGACATCCTACTGTACGGCGATCAGGTCATCGACACACCAACTCTGACCATTCCGCACCCGCGCCTGCACGAACGAAAGTTTGTCCTCGACCCGCTTTGCGAGCTCAGCGACGAGGATCTGTTTCATCCGCTGCTCAAGAAGACGATCTGGCAGATCCGCGACGAAGGCTGGTGGCGCCGCGACTTGGGCGTTTCCTGACGACCATCAGAGCAACCTGAGTCGTAGCAGGTTGAGTGCCGTCTTGCACGTTCGGTCGCGGATTTCGGCGCGGGTCAGGTGCTCGCCGAACAGGTGGCGCGTGGCGCGCACATCCGTGCGGTCGGCCAGGCCGATGCAGACCAGGCCGACCGGCTTGTCCGGCGTGCCGCCGGTCGGGCCGGCGATGCCGGTGATCGAGAGGGCGTAGTCGGCGTTGCACGCTTGACGGCAGCCGCTGGCCATGCTGGCGGCCACGGGCTCGCTGACGGCGCCGTGAGCTGCGAGCATCGACTCGGGCACGCCCAACAGGTCGGTCTTGGCCTGGTTCGAGTACGTCACGAAACCACGCAGAAAGTAGGCGCTGCTGCCTGCTGTATCGGTCAGCCGCTTGGCCAGCAGCCCGCCCGTGCACGACTCGGCCGTGGCGATCGTCAGGCCGCGTCGGATCAACTCGGCTGCGACGACCGATTCGAGCGTGTCAATCTCCTCGCCAAAGACGGCCGTGCCCAACAGCGACCGGATTTCGTCCGCGTCGCGGTCGAGCATTTGTTGGGCAGTCGGGTCGCTGGAACCGATCTCGGATATGCCGCGGTTGCCCTCCGCCACGATGCGCACGCTGATCACGGCGTCCTTGGCGGTGGTTCCGACGGATGGGTTCCGCCCGCGGCGCATCAGGTGGGCGATCTTTTCGCCGACCGTCGCCTCCGCCACGCCGAAGCAGTGGAGCGTGCGGGCTGCAATCACGCGATCGCCGGCCAGTGCGGTCAACTCGGGCACGATGCTCTGCTCGAACATCGTCATCATCTCGCCGGGCACGCCGGGCATGACGTAGATCGTGGCGGTCCCGAGCCGGGCGCGAATTCCGGGCGCCGTGCCGCGCGAGTTGCGAATCGTGACCGCACCGCGTGGCCGTTCGGCCTGCACACGGTTCGACTCGGTCATTGGGCGGTCTAGCCTGGCGAAGAAGGCCTCCAGGTCGGCCAGGGCCTGCTGATCAGTCTCGAGCGGTTCGCCGAGCGCCTCGGCCAGCGCCGGCCGAGTCAGGTCGTCAGCCGTCGGACCCAGCCCGCCCGTGATCAGCACAATCTCCGCAGACGCGGCGGCGTCGCTGATCGATTGTCGGATGTCGGCCTGGTCATCGGCAATCGTCTGATGCCGTCGGACGGCGATGCCCAGCGCCGCCAATCTCTGCGACAGCCACGCGCTGTTGGTGTCCAGCGCCAGCCCGCGGGTCAGTTCGTCGCCAATGCTGATAATCTCGGCGCGCATGGCATTGGAGCGCGGGCGTCCCGCCCGCCGGAGCGCGGGCATCTTGCCCGCTTCTGGGGGCGCGGGCTTCCAGCCCGCCGTAGCGTTTAGTAACTTGCGGGCAGGATGCCCGCGTCCCCAGAAGCGGGCTGGAAGCCCGCGCTCCCGGGTGCTGGAAGCCCGCGCTCCCAGGCGGGTATACTCCCGCAGCCGAGGGGAGGCGGCAACCGCCCGATCAGAAGTCCGCCCCGAATCGGCCGATGAATGGTTTGCGAAGCCAAACTCGATGCCGCCACGCACACGCCGCGCCAGCCGCCAGACGAAGGGCTCGCCTCTCCGCTCAAAGCGGCCGGCAGCATCCGGGCGCGCGCCGCTGAATATCTTGTTCACGTGCGTCGGCCGGCGGATTGAGTTGCTGGAGGCGTTCGCCCGCGCCGCACGAAGCCTGCGGATCGACCTGACGCTACACGCCACCGACATCAACTGGACCGCCCCGGCCATGCACCGCGTCGATCGGCCGCACATCGTTCCGGCCATCGCCGATGACGCCTACATCCCAACGCTGCTGACGCTTGCCCGAAAGCACGACATCGATCTGATCATCCCGACGATCGACTCCGACCTGCTACCGCTCGCCCGTGCCGCGGCGGGCTTTGCCGAAATCGGCACGCGCGTGGTGATCTCGTCCGAGTCCGTCGTGCGCACCTGCCAGGACAAGCTGGCCTCGTTCGAGCTGCTTGCGCGGACGGGTATCGACACGCCCGACACGTGGCGCTTGAGCGAAGCGCTGCGGCGGACCGACCACCGCTTCCCGTATTATCTGAAGCCACGCGAAGGCAGCGCCGGCAAGGGAAACTACGTCGTTCGCACGATCGATGAGCTGCGCGTGCTGGGCGCCCGCGTGCCCGACGCGATTGTGCAGGAGTTCGTGCCGGGCGACGAACACACGCTCGACATCTACACCGGCTTTGACGGCCGGCCGCGCTGCGTCGTACCGCGCAAGCGCCTCGAGGTCCGTCGCGGCGAGGTCAGCAAGGGGATCGTATCAAAGGACCCACGGGTCATCGCCGTCGGCAACCGCGTGGTCGAAGTCCTGGCTGAATGCCGCGGCGTGGTGACCGTGCAGTGTATGTTGACGCCCGACGGCCGCGTGCGCGTGATCGAGATCAATCCGCGCTTCGGCGGCGGCGCGCCGCTGGCCATCGCGGCCGGGGCCGACCTGCCGCGCTGGCTCATGGCCGAGCACCTGGGCCGCAAGGTCACGATCGACCCGCGCGGCTATCGCGACGGCCTGGCCATGCTACGCTATGACGAGTCGGTGTTCGTCGAAGACCTGAGCAGGGAACTCGGCTGACGGTCGCGGCAGCAGCGAATTGCAAGGCAGTAATGGCAACGCGCCAACACGCATCGGCAGTCGTTTTCGATCTGGACGACACGCTCTTTCCCGAGCGCGACTATGCGTTGAGCGGCTTTGCAGCCGTGGCCAAGGCCTTTACTGCGCAACTGGCGACCCCGGCCTCCGAGTTGTTTGTCACAATGCTCACCATCTCGGATGGGCCAGACCGTGCTCGCGTCTACAACGCGTTGTGCGATGAGCTGCGCGCCCGTGGTTCGCTGCCTGGCAATACCGATTCGCTGGTGCAAGACATGGTTGCATGTCATCGAAGCCACTCGCCGCGCATCGAGCTGTTTCCCGACGCCGAGCGCGCGTTGACGCGCCTGGCCGGCCGCGTTCGGCTGGGGATCATCTCAGACGGCTACCTTATTGCGCAGCGGGCGAAGGTTGATGCGCTCGGCCTGCGGACCCGCGTCGATGAAATCATCCTGACCGACCAATGGGGCCGCGATTTCTGGAAGCCGCACGCGCGCGCGTTCGAGGAAATGTCTGCCCGCCTGGGCGTTCCGCACTCCGCCTGCGTCTACGTGGCGGACAACGTTGCCAAGGACTTCATCGCGCCACGCCAACTGGCCTGGCAAACGGTGCTTGTACGTCGTCCCGGAGGAACCTACTCGGATCTCGTGGTCCCAAAGGGCGGCCAAGCCGACGTTACACTGGACAGTTTGGACGAACTCAGGGCTGGTTGAGTATCGCGGCGTGTAGCCGGCCTTGACGCCGCATTGATACCACCTGACGCTACTCGACGGTTCAGAACAGGTGGCGGGATGCGGCGTGACGAGTACTTCGGAGCTGTCCCGAGAATCGCCTACGAAGGTCCGCGTTCGCGCAACGCGCTGGCCTTCAAGCACTACGACGCCGACGAATCAGTCGAGGGTCGGCCGATGCGCGAGCACTTGCGCTTCTCCGTCGCGTTCTGGCACGCCTTCCGTGGAACAGGTGCCGATCCGTTCGGCGCCGCGACGATCGTTCGCCCGTGGGACGACGGCAGCTCATCGATCGAGAACGCTCAGCGGCGAGTGCGAGCGGCGTTTGAGTTCTTCGAGAAGCTGGGCGTTCCGTTCTATTGCTTCCACGACCGCGACGTGGCCCCCGAGGGCCGCACACTGGCCGAGACCAATGCCAACCTTGATCGCGTCGTCGAGACGCTCGCGTCCGAACAGGCCCGCACCGGCGTCAAGCTGCTGTGGGGCACGGCCAACCTGTTCAGCCATCCGCGCTATCTGCACGGGGCCGCCACGAGTTGCAACGTCGATTCGTTTGCGTACGCGGCAGCGCAGGTCAAGAAAGCCATCGAGATCACGCACCGGCTGGGCGGCGTGGCCTACGTCTTCTGGGGCGGTCGCGAGGGCTACAGCACGCTGCTGAACACCGACCTGCGCCGCGAGCTCGACCATTTGGCCGCCTTCTACCGCATGGCCATCGACCACGCCCGGTCGATTGGCTTTGCCGGTCAATTCCTGATTGAGCCCAAGCCGTGCGAGCCAACCAAACACCAATACGACTACGACGCCGCGGCCGTGCTGGCGTTCCTACAGCGCTACGGCCTAAAAGAGCATTTCAAGCTCAATATCGAGGCTAACCACGCCACGCTGGCCGGCCACACGCTCGACCACGAGCTCGAGTACGCTGCCATCCACGGCGTGCTCGGCTCCGTGGATGCCAACATGGGCGACCCGCTGCTGGGCTGGGACACCGACCAGTTCCCGACCGACGTCTACCTGACTACGCGTTGCATGTTGGTGCTGCTCAGGCACGGTGGCCTGCCGCACGGCGGCCTGAACTTCGACGCCAAGCTGCGGCGCGAGAGCGTTGACCCACTCGACTTGTTCCACGCCCACATCGGCGCGATGGACGCTTTCGCCCGCGGCTTGAAGATCGCCGCCGCCATCCGCGCCGACGGCCGGCTCGATGAATGGGTGCGGCAGCGCTACGAGACTTGGCAGACTGATTTGGGCCAAGCCATAGAATCGGGCCAGTCGGGCTTCGCCGCGCTCGAGCGCTACATGCTCGACAAAGGCGAGGCCAATCCATGCCAGAGCGGCCGGCAGGAACTGATCGACAACTTGATCAATCAGTATCTGGTCGGGGCCTGATCGGCTAGCCTGGACGGCCAGCCCGGACGGTACGCTGTTGTCTTCGCGAGCTCGTGCTATGATGCCCGCCGTCAGCCGCACTGGGATTGCACCCGGCACGGAATCCGTACCATGACCCGTTCATCGACGCTTGTGAGTTGCCTCGTCGACGGCCAGTGGATCGAGCCGCCGGCGGACCGCTTCGCCGACGTCTGGAACCCGTCCACGGGCGACGTCATCGCGCGTACACCATTGTGCGCCGCCGGCCTCGTCGACCAGGCCGCGCAGGCGGCGATGAGAGCCTGGCCGGCCTGGCGCGAAACGCCGGTGCCGGACCGCGCCCGAATCATGTTCCGTTTTCGCGAGCTGCTGGTCAGCCACGCCGACGATCTCGCCCGCACGGTGACGCTCGAGCACGGCAAGACACTGGCCGAGTCGCGGGCCTCGGTGCAGCGCGGCGTCGAGATGGTTGAGTTCGCCTGCGGGTTGCCGTCGCTTCTGGCCGGCGAGATTATCGAGAATCTGGCGCCGAACGTCGACAGCGAGACCGTCCGTCATCCGCTCGGCGTGGTGGCTGGGATCACGCCCTTCAACTTCCCCGCCATGGTGCCGTTGTGGATGTTCCCCACGGCCCTGGTGTGCGGCAATTGTTTCATCCTCAAGCCGTCCGAACGGGTTCCGCTCTCGTCGATCAAGCTGGGCGAGCTGTTGCTGGAGGCCGGCATTCCCGATGGCATCTTCTCGATCGTGCACGGCGACAAGATCTGCGTGGACGCCATCCTCGAGCATCCACAGATCAAGGCCGTCTCATTCGTCGGTTCGACGCCGGTGGCCAGGCACATCTACACGACCGGAGCGACGCACGGCAAGCGCGTGCAAGCCAACGGCGGGGCCAAGAACCACATCATCATCATGCCCGACGCCGACTTGGACATGACCGTACAGGCCCTGCAGAACGCGGCGTTTGGCTGTGCCGGCGAGCGCTGCATGGCGGGCAGCCTGGCGATTCCGGTGGGCGACGTAGCGGACGAATTTGTCTCGCGCCTGTCGGCCAGCGCCGCGCGCATGCGAGTTGGCCGAACCGACACGGGGGCCGACATCGATATGGGCCCGCTGATCACGCAACAGCACGCCGAGCGCGTGCGAGCGCACATCGACACCGCCGCGCGCGACGGCGCCGCCGTAGCGCTGGACGGGCGAGCCACGCGCGTGGCCGACGCGCCGAACGGCTTCTTCGTCGGCCCGACGATCGTCGATCACATCCGGCCGAACATGCGGATTGCCGCCGAAGAGGTCTTCGGCCCGGTCCTGTCCGTCACGCGCGTCGCATCGTTGGACGAAGCGCTCGCGCTCGGCGAGAGATGCGCCTATGGCAACGGGGCCGTAATCTTTACACAGAGCGGTCGCGCCGCCCGCGAGTTCAAACATCGTTTCAACGCCGGCATGATCGGCATCAACGTCGGTGTGCCGGCTCCGATGGCCTGGTTCCCGTTCACCGGCTGGAACGCCTCGTTCTTCGGTGACCTGCACATTCAAGGCCGCGAGGGTATGATGTTCTACACGCAGCAGCGCATGACCATGACTCGCTGGCCGGCGCCGTCCGCCCGCGACGCCCACGACCCGGTCTGGCGCCCGGGACGAGGTTGATCGTGCCAGATGCGGCTTCGGCAAGAACCCGCTCGCGACGACGATGAACAAACACCGTGCTGCGCTCGCGATGAATGGTCCCTCGGATGGCGACGTGCGCGTGGCCGACGGCATCCACGAGCTGGCCCGTGATGTGTCGCACGCAGCCTACCACAGCCCCGACATGGCGCCGACGACGCTGGCCCAGCGCAAGTGGGGCCTGCGCGACATCGCGGCGCTGTGGATTTCGATGGCGGCCTGCATCCCGACCTACATGCTGGCGTCGTCGCTGATCGACCAGGGCATGAACTGGTGGCAGGCGGTCCTGACCATCTTTCTGGCCAACGTGATCGTTCTGATCCCGATGGTGATGAACGCGCACGCCGGCACGAAGTACGGCATTCCGTTCCCGGTCTACTGCCGCGCATCGTTCGGCATTCGCGGGGCCAACGTCCCCGCCATGCTGCGGGCGCTCGTGGCGTGCGGCTGGTTCGGGATTCAGACTTGGATCGGCGGCGGGGCGATCTACACCATCCTGGCGATCTGGTTTCCGGGCTGGCACGACTCGCCGAAAACGCTCGGCATCAACCTGCCGCAGTTCCTGTCTTTCATGCTCTTCTGGGCCATCAACGTCATCGTCATCTGGCGCGGGATCGATACGATCCGCTTCCTGCTCAACATCAAGGCGCCGCTGCTGGTTGCTCTTGGATTGCTGCTGTTGTATTGGGCCTACCGCAAGGCCGGCGGCTTCGGGCCGATGCTGTCGCAGCCTTCGCAGTTCGTGCCGGGCGGCCCGAAGGCCGGCCAGTTCTGGGGCGCGTTCTTTCCGGGCTTGACGGCCAACGTCGCCTTCTGGGCCACGCTCTCGTTGAACATTCCCGACTTCTCGCGCTATGCCTACTCGCAGCGTGACCAGATCGTCGGCCAAGCTCTGGGCTTGCCGACGACCATGGCGTTATATTCGTTCATCGGCGTGGCGGTCACATCGGCAACCATCGTGATCTACGGCTCCGCCATCTGGGATCCCGTGCTGCTGCTGGCCAAGTTTCAGAACCCGTTCCTGCTCGTCATCGCCATGCTGGCCCTGTGCCTGGCGACCCTGGCGACCAACATTGCCGCCAATGTCGTCAGCCCGGCCAACGACTTCGCCCACCTGTGGCCGCGCAAGATCAGCTTCCGGACCGGTGGCCTGATCACCGGCGTGATCGGCATTGTCATGATGCCCTGGAAGCTGATCGAGACGTCGGAAGGATACATTTACACCTGGCTAATCGCCTACTCGCTGCTGCTCGGCTCGGTCGGTGGCGTGCTGATCGCCGACTACTTCCTGCTGCGCCGTACTCGCCTGGACCTGGCCGGGTTGTACGTCCGCGAGGGACCCTACTGGTTCTTGGCCGGGTTCAACGCACGGGCGCTGGTCGCGCTGGCGGTCGGCATTGCGCCGTGCGTGCCGGGGTTCATGGCCAAACTCGGGTTGCGGTACGTGCCCGAAGACGCGCCCGACGTGTGGGTGCGCATGTACGACTACGCCTGGTTCATCGCCTTTGGCATCGCGTTCATCGTCTACAGCTTGCTGACGCTTGCCTTTCCGCCGCCGGCGCGTTCTCGCGGGCATGTCCACACGTGATCCACGGCCGCTTGGCCGAGAGGTCAACGGAACTGCGCCCTTAAACTCTCCAGAACACGCGTGCGCTCTAGCTTGACCCGGTTTTTCGGACTCTTGGAGGCGCCTCCCCTACTGCACACTTCCGCCCGGTCGGGCATAATGTTGCTCGTGATCGGTGGCGCGCCGGTCGTGCGGAGTTCCGCAACTCAGGATGCGCGAAGAAAAGGAGAAGGTCATGCAGAGACGATCGTGCAGTCGTGCAGCGCTCGTGGCGCTGGTCTTGCCGTTGTCGCTCCTGTTTCTGACGGGCTGTCCGTCCGGCGGCGGCGGTGGTGGAGGCGACAACGTCAATCGCAACACGGGCGGCGGAAATGTGAACCAGAACACGGGCGGCAATGTGAATCAGAACGCCGGCGGCAACGACAACGAGAATGCCGGCAATGACAATCAGAACGGCGGCGCGACGCTGCGCACGCCGGCCCGTTCCTCGACGATTGCGATCACGTCGGACGATCGCTACGTGGTCGTGCCCAACCGCGACGTCGACACGGTGTCGATCATCGAGGTGGCCGACGCCACCGGCGCCGACGTGGACAATCGCCTGATAGAAGTCACCGTGGGCGACGAGCCGCGCTACGTCAGCATCAGCCCTGACGACCGCGAGGCCTACGTGACCAACGCCATCAGCGGCACCGTGTCGGTGATCTCGCTGAACGGCAACATGTCGAGCCTGGCCGCCACGATCCCGGTGGGCACCGAGCCGCGCGGCTGTGCCGTGACGCCGAACGGCGAGCGGCTCTACGTCGCCAACCACACCGAGGGCACCGTCTCGGCCATCAACCTCGAGACGCGGCAGGTGGTCGGCACGGTCGACGTCGGCGGCAACCCAATCGCGCTGGCCATCACCAACGACGGCGACACCGAAGATATCGACGAGCGTGTGTTCGTGACGCAGTTCTATGCTCAGGCTGTGGCCGGGGCCGACAGCGAGGTCGATGATCTGGGCAAGCAGGGCATCGTTCGCTCGTTCGCGGTCGGCAATCCGGGCTCACCGGTCACCATCACGCTGTCACCGCTGCAGAACTCGGGCTTCACGGCCAACCGTGCGCCGTTCTGCACGCAGATCATGATGACCGCCATCAACGACTTCTTCTGCCCTGACCCGGGCGAGACCGACGCGATGGCCGCCACGATTACGGCCGACCCGCAGGCGGTCTATCCGAACCAGCTCTGGTCGTGCATCATCCGCAACAATCGGCTGTACGTCCCGAACATCGGCGCCTCGCCTGAGCCGCCCGTACGGTTCAACGTGAACGTTCAGGCGCTCGTGCACGTGGCCGACACTGCGTCGTCTACGGAAGTGGCTAACCTGCACGTCAACTTGAACAACGCCGTGGCGGCCGAGCGGGCCGTGACGCCGGATGATCAGGAAGTCGCCGGGAATCTGGCCGGCCTGTTCGGCAACGACCTGGTCGACATCGACGCGACCAGCGACGGCGATACGATTCTGATCGTCAGCCGCGGCGGCAACTACGTCTTCCGGGCTTCGCTCGACAATGACGGCCGCGTCGACCTCAGTCCGCCGGACATCATCCGCATCGGCACGGGCAATCTGCCTAACGGCGTGGTGATCAACAGCGATGGCACGCGGGCCTACACGAACAACGAGATCGGCTTCTCGGTCACGGCCATCGACCTGAGCCGCAACGAGCCGATCACGCTCGACATTCCGTCGTCGGCCCCGCCACCCCCCGGCTCGGATGACCATCGTGTCTTGCTCGGAAAACTGGTGTTCTTCACCGCCTTGGGCGTGCCGAACAATGATATCTTCGGCACACCCATCCGCAACATCGTGCCGCTCGACGAGCGCGGCAAGGCGTCGGACAACGCCTGGAGCGGCTGCGGCTCGTGCCATCCGGACGGCCTGGCCGACGGTGTGACCTGGGCGTTCGGCACCGGGCCGCGTCAGACCGTCCCTCTCGACGCGTTCTTCAGCAAGCTCGACCCGAACGACCAGCGCATCTCGAACTACAGCGCCATCATGGGCAGCACGACCGACTTCAACAACAATTCCCGCGGCGTGCAGGGCGGCATCGGCTTTGTCGACGATCCGACCATCATCTTCCAGCACGGCATCACGACGGGCGCCAGCGACGCGCACGACGCCATGACCGACTGGGTTCGGACGGTCCGGGCGTTCAATCAGCCGCAGCCGACGGACGCGGCCGGTATGGCGGCCGTGGCCCGCGGACGCACGCTGTTCGAGACCAACTGCGCTTCTTGCCACGGGGGTGACAAGTGGACCAAGAGCCAGGTGATCTACGACAACAACCCCACGTTCCCGAGCGATCCGAACGTGGCCGGCACGCTGCCGCTCGATCCGGGCGTGACCAACGCCGCCGCTCAGATCGTTTCGTTCATGGCAAACGGCATGACGATCCGTTTCCTGGACGGCGTCGGCACGTTCGACAACACTGACCCGAAGGAGATTCGCGGCGCTGGTCAGCAGGGCACCGCGGCGGCCGGCGGGCTGGGCTTCAATGCTCCGTCGCTGCTCAGCATCGCGTATCATGCGCCGTACTTCCACAACGGTGCCGCCCAGACGCTGGAGGACGTGTTCGACCTGCACGAGCTGCCGTCGGGTAATGTCATCAGCGACGACCTGAGCAACGCCGAGCAAAGCGACTTGCTCACGTTCCTGCGCTCGATCGACGGCCGGACGGCCACGCTCCGCAACGAGACCGACGACTTCCTGGACAACCTGTAGCGTCGGGCTTGGCAGTTGGATTTTCAACAAGCAGGCCGGGGCGCTCGCCCTGGCCTGCTTGTATTCTTGATGCCCAAGATCCCAATGCGCGCCGAGTTCTGGTTGGACCGCCCGCTTGCCGCGTTCTAGGATAATGATGCAACCACAGGAGTTGAGCTTATGATCAAGGGTGTTCTCAGGGCTGGCGCAATTCAATTGCTGGACCCCGTTCCGTCGGATTGGCCCGATGGGCAGGAGGTTGCCATTGAACCCGTTTGGGGCGAGCCATCTGACGATCCGGGCGACATCGACCGGTGGTACGAAGAGCTGACCGCGCTCGGATTCGCCCACTACGAGCCGGGCGAGCGCGAACAAGTCTACGCGCTTCTGGCTGAGGCGGATGATCAGGCCAAGGAGTTGGTGCGGCGCGAAATGGGCTTGCCTTGATGGCTCACTACCTGCTCGCCTCCGCTGTTCAGTCTGCTTACAGAAGTAGTTTGCTCGTAGTGGCCGGCGTGCCTATGCTTGTGCTGTGAACACGCCGGCGCTCGAAGGCGCCCGTAGGCAGCGTGACCGTGTGGTGAGGAGTCGGTATGCGTTTCGCCAGGCTGCGGCTGTACATGGCTGGGTTGGTCGCGTTCCTCATGGGCGTTCCGCTCACTGAGAAGGCGTACGGTCAGGTGGGCGACATTGTCGGCGGCTCGCTGTCATTGGCAGGCGCGATCGCCGAATCGGCCGGCGGAAGCTGACCCCAGCGTAGCGCGGACGTCCGTGAGTCGCGGTCGCCCGAGCGTGTGTGTCGGCCTCAAGCGGCAGTTTACCCGCCCTGCCGGGACCCGATCCACGCGACCACGCTGTAACCCGCAAACGGCGATTCGTTCACGTCGCCTCGCGTACGGCTTTTCGTGCTTGTTGCCGCCGCCGCTTGGCGGTGCGTAGCCGCTGCCGATGTTGACGGTCGAGCCTCTCGATGTACCGAAGATAGCCCTCGATGCCGCCGTTTTCCTTGACCATCTGTGCGCGCACGCGCCAGATTTCATCCAGAATGGGGTCGCCCGTCATCATCTCCGTATCGATTGCCCGAGTCGTACCTGCGGTATGGACTCAGGCGACACCATCAGGGGTGCCACTAGACTCCTTGGGTGGGAAAACTTGTTGCGAGTGAGTCAAGTTTTTGGATCGCATCTGCCAGCCCCGCAGGGGCGATGGATTGTAGCCACGGGTGCAGACCCCGGCGGGGTCAAACCCGTGGAAATCGGGCACCAGACGAAGGTAGCCCCGTAGGGGCGAAGGAACGGCGAGTCCGTGTCAGATCGAATTCCGGGAGGCGTCGCAGGCCTTCCGCCGCCCCTTCAGGGCTGATGGGGTTGGCGGGCATCGCCATCCACGGGCTTGACCCCGCTGGGGTTCGCGCCCGTGGCTACACCCCTTGGCCCCTCCGCGGCTGTTGGAGTTCCGCACACGACTGGTTGGTCTGAGGCGCAGCTTCGCTAGACCTCGCTCGGAACACAGCGTCTCGAGTCGCGACTGGACGAGCGGGTTCGCCATATGTGCATAGTTCCAGGTGAGCAGGAAATCAAGGCCATGGACCGCCGCCGAGGCCAGGTGCGCTGCGTCGGCCGCTTTCGTGCGCGGGACAACTCCCCGTCTGAGCAGTTCGTCGATGATCGCCTGCATGCCGGCGGCTGGGGGCAACGAATCGCAGACGTCGCACCAGCTTAAGGCAATCGGATTGTCGTGGAAACGCGCCCTTCCGCAGTTCGGCTTGGCATATGGCCGATGACCACAGCGCGAAATACCGCCGCTCGGCGTCCCACCACTCGCGGGTGCGCAGGCGCCGCGCCAGCATGGCTACGTCCGGGCCCTCGTACCAGAATGACGATATGATGCTCGTGTCGACGTAGATGGACGGCTTCGGCATGATTGTTCCCTTCAAGCAGGTGGCGTGCAACGTCGCCGTTAAGCGCAGAAGTCGATTAATGCCCGGCCGCCGTGCTTTGGGCCTCAGGCTGGCGAGTCAGCGATTCGGCCAGCGATTCTCCCCAGCGTGCATAGCCCCATAGGTACTGCGTCGGGTCCCGGCGCACCAGCGCCTCCAGCCCGCGCAGATAGCGCTCCACGACAAACGCCACCGGGTCTGGCGATTCGGCCCACTCGTGATGCTTGATCACGTCGGTCACTTCGATCACAAAGCGAAACTCCTCGTTCATCCGGCGGATGCCGGCCACCACGACGTCGGCGTTGAAGCGCCACGCCAGCAGCCCGACCGAACGGGCGATCTGTGTCGGAAGCCCCAGAAACGTCGTTTGCGTTCCGCGCCGCTCGGCATGATGATCGGCGATCATCGCAACGGTCCCACCGGCCGCCAGGATCTGCGGCAGGCGCTGCGGGGCACGATCGAACGGTACGAGCTCGCAGCCGCTGAGGGCACGGATTCTCCGACGATGCGCGTCGAAGGCAGAATTGGCGTGCGGAAGGTACACGACCGCGGCGCGGATTCCGTTGTAACCTAGAAAGACCGGCAGCAAGTCGAACGGGCCGAAGTAGGCAGAGACCAGTAGTGCCGGCTGACGGCGCTGCTGCGCGGCCAGCATTTCGCTCCGCTGCGGCTCGGGCACCTGGCCGCCGTAGCTGCGAAACGTGGTCCGGTGAAGGAGGCGATCGGCCAGCAACAGGTCCGTGAGGTTCCACAGCCGGTGAACGAAGGCCTGCTCGGCGATGGGTGCGACGTCGGCCGGGCGTAGTTCGCTGCCCAGCGCTGCGCGGCAGTGGGCCTCGCTCCGCTCGCGGAAGGCCGGCAGCAGGCGGTAGAGCAAGCGAGCGCCCCATTCGGTCAGACGATAGGCAGCTGCCGGCCCGATGCACGAGAAATAGACGCCCAGCATTCGCCGGTGCAGGTTTCCCAACCGAAGCGCGAGGCGAACCCACAAGCGAGTCGTCGGCATCGCCGTACTTTACCGGCAACGGCTTCGCGCTCAGAACCCGGGCTGATGTGGAAACGGGCTGCGCGTCAGGTAGATCCCGAACTCCTTCTCGCCGTGCGCGTGGATTTCCAGGCGAGAAGGCCGCCGGCCGACACCGCTCTGGGCCTCGAACATGGGGCGGGCGGCCTGCAGGTCGAGCCGCTTTTCTACCGTCCCGAAGTGTGGATACTTGGGGTTGCCAAGGAACGTGTCACCCAGCACCGAATCGGCCACGATCGGAAACGCGAACGTCCACGGCCCGATCTCGTCGTGGTTCGGTGCGCCAGGGTTGAGCGGTGTGTGACGACGGCCGCTTAGGTACTTGATCGGCCGCCCGTCGAAGTTGACGTAGTTGCTGACGATCGGGTCGAGCGGCTGGCCCGTGCCCCACGGCGTGCTGTCGAACGGCACGCCCTGACCGATCGCGCCGGCGGCCGAAATCGTGTACGTCATTTTCCAACCGCCCGGACCGGCGCTGCGCGGAAAGCCGGTGATGGCCGAGGGGCACTTCCAACTGCCCGCATTGACGTACTTCTGCAGGACGATGCCGACCGTCGTCGGGTAGTTCGCGTCGAACGGGTCGGCCTCGACGCTGGTGAGGTTCACGTCCTCCATGAACGGCACGCGGTCACGAGATTCGTACGCGTACGTCAGGATTCCCGTCCAGATACAACGGAGGTTATTCCGGCAGACGGCCTGCCGGGCCTGCTCGCGGGCGCCCTTAAGCGACGGCAGGAGCAGCGCGATCAGCAGCGCGATGATCGAGACGACCACGAGCAGCTCGATGAGCGTAAACCCGCGGGGCCGCGCGCACCGCTGTGACGCGTGGCCGCGAGATCCGATGGAATCACTTGCGTTCACCTATGGTCCGTCCATGGCTGCGGCGAACCCGGCGTGATCGGCGAGATCAACGTCCGAGTCGCCATCGAACGCGCCTGCGGCGCACCCGCTACCCGCCGGCACATCAGCGCCGGCGAAGCAGTTCATGAATTCGGCCGCATCGAGCAGGTCGACGTCATCGTCTGCGTCGAAATCGCCAGGCGATGCGTCGGTCAAGACCAGCGTGAGTGACGGGGCCTTCGCGCCCGCCGGCACCGGGTTCAGCGACAGCGCCTCCTTCATGAAGAAGCTCGGAACGTCCGTCGGCGAACCCATGACCGCCACCTCGCGCAGCGAGGTAACATACACGAACAGCCGCCCGCCATCGAGCTGTTCCTGAAAGTAGCTGCGGACCAGCCCGTCCGATAGTTCCAGGTCGAGCTCGAACGTCACGTCAAAGGCGATCGGTTGCTGGGCCGGGGTATACGCGAGGGGAGCTCCGATGGCCCATGGCGTCGGCGTAAATTGCGCGACGGGCAGTTCCAAACCCTCGTTGTGCAGCCCCTTGACCGAGTCTTCAACGTGAAGCATCGCGCCGGTCACGTCCTGGAACACGAACGGAAACGGGTCCCTCGGCATGCTGGTGAGGTTCGTCGAACCGACGTAAATGCTCGTCTCGACCCAGTTCTCGTATGTGTAGACCGGTCCGAAGCCCGCGCCAAACAGCTCGATCGGCCGGCCGTCGTCCGGATCAGAGCTTTCGCCGTCCGTGTCTTGCGGATGGCCGCGCGGAAATCCGTCGGCGTTGATCACTTCGTCGCCATTCAGGTCGTACGTGAACCACTCGTCGGTCGACAAGTCGATCGGCCAGAACGCATTGGGCTGATTGGTCAGCGTGATCGTGATCGACTGAATGTCATAGGCGTCCGGGCCGAGTCCGGGCGTGATCTGCGCGGATGTGTCCCACGCGATGACCACGCAGCCATCCCGATCGTTGAACGGCCAGATGGCCGCGGCGCCAAAGCACGAACCTGTGGCACGCACGCCCGGCGTGAAATTGAACGGATAGTGCCAACGGTCGTCGCTAGGCGTCGCGAACGTGAAGCTCTGCGCGCCGGCGGTGGCGGCGCAAACAAGAACCAGGCCGGCGGCCAGCAGCGCAGTCTGAACAAAGGAACGCATTGGAGTTCGTGATCCGGCGATCGCTTCGAACATCGTCTCCCGCGCTCTAGTTTGCGAACTGTACCCCGTTCGCCAGCCGCGATGGGTCCTCTGCCAGGCGTCTGGGGGCGCCGCTGGCCGGACCGATGAGCATGTCCATGATTCCGATGACCGCTCGGAATACGGCCGCAGCCGCCTGGGCCAGCCCATCAAGCGCCTCGTTGGGCCAATCGAGGCCGCTCAGATCGCGGCGGAAGCGCTGCCAGCGCTGCGGATGCAGCGTTCCGTGCGGATCGAACGAGGCCAGACCGTCCGGACCAAGCTGCGGATATCGTGACAGCAGCATCGGCCGGAGAATGCGCGTTCCGTTGGTGGCGCCCTCGAGCACGTAGAGGTATCCGAGCAGCCGGGCCGGCACCGACTCGGAGTCGCGCCGCATCTCTTGCAACAATGCCTCGGTCGCGGGCAGCCTGGGCGTTCCGTCGGCGTCAAGCCCCATCGCTTCGAGGTCGGACCTCATCAGGTCAGCACGGAAATGATAGCCTTGAACCACCGCCCGGATCGAGGGCGTCGCCGTGAGGTGGTCGGCCAGGTGCCGTTCGAGCTGCCGATGAACCAGATAGAGCTGACTAAGCTGGGCAGCGAACGTCGTCAGCGAAAGACGCCCAGAGATCAGTTCTCGTTGGAACGGATGACGCTCGGCCCGATTGTGCAGCTCAGCCGTGCGATCGCGCACGTGCGTGGCGGCACTCACGACTGGTGGTGTCATCGTCAACACGCCAACTTCGTCTCGTTGCAGGTGCACTACACGCCTCCATCTGAATATCCAATGCGATTGAGACTCATTCTCAATAAGGTACAGGCATGCGCCGCCTCCCGTCAAGCGAGTCGTGGGGGACCTCTTACACACTCCGTCGACGTTCAGTGCCTGCGGTCAGAGGAACGGGATGTTGATAAGGCTTTAATAAAAGATGGTCACGATCAGATTTGGGTCACTGTGCTTGCCTTCGAACACACCGATCGTCGACGTCGCGAACTTGATTCGGATCTCGGGGTTGGAATCGGCCCAGGAGTTGATCTGCTCGTTCATGAACAGCAGCGCGCCGTCGTTGAGCTTGGCGTGAAAGATGCGGCAACGGGAAGCGCCTGCCGCGTCGGGCGACAGCGGTCGCGCGTACTTGGCATCGTTCCAGACATGGCCGGTCGTGCCGAGTGGCGTGGCGGTTCTTCCCACGTGTGCGCTCGTGTCGCTCGACGCGTGCCGTGGGGCGTCGGCCACGGGCAGCGTCTCAAGCGCCGGCTCTGGCGCCAGCGAGCTGCTCAGGGCAGGCTGACCCGCCGCTTCATGCGCACAGTGCGGGCACAGAAGCCGTCCCCCGATGCGCTTGGCGCGTCCGCTGGACAGGTGCTCCGGGTACACGGTCGCCCCGCATGCCTGGCAGGTCATGATCTCTTCGTCAGCCATGAGTGGACTCCTCAGCGTTGACGTCGCGCTGGCGCGCCGGCCTGCGGCCGCACGACTGCACGATAAGGCCGTTCACGACGCCTCGAACGCGGACACGATGGCCACACCAGCGGACACGCCCAGTCGCGATGCGCCCGCTTCAAGCATGGCCAGAGCTGTCCGCAAGTCTCGAATCCCGCCCGAAGCCTTCACTTTGATGGGGGCAGCGTGCTTGTGCATGAGCCGCACGGCCTCGATGGTTGCCCCGCCGGATGCGTGGAAACCGGTCGACGTCTTCACGAAATCGGCCTCGCCCTCGGCGGCGCAGCGGCAGCCGGCAATGATCTGGTCGGCCGACAGCAGGCCCGTTTCGAGGATAACCTTCAGAATCCGCCCCTGCGCGCCGGCGTGCACGGCCTTCGAGACGGCGTAGATGTCGTCGCGAACCGCGCCGACGTCGCCGGCCAGAAGCGCGCCGACGTGGATGACCATGTCGACCTCGGCCGCGCCGTCGTCGATCGCCCGGCGGGCCTCGTCGGCTTTGACATCGCTGCGCTGCGCCCCGAGCGGGAAGCCGGCCACGCTGGCCACACACGTGCGGCTGCCGCGCAAGCGCTCGGCGGCCGGCCGGACGTAGATCGGGTTCACGCACACGGCGAAGAATCCGTACTCACGAGCCTCGTCGCACAGCACGTCTACATGCGCGGGCGTCGCTTCCGGCTTCAGCAGCGTGTGGTCGATGGTTCGGGCCAGTTCGTGTCGGGTCACCGCCAGCTCCGTGTCAGATCCTTGCTCCCCGTTCAGCCGGATTCGCGCTGGGCTGCATTATACTTTTCGGTGTCGAATGGGCCAGACGTAACGGCGCGTGCCGCGGTCTCTGCCGCGCGGGCCTGGCCTGGTCGATACAGGTGCCCGGTCAACGCACGGCCGACATCGCGCGCTCGCGAAGCGTGCGGATGGCTACCACCGGGTCGGGCTTGCGGAACACCGCCGAGCCGGCCACGAACGTGTCGGCGCCGCTGGCGGCCGCTTGAGCGATCGTATCGGCGTCGATGCCGCCGTCGATCTGGAGTCGCTGGTGCAGCCCAAGCTGCCGGCGAAGTTCGCTGACCTTGGGAAGTACGTCGGGCATGAAGCGTTGCCCGCCGAAGCCCGGCCAGACGCTCATGACCAGCACGAGGTCGACCTCGGCGAGGATCGGCGCGATGGCCGATGCGGGCGTCGTCGGATTCAGACACACGCCAACGCTGGCGCCCAGATTGTGGATCTGCTCGATGATGCGGTGCGGCTCGGGCGCGATCTCGATCTGAAACGTGATATGATCCGCGCCGGCCTTGACGAACGGCTCGGCATAGCGGAGCGGGTCGGTGATCATCAGGTGAGCGTCGAAGAACAGCCGGGAGTGCGGCCGGAGCGACTCGATCACCGGCAGGCCGAAGCTCAGGTTGGGCACAAAGTGCCCATCCATCACGTCCAGGTGCAGCAGATCGGCCCCGTGCCCTTCGATCCGCGCCACCTCGTCGCGCAGCCGCGAGAAATCCGCCGCCAAGAGCGACGGCGCAATGCGGATGCCGGTCGAGCTCAGTGCGAATGGCGGCCGCGCCATGGTCGGTTCTCCAGCGTCAGCGTCTTCTACCGGCTCGCCGCGCACGTGTCGAGTTCCATCGCGCCGCAGCGGTGCGTACGGCGAGACTCCTCCAGACGCATCTGCACCGGTGCACCACATCAGTCCGGTGACAAACAGGCTACTTCAGCGGGGAGGCGCGTGCGATCCGCGGGTTGGGTGTGCCGCACTCTGGACATCGCCCGCTGGTGTTACCGGTTAGATCGTAGCCGCAGTTTCCGCACAAGCGTGGATCGAGCTTGCGGACGACGTCCTCATCTCGGACGCCCATGAAGCCGACGCTCAGGCCCGCGTCCCGGAGGACACGCGTGGCACGGCCGTTAATCGCCAAGAGTGTCAACAAGTTCGCGCAGGGCACGACCGTCAAGAACGAGAACAGCACGATTATAAACGGGTTGTAACGCAAGGCAGTCATCAACAGGACGAGGTACATGCAGGCTGCCAGCGCGGCGAAATAGTAGACCAGCGAGGCCACCCAAACGGCCCCTGGCCGCAAGAATACGCCGATGAGCGACAGGAGCACCATCGAGATGACCAATCCAAGGAAGATCCGGATGACCGCCCGCTGCCTTCCGGCGACCTGGCGCAGATCCATCTGCTTAGCGATGTGCGCGGGCAATGAGCGGACGATCGGCACGGCTCCGCCGCATGTCGAGCAAACGCGGCCCGAGTGTGCTCCCGCCGCACGACAGAAAGGGCACATGACCGTGGCCACGACACGCTCCCGGCGTGCAAGTCTCGATTCGCGCGACCGCACAGTCTATACTCGTTCGGGCGACGCGCACACAAGCGTCGAGCGCCGGTCGCCGGTCGAAGGGGTGCATGTGTCGATGGGAAGACGCTTGGCGTGCGCTGGGGTCGTCGTGCTGCTGCCGATGATGCTCGCGCTGTCTTGCGGCTCGGACCCGCCGGCTCGCTCCGGAATGGCGACCGGCGGCGCTGGGACTATGGACGCGCGGTCGCCTGGCGTTCCCGTCGGCGATCTGCCGGCGGTGCGCATGTTTGTGGCGTTTCCCAACCTTTCATTCCAGCGGCCGCTGCTGCTGACGCACGCCAACGACGACAGCGGGCGTTTGTTCGTCATTGAGCAGACCGGGCGGATATTCGTGTTCGCCGACCGGCCGGACGCGTCCGAAGCTGAGGTTTTTCTCGACGTTCGCGAGCGCGTGCGGAGCTGGCCGCGGTACTTCAACGAGGAGGGCTTTTTGGCGCTGGCCTTCCATCCGCAGTACCGCACGAATGGCTACTTCTACGTCTGCTACACGGCGTCGAACCCGCGGCGCTCGGTGTTGTCGCGTTTGAGCGCCTCGGCCGACGATCCGGACCGGGCCGACGCCAACTCCGAGTACATCCTGCTGGAGGTGGATCAGCCGTATGCCAACCACAATGGCTCGACCGTCATCTTCGGCCCGGATGGCTACCTGTACGTCAGCCTCGGCGACGGCGGCTCGGCTGGCGATCCGGAGAACCGCGCGCAAAACCTGGGCGCGCTGCTCGGGAAAATCCTGCGAATTGATGTGAACCGCGAGGAAGGCGGCCGGCGCTACGCCATCCCATCAGACAATCCATTTGTCGGCCGAAGCGCTGTGCGCGGCGAAATCTGGGCTTATGGGCTGCGCAATGTCTGGCGGATGAGCTTCGATCGTCAGACCGGCGACCTGTGGGCCGGCGACGTGGGCCAGAACGCACGAGAGGAGATCGACCTGATCACGCGCGGCGGTAATTACGGCTGGCGCATCCGCGAGGGGAGCCGCCGGTTCACCAGCGAATCATCGAGCGATCCGCTGATCGATCCGATCGTCGAGTACAGTCATCCGACCGGCCTGTCGGTCACCGGCGGCTATGTCTACCGCGGCAGCCGCGTGCCGCGACTGCAGGGCGTCTACATCTACGCCGACTACGTCACAGGCCGCATCTGGGGCCTGCGCCTCGAAGACGGACGCCTGACCGCCCACCGCCAGCTCCTGCACCAGCCCAAGAACATCCTCTCGTTCGGTGAAGGGCCCGACGGTGAGCTGTACCTCCTGGTCGAGGACGGCAAGATCTATCAGCTTGAAGAGTCGTAGCCGATGTACGCCATCGCGCTCATGACTGACCGTGCGCGATTTGTGGGCGTCCGCCGGTGTGGCATGGCCAAGCGAAAGCGCGGCCATGCCGGCGGCCTGCAGGCCTGAGCTGCACGTGGGTATGCCACATGGACGACGAGAGTCCCGGTGAGTTGCACGCCCTTCCGAGCTACGGCAGCAGGTCAGTAACTGCGACTTGCACCGACGGCAGGACCAGCGGAGAGGCTGCCTGACCCCTTAGAAGAATAACCCGCTCCGCATATCGATAACCAAACGGGCGGGTAAGATCGGCGACGGGCGTGCGGTAAACCTCGAGTTGCTGCTTGGGCAGGTTCAGAATCCAATAGTCGGCGATGCCACACTTGGCATAAGCGCCCCCCTTGTGCCGGCGATCATATGACAGCGACGTGTCGCTGACCTCGACGATCAGCACGGCCGTCGTCGGATGGCCCGTGTGGTTGTAGTCCCGCTCGCGCCCACCCACGACGGCCACGCCCGGTTCCGGCACCGATGCCTCAGCGATCAGCAGCGGACCCTGTGTACGCACCCAATACTCATCGCCGAATACGTCGGTCAGCACCCGGGACACCAGGCTGACCCCCGCGAAGTGCTCATGCGTTTGCGCAGACATCAGCATGATTCTCCCACCGAGCAGTTCGACGCGCTGGTCGCGAAACAACCCCGTCTCGGCGAGTTGAACGTACTCATCATACGTAAAGCGGCGCGCGGCCGGGCCTCTGACTCGCTCGATCGTCGTGTGCATGACCGTCTCTCCAGCGCATTGTATCGCGTCCGGGCGTTGCGCGACAACTGGAGGACTCAGTAGTCCCCCTATTTCGACGTGACGGCCTCGGACCGCAACAGGGCACGATATTTGTTGGATTTATCCGGCTGGCCGGCTGATTCGTAGAATCGGATCAGGCGTTGCAGCGCGGCCTGCGACGTTGGATGCGCATCGCCGCGCTCCGCGCGAATCTGCGTCAGGCTGGTGAGCAGCAGCGGTTCGGCCTCGTCGTGCCGGCCGAGAACGCTCAAGCAATCGCCCAGCCGGCTCTCGAGCAGCGAGATCGTGATGTTGCCATCCGGATGTTTGGCACGTTGGACGGCGATCGCGTCGCGGTAGACCGGTTCGGCGTCCGCGTGTCTGTTCTGCGCCTCCAGCGAGGCTGCCAGGTTGGCCAGGCAGTGCGACGAACGCGATTCGTCGGCGTGCTTGCGAAGGATCGCGACGGCTTCACGAAACAACGGCTCGGCCGCGGCTGCATCGCCGCGCTTGAGCGTGAGCATGGCCACGTTGTTGAGCGACACGACCAGGTCGGGCGAATCGGGCCCGAGCACGTTGCGGTCGATCTCCAGCGCTTGGCGAAACGCATCGAGCGAGCCCGCCTCGTCGCCCTTTTCATTGAGCAGATTCGCGAGGTCGACGAGCGTGTCGGCCACGTCGGGATGCATGTCTCCCCGCGCGCGGCGGGCGATGTCAAGCGACTCGCGATAGAGCGGCTCGGCGGCGGCCAGGTCGCCGCGATCGTGCAACAGCGACGCCAGATCGCTAATCACAGCCGCCAGATCCGTGTGGTGGTCGCCCAGCAGCGTTCGGCGAAGCTCGATCGCCTCGCGCAGCAGCGGCTCGGCTTCGGCGTTTCGCCCGCGAGCCTGCTCGAGCAGCGCCAGCGAGCGTAGATAGGTCGCGGTCTGCACATGCTGGCGCCCAAACGTCTGCAAGCTGATGTCCAACGACTCGCGCAGCAGAGGCTCGGCCGCGTCGAGGTCGCCTCTCTTTCGAAGCAGGACGCCCAGACGATTCATGGGAAACGCCATGCGCGGAAGATTCGGAACCGGCTGGCGCCGGCGGATGTCCAGCGATTCGCGCAACAACGGCTCGGCCACGTCGGCGTGACCCTGGTCCTCGAGGATTTGGGACAGGGCGTCGAGCGAGTCGGCCACGTCTGGATGGTCGGGGCCAAGGACACGCCGCCGCAGCTCCAGCGCAGCTCGCGCCGACTCCTCAGCCTCCGTAAACGCCTTCCTCTTTCGCAGGATGTTCGCCAGCGTGGCCAAATCGTAGGCCACGAACGGGTGGTCAGGACCGAGCCGCGCGCTGCGAATGGCCAGTGACTCGCGGCAGGCCGCCTCGGCCCCGTCGAGGTCGCCCAGCTCGCCCAGACAGGTTGCCAGGTTGTGCAGCATCGTTCCGACGTATGGGTGATCTGCGCCGAGCAGCTTGCGATAGACGTCAAGAGCTTGCTGCGTGTGCTCGGCAGCGGCAGCATAGTCGCCCTGCGCCGAGTCCATCAGTGCCAGGCTGGCCAGCCCGTTAGCCACATCGACATGTTCGTCGCCGTGCAGGCGGCGGCGCATGTCGAGCGCTGCGACGCAGTGCTGTTCGGCCTCGGTGTAGTCACCCGTCTTGTAAAGCATCAGGGCCAGTGCGTTGAGGCTGTCGGCCACGTCGGCGTGCTCCGGGCCAAGCAGCCGCCGCCGCAGGTCGACGGCCCCGCGCAGCAACGGCTCGGCCCGATCGTGATCGCTCTGCGCGTCCAACGCCCGGCCGAGGCCGTACATGCTCTGGGCGACATCCCGGTGCTCGGCGCCGTACAGTTTCTGGCGGATATCGAGTGCAACTTGCTGATGCCGTTCGGCGCGCTCGTATTTGCCGAGGCCGAAGTAGGCATTGCCGACCGCTTCGTGCACCATGGCCTGCACGTCCGGCTGGTCGGCCAGTTCGGTGTCGATCCGCTCGGCTGCCTGGCTCAGGGCTTCCTCCACGGTCAGATTCGTCTCCGGCCTGCGGTTCGGGTCCGCCGCCGTCAGCATGTTCTCGAGAAACGAGTTGGCCCGGCGGGCTTTCTCGGCCTGGAGCGAGGCCTCGCTCGCAGAGTGCTCGGCCGCGATGCGATCGTGAGCCGCGCGGTCGCGGGCCTCGATGGCCGCATCGCGCTGGGCGACGACTTGCGTGAACGACACGATCGTGATCAGCGCCACGAGCAGAACCGCGCTGCTGCCGACGACGGTCACGGCTGGATTCCGCCGAATCCAACGCCGGGTGCGCGAGAGCAGCCCAGCCCGACGAGCCAGTACCGATTCATCAGCCAGAAAACGCCGGAGGTCGGCGGCCAGCTCGGCCGCTGTCCCGTAGCGGGCCTGGGGCGACTTGCTCAGGGCCTTGAGCAGGATCGCATCCACATCGGGACTCACGCCTGGACGCAGACGCGACGGCGGCACCGGATCGCGCTCGGCGATGCGTTGTAAAAGGTCGCCGAGCGCCCCACCTTCGCCGGACGCCAAGACGCCGGTGATCAGCTCGTACGCGATCGCGCCGAGCGAGTAGACGTCGCTGCGGACGCTGAGCTGGTCGAACTCGCCGCGCGACTGTTCGGGCGACATGTATCCGAGCGTGCCCAGAAGCTGGCCCGGCGTAGACAGCGTAACGTCCAGCCACTCGTGCGAGGTCGGATCCATGGCCTTGGCCAGCCCGAAGTCGAGCAGCCGCGGCTGGCCGCGCTCGTCGACCAGGATGTTCGACGGCTTGAGGTCGCGATGCAGCACGCCGCGCTGATGGGCGTAGTCGACGGCGTCGCAGACCGACGCCATGAGTTGCAGCACGCCACGGGTGGTGCGCGCCGCCCCGTCGATCAAATGCTGGTGGACGTAGGCGTCGAACGTCTGCCCATCGACATACTCCATCACGTAGTAATAGCTGCCGCGTACGATGCCCGAGTCCAGTACAGAAACGATGCCCGGGTGCTGCAGCCGCGCCACGAGTTCGACTTCTCGCTCGAATCGCCGCCGGGCCACGTCGCCGGAGCGGCCGCTAACGATCATGAACTTGATGGCTACCCGGCGGCCGGTAGCCTGCTGATAGGCTTCATAGACCGCCCCCATGCCGCCGCGTCCGACGCAGTCGACGATGTCGTAGCCGTCGAGCTCGGGGAATGCCGTCGGCGCATCAGTCGAAACAGACGCAGGCAGCGCCTCCAACTCAGATGAGCCGGCCTGCGCGCCGCCTCGCGTGCGGCGGACAATCGTGTGCAGCACTTCGGCTCGAACCCGCGCCCGGTCAGAGACATCCGGAAACATCGCCAGGACCTGGTCGATTGAAACGCGCTGGCCGCTGCTACGGCGCTCGAAATAGCGCTTCACGACGGCGGCCGCGTCCGACGACTCACGGGTATTCATCGAGGCAACCCTCGGGGAGAAGGCTCGACCGCTTTGCGTGGCACGGGCTTCCAGCCCGTGAAACGTCGCAGGGGCTTCTAGCCCCTGCGCTCGCCCTCCGCGACGAGCGCTTCGCCACGGCCTAGAAGGCCGTGGGACGAAACACGGGCAAGATGCCCGTGCCACGCAGCGCAGACCTTGCAAGAGTTCGGCGCCGTGGTCCGACGGCCGAACCGTGCTATTATACCACGGCATGTCCAGCGACAGCGCGGCGAGTGACGACCCGCAGTTGATCGATGCCTGGTGCCGTCAGGCTGCCGCCGGCGACCTGCCCACACTTGAGCGCCTCCTGGCCCACTACCATGAGCGTTTTCTCGGCCTGATTCTTCGTAAAATCGGGCTTGATTGGCGCGGCCGAATTGAGCCAGAAGACGTGCTGCAGGAGGCCTACATCGAGGTCTATGCCGACATCGCCGGCTTCACCTATCGCGGTCCGGACTCGTTCTATCGCTGGGTGACGCGAATCATCGATCACCAGTTTGTCGACCACGTCCGGCGGCACCGCCGCAAGAAACGTGACATCGCGCGTGAGGCCGTCGCACCGCGTGGTGAGTCCTCGGCCTTCGATGCGCTGCTCGACCGTTGTGCCTCGGATGCGCGCACGCCCAGCGCGGATCTGCGCCGTGCCGACGCCGTCGGCGCGCTCATGAGCTGCATCGCCCAGCTTCCAGACGACTACCGGGTCGTGGTGCAGCGGCTGTATCTGCGTCAGGAGCCGCTGGCCGCCATCGCCACTGACCTGGGCCGGTCGGAAGACGCGGTCCGCCGAATGGGCCTGCGGGCCATCGAACGGCTCCGGGCCGGCCTCGGGCGGGCATCGCACTACCTCAGCACGCACGGCTGATACACCGGCGTACCCACCGCAACAAACACCGGGGTGTCATGGGTGGCATGAAGTGCGATGTCGTGCGGCAGCCGTAGCGCAGGCCTCCGGCCTGCACGTACCGCAGGCGTCCCGCCTGCGAGTCGCGCCGGAGTCCCAGCCGCGCGTGGAGAGCGACGCACGGCAGTCGGCGACTCGCAGGCCAGAGGCCTGCGGTACGTGCAGGCGGGACGCCTGCGCTACACGGCGCGGTCATGCCGTAAGACGCCGCCGCGAGTCCGGCATGCCCTCGCTTCCCATGGGGAACGCCACACCCGGCACAACGACGCACGAGCGTGATTTGAGTCTCGTGGACTTGGCTGCCACCGCCTCAAGGCAGCGGCTATGATGTGCGCGATGGCTACGCGCATCGATCAGGCTCAGACGATCAAGGAATACCTGGCGCGGCAATTTCCTTCGTCGCACGAGCGCACGCGCCGTCAGATGGTCGAGTTCGGCCGCGTGAGCGTGAACGGCCAGATCGTCAAGTCGCTCAAACAGCCGCTTCGTCCGGGTGACCGAATCTCGATCGGGGCCAAGAAGGTCGTCGCGCTGCCGCGCGGCATTGAGCGCGTGTACGAGGATGACCATATCTTCGTTGTGACCAAAGCCAGCGGCCTGCTGACCATCACGACGCCCGGCGAGAAGCGGCCCACGGTGCACGCGCTGCTTAACGACTACGTCCGCGCGGCGGGGACGGGCGAGCGGGTGTGGTGCGTCCACCGGCTGGACCGCGACGCATCGGGCCTGCTCGTGCTGGCCAAGACGGAGTCGGCTTGGCGCTGGCTCAAAGACGACTTCCGGGCTCGCCGCGTGAAGAAGGCCTACGCGGTCCTGGCTGAGGGCCGCGTCGAGACGGCGCCGGGCGCGGCGCATGGCGGCTACCAGACGATCCAGTCGTTCCTGCGCGAGAACGCGCGAAATCGCATGGAGTCCGTGGAGGACTTTGCGACGGCCGAGGACGACGATGCCGGTGGGGCCAAGCTCGCCGTGACGCGCTATCGCGTCGAGCAAACGGGACCCGATTGCACGCTCCTGCGGGTGGAAACGGATACCGGCCGCAAGCATCAGATTCGCGTGCACATGGCCGAGATCGGCCATCCGGTCGCCGGGGACCGCGAGTACGGCTCGCTCGAGGCCCGTGGGGAAGGCCGGATTGGACGGCTTGGACTGCATGCGTGCGAGCTGGTGTTCAACCACCCGCGAACGGGGCAACCGATGCGCTTTGAGAGCCCAGCGCCGGCCAGTTTCGTCAAGGCGCTGCGCGACACACCGGGCACGGTCGCAACGATACGGGAACAGCCGATCCGTCAAAGCTCCCGAGGCGTGCAACAGCGCTCGACATGTGGGCGAACCCCGGCAGGTGCGCATACGCACGATGGCCGGTACGCGCGTCGCGCAGTCCGAAAGCGACGGTCGCGGCGATGAAGCATCGAAGGCGCCAGCGAAATGACCAGCGCGAGCCGCCACCGCCGCACAGCGCTCGTCCGCGCCGCACCGCGACTCCGGACGGACACATGGCGGCGCCCGGCGCGGCCCGGCGTGCGCCGCATGAACTCGACACGTCGTGGGAAGGCGTGGCCGAGTGGTACGACGATCTCGTTGACGAGCGCGGGAGTGACTACCACCGGAACATCGTTATCCCCGGAGCCTTGCGCCTGCTCGGCAACGTGCGGCACAAACGTGTGCTCGACGTGGCTTGCGGACAGGGTGTGCTTTGCCGCGAGTTGAAGCGGTTGGGCGCAAGCGTCGTGGGGATCGACTCGTCGCCGGCCCTGATCGAGCAGGCTCGCCGCCGGTCGGGCACGTCGGCCAGCGCCGGGCTGAGGAGCCTCGAGCGCCTGGATCCCAATGCGCCGATTAGCTTCTTCGTCGTCGACGCCCGCGACCTTGACAACGCCACTGGCGGCGATGGCTCGCCGCCGGGCCGCACGTCGCTGTTCGCGCGGCGTTCGTACGACGCCGTGTGCTGTATCCTTTCGATCCAGAACATCGATCCGATTGGCCCAGTCTTTGCAGGTGTCGCGCGGTTGCTACGGCCAAGCGGCTGCTTGGTGATCGTCATGCTGCACCCTGCCTTTCGCGCGATCGGGCAGACGGCGTGGGGCTGGGATGAGCGCCAGCGTCGACAGTTCCGCAGGGTTGACGGATACCTCACACCGGGCGAATCGGCCGTGAGAATCCGGCCGGGCGCCGATCCGGCGCTGACGACACTTACGTTTCACAGGCCGCTGCAGAGTTATTTTCATGAGCTGGCTGCCGCCGGCTTGATGGTCGACGCGCTCGAGGAGTGGCCGTCGCACCGCCGCAGCCCGCCGTCGCCGCGCGCCGCCGAAGAGGACCGCGCCCGGCGCGAGATTCCGCTCTTTCTCGGTTTGCGCGCTCGCAAACCGGCTGGGGCGTAGCGTTGCTTCGACGCGGTCGGCGCGCATCTCATTCTAGGGTGGCATGGCCAAGCGAAGCGCGGCCATGAAGTCGACTCGCCACGCGTCATGCCCGCGCTTCGCTTGGGCATGCCACCCAACGCCAAAGGCCGCGACGAACGCTTGCCCAAGCCACCCGAATGGCGCATCTCGCGCACGGTGATTTAGCCGTGCGTCATGTCCGCGCTTCGCTCGGGCATGCCACCCGCCGCGCCGCTACGGTTGTCATCTCCGGCGCGGCTTGCTTGCATTCGCAGGGCGTCGTATAGTCCGCAGCATCATGGCTGAGAACTTCGCCGACCGACTGTTGACCGCAATCCGCCGCAAGGGCACGCCTGCCTGCATTGGCATCGACCCCGAATACGGGCGCCTGCCGGCCGACATTGCCGACCAGAAGGAGATGAACGATGCGGCCGACACCGACTCGGCGCTCGACGCCATCCTCGAGTTTTCGCGGCGGGTCATTCACGTGGTGGCCCCGCTGGTACCGGCCATTAAGCTCAACATTGCCTTCTTCGAGCGTTACTACTGGGATGGCGTCGAAGGGTATTACGACCTCATCCAGGAGGCGGCTGAACGGGATCTGATCGTGATTGGCGACGTCAAGCGGGCGGATATCGGCCATTCGAGCGCCGCTTACGCCGAAGCGCATCTGGCCGAGCCCGAGTTTTCGAACATGGAAGACCTGGTTGCGCCCGATGCCGTCACGGTCAACAGCTACTTTGGGCTCGACGCACTTCGGCCGTTCCTCGATGTCGCCCGAAGCGAGCAGAAGGGCTTATTTGCTCTGGTTCAGACCAGCAACGAATCGTGGAACGATCTGCAGGGCTTGAAGTTGGAATCGGGACTGACCGTCGCGGAGAAAGTCGCCACGCTGGTCAATGGCTGGGCCGGCGACGCCGGGTTGATCGGCAACAGCGGATTCTCGAGCCTGGGGGCCGTGATCTCGCCGCGCGATGCCGAGTCGACCGCCAAGCTGCGGGCCATGCTGCCGCACTCGTTCCTGCTCGTTCCGGGCTATGGCGCGCAGGGCCGCGGGGCGGAGTCGGTCGCGCCCTGCTTCAAGAGCGATGGAACCGGGGCGATCATCACGGCCTCGAGGAGCGTGATCTACGCCTACGAGGACATGCGCTACGTCGAGCGATTTGCTTCGGAATGGGAACGCTGCGTCGAGCAGTCCTGCCGCGACTTCATTGCCGACATCGCGCGCGTCTGGCCGCGCTGACGTTCGGAGCGCAACGTAACTCGGATCGCCCGCCTGTTGCTCAGGGACACGGATGTCCGAATGATCGCGAATCCGCCGGCCACCTTCCGCCTCACCGACCTCGAGTCGCCAAACGCGTTCGCCGGCCTGCGCGTGCTGGTCATGGGTCTGGGCCGATTTGGCGGCGGGATCGGCGTGACGCGTTTTCTGGCTGATCGAGGGGCCAACGTCACGGTAACCGATCTGGGTGACCCGTCGACGCTGGCCGGATCGGTCTTGAAGCTGTCCGACCTGGCCGTTCGCTTTCGACTCGGCTGCCACGACGAAGACGATCTCGATCACACCGATCTACTGGTCGTGAGCCCGGCGGTCGACAAGCGCAAATCGGCCTTCTTCCAGGCGGCTGCTCGCCGCGGAATTCCGTGGACGAGCGAGATGAACCTGTTCCTGCAGCGCTGCCCGGCCCGGCTGATCGGGATCACCGGGTCGGCGGGCAAAAGCACGACCTGCGCGATGCTGGGCGCGATCCTGTCGCGGGCGGCAGCTGGCGGCGCGGCGACTCTCGGCCGCGTATGGATCGGCGGGAACATCGGCGTGTCGCTGCTCGGTGAGCTGCCGGCCATGACCTCGCGCGACACGGTCCTGCTCGAGTTGTCGAGCTTCCAGCTTGAGGACGCGGCCCATGTCCGCCGCAGTCCGAGTGTCGCTGCCATTACCAACATCGCGGCGAACCACCTCGACCGGCACGGGGCGTTTGAGGACTACGTCGCAGTCAAGCTCAATATTGTCCGATTCCAGAAGCCGGGGGACCGGGTTTTTCTGCGCCGAGATGATCAGTCGCTGGTCGACAGCGTGCGGGCGATCACCGAACAGACAGGTTCGGTTATCGACTCGGTCGAGGCACGCAACCGCGACTGGCGCCTGCGTGTTCCGGGCCAGCACAACCTCCGCAATGCGGACATGGCGGCGACCATCGCCGCGACGCTTGGCGTGCCCGATGACGACATCGCTGGTGCGCTGGCCGACTTTGCTGGATTGCCACATCGGCTGCAGCACGTTGCGCGCGTGGGCGGAGTCGACTATTACAACGACTCCAAGTCAACGACACCCGAAGCCACACTGACGGCGGTGCGGTCGTTTGACCGGCCTGTGACCGTGCTCCTGGGCGGTGCGGACAAGCATCTGCCGCTGGACGAGTTGGCGCAAACCCTGGCCGCGCGGGCCAAGGCGGTCATCTGCTTCGGCGCGGCCGCCGATCGGTTCTACGAGACGCTGCAGCACGCGTTGGGCGAGCGCGCTGCGGCGTACTTGGAGCGTTGCGGTAGCCTGGCCGCCGCGGTCGAGGCGGCAGGCCGCCGGAGTGCCTCGGGCGACATCATTCTGCTCTCACCGGCTTGCGCCAGCTACGACGAATTCATCAATTACGAAGCACGTGGCGAGCGATTCGTCCGACTGATCGCCGGGCGAATGGCGGGCACCTAGCTGGCTGCTACGGCACCAACGCACCGGTGAACGCGTCCTGAAGCCCCGCGAAGTCCAGCAGATCGACGCGAGAATCGTCGTTGAACTCGAAGTACACGCACGAGGCGTCGAGCGGGGTCGATGGGCCGGTCAAGCAATCCGGAAACTTGCGAAAGTCGAGCAGGTCGACATCGCCGTCGCTGTTCGTATCGAAGGCAAGCGGTGCGGGCGTGATGCACACGGCCGTGTAGAACTCGTCGTCGGGGAACGGGTCGCGGAACAGCGTCCCATCGCCAGCCTGCACCGTCACGAAGTAGTCCATCGAAGCCACGCACGCCGCCTGCGGGAACGCCACCACGTAGCCGAACTCGACCACCTCGCCGGTCGGAATGGCCATGAATCCGCCGTCGTCCACGCGCACGTGCAGCGTCACCGATTCGGGAACGATCGTCCCGGTCACCACTTCCACAGCCACCAGCAGGCTTGTTCCCTTCAGTGTGTCGACCTCGCTCACCAGTCCGTCGGGATACGACAGCACGAGCACCGGGCAACTCAGCGCCCCCTGTACGCCCGCGAACGTGATCGGCGTGCCGCCGTTGCTCATGTTCGGACCGGTGCAGCCGCCGTGGGTGTGGATGCCAATCGTCCGTCCCGTCGAGGCCCGCAACATCGGCGAACCCGAGTTGCCGCCGGTCGTGTCGAGCAGATGGCGCAGCGACGGAAATGATGTTCCTGGGACGATTGTGACGTTGATCAGCGGACCATCGCTGCGCTGCTGCACCTGATTATCCGCACCCATGTCGCTGCCGTAGCCGTAGATGATAAGCGGTTCAGGGAAGACGGTCGGGATGCTGGCGGCCAGCGGAATATAGGCCTGCTGTGCTTCAATGGGCAGCAGGCCGGTCTCCGTGTTGGGCAGGCACTTGAAGTGAAACCAGTCGTTGCCGAGCCCCTGCGTGGCCATCGACTCGGTTGGGCCGTCGAGTGGGTACTGTTCGGAAGGCGGCGGGTGCTGCAACATGCCGTTCGCGAGCGACGGCGGCACGTTGAATTGGGCGACATCGGTCGTCGCGGCACAGTGTCCGGCCGAAAGGAGGCACCCGCCGGGCGAGTAGAGGGCCGCCGTACATGACGCGGGCATCAGACGGCAAACAGCCGGGTGGTCCGATGGCGAGCGATCATCGGTTCCGCACAACGTCAGCAACTCGATGACCGGCTGGCTAATAAACGCCTGGTCGATGGCGTATTCGTTACCTTCGGTCTTAGGTCCGGCGATCAGCTCGATGCGGACCGCAGAACCGTTGAAGAACGCTGACGAATCGCCCCACTGCTGCAACCCTTCGGCGGTGAGGTGTTGCACCGCCCCGTCGAGCAGCGACGTCAGCTTGAGCGTGCTGCCGGGCGCCAGCACCGTGTTCTCGAAGAAGAGCCGTATGAACGCCGCGCCGGGAACCTCGACAACGTCCTCATAAACGGTCACAGCCTCGCCGCTCGCGTTGTCGAGCGCGCCCGACTCGGACTCGACCGTGGTCATGGCGCCGATCGGCGGACCAAGCTGGGCGAGCACGGTGATCGGACTTGCAAACAGGATGACGAACGGCGCGAGGCGCGCAACCGCTCCCGGCAAGTGTGGGCTATGCAACGACGTGCTCCTCTACACTGATCAACACGACGCCTTTCCCTTCACGACGCTGCGCATTATAGCAGAAGCACACTGTGGCGTCAGCGCCCGAGCAGCCAATTGCGGCAGTAAACTGCCCGCTATTGATTGTAACGAAGTCTTGATTCTGCGTTGATAGCGACACTGTCGAATTGTGCGGTATAATCGGACCGTTCGATGAGTAAGCCCCGGCGACATTTAAGTTCGACGAGACGCCGAGAGGCCAGCGGTCCGCCGGACGCACGCATCAAACCAGGAGCTCGTGTCACCCGCGCTACGCCGCGGACGCTGGGAGCGGTCATCGGATTGGCGATGGTAGCGATCGCGGGCTACGCACTGGCTGTGCAGTTTCGGCCGCTACCAGGCGTCGCTGTTCCGATGCGCCCAGACGCGCTCGATGCGGCCGTGTCCGAGGTCGTCCAGAGGTATATCGCCCACGCCCAAGTCGCGCCGCGCGACGCGGCCCGACACGCGACACTCGGCTTGGTCTACGAGGCGAACGGCATCTGGCCCGAAGCGGCCGCGGCTTTTGAGACGGCTATCAAGCTGGATCCGCACGAGCCGCTGGCGCGCTACCACCTGGCGATCGTCCTGCGAAGCGGCGGCGATCCAGCCGCCGCGCTGGCCGTGCTCCGCGATCTGGTCCGACGGCATCCAGACGTCGCGGCTTTTCAGCACCGGCTGGGCGAGGCACTGCTGGAGGCGGGAGTGCCGGACGAGGCGGCGCGGGCGTTCCAGGCTGCGATCGACCTCGCGCCATCCGCACCGGAAAGCTACGTCGGACTGGCGGACGCGAAGTTGTCGGGCGGCGACTACCAAGGCGCGGCTGCCGTGGCGCAGCAAGCGCTACGGCACGACCCGGCGTACGGCCGGGCGCACTACGTGCTCGGCCTGGCCTACCGCGGTCTCGGCAAGCTAACCGAGGCCGAGCAGGAAATCAGCCGGGGCCTGGGAGCGGGCAAGCGCTTCATACGCGACGCCTGGAGCGACCGGCTGACCGACTACATGATGGGCTGGTCATCGCTGATCGATCGCGCCGTGGACTTCATCGACGCGGGCAAGTTCGCCGAGGGCATTACGCTTCTGCAGCGCGCGCTGACCGTGCGCCCAAACGACGTGGACGCCCTCAACAATCTGGCGGTCGCCTATATCTCCAGCCAGCAGCCGGAAAAGGCCCGTGAGGTGCTGCTGCGGGCTGAGCGGGCCGACCCAAACGCCTTCGCCACCCAGATCAATCTGGCGGCTTGCCATCTCGAGCTCGCGCGACTCGACGAAGCCCTGCGTTATGCCGACCGGGCTGTAAGCCTCGCTCCCGGCAAGGGTCAATCTCACTTGACGCGCGGCCGCGTGCTGATGAAGCTCAAGCGGTTTGAGGACGCGCTCTCCGCACTCCGACAGGCCGCCGCGCTCGACACGCGCAACGCACAGGTCTTCCTGGATATGGGTGACGCGTGCGTGCTGCTCGAGCGCATCGCGGAGGCCCGCGAGCACTATGAGGCAGCGCTCGCGCGGCTCCCGGCGTATTGGCCGCTGCACGTCAGCTTGTGTGGCGTGTACATGCGGCTCGGACTTCCTGACAAAGCCGAGGAAGCGCTGAGTGCGGCCCAATCGCTCGCACCTGGGCATCCACGCGTCCAGCAACTGGCGTCGGACTTCGCCGCGTTTCAGGACCGACGTCGCGCGAGGTGAGACGACTGCCGCTTGCTGCAATCTCGCGCAAAGCGCGCAAGCAGCACGCACGCGGGGCTCACATGACGGCGATGGGCGATAGCGCGTGCGCGAATCGGTCGCACGCGCGTTTGCGCGAGCCTTGAACCGGCTCCGCCGATCAGGTAAACTGTATACGCCTGAATGCAAGAGTGTGTTGACTTGCACACAGTTTCGTCAGGTTGGCGGAGCTCGCAGGCTTAGCGAGACGTAGAAGCGGCGACCATGAACCGGCAGCGGGTCAAACCCAACAAAGTCGCGTTGGCACGCGAAGCAGCACGGCCGTCGGCGGGCGCGTCGATGCGCGCCACGCGCGCGACGCTTCTGGCCGGCGCCTGGCTTATCGGGCTGGCCGTCGTCGCCACCGGCGGTTACGCCGTGGCAATTCACCGTCGTCCAGCACCGCTTGTGGCACTTCCCGCGCAGCTCGATCGGCTCGACCGGCCGGTGGCCGAGCTTGTGCGGCGCCAGGTAGCCCATGCCCAGGCCCAGCCGCGCGACTCGAATCGGCACGTGACGCTTGGTTTGGTCTATGAAGCCAACGGCGTGTGGCCGGAGGCAGCCGACGCGTTCGAGACGGTCGTCGAACTGGACCGTGACGAGCCGCTCGCGCGGTATCACCTGGCCATTGCCCTGCGTCATTGCGGTGAGCCTGAGGCGGCGCTGACGATCCTGCGAGCTCTTGCCGCTGAACACAAGGATCGTGCCGCCTTCCACCATCGCCTGGGGGAGGGCCTGCTCGAGTCTGGCCTGGCGGCCGAGGCAGCCGCGGCGTTCCGGATCGCCATCGACCGGGCGCCGAGCTCGCCGGAGGGCTACGTCGGCCTGGCCGACGCGCTGCTGTGCAGCGCCGAGTATGCCTCCGCCGCCTCGCTGGCGACGCGCGCCGTTGAGCTCGACGGATCGTACAAGCGGGCACACTACGCTCTCGGTTTGGCCCAGCGCGGCCTCGGCCTGTCGGTCGAGGCAGAGGAGCAACTCGGCAACGGCCTCGGTGCGCGTAAGCGCTACATGCGCGACGCCTGGAGTGATCGTCTCCCTGAATACATGGTCGGCTGGACTTCCCTGATCCAGCGCGGCCTGGACTGCCTGAACGCCGGGAAAACGGCTGAGGCGATCGCGGCCTTCCAGCGTGCGGTCGCCCTGCAACCCGACGACGCGCAGGCCATGAACAACCTGGCGTTTGCTTACCAGTTGAACCAGCAACCCGACCGAGCCCGAGAGGTGTTGCTCCGCGCGGAACGCGCGAATCCCGATCACTTCGCGACGCAAATCAACCTGGCCACGCTCGACCTCGATGCCCGACAATTCGACGCAGCCCTGTTGCGGGCCGAGCGCGCCGTGGGCATGGCCTCTGACCGAGCCGAGGCCCATTTTGTGCGCGGGCGGGCGCTGATGCCTCTGAATCGCATCGAGGAAGCGCTAGCCGCCTTCAAGCAGGCGGCTGGATTAGACGCTCGAAAAGTCGAAGTCTACCTGGATATGGGCGATGCTTGCGGGCTGCTGAATCGCTGGGCCGAAGCGCTGCAGCACTTCGAGACCGCCGTGCCGCGCCTGCCGGACCATTGGGGGCTCCGTGTGCGACTGGGCCGCGTGTACATGAAGTTGAATCGACTTGACCAGGCCGAGGCAGCCCTGCAAGTCGCACAGGCGCTGGCGCCGCACGAGCCCCAGGTGATCAAGCTGGCCGAGCAATTGGCCGAACAGCGGAAGCGCTGATCAGTCGAGGGCAACTATACGATGCGAGGCGACTCTACCGATCACCGAGTAGCCTGCCGCCGGCCGGCTCGAGCGGCCCTTGTCGTCGTGTTCATCTTGACAGCGCTGCTGATCGGCGCTGGCGCGGGCTGGTGGTGGTCGCAACCCGGCCCAAGCGCCATCCGGACAAAGACCCGCACGCCAGCCGACCCGTCACCCGATGGAGCCTGGTTCGAGGAGGCCGCCAAAGCATCCGGGCTGGCGTTCACACACCGGCCCGCGCGGGCGATTCGCTACTGGTTTCCGGAGATCATGGGCAGCGGTGTCGGGCTGTTTGATTACGACGGTGACGATGATCTGGACGTCTACTTCGTGCAGAGCGGCGATCTTGACCGGTCAGCCGCGATCGGGCCCGGCGGTCAACTGTTTCGCAACCGAGGCGATGGCGCGTTCGAGGACGTCACCGCCGCCGCGGGTCTGGGCGGGACCGGCTACGGTATGGGCTGCACGTGCGGCGACTACGACGCCGACAGCGACATCGATCTGTACGTGACCAACGTCGGCCCGAACGTGCTGTATCGCAACAACGGCGACGGGACGTTTGCCGATGTCACGGCCGAGGCGGGCGTCGGCGACGCGGGCTGGGGTACGAGCTGCGGGTTCGTCGATTACGACAGCGACGACGACCTCGATTTGTATGTGGTCAACTACATCACCTGGTCGCCGCAGCATGAGCTGCGCTGCTCGCGAGCCAGCGGCGAGCAGGACTACTGCAGCCCGAATAACTACAACGCGCCGGCCCCGAGCGTGCTGTATCGCAATGACGGCGGCCGGTTCTCTGATGTGACGGTCGCGGCCGGATTGCGCAAGGCGTTTGGCAACGGGCTGGGGCTGGCCTGGGGCGATCTCAACGGCGATGGCCGCGTCGACCTGTACGTGGCCAACGACGGGCTGCCGAATCAACTCTGGATCAACAACGGCGACGGCACATTCTTCGACCAGGCGCTGCTGGCCGGCTGCGCCGTGAACCGCGAGGGCTATGCTGAGGCGGGCATGGGCGTGCAGGCGATTGACCTCGAAGCCGATGGCGCGCTCGACCTGTTCGTGACGCACCTCAACAACGAGACCAACACGTTTTTCTCAAACCGCGACGGCCTGTTCACCGACACGACCGCGGCCCTCGCCCTGGCCATGCCGAGCCTGGTCTACACCGGCTTCGGGGTCGGCTTCGCCGACTTCGATCACGATGCCGATCTGGATCTGTACGTGGTCAACGGCCGCGTGACACAGTGGGGTCCGCCGATCGACGCCAACCACCCGTTCGCCGAGCCGAACCAGCTCTACCGCAACACCGGCGGCCATCGGTTCGAGGAAGTGCTGCCGCGCGGCGGGACCGCGGAGCTCCTGGTCGACAACAGCCGCGGGGCCGCCTTCGGCGACGTCGACAACGACGGTGACGTCGACATCGTCGTATCGAACAACGGCGGCGACGCGCGGCTGCTTCGCAACACGGCCGGCGCGCGTGGCCAGTGGATCATGTTCCGCGTGCTCGACGCCCGCGGACGCGACGCGCTGGGGTCCACCGTGTGGATTGAAGCCGCCGGCCGCAAACAGCGCCGCGACGTGCAGGTGGCCTTCAGCTATTGCTCCAGCAACGATCCGCGCGTGCACTTCGGCCTGGGCACTGCAAATTCGGTCGAGAAGGTCACGGTGCGCTGGCCGGATGGTACGCAGTCAACGCACGGCATGTTGCCTGCCGGGCGAATCTACGAATTACGGGAACCATGACTTGTGCCGGGTGTGTGCCGACGCCGTCCCGAAGCATGCTCCGCACTCGATGCTGACTGACGGCGGGACGCACCGGCCCCGACGGATCTGGCTACGGCCCGGTGCCTCGATACATCGCGCTCAGTCGAGGCCCACACCGAGCCGGGGCGCGATCTAAATCGCCGTGCGCGAAGCCGCGCCACGTGTGGCATGCCCAAGCGAAGCGCGGGCATGCTGGCTGCCGGGCATGGCCGCGCTGCGCTTGGCCATGCCACACCAGACTCCTTGGGTCGGCAGACTTCTTGCGAACGAGTCAAGTCTCTTGAATCGCATCTGCCTGCCCCGAAGGGGCGACGGCACGTACACAACAATGTGAAGTACGCTCCCGATCGCCTTTCGCCTCGAGTCCGGCGATGTGCGATGCGGGGCCTGCACGGTACACGATGGTAACCTCTTGCAGGCCAACCTCAATCCGTTTGACCAGTTTTCGGATTATTTCCTGACGCGCCGGCTCGTCCGCCTGCGTCAGGCCCGCGCGCACACGCGCGGCGAAGTCTTCCAACTCACCCATGGCTAACCGTA
>Ga0187892_10001554_pt1 | contig 51712 bp, 44 predicted proteins | sample MA1701073metaG_FD_139345 | JGI IMG/M metagenome (GOLD analysis project Ga0187892, IMG submission 139345) | Bio-ooze microbial communities from a basaltic lava cave in the Kipuka Kanohina Cave System on the Island of Hawaii, USA - MA170107-3 metaG ...
GAGCGATACCGGCATCGTCATCGAGAATGAGGGTGACATCACCGCCGTCACCGGTGGGCTCAACAGCAGCATTGGCATCAACGCCACGACCAAAGGCGGTGCCGTCGGCGAGGACAGCAATGTCGGCATCGCCATCGACAATGAGGGCGACCTCGAGGCCGGCAATTTCGGCATTTATGCCCGGACCGTCGGTTACGCCGTCGCCAACGGCTCCAATGCCGGCGTCGCCATCGAGAATACGGGAGAGGTCACTTCCGGCTTTGACGGCATCGTCGGCCGAGCCTTCGGGAGCGTGATCGGCAATAACAGCAATGCCGGCGTCGCCATCGCCAACAACGGCGATATCGAGGCGGAGAACATCGGCATCGCTGCCAGCAGCCAAGGGGGTCTCTTCGGCGCCACCGGCGCAGTTAGCACGATCGGGATCTCCATCGAAAATTCAGGCGAAATCGACGCCGGCGCAACCGGCATTCATACGCGTAGCGTAGAGTCTGCCGTGGGCGAGGACAGCGAAGCAGGGATCGCGATTGAAAATTCGGGCGAGATCGATGCCGGCTCTTTCGGCATTTACGCCGAGACCTTCGGCACCGGTGCCGGGGAGGATGCCGATGCCGGCATTGAAATCGACAATTCGGGCGGCATCGCCGCCGCTACAGGGATTTACACGCAGACCTCGGGCGATGCCGAGGGCATTGACAGCATTGCCGGGATCGCCATCGACAATAGCGGCGATATGGAGGCCGGCAATTTCGGCATTTACGGCAAGACCACCGGCCATGCCACCGGCACCGGCGGCACCGTCGGCATCAGCGTCGAAAATTCAGGCGACATGACCGCCGCGAGCGGCATTATGGTCCGAACCTTCGGCAACGCCGGCGGCGCCGGCAGCAATGCCGGTATCGAGATCGAGAACACCGGCGACATCGTGTCGAACGGCATGGTCAATGCCGGAGCGATCTATACCTCGACCACCGGCAACGCCGCCGTTGCGAACAGCAATGTCGGTATTTCCATCGACAATAGCGGCGACCTAACCGCGGAGCGCGGCAGCATTGTCGCGGGCGTTATTGGCAACGCCGCAGGCGAAGACAGCAACGCCAATGTCGCCATCGAGAACAGCGGGCAGCTCAGCGGCATCTACGGCATCTATACCGTCACCAAAGGCAACGCCACCGGCGAGGACAGCAACGCCGGCATCGACATCGATAACGAGGGTGGCATGGACGTCACGGGCACCGGCATTTATGCCGCGACCTCGGGCGACGCCGACGGCGCCGGCAGCAATGTCGGGATCTTCATCGAGAACTCGGGCGATATCGATGCCGCGGTCGACGGCATTTTCGCCAAGACAAGCGGCAACGCCAACGGCGCCAACAGCAATGCCGGCATCGTCATCATCAACAGTGGCAGTATTGCCGCCGGCGCCATCGGGATCGAGATCGCCGACGGCAATCAGAATGCCATCGTCAACTACGGCACCGTCACCAGCCTGAGCGCCACCGCCATCGTCACTGGGGGCGCAGACGAGACGGTGACCAATTACGGGACGATCTTTGGCCTCACGAATCTCGGCGGCGGCAACAACACAATCAACAATTTTGGGATCATGACAGCGGCGTCTCCAGTTGTGTTCACCGGCGACGGCCTTGACCTTGTGAACAATTCCGGCGTCATGACCGGCGATGTCGACCTTGGCGGCGGCGTCAACGCGTTCAACAACCGGCACGGCGGATTGTTCAACTCCGGCGACTACGTCGATCTCGGCATTGGCAACCTCTTCACCAATCGCGGGACGCTTGCGCCCGGCGGCGTCGGCGCCATCGCCACCACCGCGCTCACCGGCAATTTCGACCAGAGAAGGAACGGCACCTTCGCGGTCGACGTGAACATGAAAACGAACACGCCCGACCGGCTGAACGTCAGCGGCACGGCGGTCCTGCGCGGCAGGGTCGTGCCAAACATCACCAAATTCTCCAGGAAGTTCGCGCCGGTCACCATCCTGTCGGCTGACGGCGGCACGACGCGTAGAGGCATCAGGGTCAAGGATACCGGCGCGATCGACTTCAAGCTGCGCTTTCCCAATGCGACCGACATGCAGCTTGTGCTAAAGGTCAATTTCGCGGCGTCGGGCCTCAATGCCAATCAGTCGGCGATCGGCCACAATCTGAATAAGATCGTCACGGCGGGCGGCTCGAAGGCCATCGATCCGCTGATCGGTGCGCTTGCGTGGCTCCCGAACACGGGCGCGCTTGCCAATGCCTTCGATCAGCTCTCGCCTGAGGTCTATCTCGATACCGGGATTGCGAGCCTGTTCTCCAATCTCGACTTCACCGACAACATGATGACCTGCCCGGTGCGCGAGGGGAAGTGGGCCTTCATCGAGGAGGGTCAGTGCGCGTGGGCGCGGGTCAAGGGCCGGTTCTACGACCAGGACTCCACGTTCCAGACAATCGGCTTCGACGAGACCAACGTCCAGCTCTCCGGCGGGGGCCAAGTGATCTTGGGCGGGCCTTGGCGGCTTGGCGGAGCACTCGGCTATGAGCGGAGCGAGCTCGAGACGAGCACCAACGCCAAGAGCGACGGCGATCGGTTCAATGGCGGTGCCGTGCTGAAATACAATCCGGGTCCGCTGCTGCTTGCCGCGGCGGTCTCGGGCGGAAGGGGCTGGTACGATGTCGACCGGCCGATCGGCTTCCCGGGCTTCTCCGCACGTGCAAGCGGCGACGCCGACATCGACAGCATCAATGGGCGCTTGCGCGCCGCCTATCTCTTTACCGCCGGCGCCTGGTACCTGAAGCCGCTTGTGGACTTGGACGCCACGCGTCTTGATCTTGGCAATGTCGGGGAGCGCGGGGCCGGCGGCGCAAGCCTCGTGGTCAGGGGCAACGACCAAACCTATCTCAGCGCTTCGCCTGCGCTCGAGCTTGGCACGCAGGTCCAGTTGGCGAACGCCATGCTTCTCAGGCCCTATGTGCGTGGCGGCGTCACCGTGTTCGACGATACCAACTTTACCCTCAAGGCAAGCTTCACCGGCGCGCCGAAGGGGGTGGCGGCCTTCCGCATCCGTACCGGCATCGACGACGTGCTGGCCGACGTTTCTGCGGGGGTCGAGGTGCTTAACCTGCGCGGCGCCTCTCTCGACCTCTATTACGACGGCCGCTTCGGCGACACCATCCAGGAAAACGCGGCGGGCGCGAAGGCGACACTGCCGTTCTGAAAGAAAGCTCTACGGGGTCGAATCAAGTCCCAGTAGCTCCACGAGCGCTATGTCTCCGGCAAGCCAGCTTTCAGAAGATCGAGGGCGTAGCGGTCGAGGATTGCAGGGTCTCGGAAGGAATATCCCAGCTGCCACGCTTGCAGAGTGATCGCGGGATTGATCTTGATCATTTTGCCAACCCCTGCGCGGGCGTCATCCAAGCGGCCAAGGCGCACGTAGGCGATGGCCAAGAGCAGGTGGGCGTCGTTGAATTCGGTTTGCGTCAGAACATCCACGGCCTCTCCAAATCTCCCCAGTACCAAATGCGCCCAGCCCCTACCGTAGTTGTAGGCCCAACCCAGTGCCGGATCCCGCGCCGCAGCTAGGTCAGCCCACTGAAGCGCCTGATCCGGGCGACCAACCTGCACAAGTACCATCATCAAGCGAGAGAGCATGAACGTGTCATAGGGCGCCATAGCAACCGTCTTGTCTGCTGCGGCGAGCCCACCGTCAAAGTCTCTCTCCTGAACAAGCACATAACTCATGAGCCAGTTGGCAAGCCTCGCCACCTGCGGAGAGAGATGCTCATTTGCAAAAACATGCCGAGCGAGCTCTCCTGCTTTTCGAACGTCGGCGGGTGGATCGTCGCTGACGAAGTTCATCACCCGCATCACATGGTGCCAGCCGAGTTTCACTTTGAGGAGCGGCGAACTCGGAAACTTCGCCAGTCCCTCCCTCCAAATCTCGCCTGCCCGCTCGATCCCCTCCTTGGTGTACTTCATGAGCTGGTCGTGCCCGCGAAGATAGTAGTCATACTCCTCCAGTGTCGTCGCACCCTTCGCCCACGCTTGCCGATATTGCGCCTGCTTCAGTGCGCCCATCTCCCCAGTCATGGCGCTCACGATCATTCCTGTGACCTCGTCCTGGAGTGCCCATGGGTCCGTGCCTGTCCTGTCAAAGCGTTCGGCCCAAACATCCTCGCCATTCCTCGTATCGATGAGCTGAGATACGATTCGAAGCTTGTCGCCGTCCTTGCGTACGCTGCCTTCGACAACATAGTCGACGCCCAATTCATTTCCGACCTGCCGCATATCGACGGCCTTGCCCTTGTAAGCGAAGGAGGAACCGCGGGCGACAACCACCAAGTCCGGGAAGCGCGAGAGCGCCGTGATGATGTCTTCGGCCACGCCGTCACCCAAATAGCCAAGGTTCTTGTCGGCGCTCAGATCATTGAACGGAAGAACGGCTAGGAAGGGAACAGTCGAGGGGACGTCGTGCGTCGGACGTGCCTTTCGGCGAGCACTGCGAAGCCGCTGGGCACCATCTTGCCGAAACTCGATTTGCGGGGTGTATGTGCCCTTCGGCAGATCGATGCGAATAGGATCGTTTTGGCCGTCGGTCCCGTAGTACTCGCGAAGCTTCTCACGCAGGCGGGCGGCCTCGATGCGTACAATGGGAGAGACGACGGGGTCGAACGACGCAGGACGACCGAATATCTCCAAAGCGAGATTGTAGCCCTTCAGCCGCTCACCGCGCCCCGCCAGAGTTTCGCTGACGATGTATTCCAAAAACCGTTGCCGGCGACGTGACTGCCGGAACGGACCGCTGCGTAAGATGCGGTCCAGTTGCTGACGAATGGCCTTCCGGTCGGATTCATTCCAGCTGTTGAGTGGAACTGCCGTCATGTTCCAACTCCGAACACGCCGAGCGAGCGCCCTCCCACCGGCATCGACGTGTGGTTTCATACTGTTACATACTAGGACTAGAAGGCACGACCTGTCACGCTTCGGGAAGGATCGTCATTGTCATCGACGATCGGAAAGGAGCGCCGACATGAAAACGTCACTAGCAATCGCGCTCGCAGTTGCAGCGCTGACGATCGGCACCGCAAGCGTGGCGCCGATTTCGAGCACCGCCCTCGCGGGCGGGGGCGGACCCGACAAGTGGTGCGGGGCGACCGTGTGCCCACCGAGACCGACACATTTCGGGACGCATCGTGGATCGTAAGCCGCAATGTTCACGCCAGCCGGTCTCTCGGTCTGAGAGGCCGGCTGGCACTCCTTCGATCATGGAGGTCCGCGATGAGACGAGTGATGACGAATTGGGTGCACGATAACCCCTGGGCCATAGGGGTCTTGGAACCTTTTCTCCTGCTCCTGTGCATAGCGTTGATTGGGGCTCTCCTGGGATGGCTCTAACCCCGCACCGGTCCAGCGATGGGTCGTCCCTCCACGCCTCGCGCAAGGTGGCCTTCGCCAGCCTTATCGGCACGACCATCGAGTGGTACGACTTCTTCATCTTCGGCACCGCAGCGGCCTTGATCTTCAACGAGGTCTTCTTCCCATCCATCGATCCGGTAACCGGGACCCTAGCCGCTTTCGCGTCGTTCTCCGTCGGGTTCATCGCGCGGCCCTTCGGCGGCGCCGTCTTCGCGCACTACGGCGACAAGATCGGCCGCAAGCCGATGCTGGTTTACTCGCTGTTGCTCATGGGTGCGGCGACGGTGCTGATGGGCCTGCTGCCCGGGTACGCCTCGATCGGCATTTGGGCACCGATTCTGCTCGTCGTGCTGCGCTTCGCTCAGGGCCTCGGCGTCGGCGGCGAGTGGGGTGGCGCAGTGCTGATGGCCGTCGAGCACGCTCCCGGGCACCGGCGCGGCTTCTACGGTGCCTGGCCGCAAGTCGGCGTGCCGGCCGGCATCGTCCTCGGAACGGGTACCTATGCCCTGCTGTCGGCAACGCTCTCGGACGAGCAGTTCCTCGAGTGGGGATGGCGGGTTCCGTTCCTGGCCAGCGCGCTGCTCATCGCCATCGGCATGTGGATCCGTCTCGCCATCGCTGAGAGCCCGGTCTTTCAGGAGGCCCTCGATGCGAAATCGGCCGCGAAGATGCCGGTGCTCGACGCGCTGAAGACCTACCCGAAGGAGATCGCGCTGGCCGCCGGATCGTTCGTGGCGACCAACGCCACGTTCTATATTGTATCGGTCTGGTTGATCTCCTACGCGACGACCGAGCTCAATTACGATCGCACTGCGATCCTCAGCGCCAACGCGGCTTTGAGTCTCTCCGACATCCCGATGATCCTGGCCTTCGGCCTGCTCTCGGACTACATCGGCCGCCGCACGATGTTCCTAACCGGCATGGCCGTGCTCGCCCTCTTCGCGATCCCCTACTTCATGCTGGTGTCGACCTCCAGCATCTGGCTGTTTCTGCTCGGCGGCCTCATCATCCAGGCCTGTCGCAGCGCCGTGTACGGGCCGCAGTCGGCCTACTTCGCCGAGCAGTTCTCCACCAGAATGCGCTACAGCGGCTGCTCGCTGGCCTACCAGTTCGCCGCGATCCTCGGAGGCATGGCACCGCTGATCTGCACCGCGCTCGTGGCCTTCACCGGAAGTTTGTACTCGGTTGGCGCCTTCGTCATCGTCATAGCCGTGGTCTCGTTCGCCTGCTCGTATCTGATGACCGAGACGATGCGCGCAGGACTGCGCAGCAACGACATCTCTCCCCGTCTTCGGTTCGGGATCGTCGGGGGATGTCCATGATCGCTCTTGCCGATTGCGTTCAGATGCATCTCGTCGCGAAATGCAATCTCGTCTGGCACCCACGGGCGGCAATTCATTGACGCGCGACTTCAGGGCAGTATCAACTGGCCCTTGTAGGTGCCGCCTGCGAGCGTATCCGTCAAATTCTCGTACATGTAGGTGCCGCCGCCGCTGGAGCCTTCGTATTTGCCCGTGCCGCCTGTATATTTGAAGGTGTATTCCTTGAGGTGCGAGCCCTCCTCCCAGCTCTCGTATCTCTTGTCTCCACCTTTGAAGTTGTCCGTGCAGGTCCCGGCGCTCTTCCAGCTCTGGTCGGGCATGTACTCGTACTTGCCGACGCAGTCCTGGACGAATCTCGGCTCAGCGGAATCGTTGGGGATGATGACGCATCGCATCGCAGCGTCGACGAGCTTGTGTCCTTTCTCGGGCTCCTTCTCGTCCCACTTGTCCGTAACGCAGGACATGGTGCCGGAGAGTTCCACGGTCTGTCCGGCATTCGCCAAGCCGCTGCCAAAAATCAACAGCCCTGCGGGCACGGCTACGAGCAACTGTTTGAGGTTCATGGTGTCCTCCACTTTGTCTGACCGAACTTTCGGCAGTCTACGCGCCTCAGCAATGATGCTCTGAGGTAGCCCTGTCACGTCTTGTCGCCGACGAAACAAGCACCGATGAGCTTCGATGCATGTCTGATCGGCTTGTAGGCGGCCATAGGGCACGCCAAAATCGGAGCCTCGCCGTCATAGCGTTTGCAGGCTTTGAGGGCAATGCCATTGAGGTGCAGGTGGTGAATCGCGATAAGCGACTGGCGATTCCCCGGCAGGATTTGAACCTGCGACCCTCGGATCAGGAATCCGATGCGCTATCCGCCTGAGCCAAGGCGTCCAAAGACCCACCCGCCGCTTGTGTATCTTGAGCCCGCGTCCCTAAGATGCGTCATGGTCGGTTGGGTGGGCAGAAGCGTTGTCGCTGCGGGGGTGGCTTGGCTCGCCGCATTCCTTTCGCCTCCGGCGCTCGCTTGCGACCTGCCGGCGCCCGAGACAGGCACCGTCTTTTCCGTGCTCGACGGCGAGACCCTGAAGCTTTCCGACGGAAGGACCGTGAAGTTGATCGGAGCCAAGGCGCCGATGCCGCCCCTCGGCTGGCGTGGCGACGACCCCTGGCCGTTCGTTGACCAGGCGAAGGAGGCCCTCGTAAGCCTCGCCTCCAACAAAACGATCGAACTCCGGTTCGGCGGAAGCCGCACCGACCGGCATGGGCATCTCCTCGCCCAGGTCTTCGTCGTTGACGGGGAGAGCCGCCTCTGGCTCCAGGACGAGCTTATCGGGAGAGGACTTGCGCGCGTCTACTCTCTTCCCGACAACCGCGCTTGCGTCGCCGAGCTTCTCAAACGTGAGGACGGGGCGAGGGCGAAGCGGCTGGGGCTTTGGGCCTCTTCGGCCTATCGCATCGAAAATGCGCTCGACGTGAAACGCCTGGGCCGCCTCATTCATTCCTATCAGCTGGTGGAGGGAACGGTGTTGGACGTGGGCGAGGGGAGCGGCCGCCTTTATCTGAATTTCGCGCCTGACTGGCGGAGCGATTTCACGGTCGGCGTCGCGCGCAAAGACGCGCCCGCCTTTGCCGCTGCCGGGCTCGATGTCAAGGCGCTAGCGGGCACGCGCCTGCGCGTGCGGGGTTGGCTCGCCTGGCGGAACGGTCCAATGATCGAGGCAACCCATCCGGAGCAGATCGAGCTTCTGCCGCAAGAGGGCGGGGAGGGAGCGAAGCCGCCCTTACCCCGAACCGGGCCCTCTATCGGCTTATAGCCGGCAGTGCCATAGTCCGCGCACCTGCCGAGACGGATCAAGGGGAGTGTGCAACCGGCGCCATGGAGTCTTTCACCCGAGTCTTTCCGCTCGACTGGACGACATTCCAGAGCGTCTTGCTGGTCGTCGGACTTGTCGCCGTTTTGCTCTTCGCGCTGGGCTTCATCTTGCGCCAGGCGCGAGACCGCCGGGAAGCACGGATGAGGATCGCCGCCGAGACGATCGCCGCCCAGTTCGCTGGCAAGATGATGACCCGCGCGCAGGAGGATGAAGACCGCTTTGCGCTTAAGGAGAGCAACAGCATCAAGTCGCTGGTCGCCGAAGCCGTCCTTGCCCTTAATGCCGAGGACCCCCGGCTTGCCGGGCGCGCCATCGACCGGCTCAAAGCTGGAACGGGCGCACCCGCCGCAGAGATCTTCGCGACGATCGCACGCGCAAGGCGCGCCGAGGCCGAGCAGGCCTCGCGCCAAGCCGCCATAGCGCTCCGCCATCAAGGGGCGCTTACGCTGCCGGGAGATACGAGGGGCGCGCTCGACTTCTTTCGTGAGGCGTTCGCGCTCGATCCGGCGAGTGAGGAGAACCTGCTTGCGCTCGCTCTCGTGCATTTCAGATTGGACGACCTGCGAAGCGTCGAGGGCTTGCGCGCGACGTCGGAGGCTCACGCGGGCCAGGACTCGCGCGAGGATAGTGCCGGCCTGATCCACATGCTCGCCGGAACGCTGCATCTGAGGCGCGGGCATCTTCGCCAGGCAATCGACAAATTCATCGCCGCCAAGCAGAGTTTCGAGGTTGATGGCGACGTCAAGGCGCAAGCGGATGCGCTCATGGCGCTGGCGAACGCGCAGCTCAAAGCGGGCGATCGCGACGGGGCTCTTGCCAATTACAATCGAGCCGCGGTGCTCTGCAGCGAAAGCAAGTATGAATTCGGCCAAGCCCAGCTCTATGCCGATCTTGGCCTACTGCTGCAGAGTCTCGGGAAGTCCGCCGAGGCCGAGAAGATGCTGATCAAGAGCTTCGCCATGGCGTCCCGGCTGGACGAAGCGGCGATCGCCTCAACCGCCGCCGGCAATCTCGCTCTGCACTATCGCGAGACGCACGACCTCGACCGCGCCGAGGACATGGTGCGTGAAGCGCTGCGACTAGAGGGGCAGCTTGGCCGCAAGGCCGGGGTGGCCCGAGCCAATCTCAATCTCGGCACGATCCTGTTCGAGAAAGCGCGCTTCGAGGATGCCGGCTCGCGCTTCGCCGAGAGCTTGCGCCTTTATGAGGAACTGGGTCCGCCAGAGCGCGTCGCCGAGGCGATGTTCAATCTCGCCAATGTTCACCGCGCTTTGAAGCGGACCGACGAAGCCGAGACGGGCTATCGCAAAGCCGTGCAACTCTTCTTGAGTGTGAACGACGCTGGAGGGGTGGCAAAGGCATCAGGCAATCTCGGCGCGCTTTATCTCGAAGGCGGCCGCCTCGCCGATGCGGAGGAGGAATTCAATGTTGCCTTGGATGCCGCGCGCGAAGCCACCGACACCCGTTCTATCGCCATGCAGATGCGAAATCTCGCCGTGCTCGCCCATGCCCGCGGGGAGACCGCGGCGGCCTGCGAAGGACTTCGCAAGTCGCTCGCGCTGTGCGAGGAGATCGACGCGCGCACAGAGGCGCTCGAGCTCAAAGTTCTGATGGGTCAGATCGGATGCCAGTAGCGTAGGCGCATCGGGCCGCCGGCAAGCGTGAAGCCGCGCAGCAAGAACGCTGCCCGGCTCACCGGCTTTGCAATCTGTGGCTTATGCCAGCCCGGTCAGGCCCTACGCGGCCCTGGTGCGCGCCTCGGCCTCGGCCGCAATCTTGGCGTGCCGCGCGGTCTTGGCGAGCACGTCGTCGATCTTGGCGACGGCGCTGACTTCGTCGAGCTTCTCGACCGCCGCGATCTCCCGCGCCATGCGGTCGAGGGCGGCTTCGTAAAGCTGGCGCTCGGAATAGGACTGCTCCGGCTGCGCCTCGGAACGGTAAAGATCGCGCACGACCTCGGCGATGGAGATGAGGTCGCCGGAATTGATCTTGGCCTCGTATTCCTGGGCGCGCCGCGACCACATGGTGCGCTTGATGCGCGCCTTGCCTTTGAGCGTGCCAAGCGCCTTCTTCACCGTCTTCTCTTCCGAAAGCTTGCGCATGCCGACGCTTGCGAGCTTTGCGGTCGGCACCCGGAGCGTCATCTTGTCCTTCTCGAAGTTGATGACGAACAACTCGAGTTGCGCGCCGGCAATTTCCTGCTCCTCGATACTAACGATCCGGCCGACGCCATGAGCCGGATAGACGATATATTCGTTGGTACGGAAGCCGTGTCTTTGCTGTGGTTTCTTTTTGTCAGCCATACTCTCGTCTCACTCTCTAAAATATCTTGGCAATGCCTCTTCCCGGGAGCCTGCCCATGCCTCACCAGAGGGGTTTCTGGCGTCCGCCGCCTACCGGCGGGGGCAGAAGGCACAAGGTGAACCGCCGATCAGGAGCCTGATCGCGCCACCTCCCCCAAATCGGAAAAAAAATTGCGCCCAAACAGGGACGCCTCTCCGGTCCTAATTGCGCCGACAGTCCGCGCCATTTCGACAAGACAATAACACAATCTTAGTGAACCGGGAAGTCATCCCGCTCCGCAACAAGGCCGTTTTTGCGCTGCAGCATGCGACATTTTGACCCTAGGGTTAATGCTTAACCCTTTGAAGGACTTAGTCTCCTTCGCCCGGCTCGGCCGAGAAGTATTTCGTGAACTTGTCGGGCTCCGACACAAAGGCGTCGGCATCGGGGGGCGCCGGCTTCTTGGTTGTGATGTTCGGCCACGTCTCCGAGAATTTCCGGTTCAACTCGATCCAGCGCTCGAGCCCGGGCTCGGTGTCGGGCTTGATGGCGTCAACCGGGCATTCCGGCTCGCACACCCCGCAATCGATGCATTCGTCGGGGTGGATCACGAGCATATTCGCGCCCTCGTAGAAGCAATCGACCGGGCACACCTCGACGCAGTCGGTGTACTTGCACTTGATGCAAAGCTCGTTGACGACGTAGGTCATCGCTCCCACACGGTCTTGAGGCCAGTTCTGACCTGGATTCTGGCCCCTAAGCGCCGCAAAGCGCCCGTGGAACGGCCTGCCTATAACAATCGGGGGACCAGCACAAGGCGAGGGATCACGCGGCAAAAGAGCCAAAGTTGGCGCTCAGGCGCCGCCTCGCAAGGCGTCGATGCGCCGGCGGTCCCGCTTGGTCGGGCGGGGGCCTTTTTGGGGTCCCACCTCGAGCCGGCGCTCCGGCGAGGGTGTGGATTGCGGGGTCAAGTCCTCGTAGAGCGCCCGCGCCAGGCTCGCAGGGCCGCGGCGCTCGACCGAAGCGAGCACCCGCACGACGAAAAGCCTTCCGAGCGCGGTGGCGGTCACCACATCGCCCGTCTGCACCGGACGGCTCGGTTTGAGCGCACGTGCCCCATTGATGCGGACCTTACCGGCCTCGACGAGCCGCGCGGCACCCGTCCGCGTCCTCGCGAGCCTTGCGCACCAGAGCCACTTGTCGAGACGCTGCGACGGCATGGTTGAGACGTTAGCTTCCTTCCGGCTGCCGCGTTGCAAGGCGTCCTTTGAGGGCGGCGAGAGCGGCGAAGGGCGAATGTTCGAGCTTCTTCCGCTCGGCCTCGACGCGGTGAGGCGGATGCTTTGGCCGCTCGCGCTTTGACGCTTTGGCGCGCTGTGGACGCTGCGCTTTGTGGCCCCGGCTCCTGTCCTGGCGTGCCGCTCTGCGCTTGCCTGGACGCCAGACCTCGTCGATGGCGATCGCCCCCGATCCGGCGGCGGCATCTTCCGCCTCAATCTCCGCCGCGCCTGCCGGTGCGAGTGGCCGCTGCTCTTTCCTGAAGCCGAGCGCCGTCAAGATCGAAGCGAACTCCTCGCCCGAGCAGCCGACCACCGACATCAGCTCCGGCACCACCCGAAAGCCGCCATCGCCTGTCGCGCCTGGGGGCGCCGCGTCGCCCTCGGCGTTGCGGAAAGCGATGCGCGAGCGGATCAAGTCTGAGAGCCGTTCCAACATGTCGATGCGCACGGCGCGCGACCCCACGACATGGAAGCCCGCGGCGCGCCAATAAGACTCCGGGATCGTTGTCCCCGCCTCGACGGACGTCAGTCCCTGCTGCGGACGCACGGGAAGCGACTCGATATCGATTTCATGATCGCGGCCCGCATGAAGCGCCCACAGCATCAACACCAAATCGGCCGCAGCCGGCTTGAGCAGGGCGGGAACGTAGACATTGAACGCGCCGAAGCGGACGCCGTACTGCCGAAGCTGGGCGCGCGCGTCCTGATCGAGCGCCTTGATATCCGCGGCTGATGCTTCGCGGCGAAGCACGCCGAGATTCTCCGTCAATTGGTAGGCGAGACCGCGGGCGAGCCCCGACAAGTTGGCGGCCTCGCTGAGCAGCACGAGCGGCTTGAGCTTGCTTGCAAGCTCGGTCACGAGCCAAGTCTCGAGGCGGTGCATCAAGCGTTCGCGGTCTGCGGCGGAAAGATGCTCATCGGCGAGGAGCTGAATGCGGGGCTTCAGCGCCGTTTCGCCGCGCTCAAGGCGTGCAACATCGGCGCCCTGCCAGACGAACCGCCCGTTGGGCTTGAGCGAGATCGCCTCGTCGGGCGCGGCACAGAAGGCCTCGGCACGGTTCGCAAGCTCGCTCGCCAGCACCTGGGCTGCCGCGTAGCGCGCGGCGCGGCCGTGGATGCCTTCACCGGCGCTGTCAGGCGTGAAGTGGAAGCCTTCGAGCCGCCCGACAAAATGGTTCTCGACCAGGATGGTTCCGTCTGCGGCGATCTCGGCGGCGATCTCCTCCTTGTCGCGCAAGCGGCGCATCAACACGCTCGTCCGCCGGTCGACGAAGCGCTGCGTCAACCGCTCGTGCAAGGCGTCGGACAGGGCATCCTCGATGGACCTGGTGCGGCCCTGCCAATGCTCGGGATCGTCGAGCCATTGCGCGTGATGCGACACGAAAGTCCAGGTGCGAATCTGAGCGAGCCGGTTGGAGAGGGTGTCGAGGTCGCCGTCGCTGCGATCGGTCTGCGCCACTTGGCTGGCAAACCAGTCGGCCGGGATCTTGCCTTCGTCGCTCATGACGAAGCGGTAGAGGGTTGCGACCAGCTCGGCATGGCTCGCGGCCGAGATCTTCAGGTAGTCCGGGATCTGGCACATCTCCCACAACATAGCCACCGCCGCCGGTCCCCGCGCCAGGTCGCGCACGCCTGGATCGTGGCTGACGTTTTCCAGCGCGATCACGTCGTCGACCATCCGGGCGCGGACGAGCCGCCGATGCTCGGGTGTCTCGCGCAGGCTGTCTTTGAGCCGCTCGATCGAGCTGAAATCGAGCTTGCGGTTCCGCCATTGCAGAATGCCGATCTGATCGAAACTGTGGTTCTCCAGCCTCTCGACAAGCTCGGGCTCGAAGGGCGCGACCTGGCCGGTCACGCCGAACGTGCCGTCATTCATGTGGCGTCCGGCCCGGCCGGCGATCTGGCCAAGCTCTGCCGGGGTCAGGTTTCGGTGACTTTGCCCGTCGAATTTGCGAATGCCGGCGAAGGCCACATGATCGAGGTCGAGATTGAGCCCCATGCCGATGGCGTCGGTGGCGACTAGGAAATCGACGTCGCCGTTCTGGTAGAGGTCGACCTGCGCATTGCGCGTGCGCGGGCTGAGCGCGCCGAGCACCACGGCCGCGCCGCCGCGCTGGCGTCTCACCAGCTCGGCGATGGCATAGACGTCATTGGCGGAGAAGCCGACGATGGCCGAGCGGCGCGGCAGCCGCGTGATTTTCTTATCGCCGGCATAGCTGAGCCGCGACAGGCGCGGGCGCGACACAAGATTGGCGCCGGGCAGGAGCTCGCGGATGGCATCGCGCATGGTGGCGGCGCCGAGCAGGAGCGTCTCGCTAAAGCCTCGCGCATGGAACAGGCGGTCGGTGAACACATGACCGCGCTCGCCGTCGGCGGCAAGCTGGATCTCGTCGACGGCGACGAAGTCGGCCTCGAGCTCGAGCGGCATGGCCTCCACGGTGCAGACATAGAAGCGCGGGGAGGGGGGCTTGATCTTCTCTTCGCCGGTAATGAGCGCGACTTGGGCGGCGCCGACGCGCGTGACGACCTTGTCGTAGACCTCGCGCGCGAGCAGCCTCAAGGGCAGCCCGATGATGCCGACATCGTGAGCGAGCATGCGCTCAATGGCGAGATGGGTCTTGCCGGTATTGGTCGGCCCGAGCACGGCGGTGACGCCCCGCCCCCGCTCGAGGTTTGTGGAATTCGTGGAAAACGGCCGACTCATGTCTTGACTCTCTCGACCTTCAATTTCGGAAATTTCGGAACGAGGCGGGAACGAATCTCGTCCGAATCGCTGACTCTGCGCATTCGGATTTCGTTCCGAGCGACAACGCAGTCGGGTTGGCGTCTTGGGTATACACCAGAGGATCGCGATCGCCGCATCGCGGACTTCTCTTGCTCCGTTAAGCCCTGGAGAAAGCAACGGGAACAGAGCACGCACGAATCAGGGGAGGGTTAATCTTCGGCATCTGTTCCCTACAATATCTTGGGGTTTGGCCTCGATCCGTTAACGTTTAAGGCGGTCACGGTTCGGCGCTGGCGCGGCGCGCGCCTGAGACGCGGAGCGACGTCACCACCGCCGAGCCATAGCCCGCGAGCGTCGGCAACACAATGCGGTAGGGCACATACATTTGGGTGCCTCTCACCGGCATGAGCCACACTTCGATTTCGTTCGTTTGGGACATCAGCCTGACTGCCGGGTTGTCGGGGTGATATCCGGCTATGGGGATGAATTTCACGCCGCAAATGACCGCCGGGCCGCCATAGCCGCCGCGCGCGGTCCGCTTGATGGTGACGGTACGCTTCGGCGTGATCACAAGGTCGAAGCGTTGCCTGCCGTCGAAGACCGGCAAAGTGTGATTGCAAACATTGAGGTCGCCGTTGGGGTTGTCGGAATGAGCGCTCAAGAACGCCCCGCTCATGGGGTCGACCACGCCTTCGAGCTGCTCCTTGGTGACGGGAATGGTGCGGGGACTTAGCCGCCTGTTCGGAACGATCGAGACGCCGGTAACATCCCCTTCGCTAAACGTCATGCGGAGCCGCTCGCCCATCTTGGCGCTATCGGCATAGCTCAGCGCATACATCGCGGGTTCCGGCCCGGTGCTGGTCACGCGCCCCCTGCCGGCCGTGAACCCGCGCCATTCGTAGATGAGGCCCTGAAGGACGCTGAAGCGGCCTTCGCCGCGCATCTCATAGTCCTCGCCGCGAAAGGTCGTCGTCAGGCGAAAGTTGCCGAGATTGAAGCCGGCAAGCTCGACCCGGTAAATTGCGGTAATGCGGCTTGGGGCTAAGAGCCCGTTTTCGGCATGGGCGGGGCCGATGGGAAGATTGCCGCCAAGCCCGCAGGTCAGCGCGGCGACAGCAAGTAGGCTCAAGCAATGGCGCGCTTCCTGCATCGCTCCAACCCCTAGCAAGGCGGGGCGCCTGCTAGAACCCCATGGCGAATTTCAGGCTATTTGCGGGATTCGTCAATTGCGAGCTTGGCGCAAGTTTGTGGCGGCGCCTTGACCCCAAACAGCCCTCCCCGTATATCTCCGCCGCCGGCGGCAATGCCTCTCGCGACAAACTTTAGAGAGCCGCGCCGGGTTCCGTGCAAGGGAATAGAAGGATCGAGGACCATGGCCCGTCGTTGCGAGCTCACCGGCAAAGCCGTGCTCACCGGCAACAATGTGAGCCATGCCAAGCGCCGGACCAAGCGCCGGTTCCTGCCGAATCTTTGCAATGTGACGCTGGAGAGCGAAGCGCTGAAGAAGCGCGTACGGCTGACCGTCAGCGCCCATGCCTTGCGCTCGGTCGAGCATCGCGGCGGGCTTGACGCCTTCCTCATGAAGGCGGGAGACGACGAGCTGTCGTTGCGCGCGCGCCGGCTCAAGCGCGACATTGCCAAGGCGCAGAGCGCTCAGGCCCAATCCGCCAACTAGCCGCGATCCTGCCGATAGGCGAGGATGGCGCGAATGGCCTCTTCGGCATTGGCGAGGGCCTCCTCCTCGCTGTCGCCCTCGGTGATGACCTCTGGGAGGGCCGGGACGAGCACGGTGAAGCCACCGCCTTGCTGCGGTTCCAAGATGACAGAGAAACTGTAATTGGCTGCCACGATGTTGCTCCCGCGCTGCATATGTCTCTCAACCACCATGCTAGCAGACGAAGTCAAACGGTCAATGAAGGGAGACTTCCAATTCTCTGCGGAACCGGCGTCGTGAAATCAATATTGTGCGACACTAGACCGGCGCGAGACTAGCCGCGCGGGCCGGCGACCACCGTATCAGGCAGCGTGAACTGCATGATCAGCGTCCGCTGCAACGGACTAAAATTGTCATCCGACATGAGGGTCAGCACCGTCTCCCCAGAGGCCGCGCGGTGAGCGGCGATCCCCTCCATATTGTCGATGTTCAAGCTGTCATCGGCTTCGAGCAGGACTTCGCCTGTGATCGTCGCGCCCTGCCGCAACTCGCCGGCAGCGATGCGGCGGATCCGCATCTTCACGCCTTCGCTGAAACGAAACCGCCGCTCGAGCACGACGAGGCCCCCGTCTGGCAGCGAAGCGGCATCGGTCACGTCGAAGCCGCCGATTCTCTTCAACGCGATGCGTCCGGGGGCTGGACCTCCGATCAGCCAGCCTTGAATGGACCCAGCTCCACTGGCGAGCCCTTCTGCGAAAGCGACAAGCGTACCCTTCAACCGTCCCGCCCTGATGACCGCGATCGCCTCGATGCCGCGATTGGTGCCGAGCCCCTTGGGCCCGCCCGGCAAAGGGATGGTGCCCGCGGGCGGTCCGAACCGTTCCGCGTTGAAGGGATAGCGCGCGATCCGGTGCTTGCGCTCGAAGGAAAGGTAGGCGGTGCCCTTTTTCGTGTCCCCCTCGGCCAGCGTCATGCCTTCAGAGTCCCGCAGACTGTCGTCGCGGAGAGGCTTTCCCTCGGCGCCCAGGATCGGGCCGAGCACGGCATCCTCCAAGCCTTTCAGCTTCCGTCCGTCATAATCGAGCGTCGCCCTGAGCCAGCTGCCGGCATCGGAGATGGCAAGGAGCGACCCGCCCGAAGGACCAATGGCGAGAGCCGAGAAGCCGCCGAAATGGGCTGACTTGGCGTAGAGATTGAGCCCGGCGCGGAAGATGAGCTTGCCGAATTCCTTGCGCGAGGGATTGTCGCGGGCGAAATCGATGGGGGCGGCGGCGATGATGACGGGCGTCGGACGCGTAAGCGGGCTCAGCGGCTTGTCGGCGAGCGCCGGCGAAACGGCCAAGCTCGCCGCCGCAAGCGCGACGGCGGCCAGCCGATGCCACGATCTGCGACCGCGGCGCCTCACGTCAATGAAGCTTCCGGCGCATGGCGCGCGCAGCCGAAGGTACGGTGCGATGCAACTGCCGCCAGGCGAGATCCTCGTCGAACAGCTCGGCAAGCTTCTCGGTCATGACGCCGGCAAGCTCCTCGGCGTCGGTCACGGTGACGGCGCGGCGATAGTAACGGGTGACGTCATGGCCGATGCCGATGGCGAGCAATTCGACGGAGGAGCGGGTCTCGATCTCTTCGATCACTTGACGGAGATGACGCTCCAAATATGACCCAGAGTTGACCGAAAGGGTGGAATCGTCGACCGGGGCGCCGTCGGAGATCATCATCAGGATGCGCCGCTGCTCTGGCCGCGCGAGCAACCGGTTATGCGCCCAGGTCAGCGCCTCGCCGTCGATATTCTCCTTGAGCAAGCCTTCGCGCATCATCAGCCCGAGATTGCGGCGCGCCCTGCGCCACGGGGCATCGGCGGATTTGTAGACGATGTGACGGAGGTCGTTGAGCCGTCCGGGAAGCGGGGGTTTGAGCGCGTTCAGCCAAGCCTCGCGCGCATGACCGCCCTTCCACGCCCGGGTGGTGAAGCCGAGAATCTCGACCTTGACGCCGCAACGCTCGAGCGTGCGGGCGAGGATGTCGGCACAGCAGGCCGCGACCATGATCGGGCGCCCGCGCATCGAACCCGAATTGTCGAGCAGGAGCGTGACCACGGTGTCGCGGAACTGGGTATCCCGCTCCTGCTTGTAGGTGAGGGGATGCATCGGATCGACGATGACGCGGGCAAGCCGCGCCGCATCGATCATGCCTTCCTCGAGATCGAAGTCCCAACCGCGGTTCTGCTGGGCGAGAAGCCTGCGTTGAAGCCGGTTGGCGAGCCGGCTGACGGCGCCATGCAGGGCGACAAGCTGCTTGTCGAGAAACGCGCGCAAGCGGTCAAGCTCGTCGACGTCGCACAATTCCTCGGCATTGACGATTTCGTCATAGGCGCGCGTGAACACCTTGTAGCCGAAGGCCTCGGGGCTATCGAGCACCGAGAGATTGGGGCGCCATGGCTGCGAACGGCGCGGCAGCTTGGTGGAGTCGGCCTGGTCGAGAAGATCGGCCATTCCGTCGTCGCTGTCGTCGAGGGACTGTTCGCTCGACACCTCCTCCTCGCGGGAATCGGCGGAAAGCTCCGCGCGCTGCTTACCGTCGGAATCGTCCTCCTCTGCATTCGCGGCGTTGGCATCGGCCTCGGTTTCTTCACTCGATTTTTCCTCGGCCCCCTGGTCGAGCTGATCGGCGAGATTGAGCGCGGCAAGAAGTTCCCGGGCGAGCCTGCCGAACGCCTCCTGGTCGGACAAAAGCTCCGGCATGCGGTCGAGCACGCTCCGTGCCCGGCCCTCGACCCATTGCCGCCAGAGATTGACAACGGGGCGGGCCTTGGCCGGCGGCGTCTGGCCGGTGAGCCTCTCACGCACCAGGAGGGACAACGCATCGGGCAGAGGCGCATCTGCGCGCTCCATTGCCTGGGCGTAACGGCTCCGCTCATAGCGCTGCTCGATCCGGGCGGCGAGATTGGCCGCCACCCCTTGCATCCGCACCGCCCCGATCGCCTCGACGCGCGCCTGCTCGATCGCCTCGAACACCTCGCGTGCTTCTCCGCCCGGCGGCGCCAACGCTTCGTGCAAGCGGGGATCGTGGCAGGCGACGGCGAGCGCGGCTGCGTCGGCGTGGCCGCGGATCACGGCGATCTCGGACTTGGTCGGAACCCGCGACGGCTCAGGCAGCCGCGCAATCTTGCCGGTGAGCCCAGGCGGCTCGCTCGTGAAGACGACCTCCATGGCGCTGTCGGCGGCGATCGAGCGGGTGGTCAGCGTGACGGCACGCTTGAAAGGATCGAGCGGCGCGTCCTTACGCCGTGTCATAATTAGCTCAATGCCACGTTGGCGGTCGATTGCGGCAGGTCCTCGCCGAAGCAGCGCTGATAGAACTCGGCGATCAGCCCGCGCTCGAGCTCGTCGCATTTGTTGAGGAAGGAGAGCGCGAAGGCGGTGCCGATATCGGCGAAAATCTCGGCGTTCTCAGCCCAGGTGATGACCGTGCGCGGGCTCATCACCGTCGACAGGTCGCCGTTCATGAAGGCGTTGCGGGTGAGCTCAGCCACCCTGACCATGTTGCCGATCGTCTTGCGCCCCGCCTCGGTGTTCCAGCTCTTGGCCTTGGCGAGCACGATGTTCACTTCGTCGTCATGGGGCAGATAGTTGAGGGTGACGACGATGGACCAGCGGTCCATCTGGCCCTGATTGATCTGCTGTGTGCCGTGATAGAGGCCGCTGGTATCGCCGAGACCGATCGTGTTCGTGGTCGAGAACAGACGAAAAGCGGGGTGAGGCCGGATCACCTTGGACTGGTCGAGCAGGGTGAGCTTGCCCGAGACCTCGAGCACCCGCTGGATCACGAACATCACGTCGGGGCGCCCGGCGTCATACTCGTCGAAGCAGAGCGCCGTGTTGGTCTGGAGCGCGTAAGGCAGGATGCCCTCGCGGAACTCGGTGACCTGCATGCCGTCCCTGATGACGATGGCGTCCTTGCCGACAAGGTCGATACGGCTCACATGGCTATCGAGATTGATGCGCATACAGGGCCAATTTAGCCGCGCCGCCACCTGCTCGATATGCGTGGACTTGCCGGTGCCGTGATAGCCCTGGATCATCACCCGCCGGTTGTGCTTGAAGCCGGCGAGAATGGCGAGGGTCACGTCCCGGTTGAACTGATAGTCCGAGTCGATATCGGGCACGTGCTCGTCGGGGCGCGAATAGGCCGGAACTTCGAGGTCGGTGTCGATGCCGAAGACCTGGCGCACGGAAACCGACATGTCCGGCAAGCCGGCGTTGTGGGCAGTTTCGAGTGTCATGATCGGTGAAAGCCTATGTGTCGCATGCTCTAGGGGCTTGCCGCAGCGAAGCCTCGATCTGGAGAAAAGGGCCGCGTCACGCGACGTTATGCAAGCCCTGCCTGCCTCAGATAGTTATAGGCTTGGATCACTTCGCGCAACTTGTCCTCGGAGGTCCGGTCGCCTTTGTTGTGGTCGGGATGGAGCCGCTTAACCAGCTCCTTGAAGCGCGACTTGATGTCGGCCTTGGTGGCGCTGTCCTCGAGATTGAGCTGGCGCAGGCATTTCCGCTCGGCGCGCTTGAGCGGCCGTTGCTTGCTCCCGGCATCGGCGCTTGCGGCCGCGTCAGGGAACAGTCCGAAGGGATCGTAGGCGCTAAACCGGTGAGCGAAGCCGCCCGGGCGGTCGCCGCTCGACCCCTTCCGGTTGCGCGCCCAGGAATTGACGCCGAGCGCCCAAGTCGGACGGTGCCCGATCATGTCGTCCTTTTGGTGCTTGATCACCGCCTCGTCGGGAAGGCCGGAAAAGTAGTTGTAGGACTTGTTGTACTCGCGCACGTGGTCGAGGCAGAAACGGTGATATTGCCCCTCGTGCCCGCGCCCCTTGGGTGCGGGATAAAGGCCGGGCTCGTTGCAGCCGGGCCGATCGCAGGCTGGACAGGCGTCGCGCAACAGCCGGTTCTGGTCGGGCTTGACCCTCAGGCGATCGAAGAATTTCGACTCTAGTTTCATGGAATCGGCATTATGAGAAGGCATCACGGCTACAACAAGCATGGCTCAGCTCGGGCAAAGCAGCTAATCTGGAGGGTTGTCGCGTCGACCTTGCGGCCATGTCGGTAGAAGCTGATATCAGGGAAAAGTTGACGGCGGCCTTCGCGCCGGAGGCTCTCGAGATCGTCAACGATTCGGAGCGCCATGCCCGACATGCGAGCTCGCCCGGAACCGGCGAGAGCCACTTCACGATTAAAGTGGTGTCGGCTTCCTTCGCCGGCAAGTCACGGCTTGAGCGCCACCGCATGGTGAATGAAATCTTGGCCGAGGAGCTTGCCGGCAAAGTCCACGCGCTTGCCATCAAGGCGCTCGCGCCCGAGGAACAGTCCCGGCCGCTTTAGAGCCCCGGCCGCGTCACCCGCACTCGCGGGTGAGAAAGTCGGTGAGCAGCGGGACGGCAACATCGCGCTCGACGAAGGCTTGGCCTATGCCGCGCGCAAGGACCAGCGCGAGCCTTCCGCCTTTCACTTTCTTGTCCTGGGCCATCAGCCGCAGCAGCGCCTCAGGCGTCGGGCGAGGCCCTGGAATGGCTGCGATCTCGGTCGGAAGCCCGGCGGCGGCGAAATGCCGGGCGACGCGGGCTGCGTCGTCCGCGGGACAGAACCCCCGCTCGACCGAATAGACGAGGGCGAGACGCATGCCGATGGCGATGGCCTCGCCATGCAGCAGCCGGTCGGAATAGCCGGCATAGGCCTCCAAAGCATGGCCGAAGGTGTGGCCGAGATTGAGGAGCGTGCGCCTCCCGCTCTCCTCGCGCTCATCCTCGGCCACGATCGCGGCCTTGGCGCGGGCGCTCGTCTCCACCGCTTGCCTGCGCGCGTCGCCGGATGCGGAAAAGATCTCGGCCCGGTTCTCCTCGAGCCAGGCGAAGAACGGCGCATCGCCGATCAGTCCGTATTTCACCACCTCGGCGTAGCCCGCGCGGAACTCTCGTGGGCTCAGCGTCGTAAGCACCGAGACGTCGGCCAGCACGAGTTTCGGCTGATGAAATGTGCCGATCAGGTTCTTGCCTTGCGCGGTGTCGATTCCAGTCTTTCCGCCGATCGCGGAATCGACTTGCGCAAGCAGTGTGGTCGGCATCTGCACCACCCGCACGCCGCGTCTCAAGATACTGGCCGCGAAGCCGGCGAGGTCGCCGACAACGCCGCCGCCGAAAGCAATGACACAATCTCCGCGCTCGATGCCGAGCTCGAGCAGGCGCTCGCACAGGAGGGCGAGAACCGGAAAGCTCTTGCTCGCTTCCCCCGGCGCCACCACAGCCTCGCCGAGATAGAGGCCGTGCTCGACCAAGCCGGCTTGCAGAGGGGCAAGATGCAGCGCCGCAACATTCTCGTCGCTGACGACGGCCACACGGGCGCCCGGCAGTGCCGTTGCGATCCATTGACCGGTCTGAGCAAGGAGACGCTCGCCGATAATCACTGGATAAGAGCGGGCGCCGAGCGCAACCTCGATGACGGTCTCGCGCCGGGCCAATCCTGCCGCGCCGTTTTCCATTATTGCGCCTTCTTGCGGCGCCTGACCGGCTTAGCGTTGTAGCCGAGCTTTGCGGCCACCGCGTCGATCACGTTCCCCACCATCGCGTCATGGGGCACGTCGCGGCTTTCCACCGTCACGTCGGCCTCGGCATAGGTGGGATAACGCTGCTCCATGAGCCGCTTCATCACTTCTCCCGGGTCGTCGGCGACAAGCAGCGGCCGGTTGTCGCGCCGTGCGACGCGTTTGAGCAGCACCTTGAGCTCCGCCTTGAGCCAAACCGACACGCCGCGCGACTTGATGTTTGCCCGCGTCTCGGCGTCCATATAGGCGCCGCCGCCAGTGGCGAGAACCTGCGGTCCGCTGTCGAGCAGCCGCGCGATCACCTTGCGCTCGCCGCGGCGGAAATAGGTTTCGCCGTGCTCCGCGAAGATTTCGCTGACGCTGGCCTGCGCGGCTTCTTCGATCGCGCTGTCGGCGTCGATGAACGGCAGGTCGAGGCGGCTGGCGAGCCGCTTGCCCACGGCGGTCTTGCCGGCGCCCATGAGCCCGATCAGCACGATGCTGCGCGGCCCAAGGGCCTCGCGAATCCACGTCACGCACTCCTGCCGGTCGTCCTTCTTATTGTCGGTCAGTGCCAGGCTCATCCAGTGGTCTAAGGTGAGAGGGAGCGCCACGAGCGGCGCCACGCGAACGACTCGCCCGGAATTTCCCATGCTGACAGCGCCCTGTCGAATCGTCCATGATGCCGTTGAGGATAGGCGCCGAGCGTCGTTTTGGGTCATAATGACGCCCCGTCCACGACGAATAGGCTGTTAGGAACACGAGCGCCTCGATGCCAACACTGTTTCGTTTCCTAATAATTTTGGGGGTGATTGGCGGTGTCATCGCTGGAAGCCTCTATGTGCTCGCTGAATACTTCCAGCCGGAGCCTAAAGAAATCTCCAAGGCCTTGCGCAACGTCAAGGGCCGGCCCGAGGAGACGACGGCCTCTACCCCTAGCGTCGAGGCTGACGTTCGTCCCGATGACGCCGGCAGCGCCGGGCGTCGGGCGCAGTAACCCTCGCCCGGTCCCGGGCGCGGCACCTTCCGGCCACGGAAAGGCTTGACCCTTGGCCGCACACCGATCGCAACGCGGCAGAGACTCCTCGGAGCTTTCGCTGTTCCTTGATATGCTCACCGCCGAGCGTGGAGCGGCAGCCCATACCGTCGAAGCCTATACGCGCGACCTCGCCGACTTTCTCGCCTTCCTCGCCGCCAAGGGAAAGAATGCAAAGACCGCCGCGCCGGACCATGTCCGCGCCTATCTCGCCGGTCTCGCACGCAAAGGTTTGGCGCCGACCTCGCGCGCGCGGAAACTCTCGGCCATGCGTCAGTTCTTCCGCTTTCTCTTAGGCGAGGGTTTACGCGCCGACGATCCCTGCTCGGCCGTCGACAGTCCGAAGCTCGGGCGGCCGCTTCCCAAAATACTCTCGCTTGAAGAGGTGGAGACGCTGCTCGAGACCGCAAAGGACGCGAGCGAGACGGCGGAAGAAGGCACGGCGCGGCGACGTGCGCTCAGGCTCTATGCCGCGCTCGAGACGCTTTATGCCACCGGCTTGCGTGTGTCCGAGCTGATCGCGCTGCCGCGCAACGTGCTCATGGCCGACGACAGAGTACTGACCGTCAGGGGAAAAGGCGGGCGCGAGCGGCTCGTGCCCCTGAACGAGACTGCCCAGTCGGCGCTTCGCGCGCATCTTGCCGCCGTCCGCGCCGATGAAAAAGAGGGCAGGAAAGCCTCGCCCTGGCTCTTCCCCTCGAGCGGAGGCCAGCATCTCACCCGCCAGCGCTTCGGGCAGGAGCTCAAGGCGCTTGCCATCGCCGCCGGACTAGAACCGGCACGTGTCTCCCCTCACGTTCTCCGCCACGCTTTTGCCAGTCATCTTCTTGAGCGCGGCGCCGATTTGCGCACGGTGCAGCAGCTTCTTGGCCACGCCGACATCTCCACGACGCAAATCTATACCCACGTCATCGAGGAGCGTCTGCGGCGCTTGGTGGAGCAGCATCATCCCTTGGCTCAGGCTCACTTAACCAAGCGGAGCTAAGCTTGGGGCGAACGCTTGGTTGACAGCGGCGCGCCTCAAGGTCAATTACAGCTTATTCCTTTGCCTCAACTATCGCTTTAAGACTTGCCGGACACAGTCTCAAACGCATAGCCAAGCCGGATGCGGACCTATCTCGATTTCGAAAAGCCGATTGCCGAGCTGGAAAGCAAGGTTGCCGAGCTTAAGACGCTCGCCGCCGAGCAGCACTCCGTCTCGATCGAGGAGGAGCTCGCCAAGCTCGAAAGGAAGGCGCGGGAGGCCTTGGAGGAGACCTATTCCGAACTGACCCCTTGGCAGAAAACACAAGTCGCCCGTCATCCCGAGCGCCCGCATTTCCGTCACTATGTCGATGCCCTCGTCCAAGATTTCACGCCGCTCTCCGGCGATCGCTACTTCGCCGAGGACCAGGCCATTGTCGGCGGGATCGGCCGCCTTGCCGGCCGCTCGGTGATGGTGCTCGGCCACGAGAAGGGGTCCGACACCGAGGGTCGCATCAAGCACAATTTCGGCATGGCGCGCCCCGAAGGCTATCGCAAGGCGGTGCGGCTGATGGAGATGGCCGACCGCTTCAAGCTCCCAGTGGTGAGCCTGGTCGATACCGCAGGCGCCTATCCCGGCATCGGCGCCGAGGAGCGCGGCCAAGCCGAGGCCATCGCCCGCTCCACCGATTGCTGCTTGAGCCTCGGCGTGCCGATCGTCTCGGTCATCATCGGCGAGGGCGGCTCGGGCGGAGCGGTCGCTATCGCCACCGCCAATCGGGTCTATATGCTGGAGCACGCGATTTACACGGTCGCCTCGCCGGAGGCCGCGGCCTCGATCTTGTGGCGGGATTCGGCACGCGCGATGGACGCCGCGACCAATATGAAGATCACCGCCCAAGACCTGCTCAAGCTCGGGGTCATCGATGGGATCATCGCCGAGCCGATCGGTGGGGCGCACAGGGATGGGATCGAGGTTGTGCGTGCCACGGGCGAGACCGTCGTGCAGGCGCTCGCCGCTTATGATGGCCTTGCCCCGGCCGAGATTCGCAAGGAAAGACGGGAAAAGTTCCTGTCCATGGGCCGGCCGAGCTAGGCCCTGGACCGCCCAAAAAAGTGCCACTTTTTTAGTCCACCTCCCTCCAAGCACGCTTATAATTGGCGGCAAATCGGGGGAGCCGAAGGGCAAGCGCCGGGGGAAAGCGCTAACTTCGATTTAACCTCTCACCGCCGATCTTGGTCGAGTTGCGCAAGGGGCACTCGCGTATGCTTCGTTCAAGCTTCGTCGCGGCCACGAAAATGGCCACCCTCGCGGCTTTTTCTGTCGCGTTGTCGGCTTGCGGCCAGTTCTCGCCGCCCTACCTGAAGCCGCTCTCGCCGCAGACCCAAGCCCTTCTCGCCGAGAAGGGCATGACCGAAAAATCGCCGGTCCTCATCCGCATCTTCAAGGCCGAGTCCGAGCTTGAAGTGTGGAAGGCCAAGGACGACGGGCGGTTCCGCCTGTTCAAGACGTATCCGATCTGCAGTTATTCGGGCGTGCTCGGTCCGAAGATCGAGCAGGGCGACCGGCAGGCGCCCGAAGGATTCTATTCCGTTACGCTCGATCAGATGAATCCGCGGAGCAAATACCACCTCTCCTTCGATGTGGGCTTCCCCAACGTTTACGATCGCGTCCATGGCCGCACCGGAAAGAACATCATGGTGCATGGCGATTGCACGTCTTCCGGCTGCTACGCCATGACGGATGCCGTGGTCGAGGAGATCTTCACGCTTGCGCGCGAGGCGCTGCAGGGCGGACAGGAGGAAATCCATGTCCAGGCCTTCCCGTTCCGCATGACCGCGGCCAACATGACCGCGCACAAGGACGACAAGTGGTACGATTTCTGGAAGAGCTTGAAGGAGGGCTACGACTATTTCGAGATCAGCCGCCTGCCGCCCAAGGTCGCCGTGTGCGAGAAGCGCTATTTGATCAACGCGTCCTTCTCCGAAAACGCAAGACTCAATCCCGGCGGCGCCTGTCCGGCCTACAAGAAGCTGCCGATCCCGCGCGCGCCTGCCACCCAGGAGGCCTCGGCCAAGCCCTCGAGCAAACGCCAATCGGCCTCTCTTACGAAGCCGCTCGGCAGCGTGCTCGGCCTGACCTTCGGGCCGTCTAAGCCTGGCTACAGCGCGTTTACGCTCGGCCCCGCGACGCCCGGCCGTTAGCTAGAGCATTTTCAGCTTAATTTGGATCATAACCTGCGGCCGCAAAGTAGTTCGGTATTCGTCTCGTGTGAACTGCAATATGGCGCGGACCCACGGGGTAGTCGCGCATCGTTGCCGGTTTTCCGCTCGTCTCCGTCATGGCCGGGCTTGGCCCGGCCATCCACGATTTCTTCTTTCCCATTGCCCAAAATCGTGGATGCCCGGCACAAGGCCGGGCATGACGAGCTAGAGCGCGTCAGAATTCCGACGAAAGAGCACCTATACTAAGGTCCTGCTGAACTCTGACATCTGATACCTGGCACCTGAGATGTGGCGCGCCCTCTTGCTCGTTCTCATGATCGCCGTTGCCGGCGCGGGCTACTATTTGCTGACGCCCGAGGGGCGACAGCTCATCGACCGCACGCGCATCAATTGGACGCGGTCCGAATACAGGGCTCTCTTCCAGGCGGGAGAAACCTTGCCCGGTACTCCCGACCTCGCCCGTTTCGACGAGCGGCTCGCGGCCCGCGGCGTCAAGCTCGGCGTCCCCGTCTACATTCGCATCTTCAAGCTCGAATCGGAGCTCGAGCTTTGGGTCGAGAAGGGCGGCCGCTTCGAGCGCTTCGCCACCTATCCCATCTGCCTCTGGTCGGGCCGGCTCGGGCCGAAGCTCCGCGAGGGCGACCGGCAGGCGCCGGAGGGCTTCTATACGGTCGACTCGGAGCAACTCAATCCGAACAGCAAAATGCACCGCTCCTTCAGTCTCGGCTTTCCCAACGTGTTCGACCGGGCGCATGGGCGCACGGGCTCGTTCCTGATGGTGCATGGCGGCTGCGCCTCGATCGGCTGCTTCGCGGTCACGGATCCCGCGGTCGACGAGATTTGGCGCATGGTCACGGCGGCGCTCGATCGGGGGCAGGCGCGCTTTCCGGTTCATGTCTTCCCGTTCCGCATGACGGACCGCAACCTGAAGTTCCGGAAAGGCTACCGCTGGCACGGCTTCTGGGCCGATTTGAAGAAGGGCTACGATCTATTCGAGCCGAGCCGCATCCCGCCCGCCGTCAGCGTCTGCAACGGCCGTTACGTTTTCGAGCGGGGAACGATCGAGACCGCAAACAACCTCATCGAGGAGCGCTGCCCGCCCAAGGTCGCCGGCGACCCCTGAGAGGCGTGAAGCGCAGTCTCCTCGTCATGGCCGGGCTCATCAATGCGCAGCACAAGACTCCCGCTCTCCCCTTGGGGAGAGCACACGAGGGGAAGCTGCTGGATTCGTCATCCTGAGGCGGCCGCGAAGCGGCCCTCGAAGGACGCAGCCTGAATCTCATCCTTCGAGGCTCGCTCCGCTCGCACCTCAGGATGACGTTGAAAGCCGCAGGATGGCCACGCCGTCAGCGATCCCCCTCACCCTTCCCGCCATGCGACTTGCGCAGAGCTGCGCTCGCGCAAGATCGCGGCAGGAAGCCCTCTCCCACGAGGGGAGAGGGGAAATAACGTACGTGCTTCGGGAGGAAGGGGACCGTCCTCCAGCGAGCTTATGAGCTCCCGGCCCTAAAACGCGCCGTGGCAGTGCTTGAATTTCTTGCCCGAGCCGCACGGGCAAAGCGCATTGCGCTGCACTTTGCCCCAGGTCGAAGGATCGGCGGGATTGACGTCGGCCACTTTCCGCGCCCGCGCCGGTTTGGCCGCGCCTCTGCCATTGCCCCCGGCGTTGGCGGTCTCGAGCGCAAACTCATTTTCCCCGGTGATGGGGTTGGCGTGGTGCGCTTCCATCGGTGGCAGCTCGGCGCCTTCCAATGGGGGGACCTCGTCGGGCTTTGCAAGCTCGACATGCGCGAGCTGTCCGGTGACCCCCTCGCGCAGCCGCGCGAGCATGTGCTCGAACAAGGTGAAGCTCTCGCTCTTGTATTCGTTCAAGGGATCGCGCTGGCCATAGCCGCGAAGGCCCACGACCTGCCGCAGATGATCGAGCGTGACGAGATGCTCGCGCCACAGATTGTCTAGCGTCTGCAGCAGCACTGCCCGTTCGATCTGGCGCATGATCTGAGGGCCGATATCGGCGGCCTTCTTCGCCGTCTTCTCGTCCGCCGCCTTCATCAGCCGTTCGTGCAGCTCGGCGTCGCCAATACCTTCTTCCGCCGCCCAATCGGCAAGAGGCAGGTCGAGGTCGAAAATGCCCGCCATCGCCTCCTTCAAGCTAGCGAGGTCCCATTGCTCGGGATAGGACTTCTCGGGGATATGGGTGGCGACGAGGTCGTCGATCACCTGATGGCGCATGTCGGCGACGGTCTCGCTCACATCGGCATCGCTTAAGAGCTCGCGGCGCTGCTCGAAGATCGCCTTGCGCTGATCGTTCATCACGTTGTCGTATTTGAGCAGGTTCTTGCGCAGATCGAAGTTGCGTGCTTCGACTTTCCCTTGTGCCTTTTCCAGGGCCTTGTTGATCCAGGGATGGACGATGGCCTCGTCCTCCTTCAGCCCCAGCGCCTGAAGCATGCCGTCCATGCGCTCGGAGCCGAAAATGCGCATCAGATCGTCTTCGAGCGAGAGGAAGAAGCGGGACCGGCCGGGGTCGCCTTGACGTCCCGAGCGGCCCCGCAGCTGGTTGTCGATGCGGCGGCTCTCGTGGCGCTCGGTGCCGACGACATAGAGGCCGCCGGCGTCGATGACGCGCCGCTTGTCTCTCCTGACCTCTTCTTTGATTTCGCGCCACAGCTTAATTTGCGCGGGTGTCACGAGCGCAGATTTGTCCGGTTCGACACCGCGTCCGGCTTCGACCTCCGCTGAAACCTTCTGCCATAGATCCCGGTAACGCGGCTCAATATTCTCGAGGCGATCCTTGTCCTTGGCTTCTAGAACAAGTTTCGTCAGCCTCTCGGCCTCGGCTTCGGCATCGACTTTATCTATTATTCCAAAATTGGCGGATTGCTTAGGCTCTATGACGCCGATAGCACGGGTTGGCCAGAAACTTACGGCGGTCCACTCAATGAGTTTTCCGGCCGCGAAATATGTAAATAAGTTCACCGCTGCTGCCACAACGAGTGTACCGAGCATGTTGGCTCCGACGGCATATCCAATACCGAGAACCCCGGCAGTCAGCACAATGAAGAGAGCGATCCACATCAATTGGGATCGGCGGCGCAACTCGGCTTCCGTCGCAGGACTCTTGACATGGACTTCAGCCATGTCCTTCGGCACACTGTCTATTATCGTACCGGCTTTTTCAGCCCCCAAGTCTTCCCAGAGCGATTTGTACCGGGGTTCGATATTTGCCCATTCGTTTGCGGCGGCAGCCCTGACGACACGCTTGAGGAGAGCTGCCGTCTGTTCCAGCTCCGAGTGATCGAGCGCAGCCGCCTCTGCGCTGATTCTTGCAATGTCCTCTTCCGGCACTTGTCCCTTGAGTCTGACCTTGAAGCGAACATCGGGGTTGCCGCCAAGCTGAATGTCGGTGCCACGCCCCGCCATGTTCGTAGCGATCGTCACGGCGCCGCGCCGACCGGCTTCGGCAATAATCGTCGCCTCAATATCGTGGTAGCGAGCGTTCAAAACCTGATGATGAATGCCCTTCTTGTTCAGCACGTCCGACAGCTCTTTGGAATTCTCGATGCTAGTGGTGCCAGCGAGGATCGGCTGCCCGCGTCTGGTGCAGTCCTGGATCAAGTTCGCGATCGCGTTGAGCTTCTCGCGCTTTGTGCGATAGACCTCATCATCCTCGTCCTCGCGGATCATGGGCATGTTGGTCGGGACTTCGACCACGTCGAGGCCGTAGGTCTCCATGAACTCGTCGGCTTCCGTGGCCGCGGTGCCGGTCATGCCGGCAAGCTTTTCATAGAGGCGGAAATAGTTTTGGAAGGTGATGGTAGCGAACGTCTGGTTCTCGGGCTGGATCACGACTGGCTCCAGATCATCTTCCTCCTCGAATCGCTTGGACTCGCGGATGGTAGCTTCCTTTTTGTCCCGTTCCACGTAAGCTTGTGATTTTTGCGAAAGCTTCTTGAGTTCCGGCGGGAGATTTCTCCACTGGTTGCTTTCATAGGCCTTAACGACGTGCTCAACCAACCGGTCAGCCTCCGCGTCCGCCTCGGCCTCCATCTGCATCCATAGCTCTTTGAATTCGGGATTGACGTCGACCCGATCGAATTGGCCATGGGGCCGATTGAGCTCTTCGAAATAACTTTCAGACTTTATGCCGGCCCACAGTTTTCTGTAATGAGTGTGGATGCCGTCCCATTGATTCCTGATGTCAGATTCAATGATCTGCCTGAAGAGTCGATCAGAGTCACTTTCGGTCCGAACTCTCTCCCAAAGGCGCCGGTGCGCAGGCGCAATATTTTTCCATTGATTTGTCTCCCAAGCGTTTTTGACTTTCTTGACCAGGCGTTCGGATTGAGTGGTTGCCAACCAATTCATCAACCAAGCAGAGCCAAAAGCTGCAAGCAATGAGACTGAAATAATCCCGGCACCGTAACCGATGCGCATGGATTCGCCAAACATGAGCAGGGCGACCACGGAAGCCATACAAACTAGCGTCCCGCACGCCGCCGCGACCGCAAGGATACTCAGCGGCTGTTTCGCGTCTAGAATCGCTTTCCTGTTACTTATGCCAGCCGCTGGCTTAATCTTCTCCCAGCGTGCCTTCCGGTCCGGATTGATGTTGTCCCAACGACTCTCGGTCTCCGCCTCGACGATCGCCTTGAAAAGCCTTCCAGCCTTTTCCTTGGCGTTGATCCTGATTTCTTCTTCCATCCTTTTCCGCCACGCGTCATCGTTCGCTGCAACTACATTACCTTGAACGACATCACGCTTGTGCTCGGCGGCGACTGTTCGTGTAGTCGACTCGGCAAGGGGTTCTGGATTGCGCTGGGAGGGGTCGTTGTTGCCGTCTAATGGGGATTGGATTCCAGCGCGTTTCGCGATTTTCGCCTCGACGATCCTGGCCTCTTTCGCTTCAAGCGCTTGATGCAGCCCCTCGGAATAACGGCGCCCCTGCATCATGCGACCGGTGAATTCGTCGATGATGATGACCTCGCCGCGCTTGCGCGTGTAGTCCCTACCATATTTAAATAGCGTATACGCGCGGAGCGCCTGCTGCACATGATGCACGACGCTGACGTTATCGATGTCGTAGAGCGACTCGCCCTTAAGCAGCCCCGCTTCGCCGAGCAATTTCTCGATCCTCTCATTGCCGGCCTCGGTCAAGGTGACGACTCGGGTCTTCTCGTCGAGCTCGTAATCGCCGGCTTCGAGCTTCGGAATGAAGGTGTCGATGGTCTTGTAGAGCTCCGAGCGGTCGTCGAGCGGGCCGGAGATAATCAGCGGCGTCCGCGCCTCGTCGATCAGAATCGAGTCCACTTCATCGACGATGGCGAAGACATGGCCGCGCTGCACCATCTCGCTTGAAATATATTTCATATTGTCGCGGAGATAGTCGAAGCCGAACTCGTTGTTGGTGCCGTAGGTGACGTCGCAGGCATATTGCTCGTACCGCTGCTGGTCGTTGAGCTCGTGCACGATGCAGCCGACGGTCAGGCCCAGGAACTTGTAGATGGCGCCCATCCAGGCCGCGTCGCGCTTGGCGAGGTAGTCGTTGACGGTGACGACGTGGACGCCGCGCCCAGTGAGCGCATTGAGATAGACGGGGAGGGTAGCGACCAGCGTCTTGCCCTCGCCGGTCTTCATCTCGGCGATGCGGCCTTCATGCAGCACGATGCCGCCGATCAACTGCACATCGAAATGACGCTGGCCGAGAGTGCGCTTGGCTGCCTCTCGAACGGTGGCGAACGCTTCCGGAATCAAATCGTCGATATCCGTGCCTTCGCGCACGCGCGCGCGGAATTCCTCGGTGCGCGCCTTGAGGGCCTCATCGGAGAGCGCGGCAGTCTCGGCCTCGAGCGCGTTGATCTTGTCGACGATCGGGCCGTACTTCTTGAGTTTCCGGTCGTTGGAAGAACCGAAGACCTTACTGGCGAGGGCGCCGAAGGACAGCATAGGGTGTTAAGCCTCTAGAGCGCAGGCGAATTCCGCGGCCGATCCCCCACCAAAGCCTTGCTGAAGCGCGCGAAATACCGGGGAGCTGATGCTGGTGAGACATAAGAGGGCCGCCAAGCCTTGTCAACGCGGGCTCCAACTTCGAGCGCCACCCTCCGCTCCTCGTCATTGCCGGGCTTGACCCGGCAATCCATTCCATTGGCCCATTGGCGCTTATCTTGCTGAGACGAAACGGAATGGATGCCCGGATCAGGTCCGGGCATGACGAACGGGCGTGGGAGGTCATACAGTAGTTGCATGCTTCGAGACGCGCGCTTTTAGCGCGCTCCTCAGCATGAGGGCGTTGGCCACGGCGCCTTCCGGCTCATGCGGCCGATCGCGTCAAGCTCGTCTTGCAGCGAGAGCTTGCTCAGCCGGTCGAACGGCAGGTTCACGAAGATGTCGATGCGCTGGGTGAGCATGCGCAGGGTGTCGGCGAAAGCGAGATTGCGCTCGGCCTCAGTACCCTGGGCCTTGACGGGATCGGGCAGGCCCCAGTGAGCGGACATGGGTTGGCCGGGCCAGATGGGGCAGACTTCGTTCGCCGCGTCGTCGCACACGGTAAAGACAAAATCGAGCTTCGGCGCGCCGGGACCTGCGAACTCCTCCCAGGATTTCGAGCGGAGCCTGGAGACGTCGTAATTCGCCTTACGCAGAAGGTCTAGCGCCAGAGGATTGACTTGGCCTGCGGGATGGCTTCCGGCGCTGTAGCCGCGAAACTTGCCTGCGCCGAGACGATTGAGGATGGCCTCCGCCATGATCGAACGCGCCGAATTGCCGGTGCAGAGGAACAGAACGTTAAGCGGGCGTTTATCGCTCATGGGCTCACGCTATCGCGCGGTTTCATGACATTCGGATCACGCCACAGACATTATATATCGCGTATCGACATGACGCGGGGGGGTGCTGTGGCCTTCGCGGCGGGCGCGCAATCCAGGCTAGCAGCGTGGGTACATCGATGCGAGTTCGCGGCCTCTGAGCAGGAGCGTTTTCTGCGTGAGGCCGCCGTTGCGCTTGATCCAAGCCCTGACGCCCGGAGGATAAGCGGCATTCACGGCCTTCGTCGCCTCGCGCGAGCGAGATTTTCGCCCTTTCTCATCGATCAAATAGGGTGCGTGAAAGCCGAGGACCGCCTTTGAGGTGACGCAGATCCGTTTGCGTGGAACGGCGCTCAGCACCAGCGTGCAGGCCGAGAGACACGGTCCATCGATGATGACGCGCTCTCCCGATTGCCTGACTTTTGCGAAGAACTCCAAATATTGGCCGACCGAGCCGCCTCCGCTCGAAAGGATGCGGATGTCCGCAAATGCTGGGGCCGTGAAGCCGACGGACAGAGCGAGCGTGAGCACGAGACCTCGTAAAGCCCGCCGTAGGACCATAGGGGCCGACCGGCAGCGACTTAACGGATTGGCCCTCATTCCTCGTCTCCGGTGCAAGCTCGATCTCCACCCATCATATAGAGGCTCAAGGCCGCCGGAACAGGGTCGGTTAATGCCCAAACGCAATCGCCCTGTCACGCGGTTGGCCCCTTGGCAATCCCAAGCCTCGGGTCTAAAACGCGGGCCGGGGAAAAACCCAACCCGCTCGCCGGCTCGACATTCGAAGCGGCTTGAGGCGAGCCGAAGAAGAGGATCATTCTCGTGAAAACTCGGTCAGCCTTGCTGCTTATGGCAGCCTTCGTCGGCCTTGCCCTCTCCCCTGTTGCCGCCGCCGACGATCCCGTCGTCGCCCGCGTCAACGGGGTCGATGTCAAACAATCCGATCTCGATTTTGCCGCCTCCGAAGTGGGGCCGCGGCTCGCCAATCTTTCACAAACGGATCGCCGCAAGTTGCTTCTTCAATACGTCATCGAGAGCGAGCTGATGGCCGGTGCAGGCCAGACCGACAAGCTCGATCAGACCGGAAACTTCCCGGACCGGGTCAAGTATCATGAGCGCCGGGCGCTTCGTGACGCCTATTTCGACGTCAAGATCTCAGATGCGGTCACCGAGGCCGACGCCAAGAAGATCTACGACGAGAAGATCGGCCAGGTGAAGCCGGAGCAGGAGGTGCATGCGCGCCACGTCCTGGTGGAGACCGAGGCCGAGGCCAAGGAAATCGCCGAGCGGCTGAAGAAGGGCGAAGATTTCGCTACGGTGGCCAAAGAGAAGTCGAAAGACCCAGCCGCAGAAGGCGGCGACCTCGGCTTTTTTGCCCGCGGCCAGATGGTGAAACCTTTCGAGGATGCGGCCTTCGCGCTCGACGTGGGCGCGATCTCTGACCCTGTCCAGAGTCCTTTCGGCTGGCATATCATCAAGGTCGAGGAGAAGCGCGACCAGCCGCTGCCGACCTTCGATCAGGTGAAGGAGGGGATCATGGCCCAGCTCGTGCAGCTCAAGGCGCAAGAGGTGGTGACCGGCTTGCGCAAGGCGGCGAAGATCGAAGTGGTCGACCCCGAACTCAAAAAGTCGATGGACGAGGCTGCGCCGAGCAGCGGCCAGCCGCCTCTGCCCGCGGACAACTCCTCAGGCGATGCTCAAGGCAATCCGTGACGCCTTGATATTGATCTCTTGACATAGATCTCTTGGGCAAGATCTCGCCGTTTGCGCCGAAGCACCTGCCGGATCTGCCGGCGATCGACGGCTTGCGCCTTGCCACCGCCTCAGCCGGAATTCGCTATCCCGGCCGCACCGATCTCCTGCTTGTCGTGTTCGATCCCGGAACCACCGTTGCCGGGGTCCTGACGCGGTCGAAAACCGCTTCGGCGCCGGTCGAGTGGTGCCGGGCGCACCTGGCCCATGGCATGGCCCGGGCGCTCGTTGTCAATTCCGGCAACGCCAATGCCTTCACCGGCAGGCGGGGGGAGGAGGCGGTAAAGCAGACCGCCGAAGCTGCCGCCGAAGCTTGCGATTGTCTCGAGACCGATGTCTATCTCGCCTCGACCGGAGTGATCGGCGAGCCGCTCGATGCGCGGAAGATCGCCGAGCACCTCGACGCCCTTGCGCGCGAGGCCGAGCCCGACGGCTTTGCCGAGGCGGCGCGCGCCATCATGACCACTGACACTTACCCCAAACTCGCGACGCGCAAGGCCGAGATCGACGGGGTCTCGATCGGCATCAACGGCATTGCCAAAGGCGCCGGCATGATTGCGCCGGACATGGCGACCATGCTCGCCTTCGTCTTTACCGATGCCGCCATCGAGCCGCAGGCGTTGCGCGCCTCGCTCGACCCGGCGGTTGACGAGACCTTCAACGCCATCACCATTGACGGCGACACTTCGACCAGCGACACGGCGCTGATCTTTGCCACAGGGCGATCAGCCCTGCGCGGCGCCCCGCGGATCGTGCATGGCGAGGATCTCAGGCTCGCGAGCTTCCGCTTCGCGCTGCACGAAGTGATGCACGATCTTGCCCAGCAAATCGTCAAGGACGGAGAGGGGCTCAGCAAATTCGTCACGGTGAAAGTGACCGGCGCCGAGAGCAAAGAGGCTGCGCGCGCCATCGCCAAGTCGATTGCAAATTCGCCGTTGGTGAAGACGGCGATCGCCGGCGAGGATCCCAATTGGGGACGGATCGTCGCGGCGGTCGGCAAGGCGGGGGAGGCGGCCGACCGAGACAAGCTCGCCATCTGGCTCGGCGACATCCTTGTGGCAAAGGACGGCGAGGTGGCCTCCTCCTATCGCGAGAAGGACGGCGCCGCCTACATGAAGGGGCCGGAAATCGCCATCACCGTGGATGTCGGCGTAGGAGAGAGCGTGGCGACCGTTTGGACCTGCGACCTCACCCACGACTATATCGCCATCAATGCCGATTACCGGTCGTGACTTGCGGACTTGCGCCAAACCGCCGCTGATCGAAGGGCGCAGAGATGAGCACGGCACGTAAACGCCCGATCGTCATCGTTGCAGCCTGCGCTCTCCTCGATGAGGAAGGGAGGGTGCTACTCGCCAAGCGCCCCGAGGGGCGCTCGCTCGCGGGGCTCTGGGAGTTCCCGGGCGGCAAGGTCGAAGCGGGAGAGCGGCCTGAGGACGCCTTGATCCGCGAGCTTCGGGAGGAGCTCGGCATCGCGATCGCCAAGGAAGACCTGATGCCGCTCACCTTCGCGAGCCATACCTATCCCGAGTTCCATTTGTTGATGCCGGTCTATCTTTGCCGGAGCTGGCAGGGCAAGGCCTCAGCTCACGAAGGCCAGGAGCTTCTTTGGGTGAAGCCCAATACGCTTCACCTCTACGAGATGCCGCCTGCCGACGCGCCGCTCAAGGTCGCCTTGCGCGATCTTCGCTGACAGGGACGCGGCCCTCGGCCGGCTAATCCTCTTCTGCCGTCCCGCGCCGGCGGAGGGGATAGGCCGCCTTGTCCCCGGCCTTCTCTTCCTTCGTTCCAAGCGCATCGGCGAGACGCCCGGCGGCGCTCCCCGGTTTGAGCGGCTTCTGCTGGTTCTGATCGGGTCCCCATCCGCTGAGATAGACGATCTCGAAAGTGGCACTCACCCGTCCATCGAGCAGGCCGTGACGTTCGCGGTAAAAGCTCTCGGCGCGCTCTAGGGTCTTGCGCGCAAGTGGCCGCCGGCTTCGGGTGAGAAGCACGTTGCCGCCGCCGAGCGCCCGGACCTCGCGCATCAGCTCGCGCGGGCTTGCGTAGGAGACGGTGAGCGTCTCGGCGTCGGCCACCGGAAGGGCAAAGCCCGCGCGCTGGAGCAGAGCCCCATACTCCCTCACATCGCCGAAGGGAGCGACCCGCGGGCTTGCTCCACCGTTCATCTCGACCTCGGCTTCGAGGAGGACGCGGCGGAGTTCCAATAGCGCGCCGGCGCCAAGCAGCGCAGCCATGAACAGGCCATCGGGAGCAAGCGCGCGGCAGATCTGGATGAGAGCGCCAGGAAGATCGTTGACGCGATGCAGCGCGAGCCCCGAGACCACGAGATTGAGACTTGCCTCTTTGAAGGGGAGGAGATCCTCGTCGCAGACGAGAGAGGGCCGCGGACAGAGCGCCGCGAGTTCGAACACGCTCTCCGCGTAGATCACGGCGCCGACCGAGGGAAGCTGCGACGCCCTCCGCCCGACCAATCCATGGTAGGCGCCGAGATCGAGCCCAAGCGGAAATGGCCGGAGCATGAGCGCAATCCGTTCGCCGATCTCGCGGGCCACGTGTGCGAGAAGAGAATCGCGGGGCCCGATCTCGTGCGCGAAGCGCGCACGACGCGTGCGCAACAGCTTGCGGTCGAACAGGACGCGCTCGTCGCTCATGGAACGGCCATCCCCCGGGCTTTGTGCTCAAGCCCTCGAGGCCCTATCATGGCCTCTATGCCGATCGGCGAGGCCGAGCTTGGGCTTGAGGCGCCATCTGCCGCTCCCGCAACGACCCGGGCGGCTTCCGGTGCCATGCGGTCGACGCTCGGGCGTATCGCCGACTTCCTTCTGCCGCCGGTCTGCATCTCTTGCCGCACCCGCATCGGAAGCCATGGGCTCCTGTGCGGCACGTGTTTCGCCAAGATCGATTTCATCGCGCCTCCGCTCTGCGCAAGGCTCGGGATTCCGCTCCCCTTCGAGGCCGGCGAGCCGCTTCTCTCGGCCGCGGCAATCGCCTCCCCTCCAGTTTACGACCGCGCGCGGGCCGCGGCGCACTATTCGGATACCATGCGCGAGCTTATCCAAAGCTTCAAATATCGGGACCGACATGAGGGCCTGCACTTGTTCGCGCGTTGGCTCAAGAAGGCGGGTGCCGAGCTCCTCGCAGACGCCGATCTCATCCTTCCCGTGCCGCTTTATCCCTCGCGGCTGTGGTGGCGGCGATTCAATCAATCGGCCATGCTGGCCTTAGCCTTGAGCAGGCTCAGCGGCGTTCCCGCCGATTGCTTTGTGCTGAAGCGGGTGCGGCGAACCGCAAGCCAAGTGGGTCTTACCGCCGACCAGCGGCGACGCAATGTCGCCGGTGCCTTCAGGGTCGAGAAGGGCAGGGAAGCGGAGGTCAGGGGCAGGAAACTGCTGGTCGTTGACGACGTTATCACGACGGGAGCAACGGCCGAGGCGTGCGCCCGGGTGTTGAAGCGGGCGGGAGCGGCAAGGGTCGATATGCTGGCGCTGGCGCGCGTCGTCGAGCCCTCAGCCTTCGTGCTCTAGTCTTGCGCGGGACGCGTTTACGGCCCAGTTATCAGGGGGAGAGCCTTGAGTCGGCGAGCAGATGACGCATATCGTTCTCTACACCACGCCCTTCTGCGGATACTGCCGCGCGGCAAAACAGCTCCTGCGCGACAAGGGGCTCGACTTTGAAGAAATCGATGTTGCCTTCGATGAGGTCAAGCGCGCGGAGATGATCCAGCGCGCGGCCGGCCGGCGCACCGTGCCGCAAGTCTTCATCCATGGCCGTCATGTCGGCGGGCATTATGAACTTGCGACGCTCGCGCGCGACGGCAAGCTCGATGCCGTGCTCGCCAATGCAACAGAGGCGCTTTCGGACGCCGAAGAGACATGACGCTCGCCAGCGATAAGCGTTTCCGCGCCGCGCTCGTGCAACTCCGTTCGGGCCGCAACGTGGAGGCCAATTCGCGAAGCGCCGAGGCGCTGATCAGGCGCGCCGCGCAAGGCGGCGCCGTCTATGTGCAGACGCCGGAAAACACCGCGATCATGGAGCTCGAGCCTGAGCGCGTGCTCGAAGCGGCCGAGACCGAAGAGAATAGCGCCCCACTGGCGCGATTTCGCGCTCTTGCGGCCGAGCTTGGCATTTTTCTCCATATCGGCTCGCTCGCCATCAAGCTCTATGAACCACACGTCGCCAATCGCTCCTATCTCATCGATCCCGAGGGCAGTGTCCTCGCGCGTTACGACAAGCTGCATCTGTTCGACGTCGATCTTGCCGGCGGCGAGAGCTACCGCGAGTCCCGTCACGCAAGGCCCGGCGCCACCGCCATCCTCGCCGACCTCCCCTTCGGCAGACTAGGGCTTTCGATCTGCTACGATCTCCGCTTCCCGCAGCTCTATCGCGCACTCGCCACGGCCGGGGCCGAGTTCATCGCCGTGCCCGCCGCCTTCACGCGGCAAACCGGCGAGGCCCATTGGCATGTGCTGATCCGCGCTCGCGCCATCGAGACCGGCACTTTTGTGCTTGCCGCGACCCAAGGGGGACTGCACGAGAATGGCCGCGCCACCTTCGGCCATAGCCTGATCGTCTCGCCCTGGGGCGAGATCCTGGCTGAGGGCGGCGAGGAACCGGGCGTCATCTTTGCCGATCTCGATCTTGCAGCCTCTGCCGAGGCCCGCGCTCGCATCCCCGCGCTCAAGCACGATCGCGACTTCGACATCGCCATCGCCGGGCTCTCGTCGCAGCAGGCGAGGAGAGAGGCCCCATGATCCGATTCGCGCTCAGTTGCGATCAGGGCCATCAGTTCGACGCCTGGTTCGGCTCGGGCGTTGCTTTCGAGGAACAGGCCAAGGCCCACAGCGTCATCTGTCCCAATTGCGGCAGCCGGGCGGTGCGTAAGGCGCCGATGGCGCCTGCGGTGAAGAGGAAGAGCCGAGAGGCGCCCGCGAGGCGGGAAGAGAGCCGGCGCAAAAAGACCTACGCCTTCCTCAAGGATTTTCGCGCCCATCTTCAAGCCAATGCCGAGAATGTCGGCCCCGCCTTCCCCGAGGAGGCCCGCAAGATGCATTACGGCGAAGCCAAGGCACGCAGTATCTATGGGGAGGCGAGTCTCGAAGAGGCGAGCGCGCTGCACGAGGAAGGCATTCCCGCAGTGCCGCTTCCGCCGCTGCCCGAGGATCATAACTGACAAATCGGCGTCGTCGTCAGGTAACCACTTGTTGTGTGCTTGCAGTTACAAAAATGCTCGGCGACGCCCTGGTATGGCCTTTAAGTCGACATATCTAAGCGGGTGCCGGGCGTTTGGTTTCTGCGCAACCAGGGTTTAATAGATGCGGCTCTTTGCTACCTTCCCACAATACCGAAGCCTCCTTGCAGTTCCGCTTTTGGCGGTGATGCTCGCCCTTCCCGCGAGCGCCGAGAACACCCCGAGCGGGGCGCCTTCCGCCTCCCAACAAAATCCTGGGACATCGGCGACCAGCCCTAATGTGGCACCTGGCGCTTCGCAACCGAGTTCCGGGACGTCGGCGACCAGCCCCTCGGCCTCGACTCCTGGGACGTCGGCGACCAGCCCCTCACCCTCGACTCCCGGGACATCGGCGACCAGCCCAAGCGCAGGCGCGCCATCAGCCTCGCCATCGAATCCTGCAACCTCCGAGAGCGCCCCTCAGCCGGCTCCCACGGCGCCCGCGCGAGAACCGAATGGGGCATCCAGCAATCCGAATGCCGCAGAGGCCGAGCCGCCCGCCGAGCCCGAGAAGCCGAAATCCAGTGTCGTCGTCAATATCGACAAGGCGGCGCAAGAGATGACCGTCTTCGTCGACGGCGTTGAGCTTTATTCCTGGCCGGTCTCGACCGGCTTGCGCGGCTATTCCACGCCGTCGGGGAGCTATACGGCGTCTTCGATGAACAAGATTTGGTACAGCAAGCAGTGGGACAACGCGCCGATGCCCAATGCGGTCTTTTTCACCAAGAAGGGCCATGCCATTCACGGCACGTTGGAGGTCAAGAAGCTCGGCAAGCCTGCCTCGCATGGATGTGTGCGCTTGTCTCCGGAGAATGCAGCCACGCTCTATGCGCTGGTCGAGGCGAACGGGTTGGAGCAGACGCAGGTCGTCCTGACCGGGACGACACCGGGCGGCGAGGGACCGCTAGTGGCGAGCCCGAGAAGGTGGCCCGACGGTTACTGGGGCCCGCCATGGTTTGACCCCAACTATCAGTATCGCGAGAAGCCTCGGAAGAAGCGCGGCCTGTTCGGGCGGCGCTGGTTCGAGCCGTACGGCCCGCAGGGCTATTACGATCCGCGCGGCTACCGTTACCCCCCGCGCCGCGGCTACTAGCCCATCTGCCCCGCTTGACGCTGTGCCGTGACGAAATAGTTCACGTCGGTGTCGGGCGCGAGCCGCCATTCGTCCGCGAGCAGGTCGTAAACCATGCCGGTGATCTCGTCGGCCGTGAGCCCGGCGCTTTGAAGGGCGCGGCTCAGCTCTTCGGGCGTGACGAACCGGTTCCAGTCATGGGTCCCGGCCGGCAGCCAGCGCAAGATCAGCTCGGCGCCGATGATGGCGAGCGCGTAAGCCTTGAGCGTACGGTTCAGCGTCGACAGGATCATGACGCCCCCCGGCTTCACCAAAGGGGCAACCGAGGCGAGAAAGCGGGGGACGTCCGGCACATGCTCGACCACTTCGAGCAGGAGTACGGCATCGAACGCGGCGCCCTCTTGCGCCAGCGCCTCGGCGGTGACATCGCGGTAGGAAATGTCGAGGCGAGCGCCTTCAGCATGCGCCTTTGCCGCTTCGATATTCTCCGGCGCCGGGTCGATGCCGGTGACCGCGGCGCCGAGCCGGGCTAGCGGCTCGGCGACGAGGCCGCCGCCACAGCCGATATCGAGCACCGACAGTCCCTTGAGGCTCACGCCTGCCTTGGGATCGCGCCCGAACTTCCGGCAGAGCCGGTCGCGGATATAAGTGAGCCGTGTCGGATTGATGCGGTGCAGCGGCTTGAAGGGGCCGTTGGCGTCCCACCATTCGCCCGCCAGTTTGGCGAAGCGGGCAACCTCATCACGGTCGAGCGTGCTGCTGGGCTGAGCCATGGGAATGAAAGGCGCCCCCGGCGCTCCCCCTGTCAAGCCACGCATCCTTAACCTCTCGCCGCCAGAAGGAGGCGGGCCGGAGCGATTGAGTTGCGGGCCGCGGCGTCAATCAGTATGAAAGTCCGGCATTCCGGCCGGTCCCGTAAAGGACCGGCCCTCTTATTGTGAGCTCAAGGCCCACGGAATCAGGCCATGGCCCTGTTGGTGCTGAAATTCGGCGGAACCTCGGTCGCCGACATCGCTCGGATCCGCAGCGTCGCCGCGCATGTGAAGCGCGAGGCCGAAGCAGGCCATGCTTGCGCCGTGGTGGTCTCGGCCATGGCCGGCGCCACCAACCAGCTCGTGGCCCTGGTCGAGGAGGCCTGGGGCTTCAAGGAGCGGAAGCAAAATGGCGAGGAGGTTTCGGCCCAGTATGACGGGCGCGAATACGACGCCGTGGTGTCCTCGGGCGAGCAGGTCACTTCGGGGCTGCTTGCGCTCGTCCTGCAATCGATGGGGCTTAATGCCAGGTCCTGGCAGGGCTGGCAGATCCCGCTTCAGACCGACGCCGCGCATCGCGCCGCCCGCATCACCGGGCTTGGAGTGGATGAGCTCAAGGCGCGGATGCTCGAGGGCGAGATTGCCGTGATCGCCGGTTTCCAAGGGGTCGCGCCCGGCAACCGCATTTCGACGCTCGGCCGTGGCGGCTCTGACACGAGCGCGGTCGCGCTCGCTGCGGCGCTCCAGGCCGACCGGTGCGACATCTACACCGATGTCGACGGCGTCTACACCACGGATCCCCGGATCGTGCCCAAGGCCCATCGGCTCGGCCGCATTTCCTACGAAGAAATGCTAGAAATGGCCTCGCAAGGGGCCAAGGTGCTCCAGACCCGCTCGGTCGAGCTTGCCATGCAGAAGGGCGTGCGGGTGCTCGTGCGCTCGAGCTTCGATCCCCCCGACCTCGGCGGCAAGGCGACCGACGCGGCACTGGAGCTTGGAACCCTCGTTTGCCATGAGGATGAGATCGTGGAGCAGAACGTCGTCAGTGGAATTGCCTACGCCCGGGACGAGGCCAAGGTGACCCTGCTCAAGGTCGCCGACAAGCCGGGCGTGGCGGCGCAGGTGTTCGGCTCGCTGGCCGAGGCCAATATCAATGTCGACATGATCGTGCAGAACGTCTCCGAGGACGGCCGCTTTACCGATCTCACCTTCACGGTGCAGAGCGCCGATCTCGACCGGGCCCTGGAAGTCCTCCGCCAGGCCAAGAACAGCATCGGTTATTTGGACTTGCGCGGCTCAACCGACATCGCCAAGGTATCGGCGATAGGTGTCGGCATGCGGAGCCACGCCGGGGTTGCCGCGCAAATGTTTCGCGCGCTTGCCGAAAAAGGCATCAATATCGAGGCGATCTCCACATCCGAGATCAAGATCAGCGTATTGATCGACGCGGCCTACGCCGAGCTTGCGGTGCGAACCTTGCATTCCTTGTTCGGTTTGGACAGCCGCTAGCGGACTGTGGCGGCCAACTTGGCGCTTTCCGACCCTGCGAGGTTCGCCGCTCTGTCCGGCGAGGACTGTTGAATTATGGCTGTCTCTGTTGGCGCCCCGAGACAATTGCTGCGCCGCCTGCGCGAAGTCATGGCGGAGCGCGAAAGCGCGCAGACGCGTCTCGACAAGGTCGTGGTGCTGATCGCCTCGAACATGGTCGCCGAGGTGTGCTCGCTCTATCTGCGCCGCCGCGACAGCTCCCTTGAGCTGTTCGCGACCGAAGGCCTCAATCCGGCGGCCGTCCACAACACCCATCTCAAGCCGGGCGAAGGCCTTGTCGGCCTGATCGCCGAGCAGGCCGAACCGATGCAATTCCCCGATGCGCAGCATCATCCGGCCTTCTCCTATCGTCCGGAGACGGGGGAGGAGGTCTATCACTCCTTCCTCGGCGTGCCGATCCTGCGCGGCGGCCACACCATCGGCGTTCTCACGGTGCAGAACCGCACCAAGCGGCACTATAGCGACGAGGAAGTCGAGGCCTTGCAGACCACGGCCATGGTGCTGGCCGAGACGATCGCCTCTGGCGGCCTCGTGACCGACGGGTTGACGGCGGAGGAGCGTCGCGAGGGCGCGGCGCGGTTCGCCGGGGTTTCCATGTCGGAAGGCGTGGCGCTCGGCCATGTGGTGCTGCACGAGCCGCGCATCGTGGTGACGCGCCTGATCGCCGAGGATGTCGAACTCGAGCAGAGGCGGCTCTCTCAGGCGATCGAAGAAATGACCGGCATGATCGACAGCATGATGGAGCGGGGCGACCTTGCGCGCGCAGGCGAGCATCGCGAGGTGCTTGAGGCCTTCCGCATGTTCGCTCACGATCATGGTTGGCGGCGGCGGCTCGACGAGGCGATGCTCACCGGTCTGACGGCCGAGGCCGCGGTACAGCGCGTGCGCAACGATACCCGCGCCCGCATGCTGCGCCTGTCCGACACCTATGCGCGCGACCGTCTGCACGATATCGACGACCTGTCGAACCGCTTGCTGCGCCTTCTCGCGGGCGGGATAGGAACGGCCGCGATGGGCACCCTGCCTCAGGACGCCATCGTCATTGCCCGCACCATGGGGGCCGCCGAGCTGCTCGACTATGACCGGCAGCGTCTGCGCGGGCTCGTGCTGGAAGAAGGCGGCACTGCGAGCCACGTCGCCATCGTCGCGCGCGCCCTCGGCATTGCCGCGCTGACCCAGGTCAAGGGCGTGCTCGAAGCGGTCGAGCCCGGCGATGCCGCGATCGTCGACGCCGAAGGCGGCGAGCTGCATATCCGGCCGACCCAAGAAGTGGTTTCGGCCTATTCCGACAAGGTTCGCTTCCGCGCCCGGCGCCAGGCCCAATATGCAGCTCTTCGCACCGTGCCATCGGTCACGCTGGATGGCGAGCGGGTGTCCTTGCACATCAATGCCGGACTTCTCTTCGACTTGCCGCATCTCGATCAATCGGGCGCCGACGGCATCGGCCTGTTCCGCACCGAGCTCCAATTCATGATCGCGGCCACCTTTCCCCGGCTCGAGCAGCAGACGAGGCTCTATAAGGCGATCCTCGACGCCGCCGGTGCACGGTCCGTCGTGTTTCGCTCGCTCGATGTCGGCGGCGATAAGGTGTTGCCCTATTTCCGCGGGAGCAAGGAGGAGAACCCGGCGATCGGCTGGCGCGCGATCCGCATGGCGCTCGACCGGCCGGCCCTGTTCCGCACGCAAATCAGGGCGTTGTTGCGGGCGGCGGCCGGGCGCGAGCTTCGCATCATGCTTCCGATGATCGCCGATGTCTCCGAGTTCGAGGCAGCCCGCGCGCTGATCGACCGCGAGGTCATGATCCTCAAGCGCCATGGGCGCCCGGAGCCGAGGAAACTCCAGGTCGGGGCCATGATCGAGGTGCCGGCGATCCTGTGGCAGCTCGACCGCATTCTGCCCTTGGCCGATTTCGCCTCAGTCGGCTCGAACGACATGATGCAGTTCTTGTTCGCGGCCGATCGCGGCAATACACGGGTGGCGGAGCGCTTCGATGCGCTCAATCCCGCCGGGCTCAAGGCGCTCAAGCTGATCGTGGAAGCCGCGAAGCGGCATGGCGTGCCCCTGAACTTGTGCGGTGAGATGGCGGGCAGGCCGCTCGAGGCCATGGCCCTGATCGGGCTCGGCTTCCGCTCGATCTCCATGGCTCCGGCCTCGGTCGGGCCGGTCAAGGCCATGGTCCTGTCGCTCGATGCCGGCAATCTCGGCCGGCGCCTCGATGAATTACTCGAAAGCAAGTCGACGTCGCTGCGCGAGGAATTGCGGCGCTTTGCCGTGGAGCACGGCGTGCAGGTGTAGCATTTTTGCAATGATGAGAAGTCTCCACCCCCGCCTTCGATGTGCTAGTCTCCGCCCGACGTTCAAACCGGACGCGGTTAGGCTTGTGTTGGCGGAGACAAGCTTGATAGGGGATCGGCCTTGCGCTGCCGACCGCGCCGCGTCAAAAACCGGTAACCCCACAGCCGGACGCCGCAGAGCGGCGCCTGCCTATTCACGGGAACGAGAGAATGCCCTCCGGCTATGATGCTGAGGTCGCGGAGCTGTTTCGAGACTTGAGGGCCGCGACGGCTCTGTCCGAGATGGACCTCGCGGCGAGGATCGGGACCCGGCCCGAAGTCGTGCAGGCTCTCGAGCAAGGCGCGCTCGATGCGCTGCCTCCCTGGGCGGAAACCTGCCGCGTGGTCAATGCCTATGGCACGCTGCTCAATCTCGATGTCCGGCCGCTCTTGAGGCGCATCTATGCTCAGCTCGAGGCGGGGATCGTCGAGCTTCAACCGAAGCCGATGCCTGACGTTCCCACGATGACGCCGCGTGACGCCGGCGATTTCGGTTTCCCCTCCGGCAATCCCGCAGGCGCCGCCTCCAACCCCCTCGATATTCCCTGGCCGCCTCCCGCTCAACCTCAGCCGCAGCGGCAGCCATGGCCGAACCCGGGGCAGGCGCCCCAGCCTCAGGCGAGGCGCCCCAACGCCGATCCGTTCCCCCAGCCACAAAACGCGAGGCCACAGGGCCAAGGCGGACAACCCCAGCCGCGACCCCAGCCCGTGCCGCAGCCCCCTTGGCCCACCGCGCCAGCCCAGAGGCAGGCCGCGCCGCAAGCCCCTTCCGACCGGCGCGCGCCCCAGCCGCGTGCCGCCCAGGCCCAGCCGCCTCAGCCTCGGCCTCAGGCGTCAGGCCCGCGTCCGGCAGCGCCAATGGATCGCCAGGCGGGAGCGTCGCGTCAGGCCACGCCCGCGGACCTCGAGGCGGCTTTCGGCCCGGCGGCCGCGCAACCGGCGCCCGAGCCAGCAACGAAGCGGAGCGTTTCTCGCCTCTTGAAATGGGGGATTGTCGCCCTCATTGTTGCGGCCGCGGGGTTGGGGCTTGGGCTCTTATACGTCTATGCCCCGGGCTCGGCGGGGCTTGCACCACCCGAGACCAGCACGTCCGATCCCGACGATCCGCGCAGCAAGAAGACCGACCGTCTGCCGGATGCCCTTCCGCCCCGGCTCCCCGCACAGTGATGGGTCCAGAAGCAGAGGGTGGCGACCGGTTGCGGAATACCGTTTAGGTTTTCACCGACATGACGACGATCCCAGCCGATAAGCTCGACAAGCTCGTCGCCCGTTGGCAAGCGGTGCAAGGCACGCTTGCCACGGGCTCCGATCAGGAAAGCTATGTGCGCTTGTCCCGTGAATTCGCTGAGCTCGATCCCATCGTCGCAACCATCACCGCGCTGAGGCGTGCGCTCGGCGAGCGCGAAGACCTGCAACAGCTCATCGACGATCCGGCCTCGGACCCGGAGATGGCGGCGCTCGCCGCGCAGGAGCTCGAAACGCTAAGCCCCAGAATCGAGGAGCTCGAGCAGCAGCTCAAGGTGCAGCTTCTGCCCAAGGACGCCGCCGACGAGAAGAGCGCGATCCTCGAGCTTCGCGCCGGCACCGGCGGAGAGGAGGCCGCGCTGTTCGCCGGCAATCTCTTCCGCATGTATCAGCGCTATGCTGACCGGCGTGGCTGGAAGGTGAATGTGCTGTCGGCGAGTGAATCGGCGACCGGCGGGTACAAGGAAATCATCGCCAATATCACCGGCAAGGGCGTGTTCGCGCGGCTGAAATTCGAGTCGGGCGTGCATCGCGTACAGCGCGTGCCCGAGACCGAGGCGCAAGGGCGCATCCACACCTCGGCGGCAACGGTGGCCGTGCTGCCCGAGGCCGAGGAGGTCGACATCAAGATCGACGACAAGGATCTCCGCATCGACGTGTTCAGGGCGAGCGGTCCCGGCGGCCAGTCGGTCAACACCACCGACAGCGCGGTGAGGATTACGCATCTGCCGACCGGACTCGTCGTCAGCCAGCAGGACGAGAAGTCCCAGCACAAGAACAAGGCGAAGGCGATGAAGGTGCTGCGCGCGCGTCTCTACGAGGCCGAGCGCGCAAAGCGCGACGCCGAGCGCGCGCAGAACCGCCGCAGCCAGATCGGCACCGGCGATCGCTCAGAGCGAATCCGCACCTACAACTTCCCGCAAGGCCGCGTCACCGACCATCGCATCGGCTTCACCACCTATCAGCTTCCGCTCGTTCTCGAAGGCGAACCCGCGCTCGACGAGATCATCGACGCGCTCATCACCGAGCATCAGGCGACCGAGCTCGCAGCCATGCAGGAAGAAGGCCATGCCTGAGCTCCTTGTGCGAGCCGGGAAGCCCTCATCGGACACGCCCCCCTCACCCCAGCCCTCTCTCCGCTCGGGAGAGGGAGAGAGACGCTCCTTGCAGCGAGCCTTCGTCGAGGCCACGCAAATCTTGCGGCAAGCCGGCATCGAGACGCCCGAGCTCGACGCGCGGGTACTCGTCTGCCATGCGGCCCGCCTCAGTCACGAGGCCTATATCGCCCGTGCCGGCGAGGCGCTTTCCGCCGATGCCGCCGCGCGGCTCGACGGAGCGATCGCGCGCCGCCTCGAGCGCGAGCCGGTGGCCAGGATCACGGGGATGCGCGAATTCTACGGCCGCCTCTTCGCTCTCGGGCCCGCGGCGCTCGATCCGCGCCCCGATACCGAGACGCTCGTTGAGGCGGCTCTCGACCTTGTCGTCAAGATGGGCTGGCAGGAGAAGCCCCTCAAGCTGCTCGATCTCGGCACCGGCACCGGCGCGATCCTCGTCACCCTTCTCGCCGAGCTTCCACGCGCACGGGGGTTTGGCACCGACCTGAGCCTCGATGCTCTCGCCATCGCCGCCGCCAATGCCAGGCGCCACGGAGTCTCGTGCCGCGCCTCCTTCATCGCCGGCGATTGGCTCGAAGCCGTGGCTGGCCGGTTCGACCTCATCCTGTCCAATCCGCCCTACCTTGCCGCCGCAGAGATTGCGGAGCTCGCCGAGGAGGTGGCGGCCTACGATCCGCGCCTTGCGCTAGACGGCGGGCCTGACGGGCTTGCGGCCTACCGGCGCATCGCCGCCCGTTCCTTAGAGGTCCTGGCAGAGGACGGCAGGCTTCTCGTCGAGATCGGGCCCGGCCAAAGCGGCGCCGTGGCCGCGATCCTGGAGGAGGCCGGGCTCAGGCCCGACGCGAGCGGAAGCATCAGGCGGGACCTCGCGGGGAGGCCGCGCGTTGTCGTGGCAAGGCCGTGATTGGGATCGGGGAGGGTCCTTGCGACAAAAAAAGACTTGGAAAACCTCGATGTTCAAGTTAGATTCATGGCAGCAAATGACTATGCGGCCATTTCGCGCTTGAGAAGCGCGTGGACCGGTTGCAACGGCAACAAGAGCGTATTTCTTGAACCTCGATTGCAGGGCCTGACGCCTTTCAGGACGTTCAGGAGACGCTCAACCGCTCATCAGATTGAGGTTGGCTCGCGCTGGTGAAAGGGACTCTTGGACGCTTGGCGCCGGAGTAGCGACGCATAATAGAGCGAGAACAGCAAACTTAGTTGACTGCACGGTAAATCCGAGGTCCCGGGCGCTAGCCGCCTGGGGCTTGGGCCGGCCGTGAAAACGTGAGCAGGGAAAACGCGGGGCTTGGCCCCCTTATCAGGTGATCAAAAGGACATGAGGCAAGGACAGCAGAATCGCAGGGGCCGCGGCCGCGGCCGCAAGCCCCAGAACCCATTGGCGCGGAACTACGAATCGAACGGCCCCGACGTCAAGATCCGCGGGACCGCGGCGCATATCGCCGAGAAATACATGTCGCTTGCGCGCGACGCGCTCGCCTCGGGCGACATGGTCACGGCCGAGAGCTATCTCCAGCACGCCGAGCACTACAATCGCATCATCATGGCGGCGCAGTCGCAGATGGGGCCGCAGCACGGAGGCTATCAGGGCGAGGGGCCGAACGGCGGCCATCGTCAGCAGCGCTGGAACGTCGAAGGCGATGATGAGGGCGGCGAGGCCGAGGCGGGCGAGCGAGGCGGCACCGATTTCCGTGCGGGCGGCGGCCGCGACGACCGGCGGTATGGGGGCAACGGACGCGAGGGCACCGGCGAGCAGAACGGCGGCGATCAGCCCGAGCCGCCTCAAGCCGACGAAACCTCCGACCAGGTGAGCTAGCGGCTTAGTCTTCTATTTTCGGCGCGCACCGGACCCCTCACCGCGAGCGCATTGCGCTCGCGTGCTCTCCCCAAGGGGAGAGCGGTAAATCTTGCACCCTTCCAGCCACGCGTCATTCCGGCGGAAGCCGGAATCCAGAAACAACCGGCGCAACGCTCATGACCCCTGGACCCCGGCTTTCGCCGGGGTGACGTAGACGAGCCTGACGACGGCGGCCCTCATGCTGAGGAGCGCCCGAAGGCGGCTTGCCGCGAGGGCGCGTCTCGAAGCGCGCGTTTGTCATCGGCGGTCTCGTCCCAGCCCTTCACGATTCAATCGAATCTGCGGAAATCACTCAGCATCTCTTTCAAACCTCCCCCTCGTGGGGAGGTCGGCGCGCATCTAATGTTGCGCTACCGCTGCGCTACGTGAGCACGACTGCGCGCCGGGTGGGGGAGTTACGCTCAATTGACCAGCGGCTCGCGCATTCAAACACCATCACGCCACCCGGCTCAGCTTCCGCTTCGCCACGAGTGGTTTCACTCAAGCTTCGCCACCCTGCTCCGCTGTCATGCCCGCGCAAGCGGGCATCCAGTAAGCCGAGCCTAGACTAGGTCCTGTTGACATTTAGGGGATTCCGCCTGACTGGTGAATGTGATTCAAGATCGCAAACTGAGGGAGGGCGATCTTGATTCGACGCGAGCTGACGGATGTTCAGTGGACGCGTA
>Ga0187892_10001555_pt1 | contig 51702 bp, 36 predicted proteins | sample MA1701073metaG_FD_139345 | JGI IMG/M metagenome (GOLD analysis project Ga0187892, IMG submission 139345) | Bio-ooze microbial communities from a basaltic lava cave in the Kipuka Kanohina Cave System on the Island of Hawaii, USA - MA170107-3 metaG ...
CAAGAGGCAAGGTCGGCACTACACGCCGTTTCGCCCCTCACGCAGAACGCAAGTCGATGATTCTGTTCAGGCCGGCTTCGCGAAAAACATGAGAACGGAGCTCGAACTGCTCAAGTTGGGCTAGGAGCTCTTAAAGGCCGAGCAGCGCTGCGACGATGGTCCTCTGAATCTCCGAGGTGCCCGAGTAGAGCCGGCTGCCAAGGGCGTCGCGCAGCTCGCGCTCGATCTCGTATTCCGTCATGTAGCCGTACCCGCCGTGAAGCTGGATCGCGTCCTCGGCGCATTTGACCCAATTTTCGCTGATCGTGAGCTTCGTAAGCGCTGCCTCGAGGAAGGCGCTCTTGCCCTTTCCACGCAGCCAGGCCGTCCTGTAAAGGGACGCGCGCGCCTCCTCGACGCGCGCTTTCATGTCCACGATCTTCGCTGCGATCAGCTGGAACTTGCCGATGGACTGTCCGAACTGCTTGCGCTCCTTGGCGTAGCGGATCGAGCTCTCCAGCAGCCGCTCCATCGCTCCCACCGCGCTGGCCAGAATGCAGCTGCGCTCCCAGGTCATGGAGTGCGTGAACAGGTTCTTGCCGTTGCCTTCATGGCCTAGGCGGTTCTCGACCGGCACCTCGCAGTCTTCGAAGATCAGCTCGGCCATCGGGGAGGTCCGCAGCCCCATCTTGTCGAGCTTGCCGCCGACCTTGAAGCCGGGAAAGCTCTTCTCCACCAGGAAACAGCTGACGCCGTTCGGGCCCTTCGACCGATCCACCGTGGCGAACACCACGAACAGATCGCCGATTGGACCGTTGGTGACGAAGGTCTTGCTGCCGTTCAGCACGTACCTGTCGCCGCGGCGCTGTGCCGTGGTGCGCAGGCTGTATGCATCCGAGCCCGAGCCGGGCTCGCTCATGGCATTTCCGCCGACCAGAGCTCCGCTGCACAGCGGCGGCAGATACTTCCGCTTCTGCTCTTCGCTGCCGAAATCGCGAATCGGTATCTCGAGGGTCCACATCTGCGCGTTGATCGAGAAGACCAGCCCGTTGTCCCTACAGCCGTGGCCCAGGCTCTCAAGGACGCCGACGGTAGTGAGCGGATCGACACCCAGTCCGCCGTAATCCTTGGGAATCGGCAGTGCGTGAATGCCGAATTGGGCGCATTTCTTCCAGCCTTCCCGGCTGAACTCGCCATTGCTGTCGCGCTCGCGCAGGCGGTCATTGAGCTCCTCGCGAGCGAAGTCGTCGGCGGCCTGCCGGAACTGCGCCTGCTCCTCAGACCAGGCGAAATCCACGGCGCGTACAGACAGCGTTTAGAGCCGGGATCAACCCTGACTCCTTGCCTTCAGGGTCTGGTAATCGGTCTTGTCGGTGGAGGTCTTGGGGAGGGTGGCGTGGAACGTGAAAACGTCGGGAACCATGTATACGGGCAGATGCTCGGAACAGAATCTCTTCAGCGCGATGACCGATAGCTTCTTGCCTTCGGCGCAGGCGACGTGCGCGTGCACCTTCATCCCCAACTCGTCATGCGGCATTGCAACCACTGCGGCCTCGCGGATCTCGGAATGGCGGTAAAGACAGGCCTCGATTTCCCCCAGTTCGACGCGAAAGCCGCGCTTCTTGATCATGCGATCCCTGCGGCCGAGATAGCGGAAGTTGCCGTCGGATTCCTGGATCACGATGTCGCCGGTGCGGTAGTACGCCGGCGGCGCGGCGATCGTGACGAACGACTTGCGCGACTGCTCCGGCAGGTTCCAGTAGCCCTGGGTGACGCCATCGCCGCGTATGCAAAGCTCCCCTTCCATCTCCTGCTTCGCCCGGTTGCCGTCGGCATCGATGACTATGCCTTCGAGATGAGAGCAAATTCTGCCGATCGGCACGGGTTCTGCGCGTTCCTCGGGGATGGGTAGCGGTACTTCGTAGTAGGTGCAGACGTTGGTCTCGGTCGGTCCGTAGAGATTGAAGTAACGGGGATGCGGCCATTGTTTCGTGAGCGACTTCAGATGCGCGATCGGAAAGACCTCTCCAGCAAACAGCACCAGGCGCAAGGAGCCGTAGCTCCGGCTGCCGAGCTTGCCGCGCTGCGCCATCAGGCTGAGGATTGAAGGCGCAGAGTACCAGACGCTGATCCTGGTCTCGGCGATGAGCTGCGCAAGCTCGAGCGGTTGCTTGCCGACCTCCTCCCCGATCAGGACCAGAGTACCGCCGTGCTTCACCGCGCTGTAAATGTCGAGGATCGACAAGTCGAAGTGAAACGGCGCGTGGGAGGAGAAGCGGTCTTCGGGCGTCGGCGCGAAAGTCTCGGCGCACCACTCGACGAAGCTGATCGCGTTGCGTTGCGTCAGGATTACGCCTTTCGGCTTGCCGGTGGACCCGGAGGTGTAGAGGATGTAGGCGAGGTCGTCGGGCCCGGTCTTGGCCGGGGGCGCCTTGACGGAGCGATCGGCCTTGTCGAGCGCCGCGCACAGATAGGCGCCGCCGCCGCTCCCAGCGATCTCGAGCACCTCAGGGTTCGCGCCGTGCCGAGAAAGCTCGGTGAGGAGAGCCTGCTTGAAGGAGCTCTCGACGACTACGGCCGAGACCGTGCAATCCGCGAGGATGAAGCCGTTTCGCGACGGTGGCGCGCCAGGGTCTACGGGCACGTAGGCGGCGCCGGCTTTCAGCGCGCCGAAGATCGTCGCCACGCCGTCGACCGACTTGCGGATCCAGAAGCCGACGCGGTCGCCCGGTCGCACGCCATGCCCGACCAGCCAGTCGCGCAGCCGATCCGAGAGCTCGGCGAGCTCGCCGTAGGTGACCGATGCGCCGTCGGCCTCCTCGACCGCTACGCGATCGGGCCATTTGCGGGCCGCGTCGTCGAGATAGTGGCAGAGATTCATCGTACCGAGAATCGCCCACCAGGGTCGAGACGGTCTACCGCTTCGAATCGATTAGCTGGCAAATGGCTTCGAGGGTGTTGAAGTGGTGCTCGTCAGCTTCATGGGGTTCCACCTGAATATCGAACTCCTGCTCAAGGAAGGAGATCAGCTTCAAGGTCGCCAGCGAGTCGAGAATTCCGGCTGACATGAGCGGCGTCGTCGGTGTGAGGTTTTCCGGATCCTCGCCGGGCAGAAACTCGCTGAGGATGAAACCCTTGACGATCGTGATGGCAGCGCTGGGTGAAGCCATATTCAGTGGGCGTTCTTCGCTTTGAGAAGGATCCAGGCGGTCTTGGCGATGATGAAGAGATCGAGCCGCAGCGACCAGTTGCGCAGGTACTCCAGGTCGCAGTCGATGCGCGCCTTCATCTTTTCCAGCGTCTCGGTTTCGCCGCGGTAGCCGTTGACCTGCGCCCAGCCCGTGATGCCGGGCCGGACCTTGTGGCGCAGCATGTACCCGCGGATCAGCTTGCGATACAGCTCGTTGTGGGCGACCGCGTGCGGCCTCGGGCCGACGATGCTCATGCGCCCCTGCAGGACATTGAAGAACTGCGGCAGCTCGTCGAGCGAGCTCCTGCGCAGGAACCTGCCGAAAGCCGTGAACCGCTGATCGTCCCTGCGCGCCTGCTCGATCGCGGCGCCGTCCTCGAGCACCGTCATCGAGCGGAACTTGTAGACCACGATCTCGCGGCCGTCGAGGCCGTAGCGGCGCTGGCGGAAGATCATGGGCCCGGGCGAGCTCAGCTTGACCCCGAGCGCGATCAGGGCGAACACCGGCACCAGCAGCGCGAGTATCAGCAGCGAGAGCACGACGTCGCTCGCGCGCTTGATCGCGCCGTTCAGGCCGGTAAAGGGCGATTCGCACACCGCCACCACGGGAGCCCCGTTCACGGTGTCCATGCGTCCCTGGATCAGGTCGGTGACGAAGGTGTCGGGCACGAAATAGATCGATGACGTCGTGTCGCGCAGCGCCTCCAGCAGGCTCAGGATGCGCGACTGGGAAGCCATCGGCAGCGACAAATAGATGACGTCGACCTGGCCGTTCTTCACGTAGCCCGGCAGGTCGGTGAGCCTGCCGAGCAGGGGGTATTCGTCGTGGTGCGCAAGCCGCTCGCGCTCGCGATCGTCGAAAAAGCCGAGCACCTGGGCGCTCGAGTACACGTCGCTGGTGAGGCGCCGCGCCAGATCGATCCCTTGTTCGTTCATCCCCGCCAGCACGACCCGGCGCGCGTGGCCTTGCATCTCGCGGATCGCCGGGGCGGCGAAGCGCATCAGGAAGTGGGCACCGGCCTGGCTCAGCGGCGCAACCCAGAACCAGGTGACAAGCACGTCGCGATCGAAGTATTCCAGGTAGCGGCTGCCCCAGCCGAAAAGGAGCAGCAACCCCGAGATCGTCAGCCATCCCATAGTGATGTTGCGCACCACGCGCCAAGGGGTTGTGGTCAATCGCGAGGAGCCCGGGAAGGTGAGCGCGAACACGATCACCGACAGAATGATGTTGTGCCGGCCGAGCGAGCCCTCGACGGCGAGGGCAACCGCCCAGAGCGACAGTGCGAGGACCAGCGGGTCGAGGAAGATCTCGACCAGGTTGAGAAGCTGATCGCGCGCGACCGTAAGCCGCGTTGCCCTGCGAAAAGTCACAGGCATTGCGCCGTCCGGCGCGGCGGGTTTCGGCATCGCTCTCGCGCCCCCCTGGAGCGTGCCCGGCGCCGGGCCGCGCGACGGTTCCCGCTCTATCGCCGACAACCTTCCAGGACGCTCCCACCGGGCCCTACGCAAGCGTGCTTCCCCCTTTCCCCGGCCGTGATTGTATCCCCGCGGCGAGCGTGCGCTGCCTGTGCCGGAGAGGGGTGGAGTGTCAATTCTTGTCGTGATGCAGTCAGGCTGCCCGCAGCGGCAGCGAGCGCACGCGCCGCCCGGTCGCCGCGGCGACGGCGTTGCACACCGCCGGCGCGACAGGCGGCACGCCGATCTCCCCCACGCCCCCGAGCGCGTCGGGCGCGCCGTTGATCAGGTAGACCTCGACCCGCGGCATCTCGTCGATGCGAAGCAGCGGGTAATCGTGGAAGTTCGACACGGCCGCCGCGCCGGCGTTGAAATCGACGCGACCATAGAGCGCCGCGGTGAGCCCAAACGCTATGGCACCTTCGATCTGCGCTCGCACCCCGTCGGGATCGACGGCAAAGCCGCAGTCGACCGCGGAAACGACGCGGTTCACCGCGACCGCACCGCCGGCGCCGACCGCGACATCGGCGACCATGGCGACAAAGCTGCCGTACGACGCATGCACCGCGAAGCCTCTTCCCCGCCCGGCGCCTTGAGGCGGCGGCCCCGCCGACGCGGCGGCGCGTTCGAGCACACCGACATGCCGCGGTGAGCCGGCAAGCAATCGCCGCCGCAATTCCAATGGGTCGCGGCCGCCGGCCGCGGCGATCTCGTCCATGAAGCATTCGATCGCGAAGGCGTTGTACGAATGCCCGACCGAGCGCCAGAAGCCGATGCGCAAGGGCAGCTCGGCGCGGACGTACTCGACCTGGAGATCGGGCACGCGGTAGGGGATCTCTTTCGCGCCTTCGACCGCGGTCGGATCGACCGCGCCGCGGTATTCAGGATTACGCGAATGCACGATCGAGGGTGCCGCGATCCGATGCCGCCAGGCGAGCGGCAGGCCCGCGGCGGAGAGTCGCGCCTCCAGCCGATGGAGCGAACAGGGACGGTACCAGTCGTGCTGCAGGTCGTCCTCGCGCGTCCAGACCACCTGCACCGGCCGGCGCGCCGCCTTCGAGAGCTCGATCGCTTCCATGGCGAAATCGTCTTCGATGCGTCGCCCGAACGCGCCGCCCGCGTAAGTGACGTGCACCGCCACTTTGTCAGCCGGCAACCCCAGCCGGCGCGCTGCGGAATCACGCACACCGGCCGGCGACTGCGTCGGCGCCCATATCGTGCATCCGCCTTCTCGCACCTCGGCGGTGCAGTTCATCGGCTCCATCGTGGCGTGCGCGAGATACGGCAGCCGGTACTCGGCACGCAGTACGCGGCCTGGGCCGTCAAGCCCCGCCGCCCCGCTTCCATCGCGGCGCGCGACGGCGCCGTCCTGCGTGAGCCGTTCGTCGAGGTGTGCGTCGATCGCGCGCCGATCCCACTTGGCGTGCGGGCCGCGATCCCAATCGACGCGCAGCGCCTGGCGACCGAGGATCGCGGCATGGGTATGATCCGCAAGCACCGCGACGCCCCGTTCGATCGCGAACACGTCGCGTACGCCCGCGACGGAGCGCGCGGCGATCGCGTCGTAGCGAAGCAGCTTGCCGCCGATCGTCGGGCAGCGAGCGATCGCCGCGAAGACCATGCCGCCGACCCGGATGTCGAGCGCGAAGCGCGCCGTTCCGTCGACCTTTGCCGGCAGATCGAGCCGCGGCATTGCCTTGCCGACGAAACGCAGCTTTGCGAGCGGCTTCAGCGTCGGCGCCGCCGGCACCGGCTCGAGCGCCGCGGCGCGCACGAGAGCGCCGAACGGGAGCCGCCGACCGCTCGCCGGATCGCTGACAAAGCCGCTCTCGGCGTGGCAAGCCGCGGGCGAAATGCCAAGGGCGCGGGCGGCGGCGGCGACCAGCATTTCGCGCGCCGCGGCGCCGGCCGCGCGCAACTCGCCCCACGAACCGCGCACGCTGCGGCTCACGCCAACCATCTGGTTGCCGAAGGCATCGTCCGCGGCAGCCTGCACCACCCGCACCCTGAGCGGGTCGGCGCCGAGCTCGTCGACGACCAGCATCGGCAGCGATGTCGCAACGCCCTGGCCGACTTCGATCTTTGCCAGCCAGATGGTCGTCAGGCCGGTGTCATCGATGGCGACAAACGGCCCGGGCGCGAACGGTTGCTCGCGGGGCGGCACGACGCGCCGGCGCCGCTCCTGCCGGCGGCCGAGACGGTACCCGCCATAGACGCCGATGCCGAGTGCCGCCCCACCCGCCAGCCCGGCGAGGAGGAGCTCCCTTCGGGTCAGGCGCACGAGAGCCACGGCTGTCAGCCGCCGCGCGCGGCGCGATGGATCGCGCGGCGGATGCGTTCGTAGGTACCGCAGCGGCACAGCACTCCGCGCATGGCGCGGTTGATGTCCACGTCGCTCGGGGAGGGCTTCTCGGCGAGCAGCGCCGCCGCCGCCATGATCTGGCCGCTCTGGCAATAGCCGCACTGAGGGACCGACTCGGCGATCCAAGCTTGCTGCAAGGGATGCAGCGCTCCTTTCGCCAGCCCCTCGATCGTCGTCACGCGCTTGCCCGCAGCCCTCTCGACGGGCAGGCCGCAGCTCCGCGTCGCCTTGCCATCCACGTGCACCGTACACGCGCCGCACAGCATCCTGCCGCAGCCGTACTTGGTACCGGTAAGACCCAGCACGTCGCGCAGCACCCACAGGAGCGGCATGCCGTCGGGGGCCTCGACATCGACGGGCGCCGCGTTGAGCTCGAATCTGTGCCGGGTCAATGCGCCAGCGCAACCGCCGTCATGATCTGGCCATGGTCGACGAGCAGCTGGCCCGCCAGCTCGTCGCCTGCGGCGAAAGTCCCCGCGCCTTCCTGGAATACGGCCACGAAGCGCCGGGCCGGCAAGTCGAGATCGATGCGCATGCCGTGATAGCCGAACATCTCCCGCGTCAGCGCGTACTGGCACTTGAATGCCGACTCCTTGGCGCTGAATACCAGTCTGCCGAGGAGTCCTCGGGCGGACGCGGGCTGAGCGTCGATGAAGGCGCGCTCTTCCGGGAGGCAGACGATCCGGAGCAATTCGAGCGCAATCGGCTCGGCCGGCTCGAGGTCGAGGCCTAGCGCCCGGATCCCGTCGGCGCGGCGCGCCACCGCCGCGGCGCACCACGTGTGGGTGTGCGTGATGGATCCCACCACTCCCGGCGGCCACACCGGGGCCCGGTCTTCGCCCTGCGGAATCGCTGCGGCACGCTCGCCGAGAGCCGCAAGCGCGCGGCGCGCGCAGGTCCGCCCGGCAATGAATTCGCTTCGCCGCTTCGGCACGGCGCGCGCGAGCGCAGCTTCCTCGACCGGAAAGAGCGCGCCCGTCGCAGCGCGAGGATCCATTTCCGCGGTCCGGATCGGAAGACCGAGCAGCCGCGATGCGAGATTCATTTCTGCTCCCGTGCCTTGCGCGCGCCGCGGCGCTGCGCCAGCGCCTCGCGGCGCGCGGCGGCGCGGTCGGCCACGCGCTCGAGCTGCTCGCCGGCCCTGTCGCCGGCATCGAGGTGCGCCGCGAGCGCGGCGACGGTCGGGAAGCGGAAGATGTCGGTTATGGTTAGCTTGGGCGCGATGCTCGCGCGCAACTCGCGGTGCGCCTGGACCGCGAGCAGCGAATGCCCGCCGAGGTGGAAGAAGTTGTCGGCGAGGCCGATCTGGGATAGCCCGAGCACGCGTTTGTACACTTCCGCGATCTGGCGCTGCACGTCGCTCTCGGGCGCGACGTACCGGGCCGCCGCCGGCCCGCCCGAGCGCCCCCCATCGGGACGCGGCAGGGCCTTGCGGTCGACCTTGGCGTTCGGCGTGAGCGGAAAGCTCTGCATCGCGACGAAGTGCGCCGGCAACATGTAGTCGGGCAGCGTTTCCGCGAGATGGGCCCTGAGCGCATCCTCCGCCACCGGGTCCGCGGCGTGGCGCACGTACGCGACAAGACGCACGTCGCCGGGCGTGTCCTCGCGCGCCACGGCGACCGCCTCTCGCACGCCTGGATGCGCCGCGAGCCGCGCCTCGATCTCGCCGAGCTCGATGCGATAGCCGCGCACCTTGACCTGATGATCAACGCGACCGAGGAATTGCAGCACGCCGTCTTCGCCGTAGCGCGCGAGGTCGCCCGTGCGGTACATGCGTGCGCCGTCGCGGAACGGATCGGGCAGGAAGCGCTCACGGGTGAGATCTTCACGGTTCAGGTAGCCGCGGGCGACGCCCTCGCCGCCGATGTAGAGCTCGGCCGCGGTCCCGGGAGGCACCGGCCGCTGGCGCTCGTCGAGTACGTAGAGCTGCGTGTTCGCGATCGGCCGTCCGAGCGCTACCGCGCCGGCGCACGGCTCGGCCGTCTGAGTGGAGGACCATATGGTGGTCTCCGTCGGGCCGTACATGTTCTCTACGCTCGCGACCGGATTGACCTTGCGCAGCTCGGCGACCAGCGTGCCCGGCAGCGCCTCTCCGCCGATGAAGAAGTGCCGCACGCGCGCAAGCGCGGTGCGCGATTCGTCGTTCATCACCAGCATGCGCGCCATGGAGGGCGTGCACTGCAGGTGGCTGGCGCCGTGCCGCGCGATTTGTGCGGCGATGCTGTAGTCATCCGCTGCGCCGCGCAAGGCGGGCCGGCTGGTTCTCCGCACGACCTCGGCGAGCGGCTCGAGGCTAGCCAGCGCGACGTCGGTGTCGATGCCGAAATCGATCAGGCAGGCTATCTCATCGACGCCGATCTCCTTCAGCTGCTCGACGCGCGCTACCGCTTCGTCCACCGTGCCGAACAGGCCGCTGTCCTCGAAGTAGCGCAGGAAGGCGAACTCGAGGATCGCGTTCATCTCCTCGGCCGGCAGGCCCTGCAGGTCGATATCCATCGGCTTCGCGACCCCCTGCGGCTTCTTGAAGGCGGGGAAGGACCAGGCATACTGCTTGATGAGCGCCGTGGCGCTGCGCAGATAGTCCTTCATCGGCTGGCGCGCGAGCGCGCGCACCTTCTCGCGGTCGGCTCCGACCAGGGTATGCAACATCAGCGTCACCCGGTAATCGGCGGGGTTGCGGCCGTTCTCGGCCAGGACGGCGCGATAGATGCGGATCTTGTCGGCGACCTCGGCGATCGACTGCCCGAGCAGGTGCGTGAGCACGTTGGCGCCGAGCGCAGCGGCGTTGCGGTATGTCGCCGGGTTGCCGGCGGTGGTAACCCAGAATGGCAGCTCCTTCTGCACCGGGCGCGGCTGCGTCACGACCGGGACCTGCCCGCCGCTGGGCGACTCGAACGGCACCGCCTCCCCGCGCCAGAGGCGCCGCACGATCTCGATGTCGCGCAGCATGGCCGCATTGTTGTGCGGCGGGGCGTTTTCCGGGCGCAGCAGAAAATCCTCCGGCATCCAGCCCGAGGCGAACGAGATGCCGACGCGGCCGCCGCTCAGGTTGTCGACCACCGCCCAATCCTCGGCCACCCGCGCCGGGTGGTGCAGCGGCAGCACGCAGCTGCCGGCGCGGATCTGCACCTTGCGCGTCACCGCCGCGACCGCTGCGCCGGTTACTGCCGGGTTCGGATAAGGGCCGCCGAAGGCGTGGAAGTGGCGCTCCGGCGTCCACACCGAGTTGAAGCCGCGGGCATCGGCGAACTTGGCGCCCTCGATGAGCAGCCGGTACTTGCGCGCTCCCGGGGCGTCGTCGTTGCCCCAGTAGAACAGGCCGAAGTCCATCGGCCGGCCGGAGGCTGCGCCGCCCGAAGCGAGCGCGCGATCCTCATCGGAGCTGATCACCACCTTGAAGCCGCGCGCCAGCGTCCAGAAAAGCTCGAGCACGGAGATGTCGAAGGAGAGGCTCGTCACCGCCAGCCAGACGGGTTGCGCGCCGTTGGCACGCGGCACGCGCGCATCCATTCCGGCGAAGAAATTGACGACGTTGCGGTGCTCCACCATCACGCCCTTCGGGCGCCCGGTCGAGCCGGAGGTATAGAGGACGTAAGCCAGGTTCTGCGGGGCGACCGCGGCGCGCAGGCGGCCGGCCGGTGCTGTGAGCACCGCTTCGTCTTCGACGCACAGGACCGTTCGCGGCTTCGCGGGAAGCGCGCCGAGCAGCGCGCGCTGCGTAAGCACGACCTGCGCGCCGCTGTCCTCGATCATGAGCGCCAGGCGGCTCGCGGGATACGCCGGGTCGAGAGGTACGTAGGCGCCGCCGGCCTTGTGGATGCCGAGTACGCCTGCGACGAGGTCGATCGAGCGGCGCATGTAGAGGCCGACTAGCGCGTCGGGCGCCACACCGAGCGCGCGCAGCGCGTGCGCCACGCGGTTGGCGCGCTGGTCGAGCTCGCGGTAGCCGAGCACCTCGCCTTCGAAGGCGACCGCCGGATCGTCCGGCGTCGCGTCGGCCTGACGCTCGAACAGCTGGTGCATGCAGGCGCTGCGGTCGTACGGCGCCTCGGTGCTGTTCCATTCGTAGAGCACCCGCCGGCGCTCGTCTGCCGACAGCAGGCTGATATCGGCGATCGGGCCGCGAGGATTCTCCCGAATCGCGGCGAAAGCGAGCGTCGTGCGGCGCACGAGCCCTTCGGCCGCGGTTGTCGGCAGGCGCGCCTCGTCGTAGACCAGCAGCGCGTCGCCGCCTCTCGCGGGAACGATGAAGGTTACGACGCAGCCGTCGATCGCGTGCTCGATGGCAGGCCGCTCGGCGACGCGCAGCCCCGTGGCGAGAGCCGGGCGGGCGAGCCCTGGCCGCCGCGCGACCAGGTCGGCAAAGTAGCCGCGACGGTGCTTGAGCTCGGAGAGCTCCCGGTCGATGCGCACCGCGAGCTCGGCCACCGTGCCTGCGTCGTCTACCCGCAGCGGAAGCTCGCGCGCCAGATACCCGGGAAACTCGGAAGCCAGCGCGGCAAGCGCGTCATCAGCGTAGGCGAGGTCGAAGGCATCCTGCGCGGTTGCCCGCGCGAGATACGCTGCAACCGCGGCAGCGCCGCTCAGCCCTTCCGGGAGCCGGAGAGCGAGCGAGCGCAGCCGGCGTGCGCCGCCCGCTGCGCCATCGACCTCCGGCGGCATCGCCGGGCGCAGCGTGAGGAGCCGCGACGCGAAGAAGTCCTCGTGCGGTGCGAGCTCGGCGGCAAGCGCGGTCAAGCGCTCGGCTTGCGCCTTGCCGAGCAAGGGCAGCCTCGTACCGGCACGCAGCAGCTCCGCGGCCGGCACCTCGGTGCCGCAGGTTCGGACCAGGCGCAGGAGCTTGATCAGCCGGTCGGCGGCGGCGACGACCGCGCCGCTCGCGTCGACCGAGACGACCGTGCCGGGGGCTGTCGCTGCGGCTGGCTGCTCCATTACTTGCAGCGCGGTGACGCCGAACACCTCGTTCTCCGTGCGCAGCCTGGGCAGCGCGAGTGGGTTTGCATAGCCGGCGCCGTAGTCGAGCGCGCGCACCAGAGCCGCAGCCTCTGCCGCCGGCCGGTCGAAGCGCAGCGTCGCGGCGGCCGCAGGCCGGTCGTGCCTGCCGTGGTACGTGCGCGCGGCGCGATCCTGCGGCCGCGGCTTGAGCGTGCGCTCCTCGATCGCGCGCAGCAGCTCGCCGAAACTTTCGATGCCGGCCTCGTAGCACCTGCTGTTCAGCGTGAACGCGGTGTCGTCGGGAGGGATGTCGAACAGCTGCCGCACATAGATGTCGCCGCTGTCCTCGGCGTCGGTCCCATTCGCGTGCCAGGCGACGCCGTAGCCGCGCTCGCCCGCCAGGATCGCCCAGGAAGGCCCGTTGAAGCCGGCGTGCTGCGGCAGCGGCCCGTCGTGGAAGAAGGCGGCGCCCGTGGCGGCTTGCTTGCGCACGCGCTCCGGCACCGGATGCAGGTTCGCGATGCCGAACAGCCAGTCGTAGCGCAGATCGGCAAGCCGTGCCGCCAGATCGCCGCCCGGCGCATGAACCGCGACGCCGAGGGGCGCCGCCCACTGGCGGATGGTTTCGTTTTGCGTCACGAACGCGGCGATGCCGTGACCGCGGTCGCGCAGCATCTCGGCGCACGGCACGAGCAGCGACTCGTCGCCGACGATCAGGCAGGACAGGCGCGCGCTCATCGCAGGGCGCGCTCATAGCGCACCAGCCCCGGCGCGCCCATCAGGCGCTCGAACTCCGGGCGGCGCCTTTCCTCGGCGACGCGGAATCCCGCTTTCTGGTAGACGAGGGCTGCGGCGGTATTGCCGATGTAGGTGGTCACCTGGGCGGCGGCGTAGCCGCGGCGCCGTCCCTCGTCGAGCGTGCGCTCGAGCAGCGCGCCGATCAGCCCGCGCCGGCGCATCGAAGGCGCGGTCCAGACCCACTCTATGGTCCATACGCCCGGCCGCTGCCCGGGCACGGCGCCCTGGTACGGCTCGAGCCTCCGGTACGCGGCGTCGAGCTCCTCCGCCGGCGCGCCGAGCTCGTCCCACGCGGCGGCGATGGCGTGCCCGGCGCTGACCAGGCCGGCGTCCGCGGGATCGTAGCCGGCAAGCGCCGCGCGCGGCCCTTGCGGCGAATCGGCGACGAGGAAGTTGGAGTAATGGCAGAAGGAGCGCGCCTCCATGAGTGTCATCAGCTCGAGAAAATCGAGCCGCTCCTCCTCGGAGCCGGCGACCACGAGATCCCAAAGGCCGCGCTGCAAGTGCGAGCGGCTGGCATGGAGGATCGCGGCGGCAAGAAAGGTAGAATCGTCGGGCCCTGCGGCGCGGATGCGCATCGCGCGGCCCACCGGCACCAAAGGACCAGTCATTGTAAATATCTGATCGGCACTCGTGAGCGTCATTCCTGCGGGAACGCTGGGGTCGATAGAATTATAGAGGCAGGGGCAGCGCCGGCTGCATCGCCTAGAACAGATTTTTGCCTTTTGCCGGCGGTTGAGGGAGCGCCGATGTCAGACCAGGATCCGAACGAATTCGCCATCGCAATCGTCGGCATGGCCGCGCGTCTGCCCGGGGCTCGCAATGTCGAAGAGTACTGGCGCAATGTGCGCGAGGGCATCGAGTCGATCCAGACCTACCGCGACGAGCAGCTGCTCGCCGAGGGCGAGTCGCCGGACAACTTGCGCAACCCGAACTACGTCCGTGCCGGCGGGCCGCTGCAGGGGATGGAGATGTTCGACGGCGAGTTCTTCGGCTTCTCGCCGAAGGAGTCGGCGATCCTCGATCCGCAGCACCGCCACTTCCTCGAGTGCGCCTGGGAGGCGCTGGAGAACGCCGGTCATCCGCCCGAGCGCTGCGCCGGGCCGATCGGCGTGTTCGCCGGCTGCGGCATGGGCAGCTACTTCTACTTCAACCTGTGCACGAACCGCGAGCTGGTCGATTCGGTCGGCCTGTTCCTGCTGCGCCACACCGGCAACGACAAGGACTTCCTCGCCACCCGCGTCTCGTATCTGCTCGATCTCAAGGGCCCGAGCATCAACGTGCAGACCGCGTGCTCCACTTCGCTCGTCGCCGCGCACCTCGCCTGCCAGAGCCTGCTCGCGCGCGAATGCGATATGGCGCTCGCCGGCGGCGTGACGATCGAGATCCCGCACCGCCGGGGCTACCTGTATCGCGAGGGCGAGGTGCTGTCGCCGGACGGTCATTGCCACGCCTTCGACTACCGCGGCCAGGGTACGGTGTTCGGCAGCGGCGCGGGCGTCGTGGTGCTGCGCAGGCTGCAGGACGCGATCGCGGACGGCGACACCATCCACGCGGTGATCCGGGGCTCGGCGGTGAACAACGACGGCGCCGGCAAGGCCGGCTACCTCGCCCCGAGCGTCGACGGGCAGGCCGCGGCGATGACCGAAGCCCATGCGGTGGCCAACGTGAGCGCCGACAGCATCGACTACGTCGAATGCCACGGAACCGGCACCTACCTTGGCGACCCGATCGAGGTCGCAGCGCTCACGCTGGCGTTTCGCCGCAGCACCGACCGGGTGGGCTTCTGCCGCATCGGCTCGGTGAAGACCAATATCGGGCACCTCGACACGGCGGCGGGGGTCGCCAGCCTGATCAAGGCGGCGCTTGCGCTCAGGCACAAGCAGATGCCGCCGAGCCTCGGCTTCGACAAGCCCAACCCGACGATCGACTTCGCCTCGAGCCCGTTCATCGTCAATGACCGGCTCACGGCATGGCCCAGCCGCGCCGGGTCGCCGCGCCGCGCGGCGGTGAACTCGCTCGGCGTCGGCGGCACCAACGCCCACATGGTGCTCGAAGAGGCGCCCGAGCCGCAGCCGTCGGGCCCGGCGGGGCGCGAGTTCCAGCTGCTCGCGATGAGCGCGCGCAGCAAGAAGTCGCTCGACGAATACCAGAAACGGCTCGCCGCGCATCTGCGCGAGCATCCCGAGCAGCCGCTCGCCGACGTCGCCTACAGCCTGTACCACGGCCGTCGCGCGTTCGCCCAGCGCCGCGTGCTGGCCGCGCGCGACCGCGAAGAAGCGATCGCGCTTCTGGAGCAGAACGACCCACAGCGCGTGTTCACGAGCGCGGCGCTCGACAAGCCCTCGCTCGTGTTCATGTTCCCCGGCGGCGGCTCGCAGTACCCGCGCATGGGATTCGACCTCTATCAGAGCGAACCGGTCTACCGTGAGCACATCGACCGCGGGCTGCGGATATTCCAGGAAAGGACCGGCATCGACCTCAGGCCGCTCATGTTCGCGCCGGAGGCCGCGCTCGAAGCCGCGGCAAAGGCGCTCGAGCATCCGCACGTGCAGCTGCCGGCGATCTTCATCGTCGAAGTGGCGCTCGCGAAGCTCTGGATGTCGTGGGGCATCGAGCCTGCGGCGCTGATCGGGCACAGCGTCGGGGAGAACGCAGCGGCGTGCATCGCCGGCGTGCTGTCGTTCGAAGACGCGCTCGGCCTCGTCATCCTGCGCGGCCGGCTGGTCGAGCGCGTGGCCGGCGGCGGCATGCTGAGCGTGCCGCTGTCGGCCGCGGCGCTCGAGCCGCTGGTGCGCGAGCTCGGCCTGGACCTCGCGATCGTCAACTCGCCCGAGCTGTGCGTGGTCTCGGGCAGCGCGTCGGGGATCGATGCGCTGGAAAAGAAGCTCGGCGCGCGCGAGATCGAGGCGCGCCGGCTCAAGATCAGCGTCGCCGGGCATTCGCGCATGCTCGACCCGATCCTGGATGAGTTCGGGGCGTTCCTGCGCGGCCTGAAGCTGAGCGCGCCGAAGATCCCCTTCGTCTCGAACTTCACCGGGACCTGGATCAAGCCCGAGGAGGCGACCGATCCGGCGTACTGGGTGCGTCACCTGCGCCACACCATCCGCTTCGCCGACGGCATGCGGACGCTGCTCGAGACGCCCGAGCGGGTGTTCCTCGAGGTCGGGCCGGGGCGCATCCTGAGCTCGCTGGTGCGCCAGCAGCCGGGCGCCAAGGCGGGCCAGCCGGCGTTCTCCTCGCTGCGTCATCCCGACGAGAAGGTGTCGGACGCGGCCTATCTCCTCGCCGTGCTCGGCCGCCTGTGGAGCGCCGGCGTGCCGATCGACGCCGACGTGCCGTGGCGCGACGAGCAGCGGCGCCGCGTGCCGCTGCCGACCTATGCCTTCCAGCACCAGCGCTATTTCATCGACGCGGCGAAAAGCGAAAGCCGCGGTCCCGACCTCAAGAACCTCGCCAAGCTGCCGAAGCTGGAGGACTGGTTCTACCGTCCGGTGTGGCGGCCGCAGGGCATCGACCGCGCCACCGACGACAAGCAGATCACCTGGCTCCTGTTCATGGACGAGTCCGGGGTCGGCCGGGCGCTCGCCGAGCGGCTGCGCCGCCGCGGCCACAGCGTGGTCGAGGTGCGCGCGGGCGACGCCTATCACCAGCGCAGCGACAGCGAATACGTGCTGTCGCCGGAGCGCGGCCGCGAGGGCTACGACGCCCTGGTGAAGGACCTGGTCGCGAGCGGCAAGGTGCCGAACCGGGTTGCGCACCTGTGGCTCCTGACGCGCGAGGAGCGCTTCCGCGCCGGCTCGAGCTTCTTCCACACCAACATGGAGCGCGGCTTCTACAGCCTGTTCTTCCTCGCCCAGGCGCTCGGCGACGAGAGCGTGCCGCGGCCGCTGCACATCACCGCGGTCTCGAACGGCATGCAGCAGGTCGGCGACGAGGCGCTTCCGTACCCCGAGAAGGCCGCGGCCCTCGGTCCGGTGCAGGTGATACCGAGGGAACTGCCAGGCATTACCTGCTCGAGCATCGACCTCGCGCTGGCGGATGCCGAGCCCGCGTTCGGCTTGCGCAAGATTTTCGGCCGCGACGGCAGCGGCGCCGACGCCCTCGAGCGCAGCATCGATGCGCTGGAAAGCGAACTGATAGCTGCGCCGCAGAACGGCGTCATCGCGTACCGGAGCGGCGAGCGCCGCGTGCTGATGTTCGAGCGCGGGGTGCCGGAAACCGAAGCGGGCGCGGAGCCGCGGATTCGCGACCGGGGCGTGTACTTCATTACGGGTGGCCTGGGCGGGCTCGGCCTTGCCATCGCGCGCCACCTCGCGGAGAAGGCCAGCGCGCGGCTGGTGCTCCTCGGGCGCAGCGCGCTGCCGGAGCGCGACGCGTGGGACGACTGGCTGCGGCGCCACGGCTCCGAGGACCGCGTCAGCCGGCGCATCGAGCAGGTGCGCGCGCTGGAAGCGAAGGGCGCGGAAGTCCTGGTCGCGGCGGGCGACGTGACCGACATCGAAGCGGTGCGCGCCGCCGCCGCTGCCGCCCGCGAGCGCTTCGGCGCCGTCCACGGCGTGATCCACGCCGCCGGTGTGGTGGACGACGACCTCATTCAGCTGAAATCGCTCGCCGACGTGGAAGGCGTCTTCGCACCGAAGGTGCACGGCACTGTAGTGCTCGATGCGGTGTTCGCCGACGCCGGGCTCGATTTCATGGCGCTGTTCTCGTCCACCTCCACCGTGACGGCGCCGGCAGGGCAGGTGGACTACGTCGCGGCAAACGCATTCCTTAACGCCTATGCTGCGAGCCGTACCCGGCCGGGAGTCGGCGCGCGCACGATCGCGATCAACTGGGGCATCTGGAACGAAGTCGGCATGGCCGCCGAGGCGCTGCTCAGGCCGCAGCCGGTCAAGGTGGGAACGCAGCAAGGCGAGGCGGCGCCGGTCGCGCATCCGATGTTCGACCGGCGCTCGAGTGACGCGCAGGGCGCGCCGGTCCTCGCCTCGCGCTTGAGCCCGGAGCGCCACTGGATGCTCGACGAGCACCGCACCCTGAAGGGACACGCGCTGATTCCGGGCACGGGCTATCTCGAGCTCGCGCGCGCGGCGCTCGAGGAGCACGGCGAGTGCCGCGCTTTCGAGCTGCGCGATCTGTTCTTCTTCCGGCCGCTCCACGTCCCGGACGACGAGGCGAAAGAGGTGCGCGTCAAGCTCAAGCGCAGCGAAGAAGGCTACAGCTTCGAGGTGCGCGGCGGGCGGATGATCGATGCCCGCCGCGGATGGGAGCTGCACGCGCAGGCGGAGCTCCTGCTGCACGCACTGCCGGCGCCGCAGGCGATTTCGCCGGCCGCGATCGCGGCGCGCTGCCGCGGCGCAGGCCCGGGCGACGGCGGGGCGAAGGCTTCGCCGCAGGAGCAGCACCTGCGGCTCGGCCCGCGCTGGCGCGTCCTGCGTCAGGCGAGCTTCACCGCCGGCGAGGCGATCGCAAGGCTCGAGCTCGATCGGCGCTTCGCCGCCGACCTGAAGGCCTACAAGCTCCATCCCGCCCTGCTCGACGTCGCGACCGGCTTCGCGCTGCGCCTGATCGAGGGCTACGACCCCGACACGCTGTGGGTGCCGGTGTCGTACCGCAAAGTGCGCTGCTACGCGCCGCTCGAGGGCACGGTGTACAGCTGGGTGCGAAACCACGGCGCGAACAGCGCGGCGCGCGACGTAGCGCTTTTCGACGTCACCATCGCCGACGAGAGCGGGCGCGTCCTGGTCGAGGTCGAGGAGTTTGCGGTGAAGAGAATCGTGAGCGAGACCGACTTCGCGCTGGCGTCGCGGCCGCTGCCTTCCGAGATCGAATACGAGTCGCAAGCGGGCGCGGAGCGCCAGCTCTCCCCCGGCGAGCTGCAGCTGCAGCGCAACCTGCACCAGGGCATCCTGCCCGCGGAAGGCGTGCAAGCCTTCGCGCGCGTGCTTGCCGCGCCCGCCGCCCCCGTCTGGATCGTGACCTCGCTCGACCTGGCGCAGCTTCTCGAGCAGGCCGCGCAGGCAGGCGCGCCGGCGGCGGACGGCGGCGCGAAGTTCGCCCGACCCGAGCTCGACAGCGAGTACCTCGAGCCGCGCGACGAGGTCGAGCGCACCATCGTCGGGTTCTGGCAGGAGCTGCTCGGCGTGGAGAAGGTCGGCGTGCGCGACAGCTTCTTCGACCTCGGCGGCCACTCGCTGATCGCGGTGCGCCTGTTCGCGAAGATCAAGAAGGCCTACCAGGTGGACTATCCGATCTCGGTACTGTTCGAGGCGCCGACGATCGAGCGCTGCGCCGCGATGATCCGGGAAGCGATCGGCCCGGCAGCCGCCGGGGCGCCAGGCGCAGCGCCGGCGGCGGCGCCCGCCCGCGACAGCCACCGCAGCCGCTACACGCACCTCGTCGCCATGCACTCCGGCGAAGGCGGGGCGCGCCGGCCGTTCTTCCTGGTCGCCGGCATGTTCGGCAATGTGCTCAACCTGCGCCATCTCGCGCATCTCATCGGAGCCGACCGGCCGTTCTACGGCCTGCAGGCGCGCGGCCTCTACGGCGATCATGCGCCGCACGAGACTTTCGAGGAGATGGCTCGCGATTACCTGAAGGAGCTGCGCACCATCCAACCGCGCGGGCCATACCTCCTCGGCGGATTCTCCGGAGGCGGGATCACCGCGTATGAAATGGCGCAGCAACTTCTTGCGGAAGGCGAGGAGACGGTGCTCCTGCTGATGCTCGACTCCAACGTGCCGGGCGCGCCCGTGATCACCGCGCGCGACAAGGCGCTGGTCTACCTGCAGCGCCTGCGGCAAACGAGCCCCGCCCGCATGGCGGATTGGGCGCGCAAGCGCCTGCGCTGGGAGAAGGAACGGCTCATGAAGCGCTTCGGAACGCCGGAGGAAAAGCAGCAGCCCTACGAGCTCCACAATGCGGCCATCGAGGCGGCGTTCCGGACCGCGTTCTCGCGCTACCGCCCCGCGCCCTACCCGGGCGGCGTGACCCTGTTCCGGCCGCAGCTCACTCACGCGTACGTGCTGGGGCCGGGGCGCTTGCTCGATTCGAACCTAGAGTACGTTCATCACGACAACGGCTGGGGCCGCTTCGCCGGCGGCGTCGAGGTGCACGAGGTGCCAGGAACCCACGACAGCATGGTGCTGGAGCCGAACGTGCGAGTGGTCGCGGCGCGACTGCGCGCCTGCATCCAGAAAGCGGAGGCGGGAATCGCCGCGCGCGCGCGCGCCGAACAGGCCAAAAGCCCGCACACCGAGACTGCCTACGCGGCAGTCAGGCCGCCGGAGAAAGAGCGCGTCGCCCCGGTCGCGTAGCTAGGCGCCTCTAGTCGGGGTTTATGGAGAAACAGGGGAAGATGCCGGCGACCCCGGCTTCATAGTCGTCGGCGAGCTGCGGGATTTGGTCGAAGGTGTAGATTCGCTGTTCGTCGATTTCCGGTATCCAGTCATTAATCTCGGCATAAGCAACGGCGCGAATGCCCTGCTCGTAACGAGCGTAATGCGTGTAGATATGCTGGTGGCGCTCGATGCACTCCTTCGCCCGCAGGTGCCAGATCTCCATGCCTTCCTTCCAGCCGGCCGTGGCGATGACCCCTTCGCGCGACAGCGCCCTCAGCGTCGCCCGGTAAACCGGGCTGCCGACATAGTCGAGAAAGATCTGCACCATCTCCCCGTGGGTGCGCCGTTTCACCTCGGCGACAAAGGCATCTTCGCGCTTGCGGTAGGCCTCGCGGTACTCCGCGTCGTTCTTGTAGCGGGCGTCGCTATAGTCGAGCTCGCCGAACGTCCGGCGATCGACCGTGGTAATACCCAGGCGTTGGATCGTCTCGAGATGACGCGTATTGCCCGAGAGCATGACCGTGCGTGCGCCGTGTCTTCGCGCCAGATCGAGCTCGGCGTAAGTGACGCCACCGCCCCAGCCCCACACGTTCGGCGAAGCGTACTCCTCCTTCGGTAGCAGCAGGCGGAACACGCCGTAAGCGAGCTCCCAGTTCGACCACGCGGTGACGTAGCGCAGCGAGAACGCCGACCACTGCGGCAGGCTGTGACGCGTGGCCTCGGGCAGTGGGATCACTTGGCGGTCGGTCAGCACCATTTCTTGCGCGAGGCAGCCCATGGTTCCCGGCGCGTCATAGGCCATGATCTTGACCGGATAGCCCCAGCGGTCCTCGACGCCGGTGCAGAAGATGATCGCGTGCTGCCCCGGTTCCACGTTCTTCACGTTGCGGCCCACCTCGAGGATCCTCACCACGCCGGCGTTTCCGATCACCACCTTCGGTTCGCCGCGCTGAACGCAGATGTCGACCGGCTTGCGGTTGAGCGCATGCCCCATGTTGCCTTCCCAAGTTCCGTACAACGGCCGCGCGCGAACGTCATGGTCACCAAGCGCGGGCAGCTCGATCGTCTCGCGGACCAGCTGGGTGCGTACTGGCCGCTTGCCGTCTCCGGCGTGCAGGACCCAGGCATCCACTTTCCGAGCCATCCATTCCCTCCCATGTGTCTGTTCGCCCCGCGAATCGTTGCCCGCAAGAAGAGGCAGCGATCCGAATCGAGTATAAGTCAAAGAAACAACTCCGATTTGGATCAAAATTTGTGAAACCGTAGCTTGCCCCAAGGCGGCGCTTAGAATGCTGCTCCGTACACCGGCCAGCACCAGAGGACATTCTCTGTCCATCAGCGCAATTATTGACGACGACTGCGCAGCGATCTTTTCAGACTTGCGCAATCCCGGGTTCTTCCGCGATGCGCGCGTGCTGGTAACCGGATGCGCCGGTTTCCTCGGGTACGTTCTCATGCAGTTCTTCGCCCGATACGCCCGCGAGTTGGGCATCGCGCAGGTTGTTGGGCTGGACGCCTTTGTTTTCGGGCGCTGCGACTGGCTGGAACAGCTAACCAGGAAAGAGCCTCGAATCTCAATTCATGCGTTCAACGTCGCGAACACCGAGTTGGCCTCGGTCCCCGAGGCGGCGGCGGCTGACGTCGTTATCCACATGGCTTCGATCGCCTCCCCAGCGTATTACCGGCAACACCCGATCGAGACGCTCGATGCCAACGTATGGGGCTGGCGCCGTCTGTTGGACTATTACCGCGAACGGGAAATGCGTGGGCTGCTTTTCTTCTCGAGCAGCGAGATCTATGGCGATCCGGATCCTGCCCGGATTCCTACGGATGAAGAGTACCCGGGCAATGTTTCGTGTCTCGGTCCCCGTGCCTGTTACGATGAAGCCAAACGTCTTGGCGAGACGTTGTGCTATGTATTCGCCAAACAATTCGGCATGCCAATCGTCGCCGTAAGGCCTTTCAACAACTTCGGTCCCGGAATGCGCCTGACCGATCGGCGTTTACCCGCCGATGTGGTCCGAGCGGTATATGAGAACCGTGACGTCGTCTTGCACTCCGACGGCACGCCAACGCGTACGTTTTGCTATGTGTCCGACGCAGTCACGGGTTATCTACTTGCGCTTGCGCATGGAAGGTTCGACTATTTCAACATCGGCACTGCGGCGCCCGAGATTTCCGTCGCGGCGTTTGCCGAGCTTTGCGCGCAGGCGGGCCGCAGCCTTTGCGGATACTCCGGCCGAGTGCGTCGAGAGAAGGCCGCTGATGCCGAATACCTGACAAACAATCCGGCGCGGCGCTGTCCGTCGATCGAAAAGGCAAGGCGTGTTTTGGGCTACGAGCCGCGCGTACCTGTAGCGGAAGGCGTTGAGCGGTTCCTGAAGTTCACTATCGACGCAGGGGGCGGACCGTGATCGCGGTGTTGGGCCTTGGATTCGTTGGACTGACTACCGCCCTCGGCTTTGCATCCAAGGGCCTGCGGGTCAGGGGTTATGACACCTCAGCACAGAGGCTGGCGGGGCTTCGCAGCGGGCACATTCCTTTCGCAGAACCAGGGTTGGCAGAGGCGTTACGGTCGGCAAGATCGTTCACATTGGAAGACTCGGCGGAGCAGGCCCTGGTGGACGCGGAAGTGGTGTTCCTTTGCGTCGGTACGCCGATGTCCGGCGATGGCCGCGCCGATCTCAGCGCCGTGCTGACTGCAGTCGCCGCCGTGCTCGCCGCACCCGACAGCGCCATCCGCCGGCGAACCATTGTCGTGAAGTCCACAGTGCCGCCGGGGACTTGCCGGGACCAGATCGCGCAGTTCATCCGATCGCGCGGCTTCGCGGTCGGATCGCAGATTGGGCTTGCCGTCAATCCCGAATTTCTCAGGGAGGGCAAGGCCTGGCAAGATTTCATGAATCCAGATCGCATCGTCGTGGGCGCGGACGATAGGCAGAGCGCAAGCACGGTCGCGGCGCTCTACAGATCTTTCGACGCTCCCGTACACGAAGTCTCGCTAACCAGCGCAGAATTCATCAAGTACCTATCCAACACGCTGCTTGCCACGCTGATCAGCTTTTCCAACGAGATGGCGCTCGCTGCGCGCCGCATCGGTGACGTCGACATTCCAGCGGCCTTTCGCATCGCCCACGCCGATCGGCGATGGTCTGGGACGCCCGCCCCGATGACGTCCTACTGCTATCCGGGGTGTGGTTTTGGCGGTTACTGCCTGCCCAAGGACACGCTGGCGATGCAGCGCCGCGGCGTGGAGGCGGGAGCCGAGATGGAGCTCCTTGACGCCGTGCTTCGCGTCAACGAGAGAGTTCGACAAGAACTACTCGATGGTTTCTGCCAAGAACAGCCGCCGCCCGCCCGTGTGGCGGTCCTGGGTCTGGCGTTCAAGCCCGGTTCGGACGATGTGCGTGACACGCCCTCGGCGTTCTTTGTCCAGCGGTTGCTCGAGCGCCGATACAGCGTGGTCGCTTACGATCCCGTTGCCATGAAGGCGTTCGATGAGGTCTGGGGTATGCCCGTCGAGTACGCTGCGTCGCTGGAAGAGGCACTCGCAGGTGCCGACGCCGCGCTCGTTGTGACGGCTTGGGAGCATTTTCGCGGCCTGCGCGGCCGGACGAAGCCGCGAATCCACGACTGGCGATACTTGCTTTGATCCTAGCCGTGCGCTTCTTCGACCATCGTCCGATGAAGGAGATCGCTTGAACTTGGCAACCGAGGTTCCGGTTTTCGTGCTTTGCGGCGGACTGGGCACACGCTTCCGGGAAGAAACCGAGGCTCTACCAAAGCCCATGATCACGATTGGAAACCGTCCAATCCTGTGGCACATCATGCGGAAGTATTCTCAGCACGGCTTCAAGCGTTTCGTTCTTTGCCTGGGCTACAAGGCAGAAGTCATCAAGTCGTATTTCCTCAACTACGCATCGATGAACAGTGACTTCATGGTCGAATTGAAGACCAACAATGTAACTGTCCACTCCATCGATCATGATCAGGATTGGCAGGTGACGCTCGCGGATACTGGCGGCCTAACCATGACCGGGGCGAGGGTGGCCAAGGCTGCCAGCAAGTACCTGGGCGACGCCCAGCACTTTGCGGTTACTTACGGAGATGGACTCACCGACGCGGACTTAACCGACGAGTTCCGATTTCACGTTCGCGAGGGCAGGGTGGGAACTGTCCTGGCTGTGAATCCGCCCTCGCGCTTCGGTGAACTGAAGGTCGATGGGGCGAAGGTAGTGGAGTTCAGCGAGAAGCCGGACTTCCACGACCAGTGGATCAACGGGGGCCATTTCTTCTTCCACCGCAGCTTCCTCGCCTACCTCACCGAGGAAGAGAGCTTGATCCTCGAGCGCCAGCCGCTGGTCAGTCTCGCGCAGCGAGGGCAGCTTAGTATGTACCGCCATCGAGGTTTCTGGGCCTGCATGGACACGCAGCGCGACAAGGAGTCCCTCGAGAAGATATGGGCGACGGGCGAGGTCCCCTGGGCCGCCTGAGCACGAAATGGTCTTCATTGAAACGCCTATCGCAGGGGTATTCGTGATCGCACTCGAAAAGCGGGGAGACGATCGCGGGTTCTTTGCGAGAGCCTATTGTCAGCATGAGTTCGCAGAGCATGGCCTTTCTTGCCGCTTCGTCCAGGTGAACACCTCCTTGAGCAGCCTCAAGGGGACCTTACGGGGAATGCATTACCAGTTGGCTCCCAAGGCCGAAACAAAACTGGTCCGGTGCATTCGCGGCTCCCTGCAGGATATGGTCCTCGACCTGAGGAAGGATTCGCCTACGTTCGGCAGGAGCTTCGGCGCAGAGTTGTCGGCCGAGAACCGCAAGATGATGTACGTACCGAAAGGCGTCGCGCACGGCTTCCTAACGCTTCAGGACAACTCTGAGATCTTCTATTTCGTAGATGAATTCTACGCGCCTACTTTGGAGCGCTGTGTCCGCTGGAACGATCCGCGGTTCACGATCGATTGGCCGGCGCAGCCGACGGCGGTCTCCGAGAAGGATCGCAATCAGGGTGATTTCGATCCCGCTTGGCACCTCGGGTCTGCGGATTCGTAACCGATTGATGCAAAGTCGGCGCCCGGAAAGCGGCTCGCTAGATGCGCATACTATTCACAGGCGGTAGCTCTTTTACCGGCTTTTGGTTCATCCGAGAGCTGGCCAAGGCGGGCCATGAGGTAGTCGCAACATTCCGTAAGCGGCCGGAGGAATACGCGGAGCAGCGCCGCCGAAAAAGGGTGTCCTTGGCGCTGGAGGTGTGCCGTGGGGCCTTCGGACTGGACTTCGGCGCGCCTCGCTTTCTGGAGCTCGTCGCCAGCGAGAAGTGGGATTTGCTCTGTCATCACGCGGCGGAGATGACCGACTACAAGAGCGCTCACTTCGATGCCGTGGCCGCGCTCGGCAGCAACACCCGGAACGTCGCGAGCGTCTTCGAGGCGCTGCGCGGCCGCAGCCAGGGCTGCCCGCGCGTCCTCGTCACCGGCTCGGTTTTCGAGAACGACGAGGGAGCAGGCACGGATGGGTTGCCGGCCTTCTCGCCCTATGGCCTTTCCAAGAGCTTCACCTACCAGGCGTTCAGGTACCACGCCACGCGCTCCGGCTTCGCGCTAGGAAAGTTCGTGATCCCAAACCCCTTCGGGCCGCACGAAGACCTGCGTTTCACCGCGTACCTCATGAAAGCCTGGTTTGCCGGCGAAACTGCCCTGGTGCAGACTCCCGCGTACATCCGCGACAACATCCACGTCTCGCTGCTGGCGAAGCTTTACGCCGAATTCGCCGGCCGGCTTCCCGGACGCTCCGGGCTTTTCAAGGTCAATCCGAGCGGCTACGTGGAGAGCCAAGGAGCCTTCACGTTGCGCCTGGCCACCGCAATGCGCGCGCGCCTCGGCCTTGCCTGCAACTTCGAGCTGATGGTGCAAACGACGTTTCCGGAGCCGCGTGTGCGCATCAACACCGACCAGCCCGACCTCGGCGCGCTGGGTTGGGACGAGAATCGTGCCTGGGATGACTTCGCGGCCTTTTACACGGACACGCTGCGACCATGACCAATGAGCAAAGGCATGCGCCCCTTGTTGTCGCCGGGGTGCTCACCTGGAACGATACCGAAATGTCCGAAGCGTGCCTGCGCGCGCTATTGGCCAGCGATTACCCGAACCTCAGGGTCGTGCTTGTCGACAACGGGTCAACCGAACCGTGCGGACAGCAACTGAAGCGGCAGTTTCCGCAGGTCGAGCTGATCGAATTGCCCGAGAACCGGGGGTTCGCCGGCGGCGGCAACGCTTTCTTCAGGCGCGCTCTCGAGCTGGAAGCCGACTATGTGCAGCTGATCGGCAATGATTGCGTGCTGGCGACGGATGCCATCAGCCATTTGGTATCCTCGCTCGGGGAGCGATCGAAGGTAGCCGGGGCCAGCCCTCTGATTCTTTATCCGGGCGGCGAGACGGTGCAGTTCTACTGGGCGACGTTCGATCGCGACCAATGCCTGCACTTCCACCATGAATTCGGGGGGCGGCTCGACAGCCGCGATTGGCCGACGCGCGAGAGCCCGTTCATCCCGTTTATCTGCGTGATGTGGCATGCGAGCATCTTGCGCGAAGTCGGTCTGTTGGACGAGTCGCTCGCCATGTCCTGGGAGGACTATGACTACTGCGTCCGTATCGCCGATGCGGGCTATAAGCTCTTGATGGTAACGCAGGCCCGCGCGGAACACCGCAGCGGAGGGACGACCGGCCGCTATTCGCCCTACATTACCTATTACTTGGTGCGCAACAGGCTGATCTGCCTGTTCCGCTACGGCACGCCGGGCGGGATCCTGCGTGCCTCACCCAAGATCATTCGTACCTTCATCCATCAGGCCAGGGTCAATGGCACCGATTGGGCGCGGCAGCGCGCGATGCTGCTCGGCGGCATCGATTTCCTGAGAGGCGTGCGAGGCACCGGCCGGCCGCCGATGCGCCGCAAGGGCTGAGCGCCCGCCCTTCAATCTTCAAAACGCCAGTGGGGCCGCGGTCCTGTCGCATGCGTCACGGCGGTGGACACGGCCTCCCCTTAAGCGCGGCGTTGTAGCGGCTCGGATCCACCGGCGGCAGCGGCACTGCGGTGGGATCCCCCGGCGCCGCCCACGCAGGCGGCGCCTGCCAGGGCGAGAACGTGTTGCCGCTGAGATAGTCGCGGCCGGCGCCGTGCGCGGCCTGCAGGGCGCGCTGCTTGTCTTCCGTGATCGAACCGAAGAACGCGTTGCCGGTCAGCATGGCGTAAGCCGCATCGGGCGCCTCGAAGCTGGCAGACATGCAGGTCGAGTGCGCGTACACCCGGTTACACACGGCCCACACCGCCGCGTAGGGGGCGGTGCTCGTGCTGAGCTTGAACACGCTGAAGATCCGGGCCTCGTGCGGATCGACGAACGTGTTGTTCGCGACCCAGGCGTATTGCGGCGGGCCCGGTGCCTGATGCACCCGCACGCGGTGGAAACGGGGTCCGTCGATCCGATTGTCGTAGATGACGATGCGATCGCCCCCGCGCGTACCCCAGGCCGTGCCGTCCCCGGCGACCTCCGGCGGCAGCGCGCCGGTCGCGATGCGGTTGCCGGCGAGTACCATGTCGACGGCGCTTGGATTAAGGGCGCCCGCGCCCACAGTGTGGCCCCGCACATTGACCACGGCGATACGTTCCGATGGCCTCGGGAAATGCCACAGCAGGCTGGCACCTCTGCTGTTGGCGCCATTCAGATCGACGCCGTCGATGATGATATCCATGGTCGGGCTGGAATAAAAAGTGATGTTGCCCACCAAGCCGCCTGAATGCATTCCGGGCGTCGTGCCGCGGATTCGTAGGCGCCGGGTGGTGGACGGCGGGTTGTATCGACCGATGGTAAGCCCGCCGAGCGTGCGTCCACGCGGCACAACGATGTCCACGTCGGTAACGTCACCGGGCACGAGCGCGTGGCCGATGTAGTCCGCGTTCACCATGATGAGCGTTCCCGGAATCCGGGACTCGACGACCAGTTGCGAGGCGCTGGTGACCTGGACGGTACGGTGCGTGACAGGCGGCGACGGGGCGGCGATGGGGGCGCGCGGCCCCCACGGCCCGGCGGCGGTGTGGAAGGGAATCCGGGCCAGGTCCAGCGAGGGGTACCAGCGGTAGGGCTCGGCCGCCGGAGCGCCGGGCGCCGCGCAGGCGGGCGCTTCACTAGGCTGTGAACTTGGGGCGCCGGAGGGCGCGGGCGCGCGCGGAGCTTGACTGGCCGCCTGGCCAGCGGTCCACGCCGCCAATGCAGCGGAAAACACAATGCCACGCGCAGCGCGCATCCGCCAAGGCCGCTGCACGCCCAAATGGCGCCGGTCGAGCCAGCCCCGCATGCGGCTGATCAAGCTTTTCCTATGGGTTTACCGCGCCCATGTGGTTGCCGGTTCTCGGGGAGGCGCAGTCCGGCACGCAGTTGGTGAAGACATCCGAGAAGACCGGCGCGCTGCCCGGAGTGACCGCAGGCTGTCCCTGAGGGGCTCCGCTGCCGATCGCATAGCTGCCGGCCTGTGGTTGCCAGTGCGCGGGCTGCGTCGGCGGCGTCGTGACGGAGAACGGATTCGGGCCGTTTTGTATCTGCGCCGTCGTCGAGTTGTTCGATTGCGCGATGCCCGGCCCGCCGCTGAGATCGCGCACCGCCACCGTAGCACCGGACGTGTTGCCAGGCGCGAACGCGAGATTGTTCCTGGCGACAACATTCGTCACCGGGTTCCCAGGGTTGGCGCTCAGGACGATGACGGGCAGAGCGTCCCCGGTACCGTTGAAAAGGGAGTTGTTATAGGCCGTGATGTAGTCACCCGCCGGCCCCCCGTTGCCTTGCAAGCCGATCGCGATGTGCGCCGATACAGAGGCGGTATTCAGGTTCCACAGGTTGTTCCTGATCGTGAGCAGGCCGGCCTCCGAATTCAGGAAGTTGTTGTGGTTCGGTCCCCCGACGGCATGGTTCCTTTCGATGATGATGTTGCGGAACCGGACATCGAGACTATTGTCCGATGCGTGCAGGCTGAAGGGAAGGAGCGACGTCCCGGCGGTCAAAAGGTTGTCCGAGATCACGATCTCTTCGGCAAACGAATTGGCCGGAAGCGTGAACTGGTTCGGCGTACCCCCCGGCCGGTCCGCCGGGTTCATAGCCACGCCGCGAATGGTGAGCACGGCAAGCGGCGCCGTAGCGGCGGCGTGGCTGATCTCGTTGTTGCTGATGACCAGTTTTCGCGTGTAGATCACCCGAACTGCGTGCCCGTTCGCGATATTCGTGACCTGGTTCCCCATGAAAGCCGACGCCGTCAGCGCCATCAGGAAGCCGCCGTCGCGGTTGTCGCGGAAGACGGAGTCGACGATCGCCCACTCGGGCCATATCGGAGCGTTCGTGGCCCCTGCGTTGACGTTATCCAGGGTGATAAACCCATTGATCATGCTCGAGCCGAAATTCCGGAACAGGGAGCGCAGGATTGTAATCCTGCTTCCAGGCCCCCCGCCCGAGATGCCTATGGAGAGCGAGGTCTGATTGAGGCCGTCGAATTCGAGATCGGCGATGCGCCAGTCCGAGAAAGCGAGGTTGGCGATGTTCCCGAGCGAAAGCATGGTCGTGTCGCCGGAAATAATCGGCCTCGCCCCAGCTCCGTAGGCTCCCACGTGCCCGGGACCGTTTTCGTCGATGCGCGCGACGCCCGTCGCGGCGAAGGTCTTGCCGGCTCTGAACAGGATGCGCTTGTAGGCCGCGCCGTTGTTCGCCCTGACGTTGATCACGTTTGTGAAATTGCCGTCATCGGCGCCGTCCGCGCCCGCCGGACAGCCCTCCGCGCCCGCGACTGGTGTCGCGCCGTTGTCCACACAAAGCGTGCTGGCCATGAAATCCGTGTTCGGATCCGTGACCGTAATCGTGGCTTGGCCTTCCGAGGTGTTCGTGCCGTCGGTGATGGTTACGCACACGTTGTAGACGCCGGGAGTTTCGAAGACGTGCGCCGCGAGCGGCCCGGTCGCCTGATTCCTCGGACTCGAGCCAGAGCGGCTGCCGAAAGCCCAGTTGCCGGACGTTGGGTCGCCAAAGCTCCAGCGATACTCCAACTCGTGGAAAGGCACGGTGGTTGTGGTCGCCACGGTTCCGGTTGCATCAAAGCCCACCGCAAGCGGTGCGCTCCCGGTCAGGCGGGTCACGGCCAGACTGGGCGTAATGCTGGGACTGTTGGGATTGCCACACGTGGGCGCCGGCGTGGGAGTCGGCGTCGGTGTGGGAGTCGGCGTCGGTGTGGGAGTCGGCGTCGGTGTCGGGGTCGGCGTGGGCGTCGGTGTCGGCGTCGGCGTAGGGGTGGCTGATCCATCGCGCGTTGGCTCCCCTTCGCCGCCGCAGGCGAAGAGCCCGGAGACCAAGGTCGCGATCAGAATTCGCCGGAATACGCTTGGCGCGGCGATCCTGCCGTTCGACATGCTTATCACGCTGATCTCCCTCCCTGGAACACGGCCATTATGGACCGCGTGCTGCGGTTTAACAATGAATTACGTCATGCCCGCAGTTCCGGGTGGACCCACTGGAATTCGTTGGGAAACAGGAAATTGTTGAAGGATACGGTGATGCTCGTATCGAGCGCTTTCACGTAGTGCCACCAGCCGACCGGGAGGAACAAAACCTCGCCCGGGGCCAACTCGACGTCGATCACCGTCGCGTCGCGAAACTTCGGGAAACGTCCGTAGTCGGGCTGCGCACAGTCCACCATGCTGTACACCGCGTGATGGTTGTAGATCAGGTCAAGCTCGCTGGGGGGCACCAGCTTGACCTGCTTGCGGCCCTGCACCTGGGCCATGAAGATGTTCATCAGGTCGTGATGCAGCGGGGTGATGGTTCCCTTTGGGCCGAACCACAGGTAGACCCCGTCGCCGCTGTCGTCGGCCTTCAGGTACTCCGGGAACGGCTCGACGTCGCCCAGCAGCACCCGCACGCCCGGACGCGCAAAGAAGTTGTTTCTCGCCGTGAGGTAGTAGTCGTTGCTCTCCTTGCCGTTCATCACCATGTCGACGAACTCGGCAAAGCGCACGTTCTTCCGATGCGGCGCCTCCTCGATCTCGTACGAGGGGTCGTCCTCGCGCCCGGACATGATCTCCACCATTTCGTCGCCGCAGGTGGACTTGAGATAGCCGGGAGTCCATCTGCTGCAGGCCTTCCAGCCCGTCATGAGATCGCAGAGCATGACCGGACGGTTGGCGGCGTAGTACTGCTCGAGAAATTCGGCGCCCGACACGCCGCGCCGTCGTTCAACGGCTCTCGCTTTCGGGTTGAGCCTGGCAAGCGATCGCTGAATCGCCGTCAGCGATTCGCGCTTGCGGTAGAGTTGATCCATGGCGATCGGGCTCGGCACGGAGGATCGCTCGGGAAACCGGCTTCCCATCATCCCGCGGATATCGTCGAGGTTGAACTTGTTCTCGAGCAGAATGCGCACGATCCCTTCCGGATCGCAGTTGCGATCCAGGTTCTCCTGGGTCCATTCCAGCCAGCTCTTGGTCACGGGGGATGGCTTGCGCTTGCAACCGGCAAAATAACCTACGCCGGCGCTTTCCGCCATGAGGAGCAAGCCGCTGGACGCATCCTGGACACGATGGCTGAATGAGAACCTGGATCGGCAGTGCGATCCGCGAGAATTGATCGCGATCCTGCTCGAGCAGCAGTTTTCGCTCGAATCCATCCGCGAAAACCTGGGGCACAGGGTTGCGCCGGGCGCCCTCGCGCCGCGGGGCCCGGCCCGAAAAAGACTGGACGATGGCTGGAAGGCCTGGCTCGGGGAGAACATCGGTCGGCAATGCAACCCGGAGCAGCTCCTCGGCATTCTCCTCAAGCATCAGTTCTCACTCGACTCGGTCAAGGAGAGCATGGGAAGCCACTTCCCCGTCGGCGCGGCTTGGCTCGAGGAGGCGATGCGCGGGCACGCGGGCGGGACGGACTTCCACGCGATATCGCAGCCACGCCTGGTCCACAGCCGCGCCGCGCTCCAAGCTGCAAAAGTCGACACCGACAAGCTGCAGCTTTACGTGCTTGACGATTTCATGACGAGTGCGCAGTGCGAAGCCGTGGTCGACCTGATCGGACGCCATTTGCGCCCTTCGACCGTGACCCTGGAGGCAACCGACCGCTACTTTCGCACCAGCCGCACGTGCGACCTGTCGCTGCTCGCCGATCCCGTGGTGGCCGCCCTGGACGAGCGCATCGCCGAGACCCTCGGTATTCGTCTCAGCTATTCGGAGGGCATTCAGGCGCAGCGCTACGACGTCGGCCAGGAATTCAAGCCGCACACCGACTTCTTCGAGCCCGGAACCGACGAGTACCGGGAACACGCGAGCGCCCGGGGTAATCGCACCTGGACGTTCATGGTCTACCTCAACGAAGGCATGGAGGGAGGCGGGACCCGGTTCGCCGCCATCGGCAAGACCTTCTTTCCGCGAAGGGGTCAGGCGCTCGCCTGGAACAACCTGTACCCCGACGGCACACCCAATTACGAGACGCTGCATAGCGGCTTGCCCGTCGAGCGAGGGCACAAGATCATCATCACGAAGTGGTTCCGCGAAAAAGGCAGCGGGCCGATGTTCTACGAAGATTGACTTTCTCGGGCTGACAATTGTTCACCTCGATCCAGAAAGGGGGTCTTGGAGACTGGGGGGTCGTGGTTTAGACTACGCATTCTTTGCATATCTATTTGAAACAACAACGCCTTTTTCAGCTGCTGTGAACTCTAACGCGCGCTGCAGGCGGCTCTCGATTCTGTCGCCCGTGCTGGCCCTCGCGCTTGCCGCCGGATGCGGAAAGGACGAGGGCAAGAAACCCGCGACGCAGGTCGTGGCCAAGGTCAACTCGGACGAGATTACGGTGCACCAGCTCAACAGCATCCTCGACCGGGCGCCGAAAGTTGCACCGGAAGCCGCAGACCGGGCCAAGCGGGAGATCCTCGACAGGCTGATCGACCAGCAGCTTGCGGTGCAGCAGGCGATCCACAAGAAACTGGACCGGTCGCCGGCCGCGCAGCGGGCGCTGGAAGCCGCCAGGAGCGAGATCCTGGCGCGCGTGTATTTGGAGCAGATTGCGGCGGCTCAGCCTAGGCCCACTCCCGAGGAAACAAAAAAATACTATGCGGAACATCCCGAACTGTTCGCGCAGCGCCGGGTGTTCAGTCTCGAAGAGATCGCGTTGTCGGCCGACGCCGGCCTCGGCGCGGAGTTGCGCCAGCGCGCGGCGAAATCCCGCTCGCTGAGGGAAATTGCCGAATGGCTGCAGTCCAGAGGCGTCAGGTTCGTTCCGAATCGCGGGGTGCGCGCTGCAGAGCAGATTCCGCTTGAATTGCTGCCGAAGCTGCAGGGCGCGAAAGACGGCGACATCCTCGTCATCGAGGCCGGGAACGGCTGGCAAGTGATCCGCGTGGTGGCCTCCAGGACAGAGCCGGTGGACGAAGCGGCCGCCACCCCGCGCATCGAGCAATTCCTGTCGAACCGTCGCGCGAGCGAAGCGATCGCAAGAGAGATGAAACAGCTGAAAGCGGGCGCGAAAATCGAGTATGTCGGAGAGTATGCGGCCGGCGCGGCCGGTGCAGAAGCGAAGGCCAAGGCGGAGGCGAAGGCCAGGGCGCAAGCCGAAGCCGAAGCAAAAGCGAAGGCGGAGGCTGAAGCCCAGGCGAGGGCCGAGGAGATAACCAGGGCGAGAATTGCGGCAGAAACCAAAGCCCGGCTCGAAGCCGAGGCCAAAGGAAGGGCTCTGCAGAGCAAACCGGTGACACTACCCGAGGACGCTATCAAGAAAGGCATGGGCGGGCTTAAATGAAGCGGGCGCCTCGTCGAGCATGATACGGAGCGAGCCCATGAAGATCCGGCGCATGATTGCAAAGCTGTTGCTTGCCCTTGGCGCAGCGTCTGCCGTTTGCGCCAGCGCTCAGGACCGGCAGCCCGAGTACCAGCTCGGCGCGGGAGACGGCATCCGTATCGTCGTGTTCCAGAATCCCGATCTGACGGTGGAGACACGCGTGACGGAAAACGGCACCATCAGCTATCCGCTCATCGGGTCCGTGAGGATCGGCGGCATGACGATCCCTGCCGCCGAGCAGGTGATCGCCAAGGCGCTGCGGGACGGCAATTTCATCCAGCAGCCCCAGGTCAACATCGTATTGATGCAAAACCGCGGCAACCAGGTGTCCGTTCTCGGTCAGGTGACCCGTCCGGGGCGCTTTCCGCTCGAGACGTTCAGCACGCGCGTTTCGGAGATGATAGCGATCGGCGGCGGCATCTCGCCGACGGGCGCCGACGTCGTGATCCTCACCGGCACGCGCGACGGCAAGCCGCTGCGCAAGGAAATCGATGTCGTCGGCATGTTCCTCAGCGGGGACCTGGAGCAGGACATCGTGGTCGCGGGCGGCGACGTGATCTACGTTCACCGCCAGCCAGTCTTCTACATCTACGGCGAAGTGCAGCGCGCCGGGTCCTACCGTGTCGAGCGCGGCATGACCGTGCGCCAGGCGCTGGCGCAGGGCGGCGGCCCCACCGCCCGCGGCACCGAACGGCGGCTGCGCATCTATCGCCGCGGCGACGCGAAAGTCGAAGTGCTGACCCCTGATCTGGACGACGCGGTGCGGCCGGACGACGTGCTTCACGTCCAGGAAAGCCTGCTCTAATGAGGGTCACATGAATCCGCATAAGTTTCTGCTCGTCCTCCGTGCGCGCTACAAGATCGCGATTCTCGTGGCACTTCTGAGCATTGCTGCCGGAATCGCAGGAAACGAGTTGACGCCCAGGCGATACACCGCGGAGACGGTCGTAATGGTGGACATCAGGACTCCCGACCCGATTGCCGGCTTGTTGATGCCGGCGATGATGGCCACCGGAACCTTGGGCACGCAGTTGGACATCATCAACAGCGACCGCGTGGGGCGAAAGGTCGTAAAGATGCTGAGGCTCGACGAGGACCCGGCCGTGAAAGAAATGTGGCGCGGTGCGACAGGAGGCAGGGGCAAGCTCGAGGATTGGATGTCCAGGCTGCTGCGAAAAGGCCTCAAGGTCACCCCCTCGCGGGACAGCAACGTGCTCACACTCAGCTACCAGGGAAGCGATCCAGCCTTCGTCACGGCCGTTGCCAATGCCTTCGCGCAAGGTTATGTCGAGGCGTCCGTCGAGCTGAAAGTCGAGCCGGCGAGGCAATACAGCCAATGGTTCGGGGAGCAGGCGAAGGTGCTGCGAGAGAACGTCGAGAAGGCCCAGGCCCGGCTCTCAGATTTCCAGCGGCGAAAAGGGATCGTCGCTACCGATGACTCGCTGGACAGTGAACACGCCAAGCTTCGCGAGCTCGCCACCAGGCTCACTGCCGTCCAGGGAGAAATCCGGGACGCGCAAAGCAAGCAGCGCACAGGCGCCAGCAGCCCAGATACTCTGCCGGAAGTCATGCAGAACTCCGTCGTTCAGAGCCTGCGGGGAAGCGTAAACCAGCTGGAAGTCAAGCTGAAGGAAGCCGCCGGCAACCTCGGTGTCAGACATCCGCAGTACCTGCGCATGCAGTCGGAGCTCGCCGAGCTGAAGAACAGGCTCGCGCTGGAGACGACCCATGCCGCGAGCGGATTTTCCTCCTCCAGCGCCGTCGGCAGGACCAAGGAAGCCGAGCTCAAGGCCGCGCTCGAGGCGCAGACGAGGAAAGTTCTGAACATGAAAAACGAGCGCGACGAGATCGCGGTGCTTTTGCGCGACGTGGAGACGGCGAAGCGAGCCTACGAAGCGGTCACCAACCGGCTGACACAGACCAATCTCGAGAGCCAGGCAACCCACGCCAACGTTTCCGTCCTCACACCGGCCGTGGAGCCGATCGAGCCGACGTTTCCGATGCCGCTCGCCAAGACTTTGCTGATCTCGCTGGTCCTCGGGATCGTGCTCGGCGGCGCGTCAGCGTTCGGGCTCGAACTTCTGGATCGACGCATCCGTACGGCCGATGACCTCGCGGAGATGCTGCAGCTACCGGTGCTGGCGGTGGTCGAGCCGTGCCGCTTGCCGCGCCGCCTCGCGCTGCGGCGCGGCGCGCTGGCCCTGCCGGCGAAATAGGACAGAACGGTGGCCGACAGCAACGTCATTCCGACCCCGACCGTGAGGTCCGCTCTCACGCGTGACGGGCGCTCGATCGGGACGGTGCTGATCGATGCCGGCCGGCTAAGAATCCAGGACGCGGAGGCCATTCTGCGTCTGCAGCGCGAGGAGAATCTCCGCTTCGGCGAGGCCGGGATGCGACTCGGCCTGATTACCCAGGCGGACATCGACTACGCGCTTTCCCGTCAGTTCGATTTTCCGTACCTGATGCCCGGGCAGAGCGCGGTGAGCCAAGAGGTGATCGCGGCATACGCGCCCCTCAACGGCCGGGTGGAGCCACTGCGCGGCTTGCGCAGTCAGCTCATGCTGCGCTGGTTCGGCGTCAGCCCGGAGAACAACGCGCTCGCCATCGTCAGCGCGGAGAGGAGGGAAGGCCGCAGCTTCATCGCCGCCAACCTGGCGGTCGTGTTCGCGCAGCTCGGCGAGCGCACGCTGCTGATCGACGCCGATCTGCGTAACCCTTGTCAGCACCGTCTCTTCGGTCTGGACAACCGCGCCGGCCTTTCCGCGGTGCTCTCCGGGCGCGCCGGGCCGGAGACGGTTCAGAGCATCCCATCACTGCCCAACCTTTCCGTGCTGCCCGCCGGCGCTCTTGCGCCCAACCCGCTGGAGCTGCTGGCGCGGCCGCTTTTCTCGCAGCTGCTGCAGCAGCTCGCTCACAAGCTCGACGTGATCCTGCTCGACTGTTCAGCCGCGGCCGAGAGTGCCGACGCGCAAGTCGCCGCGGTCCGCGCTGGTGCCGCGCTGATCGTGGCGCGAAAAAACGCTGCTCGTACGTGGCGAGTGCAAGGTATTTCCGAGCAAGTCGTCCAGGGCAAAGCGACCATCGTCGGCGCAGTGCTCAACGACTACTGAGCCTGCCGCAAATGTCTGCGGTACCCGCTTTCAAGCCTCTCGACGGCGCTGCGGCGCGTCGGGATTGGCTGCCGATACTTGCCGGGCTGCTGGTCCTTTACGTTCCGACGTTTTACGGTCTCGCCACCTGGCTCTGGCGGCAGGACGAGCATGCCCACGGTCCCATCGTCCTGGCGATCATCGTGTGGCTGATCTGGAAGGGGCGCGCGGCGCTGTTCCGCCCACCGACCCGTCGGGCCACTGCGCCCGGATTCACGCTGCTGGTGCTCGGTCTGCTCGCTTACGTACTGGGTCGGTCCTATGAGATCACCATATTTGAGGTCGGCGCGCTCGTGCCTATCATGGCCGGCACGCTGCTCGCCATGCGGGGCTGGTCCGCTCTGCGCGCGCTCTGGTTTCCGATTTTTTTTGTCGCCTTCATGGTGCCGCTACCGGGTGTCTTGGTCGATGCCTTGACCGGCCCGCTCAAGCAATCCGTTTCGGAAATCGCCGTGCGAATGCTTTATCCCGCCGGCTACCCGATCGCGCGGGACGGAGTCATCATCACCATTGGCCAATACCAGCTTCTGGTGGCCGATGCCTGTTCCGGGATGAATTCCATGTTCAGCCTTTCCGCGCTCGGATTGCTGCTCATGTACCTGATGGCCCGCCGCAGCGTGCTGCACAACGCCCTCATGCTGGCTAGCATCCTGCCGATCGCCTTCGCCGCCAACATCGTCCGCGTCATAGTGTTGATCCTCGTCACCTATTACTTCGGGGACGAGGCCGGGCAGGGGTTTCTGCACGGCTCGGCCGGGATCATGCTGGTGATGGTGGCGCTCGGCATTCTGCTCGTTCTCGATGCCGTTCTGGCGCGAATCATCAAGACACGAAGTCCAGCGTAGGAGCATGCCGGAGCATCTCAAGGCGTTGATCGTCATCCTCGGTCTGGCGACCGTGGTGTTCACGTTCGCCAAGGCGCCCGCCTGCGCCATGGCCTCCGCGGGCAAGGATTTCGAGCGCCGCCGGAACCTGTGGTTCGTGCTCACGCTTGCGGCATTTCTTGCCCACAATTTCTGGATCTACATTATCGCGGTGGCGGCCCTGCTGCTGTACGCGCTGCGCCGGGAGGCAAACAAGCTTGCAATGTTCTTCTTTCTTCTGTTGGCGTTACCGCGAATTTCCAGCTTTATTCCCGGACTGGCCGCAATAGAGAACCTTTTTTCAATCGATTACCAGCGCCTGCTCGTCCTCATCGTGCTGTTCCCCGCGTTTCTTGCGCTTCGGTCGCGTGCCGATATCGAGCCGTTTGGCCGCTCGGCGCCGGACAAGTTCATAGCCGGCTACCTCGTTCTTACCTTCTCGTTGATGCTTGCCTACAATACATTCACCGTTAGCTTGCGGCACGGAATCTTCAACGTCTTCATCGATGTTTTTCTCCCCTACTATGTTGCCAGCCGCTCCCTGAGGAACCTTCGAGATTTCCGGGATGCGCTAATGGCGTTCGCGGTTGCCGCACTCGTGCTCAGCGCGATTCTCTACTTTGAGTTCACGTGGCGCTGGCTGGTCTATCCTTCTCTGGAGCAGGCGCTGGGAGTGCGTTGGGGCTGGAATAGTAACCTGGAAAGAGGGGGCAATCTGCGCGCGTCGGGTCCGATCGGGCACCCTATCGCTGCCGGCTACGTCGTTGCAGTCGCGATGGGGTTCTTTCTGTATCTGAGAAGGACCGTGCCGAATCGGACCGTTTGGGGCCTCGGGCTGGCATTGCTGGTCGCGGGATTGATCGCTGCTCTTTCGCGCGCGCCCTGGCTGGGCGCCGCAGCGATGTTGCTGGTATTCGTCGCGACGGGTCCCGCGCGCGTGCCGACCTTAGCAAAGCTCGGGCTGTTCTGCGTTATCGCCCTCCCGTTGCTATTGGCAACCCCCGTAGGTGACAGGATCATCGATCACCTGCCCTTTGTCGGAACGATCCAAGCAGAGAACGTGCTCGCCCGGCAGCGACTGGCGGAAGTATCCTTCCAGGTCTTCCTGGAGAACCCGGTCTTTGGTCGCCGTGATTTCATCGACATGTCCGCGATGGAGGTGCTCAGAGGAAGCGACGGCCGCATCGACATGGTCAATACCTACGCGATCGTCGGCCTTGGGAGTGGCTTTGTCGGCCTATCGCTTTTCGTGGGCTTTTTCGCAGCGGTTGTTTTCGGTATCTACAAGGGAATGCGAAATCTGGCCGACAGCAATGACGAGCGTTACGTTCTGGGCCGAAGTCTGCTCTCCACACTCCTTGGAATTCTGTTCATCATTGGCACCGTGAGCCCGGTGCTGGTCATTCCGGCAATCTACTGGTCTGTCGCCGGCCTCGGCGTTGCGTACGCGCGAATGCTGGCGCCGGGAAAGGCCCATGGGGCCGCAAAGCCCGCGAGATCTCAGGAGGCAGTCGCAGAGGTGCGGACCTAAACGGCTTGCGGGATGCGAGGGGGTTACTTGTACGCGCCGGGCGGCAACTCTTTCCTCAGAACGTATGTGAGATTGTTGTGCTTCCAAGGCAATCTGCCTAACGAAAGAGCGCTGACGGCCATCGCGACAAGCCGAATCAGCTGCGCTCTCATGTGCTTTTCGACCCCGTATGTACATAAACCGCGCTCTTCCGCAATCGTAAAGTGATGTGATTCGCAATACTCTCGAATACCGCTCCGACTCACGATGCGGTCATAGTAGGTCGGATAGGGGCCAAAGCCCGGCACCCCAGCGTTCTTCCGCCGCAGAACGTACTTGTGGTAGAGCACATGAAACCAGAACGGCGTCATATTCGCGATGAAACCAAACACGGTATTACGGTCCGGGAGCTTGAGTATGAGCAATCCTCCCGGTCTCAGCCAGCGGGAGAAGTTCTCCAGCACAAGTGCCGCTTTCTCGACATGCTCCAGCACGAACGCGTTATAGATGACGTCGAATTTGCGGGTTCCCAAGTCTAGATTTCGTAAATCCGCAACGATCGCTTCGTCCAGATCCTTCGCTACGTTGATCCTGCTTTCCAGCGCATCTCGATCGAGATCGACACCCGTCAGCCTGCACTTGATTCCGTCCAGCTTCAGAGGCCAGTTTGGACCGCAACCAGCCTCCAGAATTCGCAGGTCCGATTGTGCGCTAAACAGTTCCTTGATATAGGACGTCAACAAATCGTCTTCCTCGGCGTAGCTGTTGAGCAGCTTAAGCTCCTTCATCGCCGGAAAAGGTTCTCCATCGATCGGAATCGTACCGCACGGCAGAGGTGCGCGCTGGCATTTTCTGGTTGACTACTCTCTGGTCTGGATCTTCCGGGCGCAGCCATCGCCCGGCGCTTGACCGCGCTCGCCAGGCGAGGGCATGATTCGCGGTCACGCTCGTTGTGCCGAAGCTCCTGATAGATTCAGTCAGGGTGTTGGTTCCTGCGCCAGGCGGATCGATTTCCCGACTATTTCAAGGCCCTATTTGAATCCCATGTCGCGCGAGCAGGCCGTAACAGCAGCACAACCGGCAACCGATGCGCCCATCATCCGGGTTCCTCGGTGAACGGGACGAGCGCGACCAGCATGGCGGCGCCAAGCTATCGAGCGTGGCTTCGCGGGGAACTGACGCTCGGCCGCGTCACTCAACTGGCCGTCGTGACCGTGGAGTTCGGGCTGCTCGTCGCGGCGATCCGGATTCTCAACATCGAGAGCGAGTCGTTCGAGCGGGTGCTGACGATGGCGCTCGGGGGTTTCCTCGTCAACCACTTCCTTCCCGCGGCGTGGCGGATCACCTTCTTTGCCGCGCTGTCGGTAGCAAGCGTGTACCTGGTCTTCGGCGTCGGCGACGGGACATGGCTGCTGGGACTGGGTCTCGTGCTGATCGGCCTGTGCCATGTGCCCGCATCGTTCTGGATACGAGTTGCGTTCTTGCTGGTCGTCGCTTGCGGACTGGCAGCGGCGCGGGCGCAGTTGATCCCGTGGCTCAGCCTTCCTGCGACCACCCCCGACGCTGGCCAAGGGATATCGCTGGTCCCGACCACGATCTGGCCCATCCTCGGCGCGATGTTCATGTTCCGGCTGGTGGCGTATCTCTACGACCTGAGGTACAGGGCGTCGACCTTCAGCCCCAGCCGTGCGGTCGGCTATTTCTTCATGCTCCCCAACGTGTGCTTCCCGCTGTTCCCGGTGATCGACTACAGACAGCTGCAACAGAGCAGCTACAGCGACGACGCGCTGCGCATCTATCAGGTTGGCCTGAAGTGGATGACGCGCGGCCTGCTCCACCTGCTGCTGTACAAGTACATCTACCTGAAAGGCGTGGTCGAGCCGGCCACGGTCGTCACGGGCCTGGATGCAGCGCGATACATCCTCACGACCTATCTGCTCTATCTGAAGGTCTCGGGTCTTTTCCATCTCGTCGCGGGGATGCTCCACATGTACGGCTACGCGCTGCCCGAGACCCACCATCTCTACCTCCTGTCGACGAGCTTCACCGATTTTTGGCGGCGCATCAACATCTACTGGAAGGACTTCCTGCAGAAGACCGTGTTCAATCCCTGCTACTTCGCGATGCGCGGGATGGGGCACGACCGCGCGATTGCGGCGGCAACCCTCATCGCCTTCGCCGCCACCTGGTTCCTGCACTCGTACCAGTGGTTCTGGATTCGCGGAACGTTTCCGATCGTCTGGTCCGACCTGGTGTTCTGGCTCGGGCTCGGCGTGATCGTGCTCGTGAACGTGCTCCTCGAATCCCGCATGGGGCGGCGGCGCTTCCTGAAAAATCGTGTCGGGACGTTGCTCGACGATGCGGTCGTGGTCCTCAAGACCGCGGGCACGTTCGTCGCCATCTGTTTCCTGTGGACGATCTGGAGCACGCCCAACGTCGCCGAGCTCGAGATCATCGGCGCCGCACTCCTGCGCTCGGGCGCGGCGGACATCGGCATCATCCTGGCGGTACCGCTGTGCGTCGGCGTCGTCGGGGCGGCCCTGCAGGGCAGGAGGCGCCACAGCGGCGGCGCCACTCTCGACGCGCGCGCCTGGTCGCCGAGGCGTTTCGGTGTCCAGGCGGCGGGCGTGCTGGCGGTGAGCGCTGTGTGCATCTACGTGGCGCTCCGGCCGTTGACCCTCGTTCCGCTTTCGCCTTCGCTCGCCTCGGCTGTCGCGGAAATCCGCGGCCGGCATCCCAATGTAGCGGACATCAAGCAGATGCAGCGCGGCTACTACGAGGACCTGGGCGACGCGACGCGCTTCAACACCGAGCTGTGGTCGGTCCTCGGCGGCCAACCCAAGGACTGGCGGACGGAAAGTATTGGGCGCGGCCGGGACGACGCGATCGAAGTGGAGTTCATCCCATCATCCAGAGGCGCCCAGAAGGGCGTGGTGCGGACAATCAACAGCCTCGGCATGCGCGACCGAGAGTACACCGTCGAGCGCCCGGCCGGCACGTTCCGGATAGCCCTCGTCGGAACATCGCACGATGCCGGGTGGGGAGTCGGCGACGAAGAAACCTACGAAAACGTCGCGGAGGCCAGATTGAACCGCGAGATCAGCCCGCGGACAGGCATGAAGTACGAGATCATGAACTTCTCGTATGAAGGCTACAAGCCGATCCAAAAGCTTGCGGTGATCGAGCGGAAAATATTCGACTTCCGCCCCGACGTTGTCCTCTATGTCGCCAACCTCTACGAGTACGATTGGCTTTTCAGGTCCGTGCCGTACCTAATCCGCAAGAACCTGGTCCACGAGTTCCCGTTCATCGCCGAAGCGATGCAGCGAGGAAATCTCATTGTGAAGCCCGGCGAGGCGCCGCCCGAGGTGGTGACGGTGGCGTACAAGCTCGGCCCGTTCGCCGATGATACGATGAGCGCGCTCTTCCGGCGGCTCCGCGCGAGCTGCGAGGCTCGTGGCGTCCGGCCTGTCGTCGTGCTGCTCGAAACAGCCGACGAGGGTTGGACGCAGTCGCCCGTGTTCGCGCCCGTGTTCGGTCGGCTCAAGTCGCAGGCGGAATCGGCCGGCATCAAGGTCCTCGATCTTCACGGGGCCTTTGCCGGCGTAAGGGATCGCGCATCGCTGCTGCTTGCGCCGGGGGATACTCACAGCAGTGCCAAGGGCCATCAGCTCCTGGGAGACAGGCTGTTTTCGCTCTTGGTTAACGAGCGCATCGTTCCTGCCGTGCCCTCGGACGCCCCCATCGCCAAGCCGTCGCGCGCGAATTGAATCCGGGACACCGGACCGACGGGCCCGCGCCCCCTCAAGGGGCTCGATCCGTTGTTCTCCTGCGTTCGGGACGCCTGCCCGTGTAACCACGATGAGCAACAACTCGACGTCGAAATCCGGCACGCAGATCGTCCGGGCCCTGCTTCTTCTGGTAGGAGCAATGATGGTCGCCTACGCGATCTCCGATCACCCGTTCTACGGCGGTGAGCCGGGTTTCGGTCGGCTACAGGTCCTGGTGACCGTCGTCGGCGTTGGACTCGCGATTTGTGTGCTGTTGCCGGCTCAGATCTCCGGTCGCATTCTGCTCCTAACTGTTACCGGCCTGGTCATGCTTGCGGTTGCTGAGATCGCTGGCGAGATTGTGCTCGGGCCGCGCTACCGCCCCATCTATCAGTTCGACGACCGGCTGATCTTCAAGTTCATTCCGAGTCGCCGCAGCGTGATGACGCGCAATCCGAGGAAGGGCGGGGAGACGGTGGCCCATCGCATCAACTCGGCGGGCTTCCGTGGCGACGAACTGCTGCTCGCGGGCGAGATGACGCGTGTGGTCGTGTACGGTGATTCGTTCATACACGCTTTCTACAGCCCGCAGGAGGAGACCTTCGTGGCCCAGCTCGGCAGGCTGCTCGCCGATCGCATAGACAAGCAGGTCGAGGTCGTGAACGCGGGCGTGAGTTCCTATGGGCCCGATCAGATCGTCCTGAAGATGGAGGACGAATTGCCCAAGCTGCGCCCAGAGCTCGTCATCGTGGCGATCTTCGCAGGCAACGACTACGGAGACCTGATGCGCAACAAGATATTTCGACTCGCCGCGGATGGCGCGCTTGTAGCGAATCGCTGGAAGCTGGACCGCAACGTGCGCGTATTGCTCGAGCTCAACCGGCAGGAATCGATCACCTTGCGCGCCCTGCGAAACACCCTTGGCGCTCTTCGCGCACCACCGGATCCTCAGGCGGGTGCCGCCAATATGGACTTCCTTCTCGAAGAGGCGGCGCGCGAGTACCAGAACTTCGTTGTCGAGCGCGACGACATCGTCACCAACACCCATGTAGACCACTACAGTGCCGACGTAAGCCTGACACCCCGGAGCGCGTCAGCCCGCTACAAGGTCGCGCTGATGCAGGCAGTGATGCGCCGCATCGGTGAAGTGGCGGAGCGGAACGATGTACCTTTTGCCTTCCTCTTCATCCCTCACCCGCTCGATGTGGCAGACGGCGACGCCTGGGGGAGGGTTGACCGCAAACGCTTCCCCGACTACAACGGGCGCAACCAGATCGCTTTTCTCGAAGAGATGGCCCGCGTCCTCGGCGCGCCCTATGTAAGCCTTTACGATGTTTTTCGCGCGAATAACGCGAACTCGCTCTATTTCCGCGACGGCGACGACCACTGGAACGCCGCCGGCCAGAGACTGGCCGCCGAAGTGATGGCCGACTATCTGCTCGCCCACGGTCTGCCGCACGCCAGGGGGACCGCAATGCGCGCACCCGCGCACCCGAAGGTCATGCGATGAGTCGCAGCGAGTTGAACGCTATGACGCTCGTTGCGGTACGGATACCGGCGTTCCGAAGATTTAACCAAGTTGTTCGTGTATGACACCGGCAACCCGCAGAGCGTTCGCGGCAATCGTTAGGCTCGGATTGGTCCCGCCGCTCGAGGGAAAAAAGGATGCGTCGACGACATAGAGATTCGAAAGCTCATGAGCGCGATTGTTCCTGTCCAGAACGCTCGTTCGAGGGTCGTCGCCAAACCTGCAGGTCCCGCACACGTGTCCGTAGTTGATGTTGTTGTCGCCCGAAAGGATCGTCATCCGATGTGGGCCGAGCGCCTTCGCCAGCCGCTTTCGGAACGACAGCACTCGCATTCTCAGTTCCTCGGGGTAGTGATACTCGAACCGCATTCCATTGTTGGTCTGCGGATCGGCAATGACTCGATTGTCGTAATAGGGCAGGTCTTCGACGATGCTTGCCCATACGGCGGCATTCATGTAGTCGAAGACGCGGTACATCACCATTGCGACAAGCCTGATCGCCGGGCTGGATATTTTTCCCCACCATTTCGGTCTTGGACTGGCCAGTTTTTTCCACCAGACCGGATCCCTCTCGGCGACCTCGCGCATGAACTGCATGATCTGGCCAAGCTCCACCGCCGCGCCGGCCGATTGAAATGTTCCGAGCTTCTCGCCGTCGGAGTGGTAGAAATCGTTGAGTGCCAGGCTCTTTCGAGGGCCGCCGTCGGACAAGCGCTCTAGCGGACTCAGTGCGATGAAATCGCTGACATGAAACATCAGGTTGCGCCCGACCAGTCCGGATCGGTTGGCTAGTCCGTCCGGCCAGGTCTCGGACCTGGAGTTCAACAGCAGGATGGGCGACATGAAGGCACCCGCGGCCAGCACGACGACCTTTGCTCGTATGGATAGATCTTCTCCTTTCCAGCGACACCGAATGGATTTGACTTCTGACTTTCCAGCATCCAGATTCAAGACCTCGCATTGCGGCAGGAGGCTTGCACCGTACTCATCTAAAGCCGGGAAAAGGCAGATACGACCGGCGTCGTTCTTGCACCCGCGCGCGCAGACTTGCGGTGCGCATCCCGTGCAGCCATCGACAAACTCATAGCCGACATGGACCCGGTACGGATGAAGGCCCAATCGCGTAAAGGACTCGAAAAGGTGCTGATCCCTTGGACCAAGGGGTGGCGGCGTGCGCAAGATCGACTCCCCTCCCTGATCAAGGGGATCTCGCGTTCCTCTGACCCGGAACAGTTCTTCCGCGCGCTCGTAATACGGCCGCAGGTCCTCGTATGCAATGGGCCACTTCTCCGGCAGCGTCGAGTCGCGGACTGCCGGAAAGTTCGCCCGGGGCTGGAAGTCGGCGGAGGAAAAGCGTTCAAGCGCGGCCGCATACAAGGATGTTGAACCTCCGGATCCGCAGCCAAGCGGGGCAAAGAATTCGAACTCACCGAAGCTCGTCTTCCCTTGGAGGCGCCGCGGCCAACGGCCGGCTCTAAGGCGTGCCTCGGGAGACTCGTCCGCAGTGTTCGCCAGCTGGGCACGCAGGATCTTCTCCGGCTGCATGCCGTCGTTCTCGAGGATGCGCGATTTTCCGTGCAGGAATAGTCCCTTTTCGATGAAAAGCACTCGACGCCCGCGCCTCGCGAGCTCGTAACCGGTGGTCGCGCCTCCCATCCCGGTCCCGATGACGGCGACGTCCCATACAGTCTTGCCCGGACCCTCAGGAATATAGGGATTCGCGTTCACAGACATTCACCGAGAACGGGCACAAACACTCCCTTGTTCGCAGCTGTGCTCGGCACGGGCTCACCCGCTTTGCACCAATCCACCAGAGACCCTGCCGATGAATCGCTTCAACCGAGCCCGCAGGCCGTGATCCTCAACGTAAAGCGCACTCTGCAGGAACGTCTTGCCTGTAGGCCCGTTCCGGGGAAGGCTCGCGACAAAGCGAGCATGTCGATAGATTTCGGCAGGGTCTTCGCCATTCTCGCTCATCCTGGTCCTCACAATGCCCGGAAGCAACTCGTTGATCAGCACGTCCGGGTACCGGCTCCTGTCGATCTCGGCCGCCAGCGCCCTCGTGAACGGGCGCACGGCCCCCTTCGACGCCGAATAGGCCGAGCTGTTTGGAATCGGCCCCATCCACGCGAGCGAGCCGATGTTGACAATGCGACCAAAGCCCCGCTCGAGCATTCCGGGAAGAGCGGCGCGGCAGCAGAGCGCCATTCCGATGATATTGGTTTGGATCACACGACTCCACTCCTCGTGAGACGTTTCGAGAAACGCAACCTTGGGATACAAAGCGGCGTTGTTCACAAGGATGTCGACCTTTCCGTACAGGCGGATCGCCTCAGAGAAAAGACGCTCGACGTCGTGCGGCTGCGCCACATCTCCTACGACGAAACGCATCCTTCCCGCCTCGCACAGACGGGCAGTCTCCTCGAGATCCTCTCTGGTGCGCGAGATGCCCATGACACTCGCCCCATCCGAGCAGAACCCTGCCGCGATTGCCCGCCCGATGCCGGAGCCGGCCCCGGTCACGACCGCGGTGCTACCCGAGAAAACCATCCCTGTCCCCCGAGGCTTTCCCTCAAAGCAGATTTATCGCCGAACCGCAGAGAAATCCGGCCGGCAGTGCAACCAGGACCATCAATTCACGCCTAAAGTCGTTCAGTCCGAGACGCGCGTTGAAGCCATGCACAAAAGGCGCCGTCGCCAGTCCATGGAGCGCGATTCCCCATATCGCGGCTTTCGTGCCCGCGAAGTAATATAAAGACGGAACAAGCGCGAAGAGCGAAGCGCAGCGCACAGCATTGATGATTGCCAAATAGCGCGGTTTCCCTACGGCAAGGTAAATCTGGTACGCCACTGCGTATCGAGCCGCGATCAATGACAGCGCGAGAATTTGCAGCATCCAGCCCGCCGCCGAATAGCGCGGATCGTAAAGTATATCGATCACCAGTTGACCGGTCGCGAATAGCAGGCCCGCCAGGAAAAGCAGAACGAGGTCGGCGGGAACACGCAGCTTGTAATACACCTCGCCCAGTCTCGATGGATCGTTTCTGGCGGTCTCGCTCAGCGCCGGCAGCGAGATTGCCCCCAAAGGCTTGCCCAGCCCGCCCTCGATTGCACCGACGAGTAGTGCCGCGATCGAATACAAACCCAGTATCTCCTCGTCGACAAAGCCTCCAAGCAGCAGGCGATCGCCATTGAAGGCGAGAACGGTCATGGTCGAGGAGACGAACAGCCATTTGCCAAAACTGGTCAGTTCGCGAAGTGAGGTCTTGTCCCAGCGAAAGCGGTTCCGATGCCCCCCCAACCAGGTGTGACTCAGCACGGTCGTGGTCAGCGACCCGACAAGGCCTCCGGCCACGATTGCCCAGATGGAGCGAGTGGCTACGCCGATGCCGATCATGGCGGCGGCGCCGACGATCTGGCCGAGCAATTCGATCTGGACGAGTCGCTTCTGGTCGAAACTTCGATGCGCTGTCGCGATGCTGGTGGACTGAAAGCCGAGAATCACCGCCCCGAACGAATTGAGCGCGATAACGAGCGGCAATAGCGGCGAGGCATAGACGGACTTGGCGGGAAGTATTCCGCCGACGTTCGCGAAATACAGCGCAGCGCTCAAAAGAAGCGCCACCAGCCACAAGGCGATGCCGCGGACGATCTGAACGACCCAGGCTGTATCGAGAAAATCGGGATCGTCGCCACGCCGGCTTTGAATGATGTTATGCCGCAGCCCGATGTCCGACATCATGCCGAGAATCACCGTCACCATCGTGGCGATCGCCATGACACCGAACATTTCCGGCACCAGTAGGCGTGTGATGACCAGATTGCCGCCCAGACGAATCGCCTGGCTGAGTCCGTAGCCTGCGAAATTCCACCCGCCGGCGCGAAGCGCGCGTTGCTTGAGGGTTGACGGATCGCGAGTGGACATCGGTGCCACGTCACTATTTCAGCATCTGCCAGGGTGTTCCGAGACTGCAGGAACGCACTTTCTTTCCCTTGTGGCCTTTGGCTGGCCGACTACCGCACATATTCTGCACTTTATGATCTGCGGCCGAAAGCTGACAGACGTTGTGGCGTCAGGGACCGGTGCGGGCACTAGCCGCCCAGTGTGAACGCAGCGGGGTCGGCTTGAAGGTCATCGTCTCCCGAGAATTGCACGAAACGAACTTACTTTATTCTGGCGTTCTCGACATCGTTGAGCGCGAGGCGCACGCGGTCTCGCAGCGACTGCACACCCATGCGGCGCGCCAGGATATCGGCCAACCAAAGCCGCGTTCCGTAGATGCGCGCCCTCGCGCGGTGATGCCGCAGTTTGCCGTCAATTCGAAGCAGCGGATGCGACCACGGCCTAAGCGGGTACGGCCGCTCACCGCTGAGAGCATAACCGTTCGCGATGAGATCCTGGCTCGCCACAGTCTCGAAGAGGCGCACGTCGCGAGTGGTGAGCTGGCTGCGCCATTTACTCGCCTGGGCCGGGTCGACCGGCTCGTAGGTGGTGTCCTCGTGGTAGCGCAGCATGGCGTCCGAAAAGGGCGTTCCAATGAACGCACAGAGCCGCGCGAGCTCGCGCTCCGGAAAGCGGATCAAATCTTCGAACCGAAGCTCGGTCCTCCTAGCCGCATCAACTCGTTCCTTGACCGCCATCCACTCAGCGAGCGCCTTTCCCCAGCGCAGTCCTCCCTCGTAAGCGTTGCCGAGCCATCCGAACCTGATCCACGAAGCGCAAACATCGCGTCCGTCACGCACGATATGGATAAAGCGCGCGCGCGGCCAGATCGACAGGGCTTCGGCGTAGTGGCGGTGGACCTGGCAGCCGACCTGGGGCCGCCGCGCCATCGGGTCGACTTGCGCGCGCATCTGCTCGAGAAAGCTGCGCGCGAGGTCCTCGAACCCGAGCGAGCGATCGACGCGCAGACGGTGACTCAGATAGTGCCGGTGCGTGGCGAGCCACGCGTAGTAGGGCTCGAGCGCGGGCACCGCCGTGTTCGGCGCAAAGTCCCACACCCACTCCAGCTCGCCCACAAACGCGATCTCGGGGTGATGCCCGAGCATGAGCGAAAGCAACGTGGTGCCCGATCGCGTCGTGCCGGCGAGGAAAATGGGCTCTTCGATCGACAGGCCGCCGCTCGCGGCCTGGAACCTCCCGCTCATCTTCACGTCGCTCATTGCCATGGGGCGCAAAAGTATACAGACTTGAATCTGCACCGACCACCGAGCGCCATCGGGCGAATTCTCCACCCGTTTCCACGCATCATTCGATCGCGGTCAGCGCAACTAACGACCCAGTCGCGAATTGATCAGCTCAGCCAGTCTGCGGCCGACCAGTTGGTCCTTGGCGGCAGTGAAGTGGCCATCCCTGATGAAGTTGCCGCTCTCCGTGGCGGGCGCTAGCTCGTGCGTGCTCAAGTACACGGCCGCGTCGCCCGTGACGACGGGGCCGAGTACCCGGTGTAGGTGGTCCGCATAGCCGCGATCATGGATGGCAAGGATCACCGGCAGCTTGCCGTCGCTGCGGACCTGCGCGATAAACGCATTCGCGAGCGCCCGCGCGAGATCGGTCAGGCCGAGCTCGTTGGTGAAGCCGTCCGCGCGGTGAAATCGCTCCAGGGTCTTGCGCTTGCTGCTCTGACCCCAGGCGCGGCGAGCCAGCCGTGCGACAACCGATTCGTCCGCCGACCAGGATCTGAACACGAGCGAATCGTAGAACTCGTCGTTGGCAGCAATCTCCGCGACGAGTTTCTGCCATCGCGATTCATCCCTCGCTGTTGTTTGCAGCTGCGCGAGCGATGCTATGGAAGGACGAAACTCGACCAGACCGCCGCTCCCCACAGTGAAGCGCGGATAAAAATGCGGCGAAGGTGCTTCGAAATTCCACGTCATGTGAGTCGTTGTCACTAGCCCAGGCAGGCTCGACGCGAGAATCCCCAGGACAACAACGCCGGCGTCATGGCGGCCTCGATCGGCCATGTACAGGGCGTAGGAGTGGCTCAAGGTGGCGCCCGGTCCGCCGGCGAAGCGAATAGCGACCCTTGCGTCGAGATCCTGCATCGGTCGGACGATGTTGATCGCAAATGACATGCCATATACCGCGATCAACAGATCTTGGCTCTTGCCAGGTCGCTCGGGTTGGTCGACGGGTGGCCGGATCCATCCTGTCTGCGCCAGCGGATGAGGGGGTGTTCCATCCACGCCGACCATCGCGCGGACCTTGCCCTCGATCGAGCGGCCGTAGTCGAAGTACCGAGTGATCTGGCTCACTTGCGCGGGTTCGCGTCCATAGGGATTGCCGAGGAACACGCCGACTGCCAGATCGACGACGACCAGGCACAGCAGCATGCAGCCGAGCGTGGCTAACGCACCGCGTATGCGTTGCCGGGCCGCGCGGTCAGAACTGGAAGTAGATGAACTGTTGGGGTGCATTGCTCGTACCCATCAGGAGAACGAACAGCATCGCGGCGGACAGGGCGCCTCTCGCAACCGGCGGAATACGCAAATACACTCGGTCCAGCCCCGCACGGTGATCGGCAATGTCCAGCAGCACGAGGATCGGGAGACCCGCCACGGCCGCGAACGTCGGCATCGTCATGGTGTAAGCCAGATTGCCGAAGTCAGCGAACAGGACCTGGGTAAACTGCACCACCTGCTGAAGTGACGTCGCCCTGAAGAGCAGCCAGCCATAGCAGGTGACCACGAAGAACCCGGCCATGCGGGCGAGATGCGCAATCGTCGACCGTGTACCATGGCCGCTCTCACCGGCGATTGCGCGATGAATGCATAGTATCGCGCCATGGAATAGACCCCACAGCACGAAGTTCCACGCCGCGCCGTGCCACAAGCCGCCGAGCAGCATGGTCAGCATCAGGTTGCGATACGTCTTGGCCAAGGTGCCGCGATTGCCGCCGAGCGGGATGTACAGATAGTCGCGCAACCACGTCGAAAGGCTGATGTGCCAACGCTGCCAGAACTCA
>Ga0187892_10001556_pt1 | contig 51690 bp, 43 predicted proteins | sample MA1701073metaG_FD_139345 | JGI IMG/M metagenome (GOLD analysis project Ga0187892, IMG submission 139345) | Bio-ooze microbial communities from a basaltic lava cave in the Kipuka Kanohina Cave System on the Island of Hawaii, USA - MA170107-3 metaG ...
GACGTAGTCGCCCCACGCCTGGTTGTCCGGCGGCAGGCCGAACTTCGCGGTGAATGTCTTCGTGAACGCCTGCGACGCCGGCACGTTCAGGCCGTGATACCAGAGGCTTTGCCAGTGGCCGGAGAGCGAGTCGATGCCGGCGGCCCAGAACGGCACCGTGTCCATGACTCCGCCGGCGAGCGGGAACGGCAGGTTGTACTCCCGGTACTGCTTCAGGAACGTGGTCTGGTCGACGCCGGCGAGGTTGATGTACACGAAGTCGGGCTTGGCCTGCCGGACCTTGAGGATGTACGCGCTGTAGTCGGCGGTGTTCGTCGGGACCATGTCGTTCGCCAGGACCTTGCCGCCGTGCTCCGTGAGGAAGCGCGAGGACACCCGGAAGAGATCGTGGCCGAACGCGTAGTCGGCGGTGAGCATGTACCAGTTCGCGCCCTTGATCTTGCCCGCGGCCTGCTGCCAGGTGCCGATCGTCTTGGTGTACATCGTGTTGCAACCCTCGATGTGGAACATGAAGCGGTTGCAGTTCTTGCCGCGCAGCTCGTCGGAGTTGCAGCCGGTGTTGAAGTAGGGGGTCTTCAGCCGCAGCGCCTGCTCGCCGATCGCGAGCCCCGAGGCCGAGCTGATCTCGCCGATCAGCGCGACCACCTTGTCGCGCTCGATCAGCTTCTGCGCCTTGGTGACCGCGGTCTGCGGGTTGACGCTGTCCTCGGCGATCACCTCGAGCTTGCGGCCGAGCACGCCGCCCTTGGCGTTGATCTCCTCGACCGCGAGCGTGGTGCCGCGGAACCCGTACTCGCCGAGCTGTCCGAGGAACCCGGTGCGCGGGGTGATGTGGCCGAGCTTGATCGCGTCCGCCTGGGCGCGAATGACGGCCGGAAAACCGAGCGGGACGACCGCGGCGGCGCCGAGCGCGGCGGTCTTCTTGAGCGCCTCGCGGCGGCCTGGCCGGCGAAGGGTGGAGCTGGATTCGTCGTTCATCGGGGGCCTCCTTTGGATGTGCCGCGCGGCTCGCGCGGTCTGGTTGTTGGCGCCCATCTTACCGCTGCGGCGCCGGGAGGCTGCTTTTCTACGTCAGGTGCCCGCGTCGGCGCAGGCGGCGCGGAACGGCCGGCCGCGCCGCCCTGACCGGCGCGTTCCCGCGCCGGGCGCTTCCGCCGCTACCAGCGAGCGCTGCTTGATGTGCCCTTGATCGGGCCGAAGAGATGGTTCGACACCCAGCCGGCGGAGCAGCCGCCGAGCTGCGGCCGGCAAGGCTCGTCATCGCGCCAGCAGACGCCGACCCGCGCCGGGTAGAACGCGAACCAGCCGGTGATCCGCTCGAAGCCGCGGCCGAGGTCGCGGAGCGGATCCGGGTACGTGAACGCCGCGCGCCGGCTCACGGCCGCGCCGTCGGCGAGGTCGAAGTGCACCGCCGCGCCTTTCCACTCGCACAGCGTGATGTGGCCCGGGTTGGCGAGGAGCGCGAGGTCCACGTCCTCGGGCGGGAAGTACGGCACCGGCGCGCCGGCGGTCTCGACGATCTCCAACGCCCGGTCGGAGGCCGCCACGAGGTGCCCACGCCACTCGACGCGCAACCGGCCGGCCGCCGGCCGGACGAGCGGCGGGCGCGCGAAGTCCCACACCCCTTCCTCGCCCGGCCCGGGCAGGTCGATCTCGTCCGGTCGCTCGCGCGGAATCGCGCGATGGCCCCGCGTCTTGGCGACGATGGTTTCGTGCGCCGGCAGCGCCGGCAGGATCAAGGGTGACATGGCTTCGCCGGGGTTCGGTTTCGGCAACGACCGTTAGTCGTCGCACCCGTCCGGACATTGCACCCCGGCGGTGCGTCGACGAGCGCTTAGGCTCGTCCCCGGTGCGCTTCTCAGCCCCGCGCCTTGCGGCGCCGCCGCAGCAACAGATCGAGCTCGAACCGGCGCAGCGCGATCTCGACCAGCATCAGGATCGCGCCGATCCCCACCAGCCAGGGCCAGAGGTCGATCGCCGCGCGGAACGGCCGGCGCGCCGTGGCGAAGACTTCTTCGGGCGCGGAGAGCGCCGCGCCGCCGGTCGCCGCGGCGAGGCCCTTGAGCAGCTCCTCGTCGACCCCCAGCGTCCGCAGCTCCTCGTCGTAGGGCACCACCAGGCCCGCGAGCTGCGAGCCGAGCACGCGGTCGGCCTTGCGCGGCGCCATGCCGACGAGGTAGACGCCTTCCTGCTTCGCCGGGAAGCGGCCGACGTAGCGTCCGGGGCCGACCTGCTCGAGGTCGATGACGCTGCGGCTGCGGTCGGGCGCGACCACCCCGACCTGGCTGTCGAGGAAGTTGATGAAGTTGCCCTTCGCGTCCACCGCGTCGACCACCACCTCGCCGCGGCCGTCGCGGCGGACCACGCTCGTCGCGGTGTCGCTGACCGCGCCGGTGCGCAGCGTCCAGCGCACGAGCTGCGACCAGAACCGGTTGAACTCCTGCCATTGCCGCCACTGCGGCGCAAAGCGGGTGCCCGCGTCGGAGGTGAAGGCGGCGGCGCGTCCGAGGCCGTACCGCCAGGTCACGAGCACCGGGTCGTCGCGATGGCTGGCGAGGAGCTGCTCCGCGTTCGCCTTCGGCGTCGTCGCGACGTAGCCGCCGAGCGGCGGCGCGCGCTTCCAGTCGATGCCCTGGATCGCCTCGTGCCCGCCATCGGTCACGAGCGGCCGGAACGCCTGCTCGACGATCGTCGCGTCGGAGGCGAGCTGCGTCTCGAGCGCGAAGATCCGCGGGATCGTCTGCAGGTCCTCGGTGTAGTAGTAGCGCCCGCGGCCCCACTTGGAGATGCTCGCCATCAGCGGCCGGTCGGCGTTCTTGCCGAGCGCGACCGTCGAGACGGTGATGCCGTCGCGCGCCATGCGGGTGAGCAGGTCCTGGACCTCCCGGTACAGCATCTGCCCGTCCGACAGGAAGATCACGTGCTTGAGCAGCGTCGGCCGCGGGGTGAGCGCCGCGTGCGACTCGGCGAGCGCCGGGATTCCGTCGGTGCCGCCGCCGGCGACCAGCGCCGAGATGGCGCGGTAGATCGCGTCCTTGTCGCGCGCCGGCGCGAGCCGGTAGTCCCACTTCACTCTGGTGTCCCAGCTCATCACCCCGATCTCGCTGCGCTCGTCCAGGAGATCGACCACGAGGTGCGCCGCCTCCTTGGCGAGGTCGAGGGGCGTCACGTTGCTGCCCTCGTACGCCATCATCGCCATCGAGCCCGAGCGGTCGATCGACAGCACGATCGAGAGGTTTGGGATGTCGACGTTCTGCCGCACCTCCATGGTGACCGGCAGCGCCTCCTCGATCGGGGTGCGGAAGTAGCCGCCCAGCCCGAAGCTCTCCTCGCCGCCGATCATGATGAGGCCGCCACCGTGGTCGCGGACGTAGTCGCGGATGCGCCCCATCTGCGGCCGCGTCAGCTTGATCGAGGAGACGTTGGAGAGGATCAGCCCGTCGTACCGCTGCAGGCCGGCGAGGTCCTTCGGGATCGCCTCCGGCGCGACCACCGCGACGTCGAGGCGCTGCGCGCGCAGCGCCGCCGCGAGCGGCTGCGCGTTGTTGCGGTCCTTGTCGGCGACGAGCACGCGCGGCCGGCCGCGCACCAGCACCGTGGCCACGGCGCGGTTGTTCTGCTCGATCGCGTCGCCCTCGACGTCGAGCGCCGCCTGGTAGACGTGGATGCCTTCCTGGTCGAGCGCCTGGCGATAGCCGAACACGTTCTTCCCGGCGGCGAGCTGCACGCGCTGCGAGCCGACGAACTCGCCGTTGCGGAAGAGCGACACGAGGCCGCTCGTCGCCTTGTGGCTCCAGGCGACGAGCCGTGCCTGGAACGGCTCGCCGAACTTCACCTCCTGCGGCAGCACCAGCTCCTCGGCGATCACCTCCTGCTCGAAGCCGATCGCCGCGGGGACGTAGTGCAGATCGGCGCCCGCCTCCTTCACGGCTTGCGCGCCGGCCGCGGCGTTGCCGGCGTTCTGCCGGCCGTCGCTCAGCAGCACGATGCGGTTCGGCTGCCCCGGCGGCAGCAGGGCGAGCGCGAGCTGGATCGCCTGGAAGATGTCGGTGCCGCGCCCGTCCGGCTCCGATTGCGGCGGTTCGACGCCCGGCGCGGTCGTGGGCTGCTGCGCGACCACGGCCTGCGCGCCGAAGGCGACGAGCGCGTGGCTGTCGCCCGGCCGCTTCGCGGCGACCGCGTCCTCGACGAAGCGCATCGACCGCTCGCGCGCCTCCAGGCTCACGCTGTTCGAGCGGTCGAGCAGGAAGACCACGTTCATGCGGTCCTGCCACCGCGCGAGCGTCGGCCGCGCGAGCGCCGCGCCGAGCGCCGCGATGAGCACGACGCGGAGCGCGAGCGACCACCGGTCGCCGGCCGCCGGGGGCAGGCCGAACCGGCCCGGGCTCTGGCGCCGCCAGTAGAGCACGCCGTCGACGGCGAGCAGCAGGATCGCGAGCGCGACGAACAGCGGCCAGAGCTCGCGCTGCACCGGCACCAGCTTCGCCTCGCCGGCGGCCGGGGCGGCCGGCAGCGCCTGCGGCGCGAGGTTCGACTCCTCCGCGTTCATCAGGTTGACCGCGATGCGCGTCTCGCCGCGCGCCGTGGCGAGCGTGTAGACGCCGACCTCGTCGGTCTCGGTGTAGCTCGCCGCGCCGCCGGTGATGCGCCCGCTCACCGTGCGGCCGCTCGGCGTCGTCAGCCGCGCCGTTGCGACGTCGTGCGCCACCGGCAGCACGAGCGGCTCGCCGGCGGCGATCTGCAGGCTGGCGTGGTCGGACCCGCTCGGATGCAGCCACCGGAGCCCGTTCGAGACGATCAGCGGGAAGGCGACGCGCAGCGGCAGGTCGGCGCGGAAGAGATCGAAGCCGAAGAGGATCGCCTTGCGCCCGGGCTCCTCCAGGGCGTAGATCAAGGGGCCGCCGAGCGCCTCGACCAGCGGCCGGCCCGGCGCGAGCGGCCGCAGCCGCAGGCCTTCCTCGATCACCACCTTGGAGAACTCGACGTGGCGCATCACCGCGTGCGAGCGATCCCAGTCGATGATCTCGGGCCGCTCCATGCGCCCGAGGAGATCGACCGGCACGTCGGGCGGCACGGTGTTCACGAAGATGTAGCGGCCCGGGCCGACCTGGGCCGGGGTGACCGAGTCGAGCACGACGACGTCGGCGCCGCCCATGCCGCCCGAGTAGCGTTCGGGCGGCACGACCTCGAGCGCGACCTCGGGGTCGGTGCGCAGCACGTTCTCGAGGAAGCGGTTGCCGTCGGTCACGAGGGTGACGGCGGTGCGCCGCGGCGGGGGCAGCACCGCGTAGGCGACGTTGTCGGCGACGAGATCGTCGTTGACCGCGAGCTCGACCGCGATCCGCGCGGCGCCCGCGTGCCGGAACGGCAGGATGAGCGTGCGGCTCGTGTTGGCGGCGAGCGTCACCTCGCGCTCGACGATCGCGCGCGCGTCGACCCGCAGCGCGAAGGTGAAGCGCTGCGCCTCGCTCGAGAAGTTCGCGAGCGCGACGAACGCCTCGTAGCTGCCCGTGCCGCGGTACTGCTTGCGCACCGCGAGGTTGGTGACCGCGAGGTTGTGGCTGCGCCGCCCGACGCCGATCCAGCGGATGCGGGCATCGCTCGCCGCCGGCGCCTCGGCGAAGGCGCCGTCGGTGAAGACGTGGATCTCGGCCCAAGGATCGGCGCCGACCAGCGCGAGCGCGGTCCGGATCGCATCCCCGAGCCGGTTCGGCAGGTCGCGCGCGGTCGCGGACTGGAGCGCGGCGAGCGCGCGGGTGTGATCGCGGCTGAGGGCCGCGGTGACCTTCGGCTGGACCCCGGCCTCGATCACCATCACCTCGGTGCCCTCGGTCAAGGTGCGTACGAGCTCGGCCGCCCCGGCGCGCGCGGCCGCGAACCGCGAGGGCGCGACGTCGGTCGCCTTCATCGAGGCCGAGGTGTCGAGCACGATCACCACCTTGCGCTCGCCCTCGCCGAGCAGCGTGACCGCCGGGCGCGCGGCCGCCAGCACGAGCGCGACGAGCGCGGCGAGCTGGAGGAGGAGCAGCGGATCGCGCTGGAAGCGTTGCAGCAGCGCCGGCGCCTTCTGCTCGCCGAGCTCCTGCGCCCACAGGAGCAGGCTCGAGACGCGGCGTTCGCGGCGGCGCAGCCGCACGAAGTACAGCAGCACGAGCGGTGCCGCCAGCGCGAGCGCGGCGAGCGCGAACGGCGCGAGGAAGCTCATCGCGCTATCCCCGCGGCCGGCTCATGCGAGCAGCGTCCCGCGCAGGCGTCCGAGGACGAGCCGCTCGACCGGGGCGTCGGTCGTCGCGCGGTGGTACGAGATCTCGTACCGGCGGCAGAAGCTTTCCGCGCCGTCGATGAACTGCTGCAAGCGCTCGCGATAGGCGTCGACGGTCGCCCGGCTCACCGAGAGCGGCCGCGCTTCGCCGGTCTCGTGATCGACGAGCCGCAGCTCGCCGCCGAGCTCGGGGTCGAGCTCATCGGGGCTGAGTACGTGGATCACGTGCACCTCGTAGCGCTGCTCGAGGAGCGCGCGCAGCCCCGCCTCGTAGCCCGCCGGGTCGAGCAGATCGGAGACGAGCACCGCGACGCCGGCGACCGGCGCGCGCGCGGCGTACGCGGCGAGCGCCTCGCCGAGATCGGTCTTGCCTTCGCCCCGCAGCCGGCCGAGAAAATCGAAGAGCGAGGTGATGCGCGCGCGGCCGCGCGCCGGCGACCAGCCCTCCGCGAGGCGCTCGCGCAGGATCCCGACGCCGACGCGCTCGGCGCTCGCCAGCCCGACGAAGCCGAGCGCCGCCGCGAGGCGCGCCGCCCAGGCGAGCTTGTTGGGCGTCCCCCAGTCCATCGAGGCCGACGCGTCGACGAGCAGGTGCAGGCACAGGTCCTCGTCGTCGACGAAGAGCTTCACGTGCAGCCGGTCGGTGCGCGCGTAGATGTTCCAGTCGACGTAGCGCACGTCGTCGCCGCTGCCGTAGGCCCGGTAGTCGTGGAACTCGACGCTGCGCCCCGGGCGCCGGCTCGTGCGGTCGCCGGCCGCCCAGCCGCGCACCGGGCGGCGCGACCGGAGTCGCAGCCGCTCGAGCTGGGCGAGGAACTCGGCCGGCAGGAGCCCGCGGCCCGCCAGCGCTCGTGCGCCCTCGATGCCGGGCGCCGCGCTCATGCTTTAGCGCTCCTGGAGCGACTGGAAGTAGTCGCGGATCTGCTCGTGATAGTCGCGCGGCACCTGCTCGCGCGTGATCGCGTCTTCCATCATCCGGCGGTACCGGCCCACGGTCCCGGCGAGCTCGCGGTCGGCGCCGCGGTTGCCGGCGTTGCCGCCCATCTGCGATTCGTACCCCGGCCGGCTCCCGCGGCGCACGCCTTGGACGCCCGAGGTGTAGGGCGTCGAGCGCAGGCGCGCGGTCGGCTTGCCGCGCCAGTTCGGATTGCTGCCGAAGCCCGGCGCCGCCCCCTGCCGCTCGAGATCCTCCATGCCGGAGCCCTCGCCGAACATGCCTTCCATTTCCTGGTTCGCCTGGCCGGCGTCGGGGCCGCCCTGCAGGCCGCGGCTCCCGCGGTGCCGCTGTTCCAGGTCGCGGAGCTTGTCGAGGGCGCCCTCCATCGCCTCCAGCCCTTCGTCGTACAGACCCTGCTCGACCGCCTCGAGCCCGCGGCGCACTTCATCTTCCCAGTTTCCGCCCTGCCGGCCGAGGCGCTCCATCTCCCGCAGCAGCTCCGCGAGCTTGCGCGGCGAGATCGCCTGGCGCCGCGCGGCCGCGGAGAGCTCGCGGGTCTGGCGCAGCATCATCCGGTACTTGGAGCTCGCGAAGTCCGATTTCAGATCGGGCAGGCGATCGGCGTTCTCGAGCATGCGCAGCCGCTCGTCGCCCTGCTTGAGGAAGCTCGAGAAGTCCATGCCGGACCGGGCGAGCGCCTTGTCCTGGAACATCGCGGTCGACTCGACCTCGGCCGGCGGCGGCCGGCGGGCGAGGCTCTGCGCGAGCTCGCGCTGCCCGGGCGGGTCGCGCCGCAGCGTCTCGCGCGCGCGCGTCGCCGCGCGGTCCTCGAGCGCGGCCAGCGTCGAGCGCTCCGCTTCCTTCGCGTCGCCGCCCAGCCAGTCGGGGATCCAGGCGCGGGCGCCGGTGATCGGCGGCATCAGCGCCAGCACCGCGGCGGCGAGCACCGGCAGCGGCAGCAGCCGCGCCTCCCGCGGCAGGGTCCGCCCGAGCATCCGGCGCGGTGCGAGCTGCGCCACCCGCGCCGCGGTGTCGGCCTCGAGCGCCGCGACCAGCGGGCTGCGATCGGGTCGGTCCGCGAACTCGAGCAGGGTCGCCACGCGGTCCTGCAGGCCGAGCGCGCGATCGGCGAGCCGCGCCGCCTCGAGGCGGCTCACGCGGCGGCCGGCGCCGAAGAGCGCGCCGCCGACGAGGCCGAGGGCGGCGACGCCGATGGCGAGCGGAACCGCGATCGCGCCGAGCAGGCCCTGCGCCGCGAAGACCGCCGCGGCGGCGACCGCGCCCCAGAAGCCGCCGCGCAGCGCGCCGCGCTCGGCGCGCCGCAGCCGCAGCTCGCGGCTCACCCGCCGCAGCAGGCGGTCGATCGGGCGGGTGTCGGTCGCGGCCATCGGCGCCTCGCTAACGCAGGACGGGCTCCGCCGTGCGGGTCGACGCGGCTTGCACCGCCTGCATCAGCCCGGCGATCAGCGTGTCGGGATCGATCGCCTCGGACTCGCCCGCGAAGTTGAGGATGACGCGGTGGCGCAGCGCCGGCGCGGCGAGCGCGCGGATGTCGTCGGTGCTCACGTTGTACCGCCCCTCGGTGAGCGCGCGCACCTTCGCGCCGAGCACCAGCGCCTGGGCGCCGCGCGGGCTGGCGCCGTAGCGCACGTAGGCGCGCGTCGGTTCCGGGGAGTGCTCCCACTGCGGATGCGTCGCCATCACGAGCCGCGTCGCGAAATCGCGCACGTGGCTCGCGATCGGCACCTCGCGGACGAGCTCGCGGAAGGCGATCACCGCCGGCGCGTCCATCACGCGCCGCACCTCGGCCAAGTGCGCCTGCGTCGTGCGGTCGACGATCGCGTTCAGCTCGTCGATCGCCGGATAGCGGACCCGCAGCTTGAAGAGGAACCGGTCCAGCTGGGCCTCCGGCAGGGGGTAGGTGCCTTCCATCTCGATCGGATTCTGCGTCGCGAGCACGAAGAACGGCGTGGGCAGGTGCCGCGACGCGCCGGCGACCGTGACGGAATGCTCCTGCATGCCCTCGAGCAGCGCGGATTGGGTCTTGGGCGTGGCCCGGTTCACCTCGTCGGCGAGCACGATGTGCGCGAAGATCGGCCCGGGCTGGAACTGGAACGACTTCCGGCCCGCCTGGTCCTCGACGAGAAGGTTCGTCCCCATGATGTCCGCCGGCATCAGGTCCGGCGTGAACTGCACGCGCGCGAGCGAGAGGTCGAGCGCCTCGGCGAGCGTCTTGACGAGCAGCGTTTTGCCGAGGCCGGGCACGCCCTCGAGCAGCACGTGCCCGTCCGCGAAGAGCGCGGTCAGCACGCCGTCGATGATCTCGGTGTGCCCCACGATCACCTTCGCGATCTCCGCCTTCAACGTGGCGTGGGCGCGGACGAAGCTCTCGACCCGGTCTTGCGGGCTCATGCTGAACCTGTGGGGATAACGTCCAGCCGCGGGGCGGCTCGAGTCGTCGTCGGGCTGGAGGGAATGGGCGCGGCTCTTCGAAGGAGGGTCAACCCGGGCCGCCGCGAAGGGCGAGCCGGCCGCAGCCGGCTCGCGCGCGGGGCGTGTCGGCGCTCAGGGGGCTACGCCGGGACCGGCTGCGGCTCGGCCTCGACGCCCGCGTCCGGCGTCGCGGGCTTGGCCGGCGCGGCGGGGGCCGGCGGCTGCTTCAGCCGCTCCTCGGTCTTCTTCATCTCCCTGCGGATCTCCTCGGCGCGGCGCAGCCAGTATTCCTGCTCGTATGCGTAGCACATGGCGAGGCTCCTTTCGGTCTCCGGGACTACAGCGGGGATTCTAGGCGAACGCGAGCGCTTGGTGGTCTCTTCTGGGGCGAACGCTAAAATGCGGCCCGGTCTTCCATGGACGAGCCCCATGGCCAAGCAGATCATCACCTCCCCCGATGCGCCCACCACCGGCTTCACCGACGCCTCGAAGCCCTCGCCCCTCGCCCAGGCGATCCGGGCCGGAAACCTCCTCTTCGTGTCCGGCCAGGGTCCCCTCGACCCCAAGACGCGCGAGGTCGTCTCGCCCGACATCCGCGAGCAGACGCGCCAGACGCTCGCGAACCTTACGGCCGTGCTCGCCGCCGCGCGGCTCACGCTGGCGAACGTCGTGAACATGCGCGTCGTGCTGCGAAACCCGGAGGACTTCCCGGCGTTCAACGAGGTCTTCCGCGAGTTCATGGCCGGCGAGAAGGTGACGCGCACCTGCGTCGGCGCCACCCCGCACCGCAAGGGCGTGAACGTCGAGATCGACTGCGTCGCGAGCTTCGATTGAGAACAAGGACAATCCCCTCCTCGGACGAGGAGGGGTGCCCGAGCCTCGCGAAGGCGGGCCTAGGGCGGGGTGGTGGGCAGTCGCCGCGTCACCGGCCCGGCGGCCGCGGCGTGACGTGGCCGCAGCTCGCGCAGGTGCGGTTCTTCTCCGCGCCGTAGAACTCCTCGTAGACGCGCGAGACCGGGTCGGCGTTGTAGTCGGTGACGTGCTTGACGCTCTCGTAGAGGACGCTGCCGCACTTCTCGCAGAACCAGCTGAACTTGTCGCGCTCGTCGGCGCGGCGCTTGCGCTCGAGCACCAGCACGAACGCATCCGGCGCGAAGCGCGGCGAGTGCGGCACGCCCGCCGGGCAGTAGATGATCTCGCCCTCGCGGATCACCGCGACCTTCTCCTCGCCGTCGGGCGTCCGGTAGTGGAGGTTCATGTCGCCCTTGATCATGTACATGACCTCGTCGACCGGGTCGGAGTGGAACTCGCTCCGATGCTCGCGGCCGCGCGCGACGAACGCGAGCGTGTCGTCGGCCTGCCACAGGATGCTCACCGGCCGGGTGGCCTTGCGGATGCCTTCGGTGATCTCGCCCAGGTTCACTGCCTTCAAGTCGCTCATCCGGCGTATCTCCGTCAGTGTCTCCGTCAGTCGTCGTCCCAGGGCTTCTTCGGCAGCGGCAGCCCGGCGAGATCGGCGGCGGTGAGCCGGCCGTCGGGCTCGATCTGCAGCGTGTCGAGGATCAGCATGAGCTGACGCGCGTGCTGGGCCGAATGCCAGGCCGTGCGCTCGAGCACCTCGTGCATCGGGCGCCGGCCGAAGTACGTGTCCATCTCGACTCGGCAGGAGCGGTCCGGGCACCGCGCCCACCAGTCCCGGACGCGGCCGAGCACGCTCGCGCCGTACGCCGCGAGGTCTGCTCCGGTCCGGATCGTCTCTGCGGGCTCTTTCATGATGAGCTCGTAGGTGAGCTCGGTGCCGCCCGTCACCGCCTCCACGAACGCCTCCGGGATCCGGAACACGTGATGGCACAGCACCCGGATCGGCCGGGCGCGATTCCGGAAGGGCTGTTCCAGCGAGGCGGGCGGGATCTGCCGGACGTAGCGCGCCGCGGCCGTCAGGACGAGCTCCATCTTGGCGACGAGCGCCTCCGGGCTCAGCGGCTCGTGCAGCGCGACCTTGAGGTCGAGAAAGCGCACGACGTCGGCGAGCGACTGGGCGAAGACGAACCGGTCGCCGCGGGCGACGATCGGGACGCTGCGCGCGCCGAGCCGGCGCAGCGCCTCCATGCCGGCGGGGTTGCCGTGCACGTTGATCGACTCGTAGTCGACGCCGTGCCCGGAGAGGAACTCCTTGGTCCGCAGGCAGCTCGTGCAGCCCGGCTGCCAGAAGACCCGGATCCGCTCGGTCGCGCCCATCGGCAGATGTTATCCCCTCCTCGTTCGAGGTGGGGAGGAACTACGCGCCGCTCACGATCCGCCGCCCGTCGGGCGCGAACAGGCAGATCTGGTCGCGGGCGAACGTGAGCCCGAGCTTCGCGCCCGATTCGAGCTCGGCCATCGCGATGCCCTCGCTGACCGTGACGAACGGGCGCTCCATTCCGACGTCGAAGTAGAGCAGCGTGTCCTTGCCGAGCGGCTCGACGAGGCGCACCGCCAGCTCAATGTCGGGATCCGCGCCGTTGCCCGGCAGCGCGGCGTCGACGTGCTCGGGGCGGATGCCGAGCGTGATCGGGCCCGCCGGCACGCCGTTGAACCGGTCGGGCAGCCGCACCGACAGGCCGGCGGCGCGGAAGCGCCGCACGCCGGCTTCGTGGACGACCTCGCCGGGGAGGAGATTCATCGACGGCGAGCCGAAGAAGTCGGCAACGAAGCTGTTCACCGGGTTGGAGTAGATCTCCATCGGCGAGCCGATCTGCTCGATCGCCCCGGCGCGCATCACCACGATCCGGTCGGCGAGCGTCATCGCCTCCTCCTGGTCGTGGGTGACGTAGATGAAGGTCTTCTTCAGCGCCTGGTGCAGGCGGTCGCACTCGGCGCGAAGCTCGCGCCGCAGCTTGGCATCGAGGCTCGACAGCGGCTCGTCCAGCAGGAACGTCGACGGGTTGGTGACGAGCGTCCGCGCGAGCGCCACGCGCTGCGACTCGCCGCCCGAGCACTGCGCCGGCATCTGGTCGAGCAGGCGCGTGAGCCGCACCATCTCGGCCACCTCCAGCACCCGGCGGCGGCGCTCGTCGGGCGGCACCTTCTTCATCCGCAGCCCGAACTCGATGTTCTGCCCGACCGTCTTGTGGGGGAAGAGCGCGTGGTTCTGGAACACCATGCCCAGCCCGCGGTCGCGCGGCTCGACGTCGTTCACGACCTTGCCGTCGATGCGCACCTCGCCCGCGGTCGGGTCCTCGAACCCGGCGATCATCCGGAGCGTCGTCGTCTTGCCGCAGCCCGACGGCCCGACGAAGACGACGAACTCGCCGTCCTCGATCGTCACGTCGATGTCGTTCACCGCGACGACCGCGCCGAACTCCTTGCGCAAGGCTACGAGCTCGATCCGCGCCATCGGCTACCTCCGCACCATGCCGAAGCTGAAGCCGCGCGCGAGATGCTTGCGGATGATCAGCCCGATGAAGATGAGCGGCAGCGTGATCCCCACCGACAGCGCCGCCTGCCGCCCGTAGACCCGCCCTTCCGTCGACCCCTGGTACTTGGAGAGCTCGATCGGCAGCGTCACGACCTCGGTCTTCGCCAGCAGCAGCGCGAGGAGATACTCGCTCCAGGTGAGGATCAGGATGAAGAGGAAGGTCGCGACCAGCCCGGAGCGCACCAGCGGCAGCACCACCTCGACGAGCGTGCGCCAGCGCGGCGCGCCGAGGATCTCGGCCGCCTGCTCGACCTCGCGCGGCACCTCGTCGATGAAGCTCTTGAGCATCCACACGGCGTAGGGGAGGCTCGTGATGAAGTAGATCATGACCAGCCCGGTCCACGTGTCGAGCAGGCCGAGCGCCGAGTAGTAGAGCGACAGCGGCGCGACCACGACGATCGGCGGGATCATGCGCAGCATCAGCAGCTGGAACATGCGCACGTCGGAGAGGATCCGGTAGCGCGACACGCCGTAGGCGATCACCGCGCCGTACAGCACCGCGAGCGTGGTCGCGCTGAACGAGATCAGCAGGCTGTTGCCGAACGCGATCCACGGTCGCTGTGCCGAGATGATGTACTGGGAGGTCGCGATCTCCTGGCTGCCGGTCCAGACGTCCAGGTAGTTCGCGAGCGTCGGCGGGTCCGGGAACCAGACCGCCGGCCACGCGAACCACTGCTCGCCCGGCTTGAACGACGTCGCGACCGTCCAGTAAAGCGGGAGCGCGACGACGAGCGCCCACACGGTCAGGATCGAGTAGCGGACGGCCGTGGCGATGCGGTTCTTCTGCGACTTGGTCATCGGCGCCCCGCGTCCCTCACTCGCCGCGCCGCACGGCGACCTGCATCGCGTCGAGCGCCCGCTTCTCGCGCCGCAGCAGCCGGATCGCCGCGAGCACGATCACGATCATCAGCATCATCGCCACGTAGGAGAGCGCCGCTCCCTTCGACACCTGGAAGTACTGCCAGGTGGTGAGGAAGATGTACACCGGGATCGTCTCGGTGGCGCTGCCCGGGCCGCCCTGGAAGAGCGCCCAGATCTTCGGGAACTCGGCCATCGCCTCGAGGAAGCGCAGCACCAGCGCGAGCAGGATCACCGGCCTGAGCAGCGGCAGCTGCACCTCCCAGAAGATGCGCCACGACGAGGCGCCGAGGATGCGGGCCGCCTCGATCGGCTCCTTCGGCAGCGAGGCGAAGCCGGCGAGCATGATGATGAACGAGAACGGGGTCCAGTTCCAGATCTCGAGCAGCATCACCGTGGTGAGCGCGATGTCGGGGTCGGTCAGCCACGCCACCTTGAAATCGGAGCCGCTCACCCGGCTGACGATGTCGTTGATCGGACCGCTCTCGTAGAGCAGCATCTCGGCGGTGTACGCGACCACGATCGGCACGGTCAGCATCGGCAGGATGAACAGGATGTAGTAGAACGCCTGGCCGCGGAACGGCTGGTGCATCAGGTAGGCGAGCCCGAACCCGAGGAGGAAGCAGCCGACCGTCGAGCCGAGCGCGAACGCGAGCGAGCGCAGGATCGCCCAGCCGAACCGCGGGTCGGTGAAGACCTCCTTGAAGATTTCGAGCCCGATCCAGTCGGCTTCCTGCCAGCGGCCGAGGTAGACGGTCCACTGGTGGAACGAGAAGTAGAGCTGCAGCAGCAGCACCGGCATCAGCAGGCCGGCGAAGAGCGCGAGCAGCGGCGCGAGGCTCGCCCACTTGAAGCGCTTGATCGCGCGCGTGCGCGAGATCTCGCGCGCCGCGAGCGGGGCGCCCGGTGCGGGGACGGCGACGGCGCTGGACATGACTCTGGGTTCTCCCCTCCTTGGCGGGAGGGGTGCCGCCGCAGGCGGCGGGGTGGTGGATTCGTCTCACCACCCCGGCGCTTCGCGCCACCCCTCCTCGACGAGGAGGGGAGTCGATCGGATCAGACCGGCTTGTCGATCGTCGGCATGACCGACTTGTAGGTCTGGAGCTCCTCCTTGAGCTTCGGGGCCCCGATCCGCTTGACGATCTTCACCCACTCCTCCTCGACCTTGGGCAGCACTTCGGCGGCCTTCAGCTGGCCCACGTAGGCCTCCGACAGGTGCTTGCCGAGCTGGTCCTGGAACTCGAGGTAGCCGGTGAGGTAGATCGGCGGGCAGGCGATCTGCAGGCACTTCTCCACCGCTTTGAGCCCCTCCACCGAGTAGGCGTGCTGGATGATCTTGCTCGTCATGTGGCCCTTGTGCCAGGCGTCGTGGAAGACGTTGACGTTGTCGCCGACGATCTGCTCGCTCGCCTTCAGCGTCCCCCACCAGCAGGCGAGGTAGGCCGCGGCTTCCTTGCGCGGGCTGTACTTGTTGACGAGGATCGCTGCGAGCGGCGAGGAGATCGTGCGGTGCCGCGGCTTGCCGCCGACCATGGCGGCGGGCGGAATGCCGTACAGCCACTTGCCGGCGGTCTTCGACTTCTCCTTGTTCTCGTTCTGCTTCATCGTCCCGTCCCAGTACTGGTAGGAGACGGTCAGGCCCCCCACGTTCCGCGGGATCATCTGCGGCGTGCCCCAGCCGGGCGATTCGGGGTGGGCGACCTGCTTCTCGCGCAGATACACCTCCAGCGCGCGCTTGCCGCCGTCGGTGTTCAGCGTCGGCTTCATGTCGTCGTCGAACGGGAAGCCGCCGTGGCTGTAGAGCATCATCAGGTACCAGGTGACGCCGTTCGCGCGGTTGCGGAGGTTCCCCGAGCCCCAGAGGTTCTTGTCCGGGTTGTGGAAGAACTGCTGGATCTGGAACTCCTCGTCCCAGGTCTCCGGGAACTTCAGCGGCTTGCCGAACTTGTCCGCAAACCGCTTCTTCGCGTCGGGATCCTCCATGAGGTCCTTGCGCACGTACTGGGCGTGCACGTTGCCGTCGGTCGGCACGCCCCAGGTCTGGCCGCGGTAGGTCATCAGCTGGCTGTAGTCGCCGACCGCGTCGATCTTGAAGTTCGCCTTCTTCATGTAGGGATCGAGCGGCTCGAGCAGCCCGGCCGAGGCGAGCGACGGGATCATTCCCGCGTCGATGTGGAAGAAGTCGAACTGTGGCGAGCGCGACAGCGCCTCCGCCATCGCCCGCTGCGGGATGTCGAAGATCGAGATGTCCTGGATCCCGCCCACGCCGATCCCGGTGAGCTTCCGGAAGTCCTCCATCGAGGGCTGCATCGGGATGTAGTAGTTCGACCAGATCATGCCCCGCAGGTCGGTCTTGCCGACCGACTTGGCGGCGGCGACGATCCGGTCGTTCTCCGCCTGGGCGAAGACGTTGCGGGAGAACGGTACGGTGCTGAGCAGCGACAGGCCGACGCCGCCCTTGACGAAGTCACGCCTCGAGATGGTCATGCTGTCCCTCCTTTGTGGGTCCTGCGACGCGGGTTCCGCTTGTCGTTCGCTCGCGCGCCGCGCGGCGCGTGGCGTTTGTGATCCTCCCGGCCAGCGGGCATTTAGGCAGTCGCCTCCTGCTTTGTCAAGCTATCGGCTGCTCAATAAGGCTCCACTCATGCGGCGGCGCGCCGCTACTTGCCGGCGGGGATCACCGGCAGCATCACCCACGCGCCGTGCGCACCGCCGGTGTGCAGCGTCACCTGGCCGTCGAAGATCGCCGGCGGACGGTCGCGGGCGTCGTTGTGCAGGAACGGCCCGACACCGGTGAACTCGTTCTTCATGTTGGAGAGCTTGCCGCCGGAGCCGCCCGGGTAGACGTAGTCCTTGCCGCGCACCGTGAGCGCGATGCGGTGGCCGGGCGGGATCACGAGGCAGGTCGGCCAGATCTCGATGTCGAGCTCGTACACCTCGCCCGGCTTGAGCGGCTGCTTCTCGTCGTGCGGGTGGTACGGCCGGTAGGGGAGCGAGAGCTTCGGATCGAGCTTGCGGTGCGAGGCCCGGAGCCACCCCTGCGCGATCGGCGTGTGCGGGTCGAGCGCGCCCTGGAACACGACCTCCTTCATGTTCTGGTCGAACACCCGCACGATCAGGAAGAGGTCGGCGTCCGCGGTCGACGAGGAGACGAACAGCTTCGCCGCGAGCGGGCCGGTGATCTCGGTCTCGCGCTCGAGCGGCGGCAGCAGGAAAGTCGCGCCGTCGCTCAGGCCCTTGTAGGTGACCTTGCTCGACGCGCTCACCGGCTCGCGGCTGAGCGACTGGTCGCGCGCGTCGAGGTAGAGCTTGGTCCATTGCGTGCGCGCGAGCGGCCACTCGTTCTCCGCGCGGGGCACGAACCTCTCGCCCGGGTGCCGGATCTGCAGGTACACCTTCGGCTGCTTGTCCCAGCCGGTGTTCTCGCCCTTCAGGAAGTGGCCGAAGAACTTCTTCTGCAAGCCCACGCCGTAGTCGGTGTAGAAGTGCGTCCAGTGCTCGATGCCGTGCATCTCGAGCCACTTCTGGCTCGCGGCGGCGTTGACGAAGCCCTCGATGTTGCCGCGCGGGTGCAGGCCGTTCCCGCCCCAGTTGCCCGACGAGAAGAGCGGCGTCTTCACCTTCGACCAGTCGGGCGAGCGCGACTTCCAGAACTCGTCGTCGAGCGCGTGGGCGAGCGCCTCCGCCCCGAAGTCGAAGCGGTTCGCGTGGAGCTGCTCCTCGGTGAGCGTCGGCGGGCCGGAGACCCAGTCGCCGGTCATCGGGCTGCGGTAGCCGCGCGTGCCGAGGCCGTGCTGCACCGTCTTCACCTGCATGTCGTACCAGTTGGCGAGGAACGTGGTGAGGATCCCGCCGTGGTGGCTGACGTCGCGGTAGAAGTCGGCCGCGCCCTCCCAGATGCACATCGCCGCGAGGTGCTTGGGCGCGAGGCACGCGACCTGCCACTGGTTCATCGCGTAGTAGGAGATCCCGTTCAGCCCCACCTTGCCGTTCGACCAGGGCTGCACGCCGCCCCAGTCGATGCAGATCGCGAGGTCCTTCGCCTCGCGCGGGCTCCAGAGCTCGACGTACCCGGGCGAGCGGCCGCAGCCGCGCGAGTCGACCCGCACGCAGGCGTAGCCGTCGGGCACCCACTTCTCCGGGTCGACCACCTCCCACGCCTGGTACTTGTTCGTCGAGCCGGCCGGCACGTCGGGATGCTGCTCGGCCATGCGGTCCCAGCAGGTCTTGTAGATCTGCTCGAAGTGGAGCCACTTCGCGTACGGGCCGTAGGTCATGATGACGGGGTACTTCCCGTCCTTGATCGGGCGATAGACGTCGGCCCGCATCACCACGCCGTCGTCCATCCGGATCGGCACGTCCCAGTCGATCTTCATGCCGTCGCGGATCTCGGTGACGAAGGTCTCCTGGTCGACGCTCATAAACGGGTCTCCTCTAGGACGTAAACAGCGGGCGGGGAGCGGTCATTCTCCAACTTGCCGGCGCGCGAGGCAACGCCGCAGCGTATTGTGCGGTGCGTCGGCACCAGAAGTGAGCGTCTGCTAAGTTAACTTGTTTTCTCCCCTCCTCTCACGAGGAGGAGTGGCGCGAAGCGCCGGGGTGGTGCGGCCTTTCTCCCCTCCTCTCATGAGGAGGGGTGCCCGCGCGAGCGGGCGGGGTGGTGTGGGTTGCTACTGCGCTACCATCGTCCGCCGCGGTGGACGATGCACCGCACAACGCCAACAGGGGGAGAGCGAATGCTGTTCAAATGCCCGGGTGACGTGGCGCGCGGCGGCCAGGCGGCCGCGAAGGGCGGGCGCCGCCACTTCTGCATCGACATCCACTGCCACGTCATCAACCCGGCGGTCGACGAGATGGTGAAGTTCGTCGCCTCGGCGGAGCGCGAGCCGTCCGTGCGCTTCGCCAACGCCCTGACCCGCCAGACGAACCGGCAGCAGAACGAGAACATCTGGGCCTGCCTCACGACGGTGGAGCAGCGCCTGCGCGACATGGACAAGATGGGCGTCGACGTCCAGGCGATCTCGAGCTCGCCGGCGCAGCTCATGTACTGGCTCGACCCCGAGCTCGGCGCGAAGACCGCGCGCGCGGTGAACCAGAACATCGCTTCCATCGTGGCGAAGCATCCCGACCGCTTCGTCGGGCTCGCCCATGCGCCGCTCCAGTCGGAGGACGCGGCCGTCGCCGAGCTCGAGTACTGCATCAAGGGCCTCGGCTTCCGCGGCGTGGAGATCGGCACCAACGTCGCCGGAAAAGAGGTCTCGCGCGGTCTCGACAAGTTCTGGGCCAAGGTGCAGGAGCTCGACGTCCTGGTGTTCATGCACCCGAACGGCTTCACCGGCGGCGAGCGCCTGGCCGATCACTACTTCATCAACGTGATCGGCAACCCGCTCGACACCACCGTCGCGGTCGGCCATCTCGTCTTCGACGGCGTGCTCGAGCGCTTTCCGAAGCTGAAGATCGTGCTCGCGCACGGCGGCGGCTACCTCGGCCACTACCCGGCGCGCATGGACCACGTCTGGGAGGCCCGGATGGACGCGCGCACCGTGCTCAAGACCAAGCCGCGCCGCTCGCTCGCCAAGCTCTACTTCGACACCATCGTCTTCGACCGCGAGCAGCTGCAGCACCTGGTGAACCTCTGGGGCGCCGACCACATCCTCGTCGGCACCGACTACCCCTACGACATGGGCTGGTACGACCCGCGCGGCTTCGTCGACGGCTGCAAGTTCCTGAAGGACCCCGAGAAGGCCGCGATCAAGGGCCTGAACGCGGCGAAGCTGCTGAAGCTCGGCAGCCAGCTGAGGTCGATGGGGATCAAGAAGGAGGCGGGAAAATCCTCGACCTCTCCCACGAGGAGGAGCGGCTGAACGCGCGAGACGCGCGGCGGCAGCGCCGGAAGAGCGCCACCGAGCGGCCGGCGAAGAAACCGGCTTGTGAAGAGACTTGCTAGTGCGGCTTCTTGCGTCGGCTGAAGCCGAGTGCCGCCAGGCCCAGACCCAAGAGCGCGAGGCTTGCGGGCTCCGGAACATGGACGACGTCCAGCGCGACGTTCACGAAGGCTCCCGAGCCAACGAAAGTCGATCCCGGCAGAGTGACGGATAGGGAGTGGGGGCCGGTAACAATCACCGGGGCTATGGAAAGCCCGCCGAAGCTGGAAGAAAGGACGCCGACGATTTCTCCCGCCTGGCCCACCCAATCGAGGTCGGTCAGCAGATAGGTCTCATCGAGAGTCACCGACCCACCGAGGATATTGAAGAAGCTGGCTGAAGCGTCGAAAACATCGATGTCGACGTTCCCGAAATCGAACTCGACGCCAGGGTCGACGACCAGCGCGTTCGCCGGACCTTGCGCGGTCACGCCGCCGAACTGGACTTCCGCTGTCACCGTGTCCCCGATCAGGCTCGCTTGCGCCAGTCCGGCGAACCCGAACAGGCCGAAGGAGATGACAGCTACCAGCTTTCTCATGGGGCACCTCTTAGTGCGATCGGCGGCGATTCCCGCCGTCGAGCGATCTGCTCGGCTGCGATTCCCGTGCCATTGAAGTCGATGTCCAACGTTTCCAATGAGTTATCTTTTGAGCGAGCTGCCCCGAAAGGCTGCGCTGTAAAGCCTGCCGACAGGCCCGGCTAGGGCCGATAGCCATGGGCATCAAAGTCGAGAACACCTTCGTCGTCCCGGCCCCCGTGGCCGACGCCTGGCGGATCCTGATCGATCTCCCGCGCGTGGTGCCGTGCATGCCGGGAACCGAGCTCACGGAGGCGCTCGACGACCGCCGGTTCCGCGCCACCGCGCGGCTGCGCGTCGGCCCGGTCGAGCTCGCGTTCGGCGGCGAGGGCGAGCTCTACGACGTCGACGAAGCGGCGCACACCGCGAAGCTGCGCGCGAAAGGGCGCGACACGAAAGGCCGCGGCGCCTTCCAGGCCGAGATGGCGTTCGCGCTGACCGCACGCGGAGGCGAGACCGTCGCGCGCGTCGACACCGACCTCACGCTCTCCGGCTCGGTCGCGCAGTACGGTCGCGGCGCCGGTATCGTGAAGGGCGTGGCGGAGCAGCTCACCGCGCAGTTCGCGCAGAACCTGTCGGCGCAGATCACGGCGGGGCGCGGCGCTGCCGACGAGGCACCCGCGCCGCAGCAGCGAAGGGCGATCTCCGGGTTTGCGCTCCTGCTGGCGACGCTGAAGGCGATGCTCAAGCGATGGTTCGGCGGTCGCCCCTAGGCAAGCCGCAGGTCTTCTACCTGCTCGATCTCGCCGGCGTCGCGGTCTTCGCGGTGAGCGGCGCGCTCGCGGCGCTCCGCTCCGGGCTCGATCTCCTCGGCGTCGTCGTGATCGCGTCCGTCACCGCGATCGGCGGCGGCACGCTCCGCGATCTGCTCCTCAACCGCCACCCGATCTTCTGGGTCGCCGATGCGAAGTATCCCTTCGTGATCTGCGCGGCCGCCCTGCTGACGATCTTCTACGTTCACTACTTCCCGCCGCCCGGCTACGCGCTCCTCGTGGCCGACGCGCTGGGGCTCGCGCTCTTCGCCATGTCGGGCGCGGAAGTTGCCGAGGAAGCCAAGCGGCCCGCCATCATCGTGGTGCTCATGGGCACGATGACCGGCGTCGCCGGGGGTGTCGTCCGCGACCTCTTGACCGGTGTGGTTCCCCTCCTCCTCCGCCGCGATATCTACGCCACCGCCGCGATCGCTGGCATCGTGCTGTATCTGATGCTGCAGGCCGTCGGAGTGAAGCGCCCTTGGGCGTTCGGAGCAGGGCTCGCCACCGTGGTGGCGCTGCGGCTGCTCGCCATCCGGTGGGATTGGCAGCTGCCGGTTTTCAGTCTTCCCCCGGCGTGACGACGGAGCCCGGCGAGTCGGCGAGCCTCGAGTTGCACGGGCCGCACGCTTAGGGGTAGGCTCACCGCATGGCAGAACCCGTCATCTCTTGCAGCCCCGACGTCATGGGCGGTACGCCTGTGTTCTCCGGCACTCGGGTGCCCGTGCAGACGCTGCTCGATTATCTGGAAGGCGGGGAATCCATCGATGACTTCCTCGAGGGGTTCCCGTCGGTCAGTCGCGCCCAGGTCATCGCCTTCCTCGAGCAAGCGAAGGACCGTCTCGTTGCCGATGTCTCGTGAAGGTTCTCCTCGACGAGTGCGTTGACTGGCGCCTCTCGCGCGAGATCGCGGGCCACGAGGTCAAGACAGCGCGTCAGTTGGGGTGGTCAACCACGAGGAACGGGGAGCTGCTCGTGCTGGCTGCGAAGGACTTCCAGGTGTTCGTCACTGTCGATCGGAACCTTTCCTTCCAGCAGAACCTGCCTGCGTTCGACATCGCGGTCATCGTGCTCCGTGCGAAATCGAACCGACTGGCCGATCTTCGGCCGCTCGTCCCCGGGCTGCTCGCCGCGATCCCGACGGCCAAGCGAGGCGTCGCCACGTTTATCGGGACCTAGTGGTCCCGTGCAGGATCCTGCTGTTCCGGAACTTCCCGGAATAGAGGAGTCTTTGAGTGCGTTTCGAAGGCTATCGGTTGCCGGACTGACGACCCCGTACCCATGAAACCCGCCCCCTTCACCTACCACGACCCGCGTTCGGTCAAGGAGCTCGTCGCGCTCCTCGGCAAGCACGAGAACACGAAGCTCCTCGCCGGCGGGCAGTCGCTCGGGCCGATGCTGAACTTCCGCTACGTCGTGCCCGACCACCTGATCGACCTCAACCGCATCCCGGAGCTCGCCTACGTCAAGCCCGGGAACGGCACGCTCGAGATCGGCGCGATGACCCGCCAGCGCGCGCTCGAGCGCTCCGACGACATCAAGCGCGCCTGCCCGATCATGGTCGAGGCGCTCGGCTTCGTCGGCCACGTCCAGACCCGCAACCGCGGCACCCTCGGCGGCAGCCTCGCCCATCTCGACCCGGCCGCCGAGCTCCCGGGCATCTGCTCGCTCTACGACGCGATCCTCACGGTCACCGGACCAAAGGGCGCGCGCAAGGTCGCGATGGCCGACTGGGGCGTCTCTTTCATGACGCCCAATCTCAAGCCGAACGAGGTGCTGACCGCGATCACGCTCCAGCTCTGGCGCGAGCCGCACGGCCACGCCTTCGTCGAGATGGCCCGCCGGCACGGCGACTTCGCGATCGCCGGCGTCGGCTGCCTCGCCGCGCTCGATTCTGCCGGCAAGGCGAAGCGCGTCGCGCTCGCCCTGATCGGCGTGAGCCACGCGCCGGTGCGCCTCGCCGCCGCCGAGAAGCTCCTCACCGGCACCGACCTCGGCGACGACGCCATCCGCTCCGCCGCCGCGAAGGTCGACAAGCTCGAGGCGCTCGACGACGCGCACGTGAGCGCCGCCTACCGCAAGCGCCTCGCGGGGGTCCTCCTCGGCCGCGCGGTCAAGCAGGCCGCCGCCCGCGCCCGCGGCGCCACCAAAGGATCCGCCCGATGACCGACCGCCGCACGATCAAGCTCACCGTCAACGGCCTGCGCCACGAGCGCGAGGTCGAGACCCGCCTCACGCTCGGCGACTTCCTGCGCCGCGGCCTCGGCCTCACCGGCACCCACCTCGGCTGCGAGCACGGCGTCTGCGGCGCCTGCACCGTGCACCTCGACGGCGAGGCGGTCCGCTCCTGCATCCTGTTCGCGGTGCAGGCGGACGGCGCCAAGGTCACCACCGTCGAGGGGCTCGCCAAGCCCGACGGCACGCTGCACCCGATCCAGCAGGCGTTCCGCGACCACCACGGCCTGCAGTGCGGCTTCTGCACCCCGGGCATGCTGATGACGCTCGCGGCGCTCCTCGCCGAGAACGCGAAGCCCACCGAGCGCGAGGTGCGCGAGGCGATCTCCGGCAACATCTGCCGCTGCACCGGCTACCAGGGCATCGTCGCCGCGGCGCTCGACGCCGCCAAAGCCGTCGCGAAGGGAGCCTAGCCATGGGCGCGAGAAACGTCGGCGCGGTCGTCAAGCGGCTCGAGGATCCGCGCCTCATCACCGGCCGCGGCCGCTACACCGACGACATCGTCCTGCCGGGCCTGCTCGAGCTCGCCTTCGTGCGCTCCACCGAGGCGCACGCCGGCATCAAGTCCATCGACCTCGCCGCAGCGCGGGCGCTGCCCGGCGTCGTCGCCGTGTGGACCCTCGCCGATCTCGGCCCGGCCGCGCAGAAGCCGATGGTGCAGTCCTACCCGAGCCCAGCCATCAAGCAGAACATCACCCAGCACCCGCTCGCCAAGGACGAGGTGTGCTACGTCGGCGAGGCGATCGCCGTCGTCGTCGCCGAGAACCGCTACGTCGCCGAGGACGCGGCCCAGCTCGTCGCCGCCGACTACGAGCCGCTGCCGGTCGTGATCGACGCGCGCGAGGCCGTCAAGCCGAACGCCCCGCAGGCGCACCGCGGCACCCAGACCAACCTCGCCGCCACCGTCGTCTGGAAGTTCGGCGACGCCGCCGCGGCGATCGCCGGCGCGAAGCACGTCTTCCGCGAGACCTACTTCCAGCACCGCGGCGGGCCGCACTCGATGGAAGGCCGCGCGGTGATCGCGCAGCACGACCGCGCGACCGACCAGCTCACGCTGTGGAGCTCGACCCAGTCGCCGTTCCTCGTGCGCCGCTACCTCGCGCAGTACCTCGGGCGCGAGGAGGCGGGGATCCGCGTGATCGCCCCCGACGTCGGCGGCGGCTTCGGCCCCAAGGCCGGCCACTACCCCGAGGAGCTCGTCGCCGCGCTCGTCGCGATGAAGCTCGGCCGCCCGGTGAAGTGGGCCGAGGACCGGCGCGAGCACTTCCTCACCACCACCCAGCAGCGCGACCAGTGGTGGGAGGTCGAGGTCGCCTGCGAGCCGAACGGCAAGGTGCTGGGGCTCCGGGCGAAGTGCACCCACGACAACGGCGCGTACCTGCCCTACGGGCTGCTGCTGCCGATGACCACGGTCGTGCCCTTCCCCGGCGCCTACGCGATCCCGTCGGTCGAGGTGACGCTCGACGTCGTGTTCACCAACGCCGTGCCGAACACCCCGATCCGCGGCGCCGGGCGGCCGAACGCCGCGTTCATCCTCGAGCGCACGATGGACACCGTGGCGCGCAACCTCAAGCTCGACCGCGCCGAGGTGCGGCGGACGAACTTCGTGCGCAAGGACCAGTTCCCCTACGAGACCGGCGCCCGTCTCCCGACCGGCGTGACCATCCAGTACGACTCGGGCGACTACGCCGGCTGCCTCGACATGGTCATGAAGTCCTCCGGCTACGCCGCCTTCGAGCAGAAGCGCGCGCAGGCCGCGAAGGAGGGCCGTTGGATCGGCCTCGGGCTCGCGAGCTACAACGAGGACACCGGGCTCCCGCCCTACGAGGGCGCGACGGTGAAGGTGCTGCCGAGCGGGCGGATCGCGGTCGAGCTCGGCTCCTGCTCGCAGGGCCAGGGGCTGGAGACGATCGCCGCGCAGATCGCCGCCGACCAGTTCGACGTCGACCCGCAGGACGTGATCGTGAAGACCGGCGACACGGCGGGCCCGGCCCTCGCGCTCTCCACGGTCGGCAGCCGCGTCGCCTCGACCGCCGGCCCGAGCGTGCACGTGGCCGCGAGCCAGGTGCGCGAGAAGGCGATCCGCCTCGCCGCGCAGCAGCTCGAGGCCGCGGAGCAGGACCTCGACATCACGAAGGGCGCGGTCCACATCAAGGGCGTGCTCGACCGCAAGGTCATGCTCGGCGACCTCGCCAAGCGCCTGGTGTCGGGCATCAACGTCCCCCTGCCCCCGGGATTTACCCCCGGGCTGGAAGCGACCGCGTACCACACCACCCAGCGCCCGGTGTACGCGAACGGCAGCAACGCCGCCGAGGTCGAGGTCGACATCGAGACCGGCGAGGTGAAGCTCCTCAACTACTGGGTCGCGCACGACTGCGGCACGCTCATCAACCCGATGCTCGTCGAGGGCCAGATCGTCGGCGGCGTCGTCCACGGCATCGGCAACGCGCTCTTCGAGCACATGAAGTACGACCGCGAGAGCGGCCAGCCGCTCACCACCAACTTCGGCGAGTACCTCCTGCCCCTCGCAACCGAGATGCCGCCGATCCATTGCGAGCACATGGAGACGCCCTCCCCGGTGAACCCCCTGGGCGTCAAGGGCGCCGGCGAAGGCGGCACGATCCCGGGCATCTCGTGCATCGTGTCGGCGGTGGAGGATGCGCTGAAGCCGCTCGGGGTGAAGATCAACGAGTACCCGATCTCGCCGGAGCAGCTGCTGGCGTTGATCGACGAGAAGCGGGGTGGTGATTGATAGAGATGTGAGGGTGGGAATGGTCGAAGCGGGGCGGGTGGTTGATGGAGATGTGAGGGTGGGGGAATAGTCGAAGCGGGGTTGAGAGGTTTGGGGGTAGGTGAATGGTGGGAGCGGGGTTCAGATGTTTCCCCTCCTCGGATGAGGAGGGGTGGCCGAGCCCGCGCGTCAGCGCGGGCGAGGACGGGGGGGTTGAAAGCGGGGCAGGGAGACTGAAAGCATGAAAGTCGGCATCGCAGGCATCGGCCGCATGGGCGCCGCCGTCGGAGAGCGTCTGCTCTCCCAAGGCCACCAGCTCTTCGTCTGGAACCGCAACCCGGACAAGGCTCAGACGCTGGTCTCTAAGGGCGCGACGCTCGCCGCAACCCCGGCAGCGCTCGCCGGCGACGCCGAGATCGTCATCACACTGCTGAGCGACGCTGGCGCGATCGATAGCGTGTACCGCGGGCCTCAGGGGCTGCTCAGCGGGAAGTGCGCCGGCAAGCTTTTCATCGAGATGAGCACCGTGCGGCCGGAGGTCGAGCGGAAGCTGGCGGGCGATGTTGTTGCCAAGGGCGCGCGGATGATCGAGTGCCCGGTCGGGGGGACCACGGGGCCGGCGAAGGAAGGGCGGTTACTCGGGTTCGTGGGTGGCGAAGCAGCGGACGTGGCGCGGGCGAAGCCACTGCTCGACCAGATGTGCCGGCGGCACGAGCACGTCGGGGCAGTGGGTGCGGGCGCGGCGATGAAGCTCGCGATCAACCTGCCGCTCCTGGTCTGGTATCAGGCCTGCGGCGAGGCACTCACACTATGTAATCAGGTCGGGCTCGACCCGGCGAGGTTGATGGATATTTTCGCGGACACGTCGGGCGCGCCGACGATGCTCAAGGCCCGGGCCCCGAAGATCGCCGAGGTGCTGAAGGGCATCGACCCGCAGCCGACCAACGACGTCGATCTCGCCCGTAAGGACCTGCGCACGATGCTCGACGAGGCGCGGTCGCTCGGAGCGAACCTGCCGGTGGCGGAGAAGGTGCTGGAGATCTACGACCGCGCGGCTAAGGAGGGGTGGGGCCAGCGGGATCAGTCGACGCTGCCGAGTTATTGGCCGAAGCGCGGGAGGGGGTAGTTAAGCCGAGGCACTTCGGGCCCGCTACGCCGCGCGTCGCTCTTTGCGCGCGAGCTGCACCGCCTCGAGAAACGCCCGCGGCTTCCGGTCCGCGATGAGCAGCAGCGCACGGGCAGGACCCTGGGGCTCGCGCCGCCCCTGCTCCCAGTTTCGGAGCGTGCCGACGCTCACGCCCATGCAGTTGGCGAACGCCTGCTGGGAAAGACCGAGGCGCGCCCGGATCGCCGATACATCGGCTGCCTTCGGCAGCTCGAGCTTCGTGGTCTTCAGTCGCAGCTCGCCGCGTTTCCAGGCGGTGATCTCGTCCAGCCCGGCGAGGATTTCCTTGCCGATGTCGCGCTTGCTCATTTCACCAGCTCCAGCTTGCTCGCGATGCGTCGAAGCGTCTCCCGGTCGATGTCAGCGCGCTCGCTTTTCCCATAGAGGGTCAGCAGGTAGATCTGAGATGCCGCCGTTGCCCAGTAGTAGATCACCCGGATTCCGCCCGACTTTCCTCGCCCTTTCGCGCCCCATCGGACCTTCCGGATCCCGCCCGATCCGCGGATGATGTCGCCGGCGTCGGGACGGGCCATCAGATAGGTCTGAAATTCCCGAAAGTCGTCGTCCGAAAGGTACCGGCCGAGGTGTGCCGTGAAGAGCGAGGTTTCGACGAACAGCATCGCACACTACGTCAATGGCGTAGTTAGGTCAAGGTGGCCGTTCCGGATCGGGGCCGACGAGATCGCCAAGAGCGGACGACACATTGTGCGGAGGGCGGTGGCTCGGGCGATGAGCCCCCGGGCCGCGCCTCGACGGTGATCTTTGCCGGGCGTGCCGCCACGCCCGGCCGATGGTCGGCGAGAATACGCGCCGACCCGCTCGCCGCTCCGTGGAAAGCTCGGCCGTGACCTCCCCGCCGACCTGGCGCTTCCGCCGCATGCAGCCCGGCGAGATGAACATCGACCCGATCGAGGGCGAGTTCTTCTCCACCGAGGCGCTCGGCAGCCTCGCCGACGCGCTGGTGCGCGAGGCGATCCAGAACTCGCTCGACGCGCGCGCGCCGGGGATGCAGGCGCGGGTGCGCGTGGTCTTCCCGCCGCCGGGGGCGCTCGCCGCCGGTGCGCGAGCGCAGCGCTACCTCACCGGGCTCTGGCCGCATCTCGCGGCGGACCGCAGCGGGCTCGCCGAGCTGCCCGCGCCCGAGAGCCCGCTCGGTTTCGTGCTGGTCGAGGACTTCGGGACGCGCGGCCTCCAGGGCAGCCCGGAGCAAAGCGAGGACGAGGCGCTCGATGCGGGCGGCGTGCGCAACGACTTCTACTACTTCTGGCGCAACGTCGGTCGGTCGCGGAAGAGCGCCTCCGAGCTCGGCCGCTGGGGGCTCGGCAAGACAGTCTTCCCCGCGGCGTCGCGGCTGAACGCGTTCTTCGCGGTCACCGTGCGCCGCGACGACGGCCGCCGCCTCCTCATGGGGCAGGCGGTGCTCCGGATCCACCGCCTCGACGGCGCGCGCTACTACCCCTACGGCTACTTCGGGCGGTTCGAGGGCGACTTCGCGCTGCCGGTCGAGGACGAGGCCGAGGTCGACGCGTTCTGCCGCGACTTCGGCATCGCGCGCGGCGCCGAGCCCGGGCTGTCGGTCGTCGTTCCGCACCCGGAACCCGACTTGGCCCCGGGCGAGGTGCTGCCCTCGGTGGTGCGCCACTACTTCGTGCCGATCCTCGCCGGGGACCTCGCGGTGGAGGTCGCGCGCGACGGCCGGACCGAGCTGCTCGACGCGGGCACGCTCGCGCGGGTCCTCGGCCGGGTGGGCTGGGCAGAAGCACCCAACCTGCAGCGGCTGGTCGAGCTCGCGCGCTGGGGGCTCGCCCTGCCGGCCGAACGCTACGCGCGGCTGCCCGACCCGCCGAGCGCCGCCGCGCCGCGCTGGGCCGCCGACGAGGCGATCGATAAAGCGCTCGCGCCGCTGCGGGATGCGTTCAACCGCGGCGATCCGGTCGCGGTGCGGGTGCCGGTCTGGGTCAAGCCCGCGGCGGGCGAGCCGGCGCGCGCGGGCTTCGACGTCTACCTCGAGCGCGACGATTCGCTCGCTGGCGGCGACGAGCACTTCGTGCGCGACGGCATCACCGTCGCCGGCGTGCGCAGCGGCGTCCAGGGCGGCGTGCGCGCGATCGTGTGCGTGCGCGACCGCGCGCTCTCTACGCTCCTCGGCGACTCGGAGAACCCGGCGCACACCGAGTGGCAGGAGCGCTCGCCGCGGTTCAAGGAGCGTTACCGCCACGGCCCGTTCACGCTGCGCTACGTGAAGGGTGCGCCGCGCGAGATCGTGCGCATCCTGACCCGGCCCGCCGCCGGCCGCGACTTCGCGCTGCTGCGTCACCTCTTCGCGCTCGACGTCCCGGCCGAGGAAACCGTCAGGCGGCGCGAGCCGCACGACCCGAAGCGCGCCGGCGCCGACGGCACCGGCGAGGCGCCGCCGGTCGAGGCGGCCGGCCGGGACCGGTTTTTCGAGCTGCAGAAGCTCGCGGGCGGCTTTCGCGTCGCCGGCAGCGGCAACGGCGCGCGCCCGCCGCGCTTCGCCGCGGTGCTCGCCGCCTACGAAGTGCGGCGCGGCAATCCGTTCGCGCTCTACCAGCCGCTCGACTTCGCGATGGACCGGCCGCCGATCGTCGCCGAGGTCGCCGGCGCCGAGGTCGTGCGGCAGGAGCGGAACGGCATCGTGCTCCGGATCGACGATCCGGCGTTCCAGCTCACAGTGAAGGGGTTCGATCCGCGCCGCGACGTGCGGGTGAAGACCGTCGGGCTGGAGGAGGAGGGATGATCCGCCGGCTCAACTACACGGGCCGGAAGCGCATCTCGCGCTCGCGGGTGACCGTGCGCCTCGCGCCCGCGCCGGGCGGCGGCTGGCGGTTCGACGCCGAGTTCGACCTCGCGCACCTCGGCTTCCCGCCCGAATCGAGCGTCTACATCGAGGCGTACAACGCGACCTCCTACATGCGCTTCGCCTTCGGCACCGTGGGCGCGCGCGCCGAGCCCGCCGATCGCGCGCTGCGCGAGATCACGCCGAGCCCGTTGCCGAAATTCCGCCTCAAGGTGGTCGACGCGCGCCGGGGGCTCCTCCTCGGCGTCGCCGACAAGCTCATCCCGCTGCAGCCCGACGAATCGCTCGAGCACAAGCAGTCGCTGCTCCCGGTCGAGTTCCGCGACCTCGGCGAGCGCATCTGGCGGCTCGACGTCTCCGACTGGCCGGTGCTCGAGCTGAACCAGCGCGTCGCCGAACTCGGCGAGATCGCGCGTTCGGGCGACTCGTTTCTCGCGCTCGTCTACCCGGAGGTCGTCCGGCGCATCCTCCACGAGGCGCTCGTCGTCGAGGAGCAGACCGACCCGGACTTCGACGAGGCCGACTGGACGAGCCTGTGGCTGCGGTTCGTATGCAGCCTGCCCGGGGTCGAGCCGCCGCCGGAGCGCGCGCTCGGCGCGGGGAACGAAGAGGCTCAGGCGCAGGCCGAGGAATGGATCGAGCGCGCGGTCCAGGTCTTCTGCCGCGCGCGCGAGGCGCGCGTGCGCTTCGAGCGCGCGATCGCGCGGGGCGCGCCGTGACCGCGGCCACGGTACGCGCGCTGAACGGCGCGGGGCTCGAGCGCTTCCGCGCCTATCTCGCCGAGCTTCGGTCCGGCGCGCGGCCCGATCCGCCGTGGGCGCTCCTCGCCGATCCTGCGCTGACCGAGGAGCTCTCGGCCGAGGTGCAGCTGGAGGCCGAGCGGTTCGCCACCCGCTGGCGCGCGGCCGAGTACCTGTGGCACCGGCTCGCGGCGCTGCCGCCCGAAGAGATCGAGGGGAACCGCGGGCTGTGGGCCTGGCTCGCGCTCTTCTACTTCGACCAGCTCGCGCCGCCGCGGCCCGACGGCACCCGCCGGCCCGGGCGCGACTACCGCCACGTGCCCGACTTCGACTTCCGCTACCGCTACCGGCATCTCCTCTACGGCCCGTTCGCCGTCTACCGGCGCCACCGTGGCCACGCGATCCTGGTGCTGTCGGGGCCGCCGCACGTCGAGCCCGGGATCTACCAGGAGATCACGAGCCGCCAGGACCTGATCGCGAGCCGCGGCGTGATCGAGGCGCTGAACGCGCTCTACCTCGAGCGCTCGCGCGGCCTGCCGAAGCAGGGCGCGCAGGGTCGCTCGGAGCACCCGGGGACGCTGCGCCGCTTCGTGCGCGTGCTGCAGCAGCTCGACCTCACCTACGACATCTACGGCATGTCGGGAAACGCGATCGTCGACCTGCTGCCGCCGGAGTTCGACGGCTGGCGGAGCGAGCGCGCGGCGCTGTTCTGACCGATGCAGCTCGATCTCTTCCTCGACTCGCGCGCGGTGATGCTCGCGAACGACGCGAGACTCGCGCTCACGGCGCGGGATGCGGGGCGCGCGCGGGCCGCCCTGCGAGAGCTGCGCGTCGAGGCGCCGGACTACCCGGGGCTCGATGCGCTGGAGGCGCTCGCCGCCGCGCTCGCCGATTGGTCCCTGCCGCCGGGCGACGCCGCCGCGATCGCGCGCGCGGCGGACTGGCTCGATCGGGACGTCGTGCCGGCGGCGCTCCGGGTGCTGGGCGACGGGGCGGCGCCGCTCGTCGCCGGCTGCTTCCATGAACTCGCCGAGGCCGCGCGAGCCCTCCCCTACGATCCCGCCCGGCCGCGCGCCCACCGCGCCTGGCTGTGCCTGCGATGTGGCGAGTGGGCGGAGGCCGAGGCGGCGGCCGATTCGATCCCGGCGCCGAGGACGAACCGCGATGCGCTGCATTGGCGCTGCGTGGCGCGCTACCGGCGTCTCGGGCTGGATGCGGCGCGCGGGGATCTCTTCGCGCTCGCCTGGCGGGCGCCGGCGCGTTTCACCTCGGTCCGCGAGGAGCTCGGCGACGAGCTCCTCGCGCGCGACTGGGCGCGATTCGAGGGCGCGAGCCCCTGGGAGAGCCTCGACGAGTCGGCGCTTCCAGCATGGTTTCCGGCGTGGTGCGTCGTCGAGCACCCCGCGCTCGCCGCATCGCTGAAGGATGTCGAGCTCCCCGACCTGCCGGCCGCCGAGGCGGCGCGCCTGCTCGCCGACCTGTTCGAGCTCGAACGCCGCGGCGACCAGCGGCGGCTCGTGGCGAAGCGCGCGCGGCTGCGCGAGCTCAATCCCGACTTTTTCGCGCTCTACATGGCGAATCGCGCGACCCGGTACCTGTGACGCTGCACCCGCGCGAGACGCGGTCGTGAGCGACTTGAGACGGTGCCGCCGCCCGACGAAGGCAGACACGGCGCCGAGCCCGATTCGTGCGGGACGCCCCCACTACCTACGAAGCCGCTGCCGCGAAACGCTTCAGTAGCGACCTCAGCGTTCCGGAAGCAGGCGCGACATTTCGACAGCGAGCTTGAGGCTCCCGCTCAACCCGCGTCCAGCACGAGACGCATCGCGCGTCCCTTCCTGGTCCGATAAGCGGCGAACCCGCGCCGATCGAGTGTCAGGACGTCCCGCGCGTCCAGTGCCTCGACGAGCAGGACGAGCGTGGCGTCGGCGAAATCCATCGGTGTGTCGGCGTACTTCTCCATGAGCGCTACCGCCTCATGCAGCTCCGGCGGCGCGCTGAGGTCGAACACGTCCATTCCGCTCGCCGCAACCAGATCGGCGAGGGTCCGCGGGCCTTCCGGACTCGCGCTCACGAAGTGCATGGCCTCGGTGATCACGGCACTCGTCGTAGCAAGCCGGCCGGAGAACGCGTCCCAGCGAGCCGCGACGTCGGTGTGCGCCGGGTCGTCCGCATCCACGTAGGCGACCAGCGGACCCGTATCGACGACCCAGGTCGTCACGGCCGCCAGTTTCGATCGGCGAGCGCTTTGCGCCACGCGTCAGTCTGCGTCCGGCGCAGACGCAGCCGGCCTCTCAGATGAGCGGTCTTCTGCCCGAGCGGCCGCCCCTGGAGTGCGGCCTCAAGAATTTCCCGAGCGACGGCCGAGAGCGTCTTGCCCTGCGCCCGCGCCCGCTGCTCGAGCGCCGCCCGCAGCCTTTCGTCGGCCCGAATGGTCAGTGTCGTATCCATGAATACAGTGTAAGACACCGGCGCCACTGGAGCAACGCCTAAGCCCTGCTCTCCGCGGGTGCGGACCGACCTCCGTTCGCGTCGGGGCCGGCGCGCGAGCAGTAGAGACGCGCCGTGCTGAGGCGGGCCGCACTCGATGGAGGGCCACCGCGCGGCCAAGGAACGGTGGGCGCCGCGGGATCAGACGACGCTGGCGAGCTATTGGCCGAGGCGGGGGGAGGGTAGCCAGACCGAAGCGCTGTCGCCTATCGCTTCCGGCCCGGATTGCCGCGTCCCTCGCAGTCGGAGGCCTTGGGCGGAGCGCTCTTGCGGCCGTGAGAGGGCCGCCGCCCCTTTCCGTAGGCGGTGAAGGTGTGGGCGTCGCTCAGAAGCAGGTCCAGGAACTTCGGGTACAGGAACAGCTTTTCACGCCCCGCCTCGACTTCGCGGAGCACGCCGATCTCCGCGAGCGACTTCAAGTAGACCGAGGCGGTTTGCCGCTTCGCCAGTCCCGCCGAGACGACGTTCTGGATGCGGCAGTACGGCTGCAGGAAGACGAGCTCGACCAGTTCCCGGCTGTACAGCTTCGGGAGTCGCGTTCGAACGTGCTCGGTCGCGGCCGTCATCAGCGCCCGGAGGGCGGCGATCTTCCCGGTCGTCAATGTCGCCGTTTCCTTGACGCCGCGAAGGACGTACAGGATCCACGCCTCCCAGAGCCTCTCCCTGGAGACCACCGAGAGCAGGCGGTAGTAGTCGGCGCGGTGGCGGATGATGTAGCGCGAGAGATACAGCACCGGCAGGTCGAGCAAGCCCTGCTCGATGATCATCAGCTCGTTCAGGACGCGCCCGGTGCGGCCGTTGCCGTCCAGGAAAGGATGGATCGCCTCGAACTGGTAGTGGGCGACGGCCATCCGGATCAGCGGATCGATCGCTTCCTGTTCGTGGATGAATTTCTCCCAGTTGGCGAGCTTCTCGCGGAGCAGCGCCTCGCCGATCGGGGGTGTGCAGATGGTTCCGCCGGTGGCCTGGTTCTTCAGCACCGTGCCCGGGATCTTGCGGATCGCCATCTCGCGGCCCATGAGGGTCGAGCACACCGCTTCCGCGACCGCGGTGCCGAGCGGGCGGCGCTCCAGCATCTCGATGCCCCGCCGAAGCGCGGTCCGGTAGCGCAGCGCCTCACGGGTGGCCGGATCGGCGGTCCGCTCGCCCAGTTGCGCCTGCCTGAACAGCGCGTCGGCGGTGGTGACGACGCTCTCGATCTCGGAGCTCGCCTGCGCTTCCATCAGCGGCAGGGTGTTGACGAGCACCGCCTGATTCGGGAGCTGGCTCCCGGCGGCCTTCAAGGCCGCGAGAGCGGCGCGCGCCTCGATGCAGGCTCTCAGGATGGCCCGCGATTCGATATCCGCCGCGGGCGGGAGCGCCGGGAGCGCGTGGTAGGGGCGGTCAGGGTCGAAGACCGGCAAGCGGGCCGTTTCGTCATGTCGAGCCGATCGACATCTCGGCGTAACGTGTCGAAAGACCCAAGCAAAATCGACATGTGAACCCGACGCCCGGGCGGGGAGCCTGCCAGGGCCTGACCCGCCGCTTGAAGCAGCATGCTCAATCGTCCGGGCCGCGATGCTCGGTCGCCTCCTCGTCGACCCAGTCCTCCTCCTCCCACCTCATGCCTTTCCGCCCCGGCACCTTGCGCGTCGGGCCGGCGCGGTAGAGGGGGCACGACCTGGGCCCGTAGCAGAACGTCTCGAAGCGATGCTCGCGCACGCTCGGGTTCCACTGGTCGATGATCATCTCGACCGGCATCCGACAGCCCCAGATGCACGTCGTGCACTTCGCCTCGTAGGTCCGGACGTCCAGGCGCCGGTGGCCGCGCTCGCGATACGTCTCCAGGGCCGGCGGCACGCCCGTCCACGGTGGCCCGGCGGGCGCCGTCTCGGTCGCGCGCGCGAGCAGTCTCAGCTTCGCTGCCTTGTACAGCTCGACCGGCTCGAGACGGGGATCGGCGACGAGCTCGGCCTCGCCCGACACGCGATCGCCGGTCCGGAAGCCGTGTTTCGCCTGCGCGCCCTTGCCGATGCCGACGGAGAACTCGCGCGCCTCGCCGCCGAGCGTGCCGCGGAGGCGCAGCGCGTAGCCGAGGTAGGTGTGGCTCCTCTGGTCGAACGATCGCGTGAGCCGGATCCGCGGCTGGACGAAAAGGAGGTCGCCTTCCCAGACGAGCTTCATCGATCGCACCGGCTGCATCGTACCGGCACCGCGTGAACGGCCCCCGTTCGAGGAGGGGGTGGCGCCGTGGCGGCGCCCCGGCGCGAGCTGCCGCTACGTCGCGTAGTATCTCGGGCGCGAAAAGCGGGGTGCGGGTGCTGGCGCAGCGCGACCAGTGGTGGGAGGTCGAGGTGGCGTGCGAGCCGGACGGCAAGGCTCTGGGGCTCCGGGCGAAGTGCACCCTCGTGCCGTTCCCCGGGGCGTACGCGATCCCTTCGGTCGAGCCGCGCGGTGGTAGATCTCCGGCACCTTCTCTGCCACCGGCAGATTCGCCCCGAGCGACCGCGCCTCATCGAGCATCGTGCGCAGGTCCTTCCGAAGATCGCCGAGGTGCTGAAGGGCATCGACCCTCAGCCGACCAACGACGTCGCTCTTGCGCTGCAAAGACAGGGGCAAAGCCGCCGCTTGCGCGGGAAGCTGCCCGTGCCCCATCTCTCTCGAATTCAGCGCGGCCGAGGAAGAGGTTCGCTGGCCTGCGCCTTCGTGAGGCCCGCGACGAACGCCGCAAGAGGCTCCATGTTCGCAAAGGAGCTCGCCTGCTCGAGAGCATTCATGTACTCGGCGCGTCTCTCGACCGGGATCACCGTCCAGACGTAGCCGGCGGGCACCAGCATCAGGTTCATCAGGAATCTCGCCAGGCGACCGTTTCCATCCATGTAGGGATGGATGTAGACAAACACGAAGTGTCCGAGCACGGCGCGCACTTGCGGTTCGGTTTCCTGTTCGAGAAGCTCGAAGAGGACCGGCATGCAGTCCCGCACCGCCTCTTTCTGGAGCGGAACGTGCAGCGCGCCACGGATGAATACCTGGTCGTTGCGATAGCCCGCCAGATCGGACGCCTTGAGAAGGCCGGCCTGCACGCTCGGGCCAAATAGGGCCTGATACCAACGAGGCAGGGCGTTGCGGAACACCGTGCCCGCGTTCTCCCCCTTGATCACGCGTACGAGATCGGCCTTGACGAGGTTGTGAGCCTCGAAGTATCCGCGCGCCGCCATGGCATCGCGGGTCGCCCGATCTCGCCCGTCGCCGTCCGGGTTCCAGTTTGCGTCGCGTATTCGATCGACGAGGGTCGCGGTGACGCGGTAGCCCTCTATGGATAGCGAGTGATAGGCGTCCGTCACGTAACGCGCCTCCACGTCGTCGAGAAGCGCGTCGATGTCCTTCGGAGCGCCCGGCGCTTGCGGGAACGCGGCGACCACGCTTTCCCTCGTTTCCGCCCACATCAATCGCAGCCGCTGCGCGTGGGGCGATTCGGGCCGCCCGCCGGGCAAGAACGTGGGGCGCGGTCTGTCGAAGGGGTTTACTTCGTTTACGGCGTGCCCCGCGCCGCGCATGGCGCCGACGATCTCGTCAGCGAGCGCTTCTCGGCCGATCGTGCGGAAGCCGCCGGCAAGGCGACCTGCTACCGACGGGTGCGGACCGTCGAGCAGTATCCGCAGCAGGTCGGACGCGTCCGGCAAGGCACCGAGGGCAATTTGAGCTGCGATCGCGTGCTGTACGAAAAGCGTCGGGCTCGCCGCCACGAGCGCTGCCGGCAGTTCGACAAGACGGAGTTCCCCGCAATCCTGTGCCGGCGAAGACGGCAGCAACCGCGCAGCCTTGTAAATGAAGAGCGAGCAGCCGTGGAGCAGCGGTACGGTCTGGTTGGTGCCCTCGGCTGCCCAGATCTGAACCTGCCTCGGAATGGTTCTCTCGCCGGACCGGAGCAGGACGGACTGTTCCGGATTGACGTGCCAGCGGTCGCCGAACCGTTCTTGCGCATAGTCGGCGATGAATTCGCGCATGCTGGCGTACCACGCCGTGGTATCGCCATCGGCTTCGTCCGGACGGCGGGGGATGTACCAGCCGCGGATGACCGCCTTGAGGAAGCCGGCGCGTAGCAGGGCCTCACGGTCTGCGCGTGAGAGCTTCGGCCCGGGGATGGCCTGAAGTCCCCCATCCTGGAAAACCTTCAGGGCTTGCAGGGCCACGGCGAGCCTGTCGTGTGGCTTGGGCACAAGATTCAGATGCCTTCGAACGCAAGAGTTTACTGAGAATCAAGACAAGATTATAGTGCAGATCGACGTCAGGGCCATGTGCTAGCCACATGATTCATTGATTGTTTTGTCATGTCGAGCCGATCGACATCTCAGCCTAACGTGTCGAAGAATCCAAGAAAAATCGACAAATGACCCGACGCCCGGACGGGGGGCCTGCCAGGGCCTTTTCAGAGAGCTTCATCGACCGTTTGGGCCGAGGCAGTCGGAGGGGCCGCGGGCGCGGTCGGGCTTCGCCCGGTGACGGGGACGGATGGCTGCTCGGGGCGCTCGAAGCCGGGGACCGTAGTCCGCCGCGGCCCGGTAATCACGCTTGACGTTAATCACGCAGCGCGTTACTATCGGGCGCGGGTGATCAGGTCGTTCAAGTGCGCCGCTACGCAAGCGCTCTCGAAAGGCGAGCCGGTCAGGCGTTTCGCGAACATCGCGGCCGTCGCGCGGCGGAAGCTGCGGCAATTGGAGATCGCGGCGCGATTGAACGACCTTCGGGTGCCGCCGGGCAACCGGCTGGAGGCCCTGAAGGGCGATCGCCTGGGGCAGCACAGCATTCGGGTGAACGACCGGTTCCGGGTGTGCTTCCGATGGACGGACACCGGCGCCGAGGACGTCGAGATCGTGGACTATCACTGACGGAGTATGACGATGCGCAAGCTCAAGCCCGTAACGCCCGGCGAGCTGTTGCTGGAGGAGTTCCTCAAGCCGATGGGACTCAGCCGGTACCGGCTCGCGAAGGAGATCGGTGTACCGGCGCAGCGTATCGGCGACATCGTGGCGGGCAAGCGTGCCATCACCGCCGATACTGATCTGCGCCTGTGCCGGTTCTTCGGGCTTTCCAATGGGTACTGGCTGCGTGCCCAGGCAGCGCATGACACGGAGGTCGCGGAACGGGCTCTGGGCGCCAAGCTGGCGAAGATCAAACCATGGGCTGCTACGGCCCGGAGGGTCGCGCCCTGACCGGTGCGCGCGGTCTGCACGCTGGGTGCGGGGAGGGCGGATCCGCGGCGCGCGGCGCGGCCGTGCGCCGCGTTCATCCTCGAGCGCAGGATGGACGGCGCGGGAGCTCGGGCTCGACCGCGCGGTGGTGCGGCGCCGGAACTTCGTGCGGAAGGACCAGTTCCCGTACGAGACCGGCGCGAAGCTGCCGACCGGCGTCACGATCCAATACGACTCGGGCGACTACGCCGGGTGCCTGGACATGGTCCTGAAGTCCTCCCGGTACTCGATGTTCGAGCAGAAGCGCGCCGCGGCAGCGAAGGAGGGGCGTTGGCTCGGGCTCGGGCTCGCGAGCTACAACGAGGACACCGGGCTCCCGCCGTACGAGGGCGCGACGGTGAAGGTGCTGCCGAGCGGGCGGATCTCTATTGAACTCGGCTCCACCTCGCAGGGGCAGGGGCTGGAGACGATCGCGGCGCAGATCGCCGCCGACCAGTTCGACGTCGATCCGCACGACGTGATCGTCAAGACCGGGGACACGGCGGGGTCGGCGATGGCGCTCTCGACGGTCGGGAGCCGGGTCGCCTCGACCGCGGGGCCGAGCGTGCATCTCGCGGCGGTCCAGGTCCGCGAGAAGGCAATCCGCCTCGCCGCGCAGCAGCTCGAGGCTGCGGAGCAGGATCTCGACATCACGAAGGGAGCGGTGCACATCAAGGGTGTGCTCGACCGCAAAGTCCTTCTCGGCGATCTCGCGAAGCGGCTGGTGTCGGGGGTCAACGTGCCGTTGCCGGCGGGGTTCACGCCGGGGCTGGAGGCGACCGCGTACCACACCACCCAGCGGCCGGTGTACGCGGACGGGTCGAACGTCGCCGAGGTCGAGGTGGACGTCGAGACCGGGGCGGTGACACTGCTCAATTACTGGGTGGCGCACGACTGCGGGACGCTGATCAACCCGATGCTGGTCGAGGGCCAGATCGTCGGCGGGGTGGTGCACGGGATCGGGAACGCGCTCTTCGAGCACATGAAGTACGACCGCGAGAGCGGGCAGCCGCTGACGACCAACTTCGGCGAGTACCTGCTGCCGCTCGCGACCGAGATGCCGCCGATCCATTGCGAGCACATGGAGACGCCCTCGCCGGTGAATCCGCTGGGGGTGAAGGGGGCGGGGGAAGGCGGCACGATCCCGGGGATCGCGTGCATCGTGTCGGCGGTGGAGGATGCGCTGAAGCCGCTGGGGGTGAAGATCAACGAGTACCCGATTTCGCCGGAGCGGCTGCTGGCGTTGATCGACGAGAAGCGGGGCGGGTAGATGGTCGGGTTTCTCCCCTCCTGTCCAGGAGGGGTGGCCGCGCCCGCGCCCCGCGCGGGCGAGGACGGGGTGGTTGATAGCGAGGTCGAAGCATGAGAGTGGGGATAGCAGGCATCGGCCGAATGGGCGCCGCCGTCGGGGAACGGCTAATGTCGCAGGGGCATCAGCTCGTGGTGTGGAACCGCAACCCCGAGAAAGCGAAGGGTTTGGTTGAGAAGGGGGCGACGGTGGCTGCGACGCCGGCGGCGCTCGCCGGCGAGGCGGAGGTGGTCATTACGCTGCTGAGCGACGCTGGCGCGATCGATAGCGTGTACCGCGGGCCGGAGGGGCTGCTGAGCGGGAAGTGCGCCGGCAAGCTCTTCATCGAGATGAGTACCGTGCGGCCGGAGGTCGAGCGGAAGCTGGCGGGCGACGTTGTTGCCAAGGGTGCGCGGATGATCGAGTGCCCGGTCGGCGGGACCACCGGGCCGGCGAAAGAGGGGCGGTTGCTCGGGTTCGTCGGCGGCGAGGCGGCGGACGTGGCGCGGGCGAAGCCGCTGCTCGACCAGATGTGCCGGCGGCACGAGCACGTCGGGGCGGTTGGGGCTGGGGCGGCGATGAAGCTCGCGATCAACCTACCGCTGCTGGTGTGGTACCAGGCGTGCGGGGAGGCTTTGACGCTATGCAATCAGATCGGGCTCGATCCGGCGCGGGTGATGGATATTTTCGCGGACACCTCGGGTGCGCCGACGATGCTCAAGGCCCGGGCGCCGAAGATCGCGGAGGTGTTGAAGGGGATCGACCCGGTGCCGACGAATGATGTTGATTTGGCCCGGAAGGATTTGCGGACGATGCTCGACGAGGCGCGGTCGCTGGGGGCGAATCTGCCGGTAGCGGAGAAGGTGCTGGAGATCTACGACCGCGCGGCCAAGGAGGGGTGGGGGGCGCGGGATCAGACGACGTTGGCGAGTTATTGGCCGCGGCGGGGGAAGGGGTAGGTACGCGCCCGGATCTCGATAGCGCCCTGGCTGCGCGGCGTGCGGATTAACCACATCGCCGGCCGGGCGCGCTCGCTGGGGCCGCGTCGGCCCCCGAATAATCGGCGCGAGTCCAATCCAGAGCCATCCCGAGATAATCACAAATGGCGACGCTCATTCCCTCGTTGAGTAGCTGCACACGCCGGATGACCCCCGGCGAGCGCCGCTTTGCGCAACGCCTAGAGGAGAAACTCGAGGACGACTACCTCTGTTGGTACGACGTGCCGGTCGGCGGCCCCAAGCAGCACCACCCCGATTTCATTGTTTTGCACCCGGGCCGCGGGCTCTTGATCGTCGAGGTCAAGGACTGGACGCTCGAAACCATCCATGCGGCAGATCGGGTGTCGTTCACTCTGCACACGGAGCAGGGACTGAAGCACGTCGCGAGTCCCCTCGAGCAGGCACGCCAGTACGCCTTCGCGGTCAAGGCGCTGCTCGAACGCGAACCGGCACTGCGGGTCGCGGAGGGGCGGCACCAGGGCAAGCTCGTGGTGGCCTACGGCTACGGCGCCGTGCTGACCCGGATTACCCGCAGGCAATTCGAAGGCGCCCGCCTCGGCGAGGTGCTCGAGGCCGCCCGGGTGATTTGCAGCGACGAGATCACCGAAACCGTCGACGCGTCGGCGTTCCAGGAGCGCCTCTGGCGGATGCAGTCGGCGCCGTTCAGCCGGCTGCTCTCCATGCCGCAGATCGAGCGCATCCGCTGGCACCTGTTCCCCGAGATCCGCGTCGAGCAGAGCTCGCTCGACCTCGGCAAGACGGCCCCGGAAGTCAAGCGGCTCGACACAGTGCCGGCGCTCGTCCGGGTGATGGATCTGCAGCAGGAGCAGCTCGCGCGCAGCCTGGGCGAGGGCCACCGCGTCATCCACGGCGTGGCCGGCTCGGGCAAGACGATGATCCTCGGCTACCGGTGCGTCCGACTCGCGGAGGTGCTCGGCAAGCCGATCCTCGTGCTCTGCTACAACGTCGCGCTCGCGGCGAAGCTCGCGCACGCGATGGAGCAGAAGGGTGTGGCTGGCCAGGTGACGGTGCGGCATTTCCACGGCTGGTGCCATGACCAGCTCCGGCTCTACAACGTCCCGAAGCCCGAGGAAGGAGAGGGCTTCTTCGACCGCATGGTGGACGCTGTCATCCGCGCGGTGGAGCGTGGGCAGATCCCGGGGGCGCAGTACGGCGCGGTGTTGATCGACGAAGGGCACGACTTTCACCCCGAGTGGCTGAAGCTGGTCGTGCAGATGGTCGATCCGGAAACCAATTCGCTCCTCGTGCTCTACGACGACGCGCAGTCGATCTACACGAAGCGCGCTCGGCACAAGTTCAGTTTCAAGAGCGTGGGCATCGAAGCCCGGGGCCGGACGACCGTCCTGCGCCTTAACTATCGGAACACTGCCGAAGTGTTGGGGGTGGCCTGCGAGTTCGCGCGCGAGGTGCTCACGCCGGAAGCTGCGGAGGAGGACGGCGTGCCGCTCGTGGAACCGTCAAGCGCCGGCCGGCACGGCCCGCCACCCCAGCTCGTGAACTTGCCGTCCCTTAAGGCGGAGGCGAACTTCATCGCAGAGCGGCTGAACGCGCTGCACGAGGGAGGGCGCGCCTGGAACGAGATGGCGATCATCTATCGCTCTCAGTTCATCGGCGAAGAAGTGACGCAGGCGCTGCGGCAGGCAAAGATCCCTGTCGAGTGGCTGCAGGAGAGCAAGAAGCGTCGCCAGTTCGATGCCGGGCAGGACAGCGTCAAAGTGCTGACAATGCACAGCAGCAAGGGCCTCGAGTTCCCCGTGGTCGCGGTCCCAGGCATCGGATTCATGCCTCACGAAAAGGAAGTGCCCGAGGACGAGGCGCGCCTGCTATACGTGGCGATGACCCGCGCGCTGGATCAGTTGCTCCTTACATGTCACAAACGGTCGGCGTTCGCCGGACGTCTCGAGCACGCTTGCTTGAAGCAGGTGGCCTGAGAAGCGTCTGCCGGGCGCGGGATCAGACGACGCTGGCGAGTTATTGGCCCAAGCGGGGGAAGGGGCAAGGAACGACTAGCTCCAGGCGTCTAAACCACTGTGCTGAACTCAAGTCGCGGCACGAAGGCGTGCGCGGTAGTCGGTTGGCGTAAGCGAGACGTGACGGTCCAGGGCGCCGCGGAGAACGAACAAGCGTGGCAGCGCGCGGAAATCGAACACACGGTAAAGCTAGAATTCATTGTCCTGCTCCCGCGAAAACTCAAGTTCGTTCTGGCTGACGAGAAAGGGCGTTAATGCAGGGCCGTTAGTGGTCCTTACCTCGATATAGCGCGGCGTTTCCGCGTCGTCGAACGATTTCACGTCATAACCCAGTCCGTCACCGAGTCGATTCGCGACCCAATCAATGGCCGCGACGAGTTCGCCCCGGCCTTCCCCTTTCAGTCGAACCGTCTCGTATCCGACGACCCAGGCCTCGCCCAGTTCGCCGAGCTTACGGTTACGATCATCGCGACTTGCATAGTCGAACTTTCGGGGCACGCGCTCGCGCGGACGGGGGCGCGGAATCGGACGGCGCCTCCGGTTGCGGCGGGGCGACGAGCACGCCGTCGTATGTCCGTTTGTGTGGTGGCGTTGCCTCTTCAAGGTTATCAAGTAGCTCGGACACTTCCGCAGTATGTCCCACGAGGTGTTGCCGAACCACTTTCCGAAGCAATTCTTGGAGGTTCGCGCGCGGTTTGTAGCCTGAGATGAACGGCAGCCCCAGTTCGGACAGCGCCGCGCTGATATTTTGATGCTTCAACTCGACAGACGCTTTGCTGCGTCCCCGAAGCTGCACCCGCAGCGCGGCATTGTGCGCGGCCTTGTTGTAAACCTCACCTGTAGATTCGAGCCGGAGCATGTCGAAGTAGTCCGCTACGGCAAGTTGGACCTCCTCTTCGGACCAGTCTTCTCCAATCCGAATCACCTCGAAGCCAAGGTCGCGTAGCTTGCGTTCTACTGTCGCCTCGCCGCCGACAAAGTCCCCCGACCGGAGGGGCCCACGGCAGGGATGCTGAAAGCCGTGCGGGGCACCGACGATCGCTTTGGAGTCGTATAGGTTCCCCTCGGAGTCTCGAAGCATGTACTCCCGAGCACGGCCGAAGCCATACTTTGCTAGGAAGGCGGTCCGACCGAGTCGATCGAACTCCTGGATTGCTCGATCCACCGCACTCGGGTCAGTGAGGTCGGAAAGGGCCATTTGGGCTCTCTTTGCTCGCGTGGAGTGGAAGACTCAGATTGGATTGGGTGCGACAGGGCGGGGGAACGCTAATGGCTGGCGTCCGCGCGGGCGAGGAGGAAGTCGGCACCGAGGCGGGGCGCTGGGGCCCGCCTGCGCAGTAGTTGTCGCTGTCGGCTTGAGTGCTTACCCCCCCGAGCCACCGCCCGCCGTAGACTTGCGTGTTCCTCCGAGATCCCCTATAGGGTTCAAGCGAGGACCGAGCGAAGAACTCGCAGACCCTACGAAGAGAGCGGCCGCGGCCTGCCCCTACTCTTGCCCCAAACGACGCCGACCTGGCCCTTGAACGGACGTGTGCAAGCATGTCTTAACCGGCCCGCACCCCATGGACGCGCAGCGGCACCTTCGTGAGCACGGGGTGAGATTGGTCACCTATGAACAGAGACGCTGACCTCAGACCAGGCCGGTTACTCACCGGCCCGCACTTCAGCGAGCCCATGCGGATCGTCACGGTCACGCCAACCGGCCCCGGGCGTTGGTCACTCGGCCTGGTCGGCACGCGGACCGAGCGCTTCCGGACCGTAACGTTGACTGAGTCCGATCTGGACGGACTCATTGTCTTGGGCGGCAATAACTCGTTCGACGGCGACGCGAGACTTCTGCGCTTAGGCTTGCAAGCATATTCGCTTGGCATCGCTTGGGAGTTCGACCCCTACTTCGGACTGTCGATCTCCCGTGTCGACCCCTTGCCGCATCAGCTCTCCGCTGTCTATGACCACCTGCTAAAGGTCGCGCGCGTCCGCTTCCTCCTCGCCGACGACGCCGGCGCCGGCAAGACGATCATGGCGGGGCTGCTCATTCGCGAACTGAAACTGCGTGGCTTGGCTGAGCGCATTCTGATCGTCGGGCCCGCCAATCTGGCGTTTCAGTGGCAACGCGAGCTCAAGGAGAAGTTTGACGAGGAGTTCGTTGTCCTGAAAGGCAACGACATACGGGATCAGTTTGGTGTCAACCAGTGGTTGAAGCAGAAGCAGCTCGTCGTCTCGCTGGACCTGGCGAAACGCGAGGACATCATCCCTGGTCTGAAGCAAGCCCATTGGGATCTGGTCATCGTCGACGAAGCGCATCGCATGTCGTGGTCGCCGCCCGCGCGCAAAACCGCGCGTTACGCGCTCGGGGAACTGCTGCGAGATACCGCCGATCACTACCTGCTCCTCACGGCGACCCCTCACAAGGGCAATCCGGAGAACTTCTCGCTGTTTCTGCAGTTGCTCGATCGTGACGCCTACGCGGATGTTCGATCCATAGAGCAGGCAATGGAGCGCAAGGCTGCGCCCTTCTATTTGCGGCGCACGAAGGAAGCGATGGTCTACTTCCCGGAGCGTCAGGGCGACGGCAGGTGGGTCGCTCGTAAGATCTTTACAAAGCGTATTCCGCACACCGTCGATTTCCAAATCGACGGCGCCGAGTTTGACCTCTATCGGGCGGTCACGAACTTCGTCAAGCACCAGAGCATCCGAGCCGCGGCCGAGGAAGACAATCCGCGCGCCCGCGCAGTCGGCTTCCTCATGGCCCTGTATCAGCGTCGCCTGGCGTCGAGCACGCGCGCCATGCGCGAATCGTTGGAGAACCGCGCGCGGCGCCTCGAAGACGGCTTGAAGAAAGCGAAAGAGATCGCTCAAGCGGCGCCCCCTGATCTTCCGGATGCGGAAGAGATGGAGGAAATGGAAGAGGGTGATCGCGAGCGCCTGGAGCGAGTACTAGAGGCGATCAGCCTCGCGGGCAATGCTGACCAGGTTCGGGACGAAGTGCGCGAGCTGCGCGCGCTCGCTGACGAGGCAAGGAAGATCGAGGAGGCGGATGCGGAGGCCAAGCTGTCCCAGCTCAAGGCCTTAATGCAAAGAGAAGGCTTCTTCGACCATCCCGAGCAACGTCTCCTGCTTTTCACCGAGTTCAAGGACACTCTGGATTACCTGGTCGAAAAGCTCAAGGCATGGAGCTTTCGGGTTGGCTCCATCCATGGTGGCATGAAGCCGGGCTCACGGGACGAGCCAGGAACGCGCCTGTACGCCGAACAGCAGTTTCGGGACGGCGGGATTCAGGTCCTCGTCGCCACCGAGGCAGCGGGCGAAGGCATCAACCTTCAATGCTGCTACATCCTCTTTAACTACGACATTCCGTGGAATCCGAATCGCCTTGAGCAGCGCATGGGTCGAATTCACCGTTACGGTCAGGTGCGCGACTGTTTGATCTTCAATTTCGTCGCGACCAATACGATCGAGGGCCGAGTACTGCGACGACTGCTAGACAAGCTTCAGGAGATCCGCGATGCGCTGGAGGACGACGCCGTCTTCAACGTCGTCGGTGAGATCCTTCCGGCTGCTCATATCGAACGCGTGCTGCGCGACTACTACGCCGGTCGCCTCGGGGATGCGGACCTTGAAGATCGACTGTTGCAGGACGTCGATGAGAACCAGTTCCGGAGCATCTGCCAGAACGCGCTCGAAGGTCTGGCGTCCAAGAAGCTTAATCTCGACATGCTCATTGAGCGCCGCGCCAGGGCCCAGGAACGGCGGGTCGTGCCCGAAACGATCGCCCGGTTCATCGCCGAGGCCGCCGAGCACGCCGGCCTACCAATCAAGCAGATCGGATCATCGGCACACACTTTCGAGCCTGGGCGCACGCCCCCCGCACTGCGTACTTACGAGCACGAACAGGACTGGCGCCTTCCACAGCTCGCGAACCGGTACCCGCGCTGCTCGACAGACCGAGCGGCTTCAGAGACACACAACCTCGAATGGGTGACACCGGGCCACCCTCTGTTTGAGGCGCTCCGCCGGCACACGGTCGCGCTGTCTCAACCCGCGTTTTCTGTCGGGGCGAGTTTCTGGTCCATCAAGGACGACAGGCCCGCGCGCATCGACTTCTACCGCGCCCGCGTGGTCGATGGGCTGGCGCAGGTCATTCACGAACGCCTCTTTGCAGTTGAGACTCGCCTGAACGGCGACCGACGCCTCGCTGAGCCCTCGGTGCTAATTGACCTCGTGCCCGTACCGACGGCCATACAACCGACCTCCGTTTCGGAAGAAGGTCTTGATGCATGGTTGCACGAACACGCGCTGGCCCCGTTCTTGGAGGAAGTCCGTGCCGATCGTGCCGACGAGGTCGACCGGATCGTCGCACATGTCGATCTGTCGTTAACCGAGCTCCTGCAGAAGGCCGACGAGGAGATCGGTCGAGCCGCCGAAGAGATCGCGCAGGGTGCTCAGGGCGCTGAGGGGCGCCTCGCGCAAGCGGAGAATAGGCACGCGGAGTTGCTGGCTCGTCGTGAACGTCGCCGCCAAGAGCTGGAGCGTCAACGAGCCGTATCGCTACAGGGCGTCGAACGCATCACGAGCATCCTCGTGCTGCCACATCCCGAACGCGAGTCACCTGAAGTTCGCCGCCTGCGTCCGGACTACGAGACCGAAGCGACTGCCATGCGTGTCGTGATCGAGTACGAGCGGGCGCAGGGCCGTGCCGTCACGGACGTGCACGACAAGAACCTGGGCTACGACATCACGAGCCTTGATCCAGGCTCCGGTGAACTGCGTCTCATCGAGATCAAAGGCATTGGTGCTGCGACTGGCTGCATCCTGCTTACACCCAACGAGCGGCGCGTCGCCGAGGATCGGCGCGACTGTTACTGGCTCTACGTCGTTACAAACTGCGATGTCATGCCGACGCTGCAAGCACCGATCAAGGATCCCGCGCGAATCAGCTGGCACGAAGTCACTAAAGTTCAACATTACTGGCTGGAGGTCGACGCCGCCGTCCAGCCAATGGGCGTGCGCGAGCCTGACGCTGAATACGGAGGTCGTCGATGACCATCAAGTTCCGGAACGTCCAGCTCCAGAACTGGAAGAACTTTGCGCGCGTCGACGTCGACATTCAGGATCGGGTCTTTCTGGTCGGTCCGAATGCCTCAGGGAAATCCAACTTCCTCGACGCTTTCCGGTTCCTGAGAGACCTGGCGACCTCCGGGGGCGGGTTTCAGGAAGCGGTCGTCGCGCGCCGCGGCGGCGTCAGTGCGATTCGCTGCCTCGCGGCGCGTCGCTATCCTGATATTGAGGTCCACGTCGCACTCGAGTCGGAGTCTCAGAAATGGGAATACGAGCTGGCTTTTAATCAGGACAATCAGCGCCGTGCCATCGTGCGCAAGGAGCGCGTGCTCCTCGACGGGAAGCTTCTGTTGGACCGCCCAGGAGATGCGGACCAGGCGGACCCAGCTCAACTGACGCAGACACATCTCGAGCAGGTGAACGTCAACAGAACGTTTCGCGATCTGGCGACCTTTTTTGCTTCCATCCGCTATCTCCATGTCGTGCCGCAACTTGTGCGCGAACCCGATCGCTCGGTCGGGCGCGCGAACGATCCATTTGGCGGCGATTTTCTCGAGCAGGTTGCGAAGACCCCGGAGAAAACTCAGAAGGCTCGGCTACGCCGCATTCAGGAAGCTCTTCGCGTCGCAGTGCCGCAGCTGCAGGAGATCGAGATGTGGCGCGATGCTCGCGGCACACCACACTTGCGCGGCAAATATCAGCATTGGCGGCCGCAAGGGGCGTGGCAGACAGAGGAGCAGTTCTCGGACGGGACGCTGCGCTTGATGGGGCTGCTCTGGGTTGCACTGGACAAGGAAGGACCGCTGCTGCTCGAGGAGCCTGAACTCTCCCTGCACCCAGAGATCGTGCGCGTACTCCCGCAGATGCTCGTGCGCGTTCAGCGACGCACTGGGCGGCAGATCTTCCTCAGCACGCATTCGCCGGACTTGCTTCGGGACGAGGGTATCGGACTCGACGAGGTCCTGCTCCTCCGTCCCGGCGCCGAGGGCACCGAAGTGACGCCCGCCAGTTCCTACCAAGACGTCCGTGACCTTTTGGAAGGCGGTTTGTCGCTCGCCGACATCGTCATTCCCAGGACGCGCCCAGAGCGAGCCGGTCAGCTGTCCCTGTTCGCAGACGGGTGAGTGCATGGCAGTGATGATCTCGGCCGCCGTTGAGGGCATTACCGACGAAGCCGTCGTTCGGAGACTGATCATGCACGTCGGAGCCGAACCGGGGCCCGTTTATGGCAAGAACGGCAAGGCGAATCTGAAGGACAAGATCGCCGGTTACAACAACGCCGCGAAGCACGCGCCCTGGGTTGTTCTGGTAGACCTTGACCAGGATGCGGACTGCGCACCCCCGCTACGCGTTGGCTGGGTCCCGACGCCGGGACCACAGTTGTGCTTTCGCGTTGCCGTGCGTGCCGTCGAGGCCTGGCTCATGGCAGATGCTGAGGCGGTTGCCGCGTTCCTCAGCGTCGCGCATAGGAAGATTCCCGCTAATCCGGAGGGCCTTGTGGCGCCCAAAGAGGCGCTCGTGAATCTGGCCCGCGCGTCCCGCAGGAAGCAGATTCGAGACGACATGGTTCCACGCGAGGGCAGCGGCCGATCGATCGGCCCAGCATATGTGTCTCGCCTCATCGAGTTCGCCTCGTCGCACTGGCGACCGGCTGAAGCTGCCGATCGTTCCGACAGCCTGCGGCGCGCCATTGCCTGCCTCAATAACCTGGCAAACCCGGCGTGATCCCCAAAGAATGCAAACGCCTCGCCGAGGTGGACTTCCCGATCGCGGTGGTGTCCAAGCACGCCGCGCGCGAGAAGTCCATCCGACACGGCCATCCATCCACGCTGCATCTTTGGTGGGCGCGGCGTCCGCTGGCCTCGAGCCGCGCGGTGCTGCTCGCGCTGCTCCTGCCGGACCCCTGCGATGCGCACTGCCCGACCGACTTCAAGACTCAGGCGCGCGCTCTGCTGCCCCGGGTAGGCTGCGACAGGGGCGAGGGCGACGAGGCACTACGGCAGGGCCTGCTGAAGTTCATCGGCGACTTCGCTAACTGGGACCTCGCCGCACAGCCGACCTATCTGGAGGTGGCGCGCGGTCTCATTAGAGCAGCGCATCCCGAAGCGACGCCGCTCGTAGTTGACCCCTTCGCAGGTGGCGGTTCGATTCCGCTGGAGGCGCTGCGGCTAGGGTGCGACGCCTTCGCCAGCGACCTCAACCCGGTCGCCTGCCTGATCCTGAAGGTGATGTTGGAGGACATCCCGCGCCTCGGCCCAGGGTTGGGCGACAAACTGCGCAAGGGCGGCGCCGAGCTCAAGCGGCAGGCGGAGAGCGAACTGGCGGAGTTCTATCCGCTCGACCCTGATGGCGCGCGGCCGATCGCTTATCTGTGGGCACGTACCGTGCGCTGCGAGGCGCCGGATTGCGGCGCCGAGATTCCACTGGCGCGGTCGTTCTGGCTTTCGAAGAAAACCAACCGCCGGCGGGCCTTGCGGCCGAGGGTGGTGCGGCCGCGTGGCGGCACGCCGCATGTGGAGTTCGAGATCTTCGAACCCAGAGTAGACGCCGACGTGGCTCGCGGAACGGTTCGGAATGCCAAAGCTACTTGCCCATGCTGCGAGCGCTCCCTCTCTGCCGATAGACTTCAGTCGCAGTTAGCTAGCCAACGTGGCGGTGCTGATAGCGTACTCGATGGTCAAGGCCGTCGTGTGAGCGGGGCGCGACTTCTCGCCGTAGCGTACTTGCGACCTGGTGAATCCGGCCGAGACTATCGGGTGGCGAACGAGACTGACGCTCAAACGATTCTCAAAGCGCAAGCTCGCCTGCGCGAGAAAGCATCTTCCAGCCCGTGTGCAGAGATGCCGGCGATACCAGATGAGCCAGTCAATCCGATTCGGCCTTCTCCCAACGCTCGCGGCATGTCTGCCGTCACCCGATACGGCATGACCACGTTTAGCGATCTGTTTACGGCGCGCCAGAAGCTTACTTTGCTTACGCTATCGCGAATCGCACGCGACTACGCACAGTCGGAGCCACATCTCGGTGAGATTCTGGCGCTAGCGGTTAGCCGGCTTAGCGACATCTTCAACGCGGGATGTCGGTGGGAGAGTACTAAAACGCAGGTTCGCAACCTGTTTACGCGCCAAGCAATCCCAATGGTCTGGGACTTCGCGGAGACGTCTCTATCCGGTGGTCAAGCCGGCGATTTCCTAACCACGCTCGAGACAATGCTAGAGGTAGTGAAGCGAGTCTCAATGTCCTCGACCGCTGCTCAGGTTGAAAACGCGGATGCCTGCGCTCCGCCATTGCCAGATGCCGCGGCTTCGGTGTTCTTCACCGATCCGCCTTATTACGACGCAATCCCCTACGCCGACCTCTCGGATTTCTTTGTCGTATGGCTGAAGCGAGCCCTCCCTTCGAGCAGTAGATTCTGGCGCCATTTGGATGCCCGCACCGGATTGGCACCGAAACTGGCGGAATGCGTTTGGAATCGCGGCTACGAGGTTGACGGCAAGCCGAAGGACGGAAAGTTCTTCGAAGACACTATCGAGCGCGCCTTTGCGCAAGGGCGCAGGGTCTTGAGCGATGAAGGAATCGCCTCAGTGGTGTTCGCGCACAAGACCACTGAGGGCTGGGAGGCCCTCCTATCCGGAATGATTCGCTCTAGCAGCCTGATGCAAAACGCACGGAATCATTCCCCGGAAGCCGAGTCGAAAGCGCAGCGGCGTTAATAACGGAGAACAAGCGATGCGCGGTCGAGTCGATCCCCAGGAGTCGATGTTCA